>Ga0209930_1000229_pt1 | contig 184416 bp, 173 predicted proteins | sample ThiBiot_500_biof_2_FD_183948 | JGI IMG/M metagenome (GOLD analysis project Ga0209930, IMG submission 183948) | Wastewater bioreactor microbial communities from Cape Town, South Africa - Thiocy_cont_500_biof (SPAdes) | ecosystem: Engineered > Bioreactor > Thiocyanate-remediating >...
CGGCGAACGTCCGATCGGGGCAGTAGTCTCATCGCGTGGGAACTATCTACTACGGGGGATCCGCCACGCCGATCCACATCGAGGATCGCGCACTGGCGCATCTCAAGGTCGTCATCGCGACCAAACTGCGGCGGGGAGAGAGCTTCACGCTGTCGTGGCGCCACCCCGACGACGAGCCACGGGGGCGGAGCACCATCTGGCTGCACGCGTCCATCCCGCTCCGCTTCGTGTTCGACGAGCCGGAGCCCCCGGACTTGAGCCGGCAGTGGATCGAGGAGCTCGCGAACTCGGCCAACTCGTCCGGTGGGATCACGCTGGTCGCCGAGCACATCGATGCGGCACCCGCCGACGCCGTGGATCACGCACCGCAGACGGTGGAACTCGCACCCTCCGCGTCCTGACGCGGGCCGCCCGGGCGCGACGCCTCAGCCTCTAGGTGCACTCGAGGTCGACGACCGCCGTGATCCGGTCGAGGAACACGGCGATCTGCTCCGCCACCTCGGGCGGGAGATCATCGGCGAGGCGACGGATCTGCGCCGTCACGGGATCGATGTCGTCCGCATCGGTTTCACGGTCGAACGGGACGACCAGTTTGCTGCGGCCGTCGTCCGGATTCGGACGGAACGCGAGCAGCCCTCCCCCGTGCAGGCGATCCAGCATCCCCGTCACCGAGGCCGTCGAGACACCCAGGTGACGCGCGATGTCGGTGGGGGTCACGTCCTCCCCGGCGTCGGAGCGCTCGAGGACGAACCTCATGGCCGCGCGGGCGTTCTCGCTGGGCCCGCACTCGGTCTGGCGACGACGAGCGAGTCGCGACTCGGCGAGACGCAGTCGCTCGGCCGCACGGGCTGCCTGACCCTGCTCGGCCGCCGGTCGATCGACCATGGACGCCACCTCCTGCGGAACGCATTGGTTGGTCCATCCCAGTGTAGTTAGCGCTCCTCGCCACCGACGACGCGGCGAACGTCCCTGTGGACGAACGGTTCGGAACGGGCGGTCAGGAGGGATCGGCGGGCGCGGCGACACCGCCCGCCCACACCGCGACATCCGCGAACACGTCGTCGAACAGCGCGGGGGATGCCCCGTGCACGCCGCCCTGGGCCCGATAGCCCGTCGGGAGATCGTCCACGAGCTGCCCCGCCCGAGGTCCACCGTCGAGAACGAATACCATGCTTCGACGCTATGCACCCGGACACGGCCACGCGACGGGTTGCGCCGCGCGCCGCATCGCGCTAGGCACCCGGCGTCCGATCGCGGATCCGCGCTAGCGCGCGCGATCGACCGTGTAAAGGGCCTCCACCCGGGCCGCCCGGGCGACCTATCGTCAGACGCGACAGAGCAGGAGGCTCCCCGTGGCGACACCCGAAGGCCAGGATCCGACGAAAGCACAGCCCGCACCCCGCGACGATCAGACCGGCGACGAGGCCGACACGCCTCGCACGTCGGACCGCGCCCCGCTCGGTGGGGACGAGACGACGCAGAACCAGCTCGTCGCCGACAACCCGGCCGAGGAGGCGACGCTCGCCGCCCTCGATCCCGAGTCGCCTCCGGCGTGAGCGGCGGGGACGCGAGCGCGGCGCCCCGGCGGGCCGCGCGACGTGTCGAGGCCAACCCCGCCATGCGCGGCCTCGCCCGCAGCGGCTATGTCGCGAACGGCGTCCTGCACATCCTGATCGGCATCATCGCGCTGGTGATCGCGAGCGGGGGCCGCGGCGAGGGCGACCAGTCCGGCGCCCTCAAGGCCCTCGCCTCCGCGCCGTTCGGCTTCGTGGCGCTCTGGGTCCTCGCCATCGGGCTCGGCGCCCTCGGAGTCTGGTTCGTCTTCGACGGCATCCTGCCATCGAACGTCCGCGGCGGCGTGGACGGTGCCGCGCGGAAGTGGGGGCGTCGCGTCGCCGCGTGGGGGAAGGCGCTCGTCTTCCTCGTCCTCGGCGTGCTCGCGGCCGCCGTCGCCCTCGGGGCGCGACCGAACAGCGAGCACGCGGCCGAGAGCGCGAGTCGCACCACCCTGTCCATTCCGGGCGGGCCCGTGCTCCTCACCGTCATCGGGGCGGCGATCGCCGGTGGCGGCGTCGCCTTCGTGGTGATGGGGCTGCGGCGGAGCTTCCGCACCCAGATGTCCATCCCCTCCGGCACGGCGGGAACGGTCGTCGCCGCACTCGGGGTGGTCGGCTTCGTGTGCAAGGGCGTCGCCCTCGGCGTCGTCGGGGTTCTCCTGGCGATCGCGGTGTTCACCTCCGATGCGAAGAACGCAGGCGGGCTCGACGGCGCCGCGACCGCCACCCTGACCCTCCCGGGCGGCAGCTGGCTCGTCGGCGGCGTCGGCGCGGGGTTCATCGCCTACGGCCTGTTCTGCTTCCTGCGCGCTCGCTTCGCCCGCCTCTGACGGACGCTCGATCGGCGTGGCCCGGGCTCCCGCGCGGAAGGCGGAAGCCCGGTGCGCGTCAGGACCCGGTGCGCTTGCGACGCCGGGAGATCAGCAGTGCCGTCCCGATCGCGACGGCTCCCAGGGCGACGGCGCCGATCGCCAGCGTCAGCACGCCGTCCAGCCCCGTGATCGGCAGCCCGGAGACGCCCGGAGCAGACGGACTCGGTGTCGGCGTCGCCGGAGCAGTCGGGCTCGAGGTGGGCGTCGGCGACGGAGTGGACGTCGGCTCCGGGTGGTTCACCACGTCGTCGACGGTCGTCACCTGCGTGTTCGACAGCACCGTCACCGCGATCGGCGTGCCGTCGAGGACGTAGCCGTCCGGGGCCTCGGTCTCGACGAGGCGGTAGTCCCCCGGCGCGAGCCCGTGGACGAGGAACCGCCCACCGGCCGGGTCGGCGTCCGCACCCGCACCCGCACAGGGAGCTGCGGTGCAGTCGACGATCCGGACGGCGTCACCCGCGGGCTCGCCGTCGCCGTCGAGCGGGGTGAGCGTCCATTCCGCCCCCGACAGGAGCTTCGGCTCTGCCCCGTCGTCGATCTTGCGCCACTGCAGGCTGCCCGAGATCGGGTTCACGACGGTGGAACCGAGGAAGGCGTTGCGCAGCTCACCGTGCGCGTCCGCCTTCACGACCACCGAGTAGGTGACGGTGGCTTCGGCCCCCGCGGCGAGCGGGCCGCTCCACACGAGGTGCTTCGTGGCGGCATCGAAGACCGCGGTGCCGGTGCTCGCGTGGATGGAGCCGGCCACCAGGTCCGCGTTGCCGAGGACGTTCGTCAGGTCGTCGAACGCCGACGCCGAGGTGGCATTCACCGCGCCGGTGTTCTCGACGACGAGGGTGTAGGTCAGCGTGTCGCCCGCGTCGACGAGCGTGTTCGCGCCCTTGTCGACCGTCTTGTCGCCGACGATGATCGGATGCTGGACGGTGATGCCCGGCTCCACGAGAACGTTGCCGACGGTGCCGCTCGCGTCGTCCTTCACCGTGACGGTGTAGGTGATGGTCGCGGTCGTCCCGCCCGCGAGCGGATGGGCGGGCGACGACGTCCAGGTGAAGGACGAGTCGCCCGCGTCATAGTGCACCTGACCGCACGCGTTCGCACCCGGCGTGCACACGAGCGTCGGCGGTGCCGTCAGCGTCGCCGCGTCGAGCACGTCCGACAGGTCGTCGGTCACCTTCCCCGACGTCGACGAATAGGCCGTCGAGTTGGTCGCCGTCACGGTGTACGTGATCGTGTCGCCGGCCTTCACCGCGGTGCCGGGAGCGGGATCCGACGTCTTCGCGTACGTGACCGCGACCGCGGGGATCGTCGTCGTCGCGCAGGACTCGTCGGCCGTGTTCGGATCCGGGCACGGATGCAGCGGCGTGACGGGGGTGCCACCGTCGACTCCCCAGCGGTTGACGAGAGTCGAGCCGTCCGGCACGGTCGCCGTCGCGACGATCGTGTAGGTGAACTGCTGGCCGAGAGGCATGGTCGCGAGGTTCCAGCTGACCACGCCGTCGGCGTACGTGCCGCCGCCGGTGGCCGACACGAAGGTCATGCCCTCGGGGAGGGTGTCGCGAAGGGTCACGTCCGTGAGGTCGCGGCCACCGTCGTTGATCGCCGAGACCGTGTAGGTCAGCGTGTCCCCGACGTGGGCGGTCGCCTTGTCCACGACCTTGTCGATCGTGATGTGACTGTAGTCCGGCCGTGCGATGCCGACCTTCGCCGATTCGACGGGCGGAAGAGGCTGACCGTTGCCGAGGTTGGTCTGCGCGGTCGCGAAGGTGTTCCACGCGATGTCGGAGACGCGCGCGAGCGGCGGGGTCGTCATCGACAGGTCGATGCTGAACCCGGTGTCGAACGCATAGGTCGAGGATGAGGCGAACCTGAGCGCCCGGATCGAGTCGAGCAGCGCGGCGGACGGGCTGGCGGGCAACGCGATCCAGTCGTCAGCGCAGCCCGCGTTCTGAGCATCGGGAAGCACCTCGGGACGGCAGGGGTTCGTCGATGTCGAGTAGTACGCGGCGACCCCGGCGGGCAGCGTGCCGACGCCGGTGAGGATCGGCCGGAAGGTGCTCCCGCGCTGCTGGTTGAGCGTGCCCGCCACGGTGCCGGTGTCGCCGACGCGGGGCAGCAGATCGTAGGCGACGACGTTCCCGAGTGTCTGGACGCTCTTGTTCGTCCACGTCAAACGATAGGTGGCGCTGCCGCCGTCGGCACCGACGTGCCCGATCGCCGGGTTCGTCTTGAATCCGGGGTCCAGGCTGCCCTTGACCGACTTGGACACCCGCACCGCGTCCGACGACGCGTCGGGGTTCACGACGAAGTCGGTGCTCGCCTCGCACTGGAACCCCGCGCCCGCGGTGCCCGTGACAGCCGTGCCCTGCGTGCACACGCTGTCGTCGACGGTCGGATCCGAGAGATTGATCGTCGCCGTGTTGGTGTAGTCGCCCGGGTACGCCACCCGCGCCGGGAGATTGACGTCGAAGCGCATGCGGTCGCCCTCGCCGTCCGGCAGCAGCGCGCTGATGTCGGATGCGGCGACCCGGATGGTCACCGTCGTGAGCCCCGTCGCGGGATCGACCGACTGCGTCGTCGTGCTCGGGACGTCGGGAGCCCAGTCCTGCGCATAGCGTGTCGCGTCGACGACGGCGGGGCCGGTCACGGACACGCCCGCGGGGAGCGTGTCGACGATGGTGAGGTCGCCTGTCGTCGCACGAGGGAAGAAGGTCTCCGCACTGAACTGGAACTCGCTGCTGTCCGGCGACCAGTACTTCTGCAGCCCGATCTGCGGACCGCCGAGGATGTAGACGCTCCCGATCGACGAGTCCGTCGTCGCGTACGCGGTGTCGTCGCCGACGACGTAGCTGCTGATGCTCGCGACATTGCGCAGGATGTCGCCCTTCTGGCGGCCGTCGTCCGCGTAGCCGCCGACGACGTACGAGGTGAGCACGTTGGTCATCCCGTCGGTGCGCGGGAAGACCAGCTCGGCGACACGGCCGATCGCGGACTCGGGCACGAAGTAGCTCCGGTAGCCGGGACCGTTCGCCAGCGCTCCCGCCTCCGGAGCCACCGGCCCGGCCGTCAACGTGACCTGCGTCCCATCCGTGAGACGCGCGATCGGCGCGAACGCGGACGGCACGCCGACGTTCGCGGCGCTCTCCGCGGTCCGCGCCCACACCGTGACCATCGTCGTATGGAAGGCGGGATGCTGACAGAGGTCGCCCGGCGCATTGCTGGAATAGGCTGCGCCGTCGCGGTTGTCGGTGCACGGCAGCGGGTCGACGACGGCGCTCTGCAATCCGGCGGCGGGCATCCGCACGTCGAGGGTGTACAGCGCCTCGATGAGCGGCGGCTCGTCGACGCTCACCTCGCTGATCGCCGACGTGGGCGAGGTCGCGGCGCCGCGACCCAGCCACGGTCCCGGGTACGTCGCGGACCGATAGCCGTTGAGGTTGAGGTCGAGCGGGCCGTCGCCGACGCTGTTGACGAGGGGCCCGGAGCCGCGCTTGCTGACGACCGCGCCGGGGAGCTCGCGGACCACTGTGATGGTCGCGGCGCTGTTCGCCGACAGCGGCACGCCGCTGAGGGATGTGCCCGATGCTGCGGCGGTGTTGGCGAGGACCTTGCCGTCCGCCACATCGGCATCCACGGTCGCCATGACGGTGAGCGGGACGATGCTCGGGGAACCCGCCCGGCAGCCCGTCCCCATCTTCGCCGGTGCGATGTCCCACGTGATCGTCTGGCCCGATACGCTCGTGGCCGCCGGTGAGCTCGACGAGTAGGTGAGACCCGCGGGGAGGGTGTCGACGATCTTCAGCGTGGCGAGGTTCTCGTCACCGGTCGCGTTGCCGCCGGCGGGGCAGCCCCAGTAGATGGTGAACTGCGCGGTGTCGCCGGGCTTGTAGTACGTCTGCGCCACTGACTTGCTGGTCATGAGCGAGGGCGTCGCGGTCGCCGTGGAGGTCACTCCGGGAGCTGTCACCGTGGGCGTGCCGTCGGTGAAGGTCATGGTCGGCACGAGCGTCCACGTGGTGCCGTTCGGCGTGATGTGGTTCGGCGGCGTGATGGTGATGCCGATCGTGCCGGAGGCGCCCTCGACGAGATCCACGAGGTGGATGACGAGGTCGCCGGCGGTGACCGACCAGGAGGCGATGTCGGCGCTGGCGCCGACCTGCACGGGGAAGGATGCCGCGGCTCCGAGCGGGATCGTGATCGTGGGGCCGGTCGCGCACGTCGCGACGTTGACGTTGCTGCACGCGTACGTCGCCTTGTAGGTGAACGCGACGCCCGACTTCTGCGTGGACGGCGTCAGCGCCTCGATGCTGACCGACGGCTCGGACGAGGCATCCGCGTTGGCGGCCGTCGGAACGACGATGCCGAAGACGATGGCGAGGACGGCGATGACCGCGCCGGCGGCGCGGGTCACCCTCAGACCGGGGCGGTGGCCCGCGCCGATACGGCGACGAGGTGCGGGTGACGTCACAGATGGGCTCCGAAGGGTCTCGACGGCGCCGCTCGAACAGCGGACATCCGAAAAAGCGCCGGGAACTCGGCGCACTCCCCTCCAGCAAACGACAGGCGCCTCCGCCCGACGAGCGATTTCGACCGAAACCCCCAGTTCTAGTGGGCGGAATCAGCCCAAAACCACTAGTTCTGGTGGCTGGCGCTCGCGCTCTTCTGCGACAGCGGATCGGCGATCTCCTCGAGCGACTTGCGCTCCGCGTTCACGCCGAGGAACACCTCGACGAGACCCGCCGCGATCATCAGGCCGGCGCCGATGAAGTAGCCGAGGGCCACCGCCGAGATCCCCTGCTCGATGAACTGGCCGAACAGCAGCGGCCCGATGATCCCGCCGAGCCCGGTGCCCACGGCGTAGAAGAAGGCGATGGCCATCGCGCGCGTCTCCATCGGGAAGATCTCGCTGACCGTGAGGTAGGCGGCGCTCGCGCCCGCCGAGGCGAAGAAGAACACGACGACCCAGCACACCGTCAGCCACGTGGCATCCAGCAGCCGCGCGTCGAAGAGGATGCCGGTAACCACCAGCAGGATGCCGCTGCCGATGTACGAGACGGAGATCATGACCTTGCGGCCGATGGAGTCGAACAGCCGGCCGAGCAGGAGCGGGCCGAGGAAGTTGCCGATCGCGATCGGGACCAGCGACCACGGGGCGATGTCGTCCGGGACGTCGAGGAGCTTGGTGAGCACGAGGGCGTACGTGAAGAAGACGGCGTTGTAGAGGAACGCCTGCCCGATGAACAGCGACAGGCCGAGCACGAAGCGCTTCGGGTAGGTCGAGAGGGCGACCCTGACGATCTCGCCGAAGCCGGTGGAGCGGCGCTGCTCGATCTCGATCGCGGTGTCCTCGGGCACCTCCGAGAGCGACCGCCCGGTGTCCTTCGCCACTTCGGCCTCGATCTCGGACACCTCCTTCTCGGCCTCCTCGTCGTGCCCGTGGATGAACATCCAGCGTGGCGACTCCGGCACGTTGCGACGGACGAGGAGGATCGTCAGACCGAGGACGGCACCGAGCCCGAAGGCGAGCCGCCAGCCGATGTCGGCGGCGAAGATCGACGTGTTCAGGAGGAACACGGTCAGGATCGCGCCGAAGGCGGTACCCAGCCAGTACGAGCCGTTGATCGCGAGGTCGACCACCCCTCGGCGTCGGGCCGGGATGAGCTCGTCGATCGCCGAGTTGATGGCCGCATACTCGCCGCCGATTCCCGCGCCGGTGAGGAAGCGGCACGCGAAGAACCAGATGGGGTTGAAAGAGAACGCCGTGGCCACGGTGGCGGCCAGGTAGAGGCCGAGCGTGATCATGAAGAGCTTCTTCCGGCCGAACCGGTCCGTGAAGTACCCGAACACCAGCGCGCCGACGCAGGCACCCGCGACGTAGATCGCGGCCGCCTGCCCGATCTGGGCGGCCGTCAGTCCGAGTCCGCTCGACTTCTCCGTCAGGCGACTGCCGATCGCACCCACGATCGTCACCTCGAGGCCGTCGAGGATCCACACCGTCCCGAGACCCACCACCACCAGCCAGTGCCAGCGCGACCACGGCAGCCGGTCCATCCGCGCGGGGATCGTGGTGGAGATGGTCTTCAACGCGGGTGCGCTCATCGTTCCGTCCTCCCGGATCAGGACGTCGCCGACGACATCCCGAGCAGACGTTAGGAGCGGGTGCGGGCGCGCGGGGAGGGTCTTGACCGCAGCCGGGCAGGCGGGCTAAGCGGGGGGCGAGGATGCCGGGCGCGAAGAAGTCGGTCGCATCCGGGCGTCGCGCGACTACGCTTCGGAACGTGGGCACAATCTACTACGGCGGTTCGGCGACCCCCATCCACATCGAGGATCGGGCGCTCGCGCATCTCAAGGTGGTCCTCGCCACGAAGCTGCGGCGTGGCGAGAGCTTCACGGTGTCGTGGCAGCATCCCGAGGACGAGCCGCGCGGCCGGAGCACGATCTGGCTGCACCCTTCGATCCCCCTGCGGTTCGTGTTCGACGATCCCGAGCCCGCCGTCCTGAGCCGGCAGTGGATCGAGGAGCTCGCGAACTCCGCGAACTCGTCGGGCGGCATCATGCTCGTCGCGGAGAACATCGACACCGGGCCGGTGCCGGTCGCGGACGACGCCCCGCAGACGGTCGCGGTCATCACCCACGAGGACTGACGCGGGTTCTCCTCAGACCAGCACGGCGTGCTGAGCGCGCAGGAAGTCGACGAGGACGCCGGCAGCGGCGCTCGGCGGGCTCGCCATCACGACCGACACGATCCACCACGGGGCATCCTCCGGCATCGCGAACGCGCGCAGGTCGCTCGCCTGCGGCTTGGTCGCGACGTGCGCGGGCACGACCGCCCAGCCGAGGCCCCGTACCACCAGATCCAGCAGCGTGTGCACGTCGTTGACCGTGCAGCGCACGTGCCGGGTGATGCCGTGCGCCGCGAACGCGCCGTCCACGAGCGAGCGGACCGCCCACGACTCGTGGAAGTCCACGAACTCGCGATCGCGCAGATCCGCCCACGACACCGCCGCGCCCTCTCGCGGCGCATCCCCCGGCGGAAGCAGCGCGATGAGCCGCTGCCGTCCGAGCTCGACCCGCTGGAGCGGGCCGAGGTGCTCCGTGGTGGCGACGAACGCGGCATCCAGCTCGCCCTCCCGCACGCGTGCCACGAGCTCGTGGGAGCCCGCCTGGGTGAAGGCGAGCTCTGCCTCCGGGACCGCGCGGTGCACCCGGTCGAGCATCGAGACGACGTCGACGACGCCGAGGCACTGCTCCGAGCCGACGCGCATCGGACCGGACAGCTGCCGGCTGGTGCGCGCGACCGCGTCGCGTGCGGCGGCCGCCTGCGCCACAAGGGCGCGGGCGTGCGGGATGAGCGCGCGCCCCGCGTCCGTCGGCTCGACGCGGCGGGTCGTGCGATGGAAGAGGGACGTGCCGAGCTCGTCCTCCAGCCCCCGGATCGCGGCGGACAGCCCCGACTGCGAGACGCCGCAGATGGCGGCCGCGCGCGTGAACTGCTCCTCGTCGGCGAGGGTGATCAGGTACTCCATCTGGCGCAGGTCCATTGAGCACTCCTGGTTCTGAAATACATCACTCGCACTTGTTGGACTTCTAGCTTCGCAGTGTCTATCGTGAGGCGCAATGCCCGTCCACGACCGGAAGGTTCGCATGCAGCAGCGCACGATCGGAGATCGCTCCGTATCCGCCATCGGCCTCGGCGGAATGCCCATGTCGATCGAGGGACGCCCCGACCGGAAGCGGTCGATCGCGGCGGTCCACGCGGCCCTGGATGCCGGGGTCACCCTCATCGACACCGCGGACGCCTACCACCGCGACGCCGACGAGGTCGGCCACAACGAGGAGCTGATCGCCGAGGCGCTGCGCACCTACAGCGATGACACCTCCGACGTGCTCGTCGCGACGAAGGGCGGTCACCTCCGCCCCGGCGACGGGAGCTGGACGCAGAACGGCCGCCCCGAGTACCTCAAGGAGGCGGCGAAGGCGTCGGCTCGTCGGCTCGGTGTCGACGCGATCGGCCTCTACCAGTTCCACCGCCCCGACCCCGAGGTGCCGTACGCCGACTCGGTGGGCGCACTCCGCGACCTGCTCGACGAGGGCGTGATCCGCATGGCGGGCATCTCGAACGCGAACATCGGCCAGATCGACCTCGCCAACGACATCCTCGGCGGCCGCCTCGCGTCGGTGCAGAACCAGTTCTCCCCCGCGTTCCGCTCGAGCCTCGGCGAGCTGCAGCACTGCGCCGAGCTCGGCATCGCGTTCCTGCCGTGGTCGCCGCTCGGCGGCATCCGTCGCGCCGGCGCCGTCGGCGAGCACCACGCCGCCTTCCAGGACGTGGCGGATGCGCGCGGCGTGAGCCCGCAGCAGATCGCCCTGGCGTGGGAGCTCGCCCTCGCCCCCGTCGTCATCCCGATCCCGGGAGCCTCGCGGCCCGAGAGCGTCCTCGACTCGGTCCGGGCCGTCGACATCGAGCTCACCGCCGACGAGCTGCGCGCCCTGTCCGCATCCTGATCACCCCCCACTGCACGGAGACCCACCCCATGAAGAACGTTCCCCTCGGATCCACCGGCCGCGACGTGCCCAACGTCGTCCTCGGCCTGATGCGCATCGCCGACAAGACCGACGACGAGATCCGCGAGCTCGTGCGCACCGCGCGGGATGCCGGGATCGACTTCTTCGATCACGCCGACGTGTACGGCGGTCGCCTGCACGGGTGCGAGGAGCGGTTCGCGCAGGCGCTGAAGCTGACGCCGTCCGAGCGCGCCGAGGTCACGATCCAGACGAAGGCCGGAATCGTGCCGGAGGGGCCGTACTTCGACTTCTCCTACGAGCGGATCGTGACCGAGGTCGAGGGGTCGCTGCGGGCGCTCGACACGGACTACATCGACATCCTGCTGCTGCACCGCCCCGACGCCCTCGTGGAGCCCGAGGAGGTCGCCCGTGCGTTCGACGAACTCGAGGCCGCCGGCAAGGTCCGCGCGTTCGGCGTCTCGAACCACACTCCGCGCCAGATCGACCTGCTGAAGACCGCGGTGACCCAGCCGATCGTGGCGAACCAGCTCCAGCTGTCGATCACGCACTCGCCGATCGTCGCGCAGGGCGTGGCGGCCAACATGGCGGGCCTCGAGCAGTCGATCACGCTCGACGGCGGCGGTATCCTCGACTACTGCCGCATCAACCGCATCACGGTGCAGGCGTGGTCGCCGTTCCAGGGCGGCTTCTTCACCGGGGCGTTCCTGGGGTCGGACGAGTACGCCGAGCTGAACGCCGTCATCGACCGCCTCGCCGCGCAGTACGACGTGCCGCCCATCGCGATCGCCACCGCCTGGATCACGCGCCACCCCGCGAAGATGCAGGTCGTGCTCGGCACGACGACGCCCGAGCGGGTCGCGGGTGCGGCGCAGGGGTCGGACATCCCACTCACGCGCGCGGAGTGGTACGAGCTGTTCCGCGCCGCCGGCTACCGCGTGCCGTAGGCGCGGAGTCGGTCCGCGCCGTCGGATCGTCTCGCCCACGTAGCATCGACGGCATGCGCACCGCGGCGATCCTCTGGCGTTCGACGCACCCGGGACCGACCGTCGTCGTCACGATCGTCGCGTTCGCGCTCGGACTGTCGGTGGGGCTGGATGCCGGGCGGCTGGCGATCCTCACCGGGTCCGTGCTGCTCGGCCAGGTGTCGATCGGGCTGTCCAACGACGTGATCGACGCCCCGCGCGACCGGACGATCGGGCGTCGCGACAAGCCGCTCACCGCGGACGGTGCGCCCGTGCGAGCGGCGTGGATCTCGGCGTTCGTCGCGGCCATCGTCGCGCTGGCGCTGTCGGCTGCGCTCGGATGGGGTCTCGCCCTCGCGCACGCGGTGTTCCTCGCCTCGGGATGGGCCTACAACGCGCGGCTGAAGTCGACGATCTGGTCGGCTGCATGCTTCGTCGTGGGGTTCGGCACGTTTCCCTCGCTCGCGTTCCTGGCCCTCCCGGATCCGCGCGTCGCTCCGCTCTGGGCATGGATCGCGGGCGCCACGCTCGGCGTCGCCATCCACTTCTCCAACGTGCTGCCCGATCTCGAGGACGACGCGCGCACCGGCGTCCGGGGACTCCCCCATCGGATCGGCGCGCGCGGCTCGTCGATCATCGCCTTCGGCGCGCTCATCGCCGGGGCCGCGGCCGCGGTCGTCGGCCCGGCCCTCGCGGCGGGCGCACCGGTCGCCGCGACGTCGTGGGTGGCCGGCGGCGCGGTCGTCGCCGTCTCGGCGTGGGGCCTCGCCGCGACGATCACGCGCGGACCGAGCCGGCTGTCGTTCCGGCTCGTGATGCTGTCGGCGCTGCTCCTCGCGGCTCAGCTGGTCGTCACGACGTGGCTCGGCCGCTGAGCGGACGCGAGGCCGCGCGGTCGAACCCCATCGCGTAGGCGCGGGCGAGGACGGTGCGCGCGGGCGTCGTCATCGCCACGCGGAACGCACCCGTCGTGACGCGATGCGCAACCGGGGAGCGGGGCCTGCCGAGGGCGGTGTTCAGCCCCGCCATCAACCCCGCGGCCCGCGCCGAGACCAGCCGGTCGCGCTCCCAGCGGGCGAGCGCCGCCGCCGGCTCCTCGCCGCGCAGCCACTCCACGAGGAGCGGGGCGAGCGTCGCCGCGTCGAGCAGGCCGAGGTTCATCCCCTGACCGCCCATCGGACTCACCTCGTGGGCGGTGTCGCCGATCGCCACAACGCGGCCCACCCGCATCCGCCGCGCCAACGCCCGACGGATGCCGAACGTCGTCGCCCGCTCGATCATCCCCGCGAGCGCGACCCCGCCCCCGCGCTGCGCGACCGCGGTCCGCAGACGCTCGAGCTCGCTCGCACCACCGGGCGCATCCGCCGCGGCCGCCGCCGACGTCATCGCCGCGTCAACGCCGTCCCACGCCACGAGCCGGCGTCCGCCGCCGGGGAGCGGGAACGACTCGAGGACGCCGGCCGGGTCGAGGGCGACAATGGCGACGTCGTCCGGCTCGCCGGTGGGACCGGGCACGTCGGCCATGACGTAGCGATCGCGGTAGCCGCGCTCGCGCACCCCCGCGGCGGGGAGGAGGGCACGCCCGGGGCGACCTCCCGCGACCACGACGACGCCCGCGCTCAGCACGGCATCGGCGTCGGCGTCCAGCACGACGTCGACGCGGTCGCCGCGGTCCGCGAGCGCCGTCACGCGGGCTCCGCGGCGCGGCTCCGGACCGCCGTGCGCGACCGCGGCCTCGGTCGCCGGCTGCGGAACCGCGGCCACGAACGGGAAGCGCACCGGCAGCCGGTCGAACCGGATGTCGCCGAGCACCCGCCCGCCCGACACGGCGAGGCCGCGCGGGATGCGCACCGCGTGCGCGAGCAGCCGGTCGGTCGCACCCGACGCCTCGAGCGCCGCGAGCGTCGGCGCGTGCACGCCGATCGCACGGCTCCCCGCCACCGCTTCCGGCCGCGCCTCGAGCAGGACGGCATCCAGCCCCCGGCGCTGCAGCTCCGCCGCCGCGAAGAGGCCGGTCGGACCGGCGCCGATCACGACCACGTCGTGGTCGACGCGCGCGCTCACGCGGCATCCCCCCGCTGCACGGCGAGCAGCCGGAACGGACGCGCCCGCTCCACGACCCAGCCGGCCGGGACGACGGCCGCGAGCTCGGCCGCGGTGTAGCTGCGCCGGATGCTGCGGAGGCCGTCCGTGCGCAGGAACGAACCGGGCGCCAGCGGCGTGATGCCGACGGCGTAGGCCGCGTAGGCGGCCCGCGAGCGGCGGATGTCGGAGAGCACCGCGATGCGCGACGCGAGCGCGGCGCACTCGCCCAGGAGCCCCGGCACCGCGTCGGCCGGAAGGTGGTGGAGCACGTGGTTCGAGATGACCACGTCGAACCGCGCTCCCTCCCGGAGGAGCGCCGCGCTGTCGATGCGCCGGTACGTCACTCCCGCGACCGGCGGGGCCTCCTCGGCCACCGCGATCGACCGCGCGTCCGGATCGACGCCGACGCCCTCGACCGCGAACCCGTCACGCCGGGCGGCTGCCACGACGCGACGCAGGACGTCGCCGCCGCCGCATCCGACGTCGAGGATGCGCGCGGGGCCGGATGCCGCGGCGAGCGCGGGACGGACGTGCGTGCGGTAGACGCGACCCCATCCCGAGACGAGCGGGTTGAGCGTGCGGAACCGCCGGAGCGTGCGACGCAGCTGCACCGGGTCGCACGCCGGGTCGTCCATCAGCTCGACGAGGTCCGCGTCGCGCGCGTCGAGGCTCATGCCGACGTCCGCCGCGTGAGCCGCGCCGTCTCGACCGTGAGCCCGGGTCCGAACCCCAGCGCGACGATCGTCGCCCCGTCGGCGAGCGCATCGTCGGCGAGCAGGCGCTGCAGGATGAACATGACCGTCGCGCTCGACATGTTGCCGTGCGCGCGGAGCACCTCGCGCGAGGCCGACATCGCATCGTCGGACAGGCCGAGCCCGGACTGCACACGGTCGAGGACGCTGCGACCGCCGGGATGGATGGCCCAGGCGTCGACGGCATCCGGAGCCGTGTCACCGATCGTCGGACGCACGGCGTCGCGGATCTCCCGCCCCACGATGCGCGGCACGTCGGCGGTGAGCACCATCCGGAACCCCTCGTCGCCGATCGTCCAGTCCATGGCGGACTCGCCGTCGTCGGTGATGGCGGTGGAGAAGGCGTCGAGCTCGAGCCGCGGGCCCGCTGTGCGCCCCGGAGTGGCGCTCACCACTGCCGCGGCCGCGCCGTCCGCGAACACGGCGGCCGCCACGATCTGGTCCGGGTCGGATGAGGCCCGCAGGTGCAGCGAGCAGAGCTCCGCGCACACGACCAGCACCACGGCCTCGGGCTGCGCGGCGCAGATGTGCCCCGCGGTGCGCAGGGCCGGGAGGGCAGCGGAGCAGCCCATGAAGCCCAGGTGCGTGCGCTCGACGGTGACCGGGATGCCGAGATCGCGCACCAGGCGGAAGTCGGGGCCGGGGGCGAAGAAGCCGGTGCACGAGACCGTCACGACATGCGTGACCTCCGCGGCGGTCATCCCCGCGCGGGCGAGGGCGTCGGCGGCGGCTGCCGCGAAGAGGCCCGGAGCCTCGCGCCGGTAGACGGCGTTGCGGACGCCGGTGCTCGGGGACAGCACTGCCCCGTCGACATCGACGAAGACGCGGGCGGCGGCATCCCGGGCCTCGTCTGCCTCGGGGTCGCCGGGCACGCGGGGCTCGCGGGGCTCGCCGGGCTCGCCGGGCTCGAGCTCGCCGAGCTCGGCGATGACCGTGGCGCGCCGGTCGATGGCGGCGCCGTCGAACGCCGCACGGATGAGGCGCGCGCCCAGGCGGTCCACCCCCGGCTGGGCGGCGAACAGGTCGCGGATCGACGACTGCGCGAGCGTGGTCGGGGGAAGGGCGGTGCCGATGGCGAGGATCGCGGGGCGATGCGCGGGTGCGGGGTCGTTCAGAGCGGGACCTTCCCTGTACGGGGCGGACGGACGCGTGGGCCGGCCGTCGATCTCACCCTAGGTCGCCCGGGCCGCGCGCGGGCGGTACTTGACACGTCGGCGCATCCGCCCTCGGCACGCGCATCCGCCGGCGGGACCGCCGCATCAGCCGGCGGGACCGGCATCCGTCGATGCTACGATCCCGCCCCTGAGCAATCCGCCGACGTGCACGCCGCCTGGCGCGCCGCGGCCACCGCCCCAGGAGCAGACCCTGCGCTGGACGCTGCGCGCGACCGGGCCCGACAGCTGGACGGCCCCTCTCCAGTCTCCAACGCAACCCGCTGCCCACCCGGCGAGTCGACTCGCGTGTCGGCACACCGGAGCAGGAGCTCGCGAAACACGCCCAGTATCTGCAGCGTAAGCCCAGCGCCGGGACGTCGACCGTGACCGCCGCGCTCCGCGCACGCCAGCCCACGAAGTTCAGCACGGCGGCCACGCGCTGGATCGCAGACCACACATCAGATTGCTCGCCCAGCGAGCGGTCCGGGCGGGTCAGGATCCGGTCGGCTCGCCTCTGGATAGAGTGCGGCCAGGGAACAGATGTCGCCGTCCCGGGAGGAGGCGCTCTTGGAGAAGACCGAGCGCAATGCCGTGCGTGTCGTCGAGGCGCTCGTTGACAGCAGTCCGCGGCTGGAGGCGCGCTTCCAGACGAACGACAAGACTCCTTTGGTTGACGGCGATATCTGGCTCTACGAAGGCGACATCCACACGAACGCAACCGTGGAATCGCGTGTTCCTGTTCAGATCAAGGGACGCGCACCGACCAAGAAGATCAAAAGAAAGAGAACGTCCGCCAACTTTCCCGTGGAGCGAGACACCCTTCGGTTCCTCATGAACGACGGGGGAGGCCTCTACTTCGTCGTGATCATCGAGCAAGGAGCGCCTGGACGCGCTTTTTACGCGGTGCTGAACCCCTACAAGATCCGGCGATTCCTCGACCGGATGCCTGCCAGTCAGGAGACGAAGACCATCGCGTGCAAGCCCTTCCCCAGCGACCCTGCACAGATAGAGCGCATCGTGCGCTACGCGGCGACCGCCCGGCGACAGGACGCCAGAGAACACTTCGATCCCGCGGACCTCGACAACGTGCGCAGTCTGACCATCCACACCCTGGGCGACATCGCGTTCGATCGTCCAACCCTGCTGAACCCAGACGAGACGGACTTCTTGGCCTCCGTGGAGACCGCTACCGGCGCTACCCTTTTCATCGATGGGAGCCTCGTCCTCAAACCGCAGAGCTACATCCCTCACGAAGTCGGACTCACCGTGCGCTGTGGCGCTGTGTCGTTCACGCACGCCGTCGTGAGGCAACTATCACCATCCGCCGCAGAACTTGAGTTTTCCGCGGGTATCCGCATCACTCTCGACTCGAGCAACGACGGCCGTGTCTCGTTCAAGCTGAACATGGAGCTCGCCGGAAGCATCGCAGACCAGCTGCGAGATGCCGAGTTCCTTCTGGCGATGTCGGGCGGTGAGCCCCTTTTCTTCGATGGCGAACCGCACCACTTCGACGACACTGCGCAGCTATGCCGCCGCGACGAGCTCCTCCGAACCCGTGATCAGCTGCGCATGCTCTCAGACGTGTGCGAAGCCCTCCACTTCGACCCGCACGCAGTGAACCTCGCCGACGTCGGTGAGCGGGAAAAGGCGGATCTTCATGTCCTTCACCCCGCGATCGTCCTGAACGAGGAGATCGCCGCGTCGCCGAACGGGGCGGGGCGATACACGCTCGCCCTCGGAGAGCGGCAACTCGTCCTTGTCGTGGCTGCAGGATCCGATGACTCTCATTGGCGAGTGCTCGACCCGTTCGACCCACGCAACCGGCACGAGTTGAGACTCCTCAGAGTCCTCGACGGAGGAGACATCCAGGAGGTGCCCGGCGCCACCATCTACGAAGCTCTGAGCGTCAAAGATCTCGCCACCACCCTGAATCTGAATCTCGAACAGATCCTCCAGGCGTACCTCGATGTAGAGGATACGAACGAGGCCAAGCGGTTCGCCACGGCCCGGATCCTCGCGCTGATCAAGGCGGCCGACGCCGCCAAAGCGGACCGCGATCCGCTCCTGCGCGCCGCGGACGCGCTCAACGAGTGGATGATCACTGGTGGCGATGACATGCCCATACATCTCATCAATCGGTGGCAGATCAAGCTCAGACGTAAGGGGCTCACCGCCCAGGACAACACAGCCATCCGAAAGGCTCGCGTCGAATCGATCCGGACCCCGGACGAGAACTCGAATCTGCGGGCCGTCTGCTATTCCATCCTGCTCGGCGACGTAGACGAGTTCGGCCTCGCTCTCGAGGATCTCACCGCCAGTGAACTAGACCAAATGACCGACTGGCCCATTTGGGCCCTTCGCCCACAGCCGTCAATGGTCGTCATGTCAGCTTGACGGGATAGATATCTGGCTCTACGAAGGCGACGCCACGCGAACGCAACCTTGAACAGGTCTCGTCTCCCGCCAGCCGGTGCGATCTACCGGTGCGGAGGGAGGTTGTACGACGTGGTCCCTTTCGTCGCGGTCGGCCGGAGAAGGCAGGTGTCGCGTTGGGCGTGCTTCGACGAGTTTGACAAGTCGTGAGTTACATGTGAGTCTCGCTCCCAGTCTCGACGCGCATGACCTCAGGGAGCCTGAAGGAAGCCGGCGGATTGTCGTTCAGTTGCCGGTGGTTTTGGGTTGGGGGTCGCTCTTGCGTGCTCGGGGTGTGCGGATTGGTGTTGCGTTGGGGGCGGCGGGCGCCGTTGTGGTCGCGCTGCTCACAGGATCGGCTGCGGTCGCGGACGCCACAGGAACGGCCGGCTTGTTCGTTCCGGTCGATGCGCAGCTGGTGAAGAGCGCGGAGGGCATCGGGGTTCCTCAGGGGGCGTTCGCGCCGTACACGCCTCAGCTGGTCCAGGTGACTGGCGCGGCGGGGATTCCGACGACGGATGTCGCGGCGGTGGCGTTGACGGTTGTGTCGGTGAACCCGACGTCGGCGGGTCAAATGTCGGCGGGACCAGGCACTGGGACTCTGAGCGGCGTGATGCGGTACACCGCCAGCGGGTCCACGAGCAACGCCGCGATCGTTGCGGTGGATGAGAACGGTCAGATCCAGCTGCAGACCACGACCTCGACCAACGTCGCGGTTCATGTGGAGGGTTACTACACCGCAGGCAACGGCACCGCCGCCGCCGGCGGCTACACCTCCGTGAAGATGACCAGGATCGTGGACACGTTCAACGGGGTTGGCTTGCCGAAGGCGCCGATCGCGGGCGGGCAGACCGTGACGATACAGGTGACGGGGAAAGCCGGCGTCCCCACGGGTGCGAGCGCGGCGTTTGTGAACTTCCAGGTCGACAACAACAGCGGTGTGACCGGGTACATCAACCCGTACGCGACCTCCGCAACTACCAGGCCACCGACCGTGCTCAACTTCCCGGCAACCCCCGCATACACGTCCATCGGAGCGATCGTTCCGATCGACGCGAATGGCACGATCCATGTGTATGTCGCGCCAAGTAACAACATCGGCCTCCTGATGGACGTCGAGGGGTACTTCAGTGCACCCAACGGAAGCACCACTCCGGGCGCGTTCACCCCCGCCATCGCCAAGGTCTACGACACGCGTAGCGCAACCCACATCGCGCCAGGAGCGACCGTCAACATTCCCCTTGCCGGTGTCGCCGGCATCCCGTCGATGAAGCTCGGCCTCTCCGCCGCCGTGCTGAACCTCACCGTCATCGACAACAGCACGAACGGCGGATACGCGCGAGCGTGGGCGCACGGCACTCCGGAGCCCACCGGAGTCGGTGACCTCACCTTCAAGACCGGCACCGAGACGAACCTCATGACTGTTCCAATCGGCGCTGACGGCTCTATCGATCTTCACAACGTGTCCTCAGACACCGTCGACTTCATCCTCGACCTCGAGGGCTGGTACGCGACGGCGACCCCGATCGTCAGCTGCCCTTCGCCGTACACATACCACAGTTGGACGACAACGATCCCAGCGGCGCCTGTCTCCTGCACGATCACTGTGCCCGCAGCAGCTGGCGACACGCTCACCTACTCCGTTGATGACGCCGACGAGGTGTCGACTGTCCTATCCGGAACGGGCCCGACGTCGATTGCGGTTTCGGTAGACGCTGTTGGGGGAGAGCACGTCATCACCGCAACCCATGCTGATGCCACGGGCAACGAGCTCAGTACGCGTTACGCATTCACTCTCGGCGACTGGCGTGACGCGAGCTGGGCGGGGTTGCCCGCGAACACTGGTACCGCGTCCACTACTCCGGTGCTCGTCGCGGCCATCGACGCGAACGATCCACACGTGCTCCCTGACGCCGCCGGAATCACGTATACGATCAGCGCCTCGGCGAACCTGTCCAATCCCGTCGTCGTCAGCGACCCGCTTTGGGATGGATTCACCGTTCCGACCGGCCTCCTAGTGGACGGTGGGACGTACTTCTGGCATGCGGCCATCACGGGACCGATCGACTATGCGGGCCACACGGGAAGCATCACCACTCCAACCTGGAGCTTCACGGCGTCGTCCACGGTGACTGAGAACGATCCGACCGCAGGTGACGACACGCCTGCCGGCAGCGCACCGGGTTCGTACCTCGAGGATCCCGACTCTTCGTCAGGTGTCCAGGCATTTGGCGCCAAGTATGGCCGTTGCACTCTGGACCCCACTGATCCTCACCTTCGCAAGTCGGGCGGGTACGGGACGGTTGGAGTGAAGCCGATCACCACGTGCCCGGGCACGTACTCGGGAACGAAGGTCACGAATCACACGCAGATGTGGTTCACCGTGGAGTTCCTGATCGCACACTGGGACGCGCCGACCGGTCCCAACTTTGGTGACGTCGGATACACGACCGCCGCGAAGGGCGGGCTGAGTAAATACATCCAGACCAATGTGGTCGTCAACTGCAAGAACAAGAACCGGACCTGGTGGGCGGGGGACACCTGGTCAACGGACGTGGAGAGGGGACATTCCTACTCCGCGCACGTCAAGTCGCGCCACGCCGTCCTAGCCTGTGGAACGTGATGATTCGGTTTCCTTTTACCAAGCGGACCTTCGTTTCGTCGTATCTGATCTGGCGGATGGAGGAGACACCGTTCGCACACGACCGCAACATCCGCGCCCAGGGTGTCGGTGAGTCCACTGCGTGGGAGGCGATCTACCATGCGGCGCAGGAGGAGCCCTACTTTCACGCGCATGAGCAATCTGCGTACGGCGACGCGTCCGCCGACCAGGTCGACGAAGTACGCGCCTTGCTTGCGAAGGACGGCACATCCCGCTGGTGGAGCACACCGATGGATCGAGGCCATCAGCGCCGGGTGATATTTCGCCGCGACGAGACCGGCCGTGCTCCCGGGGATCCATCGCCGGACCTCCGCAAATGGATGCACAAGACGTGCACCGGGGGCGCTGAAGGCGAGTGGTGGACCATGCCAATCGGTGCCGACATCCTCACAACCTCCCGCAGCATGACGACCGCGCCGGCCGTCGCGCTCGTCGGGAACGAGGATGAGTTCGGCGACAAGGAAGCGCTTGTCTTCGAGGCACCCCGAATCGGCGAGGACGTGCGGGTCTACGAGGTGGCATCGGTCGCAGACTGGGTGGCTCTGGTGGACGGCACACCGGCAGAGGTCACTCGGTCGCGACGGACAACGTGGGGCCGATTCGATGAGACGGCCAGATGGTTCATTCCCGATTGGGCCGAACTCGCTCGCTCCTATGACGCGATCCATCTGACCGTCGACGCCTACCTGGACCTCTCGGCGTACCCCGTGCCGTGCGCGGGTGGATACACCCTGCTCGCCGGCTGGGGGCCGGACCAGTCGCTCTGGCTCACGCAGCCTCATATCGAGTGGGCCGACCCGCGCGTTGCGGTCCGTTTCGGGCAGGCTCGCTGGGAATATCTCACCGAGGGCGCGCCCTCAGACGGCTCACGGGTTAGTATCCTCTGATCAGGGATTTTGCCGATAGTGATTGTGATGTCAGCTAGGATCGGGTGAGCAGCTCCCCGCAGCAGCAACGCGGCTATCCGTTCGCGTGCGCTTTGCGAGCTGAGGGCGTCCGGAATTGCGCGCTCAGCTCCCTGATTCCCTTGTCCCTGCGCTTGCGCGACCGTTAGGCCTCTCGCGACTTCCACCTGTCATCGGTACCGTCCTAGTCATGGCGAGAGTTCCCGGGGCATCTCTTGAAGTAGGGCCAGCGAACGACGAGGGCGACCCAGCATGGATTCGGCCTGCGTTGAAGGAGGGTGGCGCTCGGCCAAACGATGAGTTTCATTCGTACGGTCGTCTAAGGGCACGCCTGTACCCGCCCACGACGCACCCGATGCGCACCAACCCGATGCCGATGATTCGCCACGGTTATCGGCTTGCGATCGAGCGTTGGAACGCAACAGTCGCAGACCTACCCGAGGACCTAGCGGCCGAGGAGGGCCTAGCGCTGGATGCCCAAACGTCACCCAGCGCTCTAGTGGTCATCGCCACTCATGACGTGCTCGAGTGGGTCCATTCGATGCACGATTTCTTGCGCGCCAGCGGTGTCTACTCCGACCGGCTCACGCCGTCTGAGGTCGACAGTGAGCTTGGCCCCTACGTTGACGGGCTCCTGGCCGCGCGCATCGCCCTTCATCATCAGTTCACGCCGGTCGTAGGTCTCGTCCCTGTCGAGTCCGTGCGATACCGGCCGGAGGGCGATCGGTGGGTTCTTCAGGGCCTCAGCGATTCTCCGCCGAGACTTCAGGTCCGATGGTCTGAGACCATTCCCGAGATCAATTCGACGCGACAGCGACAAGCATTCCTGGAGTATCTGGCCGGCCGTCATGCGGGCGACACGTTTGAGATGGCGACCCACTACTTCTGGACGCAGATGGGCAGCCCGCCTGAAGTGCCGTTTGTCGAGAGCGGCCCGGCCGACCATCCGCCCCCGATCGACCCGAATCCGCCGGCCCTCGGTTCAGCTACCCCAGAGCCTTAATGTCGCCGACGAGAGGCCGGTCAGACGATTCGGCGACTCGTAGTGGGCTGGTGCGTTTGGCAGCTCTTGGAGACGATCCCCCGCAACGGGTTGGACCACACGGCGTGGTCTCGGGTGCGTCGATCACGTTCGGGATGACGAGCGAGACGGTATTCAGCCGTCCCGGCCCGGGGATCACGGTCGTCGTCGATTCGAACGGTGCGAACAGGCGGACGTTCCCGGCGACGCTCCCGAAGAAGATGCCGTGATGCGTGGCCGGGTCCATCCCGAGCCGCTTGTGCGTCTCGCCCACCGCGGCCCCGGTGAGGGCTCGGCTGTCTGTCCCCCGGCCATGTGCACCGCGGCGCCGTCCTCCTTGGCTCGACCGCCCCGGCGCCCGGTCACGATGTAGCCGGCGACGATCCCGGCCGCGACCATGCCGGTGAGGATCATCACGGCCGTGTGCCCAGGGGTCCACGGGTCGTGTCGGACGATGGCGGCGATCGGGTTCACCGGTCGCATCGTGCCGGTGTTCAGCCATCCTGGCGACGCACGCATCCGCCCACGGGGTCAGAGGTGGTCGCGCGCCCACAGGGCGGCGCTCGTGCGGTCGGCGACGCCGATCTCCCGGAAGATGCGACCGAGGTGCGCTTTCACCGTCGCCTCGCTGATGCCGAGCGCCGACGCGATCTGCTTGTTCGCGCGCCCCTCGGTCACCAGCTGCAGCACCTGCCGCTCGCGCGCGCTGAGGCCGTGCGCGGGATCCCCCGTCGGCAGCAGTGCGCCCGCCACCCGAGGGTCGAGCGGCGCGAAACCCGCCTGGACGGCGCGCACCGCCGCCCGCAGTTCGGCGGGCTCGGCATCCTTCAGCTGGTATCCCACCGCCCCCGCCTCGATCGCACGGCGTACGCGGTCGCGATCGGTGAACGACGTCAGGACGAGGACGCGCGTGCCCGGCGCCGCGTCGCGCACGGCGCGGGTCGCGGCGACGCCGTCCATGACCGGCATCGAGAGGTCCATCACGACCACGTCCGGATCGTGCCCGCGGACGAGGTCGACGGCCTCCGCGCCGTTCGCGGCGGCACCCACCACCTCGATGTCGCCGTCCGCCGCGAGCACGGAGGCCAGGCCCTCGCGGACCATCGCATGGTCGTCGACCACCAGCACGCGGATCACGACGCCGCCTCCGCCGGCGCGGACGCCGGGAGCCGGAGGCGCCAGCGCGTCCCCTCCCCCGGCGCGGTCGCGAGGGACAGCTCGGCGCCGGCCTGCGCCGCGAGGTCGACGAGGACGCGCGTACCGAGATGGCCGCCCGTGGGCTCCGCGCCGAGCACCGCCGGATCGAAGCCGGGGCCGTCGTCCTCCACCTCCAGTTCGAGGTCGTCGCCGGCACGGTGCAGCCGGATGACGACGCGGCAGGGTGCCGCGTGCGTCACCGCGTTGCGCAGCGCCTCCTGCGCGACGCGGTAGAGGAGCTGCTCGTCTGCCGCCGGGAGCCCTTCCCACGCGGTCGGCACGTCGAGCTCGACCGCCACCCCTCGGCTGCGCGCGGTCGCGGCGAGGTCGTCCAGCGCGTGGCCGAGGCCCGCCGCGCTGAGCCCGGGAGGGTAGATGTCCATCAGCAGCGACCGCAGCACGCGGACATCCCCGCGGACGGCGGCCGCGGCATCCCTGAGCCGCGTCGCCGACTCGTGCTCGCCGCGCCGGGCTTCGGCATCCGCCGCGCTCTCGACCGCGAGGCTCGTCGCCACGAGGTCCTGCACCGGTCCGTCGTGGAGCGTCCCCGCAATGCGGCGGCGCTCCGCATCGGATGCCTCGACCGCGTGCTGGAGCAGCGCGGCACGCCGGCGCTCCTCGTCGCGCACGCGGCGCAGGAGCCCCCACACGATCGGCGCGGTGAGCACGGCCAGCAGGAGGAGGCTGCTCGTCGTCACGCCCGCGAAGCCCCGCCACAGGTCGGCCGACCGCGCCGCCACCGGGTCGTACGGCAGGTACACCTCGAACAGCAGCTCGCGGCCGTCGGGCACCCACACCGGTCGATAGACCTCGAGCAGGCGGGAGCCGGTCTCGAACTCGTTCTCCTTCTCGGACAGGTCGGACACGGCGGCCCGCGTGGCCGGATGCGCGAGCGCCTCGCGCTGTGCGTCGTCCAGCGCGAACGAGCGCCCGATCAGCGCGGGCTCGTCGGCGTACAGCACGACCCCGTCGGGGCTCCACAGCTTCACCCGGACGACGTCGTCGCCGAGCACCTGGTCGCGCACGATCCGGTCGAACTGCGCCTCCGCGGCGGCGTCGCCGTCGGCGAGCGCCGTCGTCAACGCGGGCTGGACCACCGCCTCGGCGAGCACATCCGTCACGGTCGCCGCATCGTTGACGGCCTCGCGCTCCGCCAGCCACTGGGCAGCCCACGCCGCGAGCACGAGGACGACGGCGAGCACGCCGACGAGACCGGCGGCCAGGCGGATGACGATGGTGCGGGTCCGGGGCGGGCGCCGCCTCGCGGTCTCGGCGTGCGTCGCGGCGACGAGGACGATCCAGGGCACGCGCGACTCCTCGGCCACCGGGTCGGCGGCCGAGGAGGGCGCGGCATCGGCGGAGGTCACTCAGTCGTCACCACCGTGGCCGCCGTGACCGGAGCCGCCGTGGTCGTCGCCGGGGGCGTCGTCACCACCGTGCCCGGAGGCGCCGGACGAGCCGGAGCCCGAGGTTCCCGAGCCCGAGGTGCCCGAGCCGGAGGTTCCCGAGCCGGAGGTTCCCGAGCCGGAGGTGCCCGAGCCGGAGCCGTTCACGTCCCGGTCGTCGCCCGGCTCGGTGCGCTGGTCGCGCGGGGCGTCGCCGCCGTGGTCGTCGGCGGACTCGGAGGGACGCGGGGTCGCCGTGGCACCACCGTTCCCGCGGCGGTCATCGCCCGGCTCCGTGCGCTGGTCGCGCGGAGTCGCGCCGCCGTGGTCGTCGACCGTGGGGGTGGGGGTCGGTGTCACGACCTGGCCGGACGCGGGAACGCGGACGGGCACGGACTGCGCGAACGACGCGTTGCCCCACAGCCCGACCACGGCGGGCACGGCGACGACGACGAGGGCACCCGCGGCGAGGAGGATTCGGTTTCTCATGATCAGACCTTTCGCTCATTCTGTCCCGCGAGACGGCTTCGGCGAAGCGCGGGTCGTTCGGTACTCCTTCACCCTCGTCGGATCCGCGCACGGCCACCATTGGACGATGGTCGTACGACCTGGGCGGCTACCGCACCCGGCACCCGCCTGTCAAGGCGATGGGCGGTCGGCCGGAGATCCGCCACGATCGATCACGGTGCCCGCTCCCGGTGGGTGCCGCGCGCCGCACCACGGCGCGTCGAAAGGAGAGCCCCTCGTGAGCATCGGAACCGGAATCGTCCTCTTCGTGATCGGAGCGATCCTCGCCTTCGCGGTGAACGTGCAGGTGTCCTGGATCGACCTCCACCTCGTCGGCTACATCCTGATGGGCGCGGGCGTCATCGTCTTCCTCATCGGCATCGTGCTGCTCGTGCGCAAGCGCTCGACCGTCGCGACGACGCGCACCGTCGACTCCACGGGCCGCGAGCAGGTGACGCAGCAGCGGTCGGAGAGCGACCCCGGCGTCTACTGACCCGCGCCCTCGATCCGGGCTTCGGTCGCAGGTCGTCGTCATCCGGCCCGGGGGGCGCTGGACGACGCCCTGCGACCGGGATCCGTCGCATGTTCGGACGCTTCATCGCGTGGTCCGAGGAGCATCCGCCACATCCATCCCGCGGCGACGGTCACGTCAGGACGTTCGTCGCGGGAGACCCACGCCGTGATGACCCCGAGCGCCGTCCCCGCGATGCCGGCGGCGACCACGTCGGTCGGGACATCCCGGAACGTCGCCACCTCCGCCGCGTCGACGGCGCCGGCGACGATCAGCTCGATCCGCTCCCGCAGCCGCGCGGCGACGACCGCGGAACCCCGGTCGCCCAGGATGCGGCGGTAGAGGGCCGCGTTGTGATCGATGTGGTCGAGATAGGCGAACAGCTCCGCGGGCATCTCGCCGATGTCGACGGCTGACGGCTCGAAGTCGCGCGCGACATCGTCGATCGCCGTCTCGAGCGCGTCGGCGAGAAGCGTCTCCTTGTCGCTGTAGTGCTGGTAGAAGCTGCTGCGGTTGACGCCGGCATGCTCGGCGATGTCGCCGATCGTGAGGTCGTCGAGAGACCGCTCGCGCGCGAGCGCCAGCAGAGCCTCCTGCAGGCTCCGGCGAGTGCGTGCGACGCGGGGGTCCATCATCCGATTCTCCCTCCCTTGGTGTTCGCCGGGAGATCTCCGACAACCATCGTCTTTACGACAACTGTCGGATAAGTTGGGGGCGGCTCGACGACGCGCCTGCACCCTCCTCCCGGCGAAAGGCGCTCCGTGGCCAACCTGCTGTACCGTCTCGGCCGTTTCTCGGGCCGCCGTCCTTGGATCGTCATCGTCAGCTGGGTGCTGGCTCTGGGCGTCGCCGGCGGCGCATTCGCCGCGTTCGGCGGCACCCTCGCCACCAGCTTCAGCATCCCGGGCACGGAAACGCAGCGCGTCAACGACGCCCTGAAGGATGCCATGCCCGGCCTCACCGGCGCCGCGGGCACCGTGGTGTTCCAGACGAAGGACGGCGCCTTCACCGACGAGCAGAAGTCCGAGATCGGAGCGGTCCTGGACCGCGTCGGCACGCTCGACGGCGTCGCGGACACGAACGATCCGTTCGCGACCGAGCAGGAGCGTGCGACGCAGCAGCAGAAGCTCGACGACGGACGCGCGAAGATCGCCGACGCGCGAACGCAGATCTCCGACGGCCTCGCCCAGATCCAGGCGGGTCGCGCGCAGCTGGATGCCGGCCAGAAGCAGCTCGACGCTGCGATCGCCCAGGCCAAGGCAGCGGGCTCCTACGACCGCGCCGCCGCCCAGTTCACCGCGCAGCAGGCGGAGATCACGGGACAGAAGCAGAAGCTCGACGACGCCCAGGCGAAGCTCGACGCGAGTACCGCGACTCTCGACGAGCAGGAGGCTGCACTCGATGACGGGGCGAAGCTGCTCCAGTACGCGTCCAAGATCCGCACCGTCTCGACCGACGGCAGCGTCGCCGTCGGCACGGTCCTGTTCGATCACGACCTGTTCAGCCTGTCGAGCGAGGTCAAGGCCTCGGTGCAGAAGGCGCTCGACGACGCGCACATCGCCGGAGTGACGATCGACGTCGACTCCACGATCGCCAACTCGATCGACGGCATCGTGGGTCCGGGCGAGATCGCGGGCGTGATCGTTGCCGCCCTCGTGCTCGTCGTCGTGCTGCGCGCACTGCTCCCCGCCGTCGCGCCGCTGCTCGGGTCGCTCGTGGGCATCGGGGTGGGCGTCGCCGGGTCCATGGCGTTCTCCGGCATCGTCGACATGTCGTCCGTCACCCCTGTGCTGGGTGTCATGCTCGGGCTCGCGGTCGGGATCGACTATTCGCTGTTCATCCTGAACCGTCATCGCACACAGCTGCTCGCCGGCGTCGACGTGCTGGAGTCGATCGGACTCGCGAACGGGACGTCCGGCAATGCGGTCGTGTTCGCCGGTTCGACGGTGCTCATCGCCCTGCTCGCGCTCAACGTCACCGGCATCCCGTTCCTCGGCGTCATGGGGACGGTCGGTGCGGCATGCGTGCTGGTCGCCGTTCTGGTCGCCGTGACATTCACCCCGGCCCTCCTCGGGCTGATGAAGCTGCGCGTGCTCAACAGGCGCGCGCGGGGGCGGATCGGGCATCCGGATCACGTCCCCCGCCCGATCACGCCGATGCGCACCTGGCGGGCAGTCGCGGGCGTCGTCGTCGCGATCGTGGGGCTCCTCGCGATCGCCGTACCTGCGATGTCGATGCGGCTCGGGCTGCCGGACGGCTCGTCCGAGGCGACCGACACCACGCAGTACCGCGCCTACACCGCCGTCTCCGACGCGTTCGGCGCGGGGACGAACGGACCGCTGCTCGTCGTCGCCACTCTTCCCTCCGCGGTCGCCGAAGGCGACGAGACGGCGGTGCAGGCCCAGATCGCGGGCGATCTCATGTCGCCACACGACGTCGTCGCGGTGGCCCCGATCGCGGTGTCCGACTCCCGCGAGGTCTTCGCATTCCAGGTGGTGCCCCGCGGCGGTCCGTCGAGCGCGTCCACCGAGCAGCTCGTCCACGACCTGCGCGGTCTCTCGCCGCTCACGGTCTCGGGGCAGGCGGGTGACGTGCACCTGGGGGTGGCCGGCCAGGCGTCCGGCAACATCGACGTCTCGCGGAAGATCGCCGACGCCCTCCCGCTCTACCTCGTGGTCGTCATAGGCCTCTCGCTGATCATCATGGTCGTCGTGTTCCGCTCGCTGCTGGTGCCCGTCGTCGCGACCGCGGGGTTCGTGCTGTCTCTGTTCGCCGCGTTCGGCGCGATCACCGCGATCTTCCAGTGGGGGTGGCTGGGGACGATCTTCGGCGTGCACGACCCCGGCCCGGTGCTGAGCTTCGCGCCGATCATCATCATGGGCGTCCTCTTCGGCCTCGCGATGGACTACCAGCTGTTCCTCGTCTCGGGCATGCGGGAGGCCTACGTCCACGGGATGCCTCCGCGCCACGCCGTCGTGGCCGGATTGCGCGGCGGGCGCGCCGTGGTGACGGCGGCGGCGATCATCATGGTGTCGGTGTTCGGCGGGTTCGTGTTCTCGCACCTCGCGATGATCCGGCCGCTCGGTTTCGGGCTCGCGATCGGCGTGCTCTTCGATGCCTTCGTCGTGCGGATGCTGCTCATCCCGAGCCTCATGCACCTGTTCGGGAAGGCGGCGTGGTGGCTGCCGCGGTGGCTCGACCGCATCCTTCCCGACGTCGACGTGGAGGGCGCGTCGCTCGAGCGCACCCACCCGCACCCGCACGGCGTCGCGGCCGGCGTGGGGTAGTCCGGGGCCCCCGGATGCCCATCGGTCGCGAAACGCCGCCATCGGCGCTCCAGCGGCCTGAGAAGCGGCACTCTGCGGCCGATGGACGGCACGGGTGTCCACTGTCGGTGGTGCTGTCGTACGGTGGATCCATCGGCCGGGGAGAGGGGATCCCGTGGCCGAGTGGCATCCGATCATCGCCGCCGTCGAAGGCCCGACCGGGACGTGGCGGATGATCGACCCGTCCGGCCGCGAATACGGCCGCGTCGAGCTGCGCCGCATCATGAACGGATCGGATGTGCGCTACAAGGCGATCTGGCGCGGGGACGTGATCGGCTGGGCGACGTCGCTGCGGCTCGCGTGCGAGCGCATCCACATCGCGTACCTCCGCGCGCACGGTCCGCAGGGCGGCGCCGCCGCCGACTGGGGCGAGAGCTCGTCCCGACGCTGAGGTCGCGCGGGGGCACCCCACCCCGGGCAGACTCAGCGCCGCGCCGCCGTACGATCGAGGCGGGTCGACCGTGACGTGAGGGGGTTCGGATGCCGCTGGACCCGTTCTTCGCGGAGCGACTGCGCGTGCATCGCCGCTACCTCATCGCGCAGGCGGTGAAGGGCGTGCGCCAGAACGTCGGCTCATGGTGGGGGACGGTCCGCGGACACGCCCCGGACGGCGGCACGGCGGGCGCCCCGCGGCCGGGCGCGGCGAAGGGCCCGCAGCCCGGATCGTCCGCGCGCGCGAAGCACCGTCGTGCCGCGCTCGCGTGGGACCGCGCCGAGCTCGCGAACGTCGGCACGCCGGGCCCCGACGTCGGCATCGAGGAGTTCGAGGTCCCCGTTCCCGGCTACCCGGCCGTGCGTGTGCGCGTGTACCGCCCCGCCGACCTCCCCGCGCCCGCGCCCGCGGTCCTCACGTTCTTCGGCGGCGCGTTCCGCATCGGCGGGATCGACTATCCGACGACGGATGCCGCGAACCGTCGCCGTGCGGTCGCGGCATCCGTCGTCGTGGTCGCCGTCGACTACGCCCTCGCGCCGGAGCACCGGTACCCGACGCAGATCGAGCAGGGGTACGCCGCGCTGGAGTGGCTCTTCAGCCGGGCGGACGACCTGGGTCTCGACCGCGAGCACGTCGCGATCGCCGGAACGTCCGCGGGAGGAGCGATCGCCGCGGCCGTGACGCTCCTCGACCGGGACCGCGCGGGCAGGCGGCTCCGCCTGCAGGTGCTCGAGGTGCCGGTCGTCGACCTCACCGGGAGGCACATCGACCTGCGGGCGACGTGGGCGCTCCGCATCCCGAGCGTCATCGCGTTCCGCGAGCTGACGTCGGTCGCGCGCACCTACCTTCCCTCCCTCGCCGCCGCGCGCGAGCCGCTCGCCTCGCCTCTGCGGGCGGCATCCCACGCCGGACTCCCGCCCGCGCTCATCCTGACGGCGCAGTACGATCCGCTGCGCGGGAACGGGGCCGCATACGGGGCGGCGCTGCGGTCGAACGGCGTCGAGGCGACGGTGGTGCAGTACCTCGGCGTCACGCACGACATCCCGATCTTCACCGGCGCCCTGGCCGCCGCCCGGGCGTGGGAGGCGCAGGTCGTCGCGGCACTGCGCTCCCTGCACGATCCCGACGTAAACAGTTGATAACGAATCACCTGATCGAGGTCGCATTGCGCCATCTTTGACGCGGGGGACCAGCCGGCCCGCCGCCGCATGCCCGCGAGAAGGACGGACCATGAAGACCACTGAGGACCCCACCGCATCCGCCCGCCCGCCGCGCCGCCGGTCGGTGCGCGCCCGCGTGGCCGCGGCCGTCGCCGTCGCCGTGCTCGGCGCGCTCGCCGCGGTGGGTGTGGCCACGCCGGCGGGTGCGGCCGGCGCGCAGGTCACGGCGAACCCGACCACGATCGCGGTGGGATCGACCACGACGATCACCGCGTCGGGCCTCGGCGGGCTGGAGAAGGCGAGCTTCGGCCTCGGCGACACCTCCGCGGGGACGTTCACGGAGAGCAAGGGAACGAGCTACCAGGCGCCCGTCACCGATGGCACGGCGACCGCGACGTTCCAGGCGGCCAAGGCCGGTACGGTCACGATCGCGGTCGGCGACGGCGAGACGGTGCTGGGGACGGTCCAGGTCACCGTGAACGGCAACGCCCCCGCGGTCGTCGACGTGCAGGCGAGCCCCGGCTCGATCTCGACCGGCGCGACGTCGACCATCACGGTCACCGGGCTCGGCGGTCTGCAGCAGGCGTCGTTCGGGCTCGGCGACACGTCGGCGGGCACGTTCACAGAGAACGGCGGGACGACGTACGAGGCTCCGGTGACCGGAGGACGCGCCACCGCCACGTTCAGCGCGGCAGCGGCGGGGACCGTCACGATCTCAGTCGGCGACGGCGAGAACGTGCTGGGCACGACCACCGTCACCGTGACTGCGGCCTCTCCGACGCCCACGCCCACGCCGACCCCGACGCCGTCCCCCTCTCCGGCACCGGCCGACGGCGGACTGTCGACGGTGGCGATCATCTGGATCGTCGCCATCGTCCTCGTGCTGATCGCGGCCGCCGCCATCACGACCGCGCTCGTGGTCCGTGCGCGCCACCGGCGTGCGGCGGAGGCGGCCGCGCGAGCGCCGCACGACGACCGCCCCGGCCCTACGGTGTAGCGCGGCTCCGGCATCCGTCACGGTCACGTGGATCATTTGCGTCTCGTATATTACTAGCTAAGCTAGCTAAATGCCCGCACCGGACTCCACGACCACGCGCCCCGCTCCCGCCACCCCCGCCGACCGGGTGAGGCAGATCGCCGTCGCCGTCGGCACCGCGATCGCGCTCGTCGGCGCGTTCCTCGGATCCGGCGCGGCCGGGGGCACGCCGGTGCAGGATGCCGCAGACGGCGCCTTCGCCGCCGACGCGACGCTCCTCGCGCCGGCGGGCCCGGCCTTCGCCATCTGGTCGGTCATCTACCTCGGCCTCGTGGGATACGCCGTCTACCAGGCGCTCCCCCGCCAGGCGTCGCGCACGCTGCACCGCTCGGCGGGCTGGTGGATCCTCCTGTCGACGCTCTTCAACGGCGCGTGGATCCTGGTCGTCCAGGCGGGACTGGTGGGGCTGTCGCTCGCGGTGATCGCGGTCCTGCTCGTGGTGCTCGTCGTCGTCGCCGCGGTGCTGCGACGGCACCCTTCGGAGGGGTGGGCCGACACTGTCTTGGTCCACGGCACGATGGGCCTGTACCTCGGGTGGGTGACGATCGCGACGGTCGCCAACGTGACCGCGCTGCTCGTGCGCGCCGGCTTCTCGGGCGTCGGCCTCTCGCCGGATGCGTGGGGCGTCGCCGTCCTCGTCGTGGCGGGGCTGATCAGCGTTGCGCTCGCCGCGTGGAATCGCGGACGCGTGACGCCCGCACTCGCCACGGCGTGGGGCGTGTTCTGGATCGGCGTCGCCCGCTCGACGGGCGATCCCGCGTCGGGGACGGTCGCCGTGACCGCGTACGTCGTCGCGGCCGTGATCCTCGTCGCGGCCGTCGCGGTGCGCATCGCGGGGGTTCGGTCCTCGCGCGGCGTGGCCGACTGACCCGGGCGGGGGCGCGGGGCGCGGGGCGCGGGGGTGCGGGGTCGCCGGCGCTCGGCGCGGGCCGGCTCCTCCCCGAACTGGCCTCCGCAGCATCCGTCCACACGTGGCCACTCGAGCGCATCGAATGTCCGTGGACATTAGTATATTCGTTCTATGAGCCACTTCACCCCTGCAGTGGTCCGGGTGGCGGACGCTGTCGGGCGACTCGCCGCCACGCTCGACGAGGCAGACGACGACGATCTCGTCCGCGGTGCCATCGCGCATGCCGATCACGAGGGCGCGCGGATCGCTGGGTTGAGCGACGACGACCTCTTGCGCGTGCTCTCCGATGCGTCGGATGCGCGCAAAGGGCTGGAGCTGATCGTCGCCTCCGCGTCCGCCGAGGTGTCGCGCCGATCGGTGCGAGAGCTCGGCTACGCCGGGCTGGCTCAGCGGAAGGGCGTGCGGACGGCGACGGCCCTCGTGCAACAGGTCACGGGGCTCGCCCGTGGCGATGCGACGCGAGCCGCACGGGCCGGAGAAGAGCTCCTCAGCGCGCGGGATGAGCCGAGCGGCGCCGTCGGAGACGCGCAGGGCGGGCCGCCATCTCACGAGGTGCCGGCGTGGTCGTCGCGGTTGCGTCGGGCGTGGACGACGGGGCGGGTGTCGCAGGCCCAGTTCGAAGCGATCCGGGGCGGCCTGGGTGATCCTCCGCTGGATCGGTATCCGGACCTCGACCCTGACTTTCTGCCGGATGCGTGGGATCGGGCGGTCGCCATACTGCTCGACGAGGCGGCGACCTGGACGGTGGAGGATCTGCGCGCCCAGGCTCGTATCGCCCGCGACCGCCTCGACCCTGTCGGGGTGACGCTGCGGTTCGAAGAGCGTTTCGCCGCACGGTCGTTTCGTCGGTGGACGGACGAGGCGGGGCAGCAGCACGCCCGGATCGTGTTCGACGACGATGCGGCCGCCTGGGTCGACGCGATGCTGCGCGCGGCCTTGCGCCCTCGCCGGGGGCCGCGCTTCGTCGATGCCGATGAGCGGGGCGCGTCCGACGGGGACAGCCCGGAGAAGGTCGTGGCGGATGAGCGGTCCACTGAGCAGCTGCAGTACGACACGATTCTCGCGGTGCTGCGCACCGGCGCGAACGCCGACCCGAGCCAGGCGTTCGGTGACCGACAGCCCGGAGTGCGGATCGTCGTGGACGCGACGGCGCTGGTCGACGCCGGCGACCGCGGTCGGATGCGCGTGACCGGTGTCGGACACTACGAGGACGGCGGCCAGGCCGTCGCTCCCGGGGTCGTCGAGAAGTATCTCTGCGACGCGAGCGCGGTCGACGTGCTGCTGGACGGACACGGCCGACCCCTCGATGTCGGCCGGGAACGCCGCCTCTTCACGCGCGCGCAGCGCATCGCCATCGCCGTTCGAGACGGCGGGTGCGTCTTCCCCGGCTGCAACCGGCCGCCGTCCGAATGCGAGTATCACCACAACGATCACTGGTGGGATCACCACGGCCGCACCGATGTCGACGACGGCGTTCCCGTCTGTCGCAACTGTCACCTTCGCCTGCACAACCAGGGCTGGCGCATCACTCGCGAGCGTGACCCCCTCACGGGCGACGATCGCTACTGGCTTCATCCGCCGCCGGACCCGGCGACCGGTCAATCGCCTGCACCGATCCTCCTGAGCACTCGATCGCCGCGGCGGTTCGAGGCCGCATGACCGTCATGTGCTCATGGGGGCCGACGCGTGAGGGGCCGATCCGCCTCCTCGACATGCACTTCTTCGCCGGAGTCACATGCCGACCGACCGCGGGTGCCGGTCGCTAACGCGATGAGAAGCAAACCACCGGAGTCACAAGCCGGCCCGCCGAGAGAGAACGGGCGCCGATCGCCCGTGAGAGTCCCGCGACGCATCCCCTTATGCCCGCGATGCTGCGCCGATAGTATGGCGGCGTTCTGGGGTGTGAACTGGGGGTTCGCATGGGGATCAATATTCGCCTGCTCTTCGTCGCGGGCGCTGTCGCGGCCATCGCGACGGTCGCTGCCGCTCCTGCGTGGGCGGCGCCGCCCCGATCCGAGGGCGGCAGTTCGCCCGCAGGACGCATCACTCAGATCGAGACCGCTCAGATCGAGACCGCTCAGATCGAGACGTCTCGGGTCGCGGCCGGCGACCCTGCCGACCCTGCCGATCCTGCTGATCCTGCTCAGAGCGTCATCGCCCCCTTCCCCGACGGACTCACCAGAGTGTCGGGGGCATCTCGCATCGAGACCGCGATCGCCGCATCCGAGCGATACTCTCCGGGCGTCCCCGCGGTGTTCGTCGCCACGGCGACGAACTTCCCGGACGCGCTGTCAGCCGCCTCCGCCTCCGCGTTCGTGGGCGGTCCACTGCTCCTCACCACGAGAGACACGCTGCCGGCATCCGTGCTGGCCGAGGTTCAGCGGCTGACGCCCGAGCACATCTACGTCGTCGGCGGCACGGGAGCCGTGTCCGATGACGTCCTCGAAGGGCTCGCCACAGTCGCACCGACGACGCGATTCGCGGGGAGCGACCGATACTCCACCGGGACCGCAATCGTCCAAGGCACCTTCATCCAGTCGACGACGGCGTTCATCGCCACCGGCGCATCCTTCCCGGATGCGCTCGCGGCGACCGGCGCAGCCGGCGCATCCCGATCGCCGGTGATCCTCGTCGATGGGCAGCGGTCGTCGCTCTCCGGCGATACGGTGAGCCTGCTTGACGAGCTGGGCGTCACCGACGTCGCGATCGCCGGAGGGAGCAGCGTGGTGTCCAGCGGCATCGAGCAGCAGCTCAGCCTCTCCGGGCGGAACGTGATCCGTTACGGGGGCGGAGACCGCTATTCCACCGCCGCGATCATCAACGCCGCGTTCTTCGCGCCGGGAACAGACACCGCGTTCCTCGCGACGGGCACGGCGTTCCCGGACGCTCTCGCCGGCGCCGCGCTCGCCGGCAGGCTGGGAGCACCCTTGTACGTGACGCAGCCGGCGTGCATGCCCGACGTCACCCGGGCGGCCCTCGCCGTGCTCGGCAACGTCAAGACCGTCGTCATGGGCGGCACCGCAGCGGTCAGCGCGGCCAGCGCCGAGGGGCTCGGATGCCTCTCCGGCCCCGCCCCGACCATCACGGGAACCGTCCGCGTCGGCTCGACTCTGACGGCGCACGCCGGCACCTGGACCGACGGCACCTCGCTCACGTATCAGTGGTACGCGAACGGCGTGCCCCTCTCCGGCGCCACGGCCTCGACGCTCGGCCTCTCCAGCGCCGTGCAGGGGAAGCGGATCAGCGTGCGCGTCACGGGTGCGCAGACGGGATACGTCTCACTGACGAGGTCATCCAGCGCCACGGCGCCCGTCGCCGCGAAATCGACGCCACCGCCGCCACCGCCAGGTCCGCCTGCGAACCCCGGCGACTCGAAGAACTGCAGCGATTTCAGCACATGGAGGCAGGCGCAGTCCTGGTTCCTGACCTACTACCCGTACTACGGGGACGTTGCACGCCTGGACGCCGATCACGACGGGATCGCGTGCGAGTCGCTGCCCGGCGCACCCTGACCGGATAGCGGCCCGCACGGCCGCTGCGCTGACACGCGAATCCGCGCCCACCTCTCCCGAAGCCTCCTGTCTCGTCGGCGTGCCCCACCGCTAGGGTGAGCGAATGGACACCGCTCTGATTTCGGCGGACGGCCTCACCGCCGCCGAGGTCGCAGCGCGCGCCGCGGACGGACGCACGAACGCGTTCCAGGCGGAGGCGAGCCGCAGCGCATGGACGATCGTCCGGGCCAACGTCTTCACCCTCTTCAACGGCATCGTCTTCGCGTGCTTCTTCGTGCTGTTCCTCGTCGGCCACTGGCAGGACGCACTCTTCGGATTCGCGGCCTTCGCGAACGCGATCATCGGCTGCGTGCAGGAGTTCCGGGCGAAATCCGCACTCGACCGCCTCGCGCTGCTGAGCGCCGCACCCGCCCGCGTGCGTCGCGACGGCGCGGAGATCGAGATCCCGCCCGCCGAGGTCGTCCTCGACGACCTGCTCGTCCTGCGGGCGGGCGACCAGATCCCCGCCGACGCCGAGGTGCTCCACACCCGCGGACTGCAGATCGACGAGTCGATGCTGACCGGCGAATCCGACGCCGTCGACAAGCACCAAGGCGACGAGGCGCTGTCCGGCTCGATCGTCGTCGGCGGCGAGGGCACGGCGCGGGTCACCCGCGTGGGCGCCGACGCGTACGCCAACCGATTCGCGGGAGAGGCCAAGCGGTTCTCCCTCGTCGCCAGCGAACTGCGCACCTCGATCAACCGGGTGCTGAAATGGGTCGGCTGGGGGATCGGGCCGATCGGGCTCCTCGTCTTCAACGCGCAGATCATGGTGGCCGGCGGCTACGAGACGGCGTTCACGACCGGCCGGTGGGTGCAGGCCGTCGTCAACTCGATCGCCTCGCTCACGGCGATGATCCCGCTCGGGCTCGTGCTGATGACGAGCATCGCGTTCGCGGTGGGCGCCGCGAAGCTCGCGAGCCGCCAGGTGCTCGTCAACGAGCTGCCCGCCGTCGAGGGGCTCGCCCGCGTCGACCTCATCTGCCTCGACAAGACCGGCACGCTCACGATCGGCGAGATCGGGTTCGACGCGGCGCATCCGCTCGCACCGGTCGACGGCTGGCAGGATGCGCTGGCCTGGTACGCCGCATCACCGGATGCCAACGCCACCGCCCGGGCGATGCGGGACGAGTATCCCGTCGGCGACGTCGCGCTCGACGCCGCCGGGTACATCCCGTTCTCGTCCGCCCGCAAGTGGAGCGCCGTCTCGTTCACCGCCCCGCACACCGACGACACCGTGCGCCGACCCGCGGGCACGTGGGTCCTCGGCGCGCCGGAGATGATCTTCGGCGATGCCGCGACCTCGCCCGCGTCCGCGTTCGGCCGCACGGTGACCGAGCTGGCAGAGACGGGCCGCCGGACGCTCGTCCTGGCCCGCACCGACGAGCCGATCACCGCGGCAGACATCGAGGCGGAACGGCTCCCCGGCACCCCGACCCCCGTCGTCGTGCTGACGTTCCGCGAGCAGGTCCGGCCGGATGCGGCGCAGACGCTGTCGTACTTCCGGCAGCAGGGCGTCGGCATCCGCATCATCTCCGGCGACAATCCGCGGACGGTCGCCGCGATCGCGCGCGAGGTGGGCCTCGACGTTCGCGAGGGGTTCGACGCGCGCACCCTCCCCGACGACCCGGACGAGCTGGCCGACGTGCTCGAGACCCACACGGTGTTCGGCCGCGTCACGCCCGAGCAGAAGAAGGGCATGGTCGTCGCGCTGCAGAGTCGCGGACACACCGTCGCCATGACCGGCGACGGTGTCAACGACGCGCTCGCCATCAAGACAGCCGACATCGGGATCGCGATGAACTCGGGATCGCCGGCGACGAAGGCCGTCGCACGACTGGTCCTCCTCGACGGCCAGTTCTCGCACCTCCCGGACGTCGTCGCCGAGGGTCGCCAGGTGATCGCGAACGTCGAGCGGGTCTCGATGCTCTTCCTCACCAAGACCGCCTACGCCACGGCGCTCGCGATCGTCTTCGGCGCGTTGGTGCTGGAGTTCCCGTTCCTCCCACGGCAGCTGTCGATCACCGATGGGCTGACGATCGGCATCCCCGCGTTCTTCCTCGCGCTGATGCCGAACGCCCGCCGGTACGTGCCCGGGTTCCTGCGCCGCTCGCTCACGTTCGCGATCCCCGCGGGACTCATCGTCGCGCTCGGGCTCACGTGGTACACCTTCGTCGCAAAGGGCCTCGGGGTCAGCGAGGAGCAGCTGCGCACGGGGGCGACCATCATCCTCGCGGTCGTGGGGATCTGGGTGCTCGCGGTGCTGTCCCGCCCGCTCAACCGCTTCAAAGTGCTCGTGATCGGCGCGATGTTCGTCGCGCTCGTCGTGGTGTTCACCGTTCCGCTGGCGACCCGCTTCTTCGCGCTCGTCGATCCGGGCGAGGACCTCGCGATCGCCCTCACCGGCATCACGGTCGTCATGATCGCCGGCATCGAAGTGGTGCGGTTGATCCACCGCCGGCTGGTGGCTCCGGCGTTCGCTCCCCCCGCGGTCGCGTCGGCAGCGGGCGCGGACGCGACGGCGGCCGGCGGTCCGGATGCGACGCCGGCATCGCCCGTCTCCGCCGCGGTGGGCGCCGTCATCGCGACGGTGGTCGCCGTGCTCGCCTACGCGATCGGGTTCCTGTCCGCGGGGCTCGGGGTGTTGGTGCTCCTCAGCCGCTACGAGGAGCCGGATGCCGCCGAGGCGGTCACGCTCTCCCTCTCGGGCGCCGGGATCGCGCTGTTCGGGCTGCTCGTCGTCGCCGTCGCCGCGGGCATCCGTCGCGGCAGCGGACTGTCGCGCCTGCTCGTCACGGTCTACCTCGCCATCGCGGTCGTCCTGAGCACGGTCATCGCCATCACGAGCGATCGCTGGGACGGGGGCGCGAGCGCGGTCGGCCTGGTGGCGGTCGTGACGATCGTGCTGCTGTGGACGCCGCCGGTCTCGCGTCGCTTCGGCCGCATCCGCGACTCGTCGATGACGGCGCGGCCGGCCGAGGCATCCCCGCCCACGGCCCGCTGAGACCGCCGCGATTCCGGGCCCGGACGCACGACAGCCGGAGTCCGTGGGGACTCCGGCTGACGGGTACTGCAGATCAGAGGGGGCGGATGTTCGCCGCCTGCATGCCCTTGGGGCCACGCTCAGCGTCGAATTCCACCTTCTGGTCCTCGCGAAGCTCCTTGAAGCCGTCGCCAGCGATCGCGCTGAAGTGCGCGAACAGATCGGCCGAGCCGTCATCGGGTGCGATGAACCCGTAACCCTTCTCGGAGTTGAACCATTTCACGGTGCCAGTGGCCATCGTGTCTTTCCTTCTGTTGTTCGGGCCGCCGGAGCGACCGTATGTGCCACGTCGACCGATGCGACGCGGACGGTGGGGGCGACGGTGCGTGATCGGCGCCGTCGGGGAGAGTTCGGGCGACGCGGATGCCTCGACCGCCGCGAACGCGTCATCACGCGTGCGATGGACGCCGAGGTCCTCGCCGCGGCCTCCCCGGGCTTCGAAGCCGAGCACGCCGACGCCGACGAAGCCGGCGTACTCACCGGCACGCGAGGCGACGTGCACGTCGGCATCGGCCTGGCGCCAATCCAGCGCGGTGCCGGAGAGAAGCGCGGCACCGGACAGAGGCTGGTTGCCGGAGAGAAGCGCGGAGGCGGAGACAGGCGCGGCGGCGGACGGAAGCCCGGCGCCGGAGAGAAGTGCCGTGCCGTCCGTGGTCGCGGAGACGCAGGCGGCGTGGTCGCGAGATGACGCGGGAGAGGACCCGACGACAGTCCCCGCGTCGCACGCGGACAGATCGCGAGGTGACGCGAGCGAGAGGGAGGAGAGCAAGAGGGCCTTCGGGGAGCGCGGGTGGAGAACGCGCGAGATAGAGGAAGTCGGAGAGGCGGCGAGAGCGGCCGGCGTGCGATGCGTTCTGCGGCTCCACAATGAGGCAGAGGATTCACGACGCGATGACCCGGGATGCCGGGTTCCCCTCAACAGTAGCATGCCGCCCTCCGATCGCGGCCGGCGGGTCTAGGTTCATGATCGTGACCACCCCCGCCCCCGCCGCATCCGCCGCATCCGCTCCGACCGCTCCGACCGCCCCGCCCGCGAACCTGCCGCTGCGTCAGCGTCCGTTCGACATCGTCTTCCTGGTGATCTTCTCCGCGTTCATCGTGACGTGCATCATCAGCGACTCCGTCGAAGGGCTGGGGCTCGACCAGGTCGCCGACTCGCCGAACATCCTCGTGCAGTGGAACTACTGGTACGCGAGCAATTTCGATCCGCTGTACCAGTCGCATCCGCTGTGGCTCCGGTTCATCAGCGGGACCTCGGCGTTCGTCTACATCGTGTTCTATGTGCTGCTGATCATCTCGATCGTGCGTGGATGGAACGGGATCCAGCTGCCGAGCGTCATCTACGCGACGATGATCATCGCGCTCACCGGCATCCCGATCTTCGGTGTCGAGCTGTTCGGCGGACCCGGGCAGGCGACGCCGAACGTCGCGGTGTTCCTCGCGTTCAACCTGCCGTACATCGTGTTCCCGCTTCTGCTCCTGATCCGGATGCGCAAACCGCTGCCGTTCACACGGCGCTGGTAGCGCGTCCCCCGAGACACGGCCTCCACGGCCCCGGAGACAGCAGTGCGGGCTGCATCATCGCGATGCAGCCCGCACCTCCCGGCCGGAGCCGGGGTCGGGGTCGTCAGTCCTCGGTGCTGCGGCGGGGGCGACGCAGCAGGAGGGCGACGATGCCGCCGACGATCAGGGCACCCGCGCCCACCGGGACGACAGGGTTGATGCTGCCACCGGTCTCGGCGAGTCCGGCCGGCTCGGCGTTCGCCGGGCTCTCGGCGAGCACCGCGGTCGGGTGCGCGGGCTTCGGGTCCGCCGGGCTCTCCGCGTCGACGATGGTGCAGTGCTGCACGTCCTCGTACACGGCGGGCTGGGCGGGGATCGCGGCGGAGATGAGCTCCGGCTCGCCGTAGACGGCGGCCTCCGCGGGGTGCTCGACGTCGACGTAGACCGCGTCGCTGGCGGGAACGTCGACGACCGTCTCGTCCCACGCCGGGGTCACGAGGTCGTACTCGACGTGCGACACCTCGGGCTGCTCCGGCGAGCCGGGCTGCGCGGCGACATCCACGACCGTCTCGTCCCAGGCCGGGGTCACGACGACCTGCTCGTCGTAGGCGGGCGTCACGACGACCGTCTCGTCCCAGGCCGGGGTCACGACCACCGTCTCGTCGTACGCGGGCGTCACGACCACCGTCTCGTCCCATGCGGGCGTCACGACCACCGTCTCGTCCCATGCGGGGTAGACGACGACCGTCTCGTCGTACGCGGGCGTCACGACCACCGTCTCGTCGTACGCGGGCGTCACGACCACCGTCTCGTCGTACGCCGGAGTCACGACCACGGTCTCGTCGTACGCGGGCGTCACGACGACCTGCTCGTCGTACGCCGCCTTGTCGACGACCACGCTGGTCGCCCAGTAGAAGTAGGAGCCGTTGCCCTCGCCCTGGTGCAGCACGACGCCGGTGTCCGACCCGTCGTACTTCTTGTTGTCGGCCTTCCAGTGCGACGGCTGCGTGACGGGCGTGTCGCCCCGCACCGGACCGCGGCCGCCGCCGACCCACGAGTACCGGGTGTAGGCGGTGTGCGTCACGGCGTCGTGGTGCACCGTCTTGGTGACGGCGTCGTGGTGGACGACCTTCGTGACCGCGTCGTGGTGGACGACCTTCGTGACCGCGTCGTGGTGGACGACCTTCGTGACCGCGTCGTGGTGGACGGGAGTGGTCACGGCGTCGTGGTGGACGACCTTCGTGACCGCATCGTGAGTGACGACCTTGGTCACGGCATCGTGGTGCACCGTGGTCGTGACTGCGGCGTGCGGGACCGTGGTGGTCACGGCGTCGTGGTGGACCGTCGTGGTCTCGGCGGCGTGGTGGACGACGTGCGAGACCTCGGCGACGGGCGCGACGGCCGGCACGTACGGCTGGTCGACGACGACCCGCTCGGCGTACTGAGCATCGTGGTGGACGACGTGCGACACCTCGGCGACGGCCGGCGTCACGAGCAGGCGCTCGACCCAGGCGGCGCGGGCCGGCGTGATGAGCGGCGCCGGGCCGTACACGGCGGGCTGGCCGGCGACGGCCGGGCTGACGAGCGTGTGGCTGATCGTGCAGGTGGACTCCGCCGGCGCGGCCTGAGCCGCCTGAGCCGGCAGGCCGATTCCGAACGCGAGTCCGCCGGCGAGAGCCGCGGTGGCGATGGTCTTGGTGAGCATGGTGGTTCCTTCCCCCTTGTGCGCCCGCCGGTTGACTGCGTGTGTTCGACCGGTTCTGCGAGCGACCTCTAGGAGGCTATGAAGCGACGCTCAGGGCGCCCTCAAGGGAGCGTCAAGCACGCCTCAGGCTTCGCGCGTTGAGCAGAACCTGAGGATCGGAGGCCTGGTGTCGGGCGATGTGCGCGGATCAACGCCCACAGAACAGGGCGATGTGCACAGTCCACGGAGGAGGGATGGATATGGCGCGCCAGGTCGTCGCCGCACCCCGGCACGACACACCAGCGGCACAGCGCGACGAGCACCCCGGCACGGCACGCCAGCGGCACAACGCGACGAGCACCCCGGCACGGCACACCAGCGGCACAACGCGACGAGCACCGCGGCACGGCGCGACCGGAACCGGAGGGCGCCGACCACGACCGGGCCGCCGCGAGACGGACCCGGGCCGTCGCGAGCGCCCGGAGCGTCAGCCCGTCGCGCGCACGGACGTGTGCGGACCCTCCGGCGCGGTGAGCGTCACCGTCGCCGACATCGTCGCTGCGAGCGGGATGTAGATGTCGTAGAGCGCGCCACCGAGCTCGTCGCGGTACGCGAATCGGATGCCGCTCACCGGCGGCCGCGGCGGGAACGGGATGGGGAGCGGACGTCCGCCGTCGCGGCGGATGTCCGGCAGCGCGATCGAGGCCGTGAGCGTCGGACCGAGCGGCAGCCCCGGGAGGACCGGCAGCACGTGGGCGGTCCCCCCAACGGCGTCACGCATGGTCCCACCCCCTGCGACCGCACCGCCTGCGAGCGCACCCCCGGCGACGGCATCCCTCACGTGACCACCCAGCGGCGGCCCGATGACGATCCGCCGCGCGGCCGACACCGAGAGCACGAACGGCGGCCGCGCCGTCCTGCCCTCGGTGCTCGACACGGTCACCACGACTGCCGTCGCCGAGGCGCGGGTGACGGCGACCAGCTCGAGGTTCGGCGGCTGCGGAGCGGTCCATCCCGCCACGTGCGCGACCTGCTCGGCGGCGCGTCCGAGCGGGTCGACGAGTCGCAGGCCCACATCGACCGGCTGCGTCGGATCAGCCCGCGTGAACCACACGGCGAGCGGCGTCCGACCGCCCGCGCGCTCCCCCCGCACGACGACCGCCACTCCCGCTGCGGGCGCGGCCGGATCGACGGCGGCCAGAGCGGACAGCGGGACGAGGGATGCCGCGGCCATCCCCTCCTCGGTGAGGGCGGCCGCGGTCAGCCCGCCCACGAGGTGCGGGCCGAAGTCGGTGTCGGCGATCGGAGCCGACGTGGAGGTCCGCGCGACCAGCACGCTGTGGTCGGGGGACGCCGATTCGACGACGAGCGGGTCGAGGTCCGGCGGACCCGCCGGCGGGACGCGAACGGTGACGATGTCGGACGCGGGCGAGAGGATGCCGCGCCACGCGCGCTCCGGGATGCCGCTGGTGTCGGGCTCGGCGACGGCGCGGACGTACCAGGTCTTCCAGCTCGGCTCCAGGGCGCCGGTCCAGCGACCCCGGAAGATCGGCTGCCCGGTGACGAGGTCGAGGTCCGCCGGCGCGGGCGGGTCCGCCGGGGCGGTGGCCGCCGCGAAGGCCGGTGCCCCCATCGAGTCGGCGCGACGGGCGGCGTCGAAGGCGTGCGTCCGGTACACCCGGAACCGCGAGACCGGCACGTCGCTGGGCACCTCGAGGTCGAGGTCGGCCCCCGCGACCGTCACCTCGGGCCGGGCGAGCGGCTGCGCGGGCTGCACGACGCGCGGCGCGATGAAGACCTGCGTGACGTCCTGGGCGGCGGTGTTGTACGGCCACGGCGAGTCCGCACCGCTCGGGGTCGTCGAGGTGACCACGAAGAACTGGATGCCGGTCGTCCCGCGCGCGAGCGCGACATCCGCCTCCCGCCGGTCGCCCGGCACCTCGAGCACCCGCCGGAAGGCGAGCCGGCACTCTTCCGGGTGGGCGATGAGCAGCTGCCGCACCGCGACCAGCCGCGCGCCGGGGACGACGCCGGGCGCCGGCTCGGCGACACCGCAGCGCTCGCGCAGGTACTGCTCGCTCGCCTGCCACACGACGAAGGACTTCACGTTCGCCGCGGCCGCGCCCCACACCACCCGCACGTGCGAGCGCCCGTCCGAGTCGGGCAGGCTCGCGAGCGGCACGCCCGGCAGCGGCGTCGTCGCGGGGATCACCGGAACCGGGCTCCCCACGGACGCGAGGATCGCGCGCGCGGGGTCGTCGGGCGCCCACGCCGTCGGACTGGGGCCGACGGCGAGCGCCCGCCGCGCCCAGACATCCACGCCCCACCGGTCGGTGGCCGAGAAGTCGAGGGCGGGGAGGTCCACGTGCACCGCGAAGCGGCGCGGTTCGCCCTGGCCGGGACCGGCGGCCGCGGCGGGGATGCCGTTCTCGTCGAGCGGCGCGACCGTGCACCCGACGCCGGTCGGCACGTCGCCCGCGAACGAGAGCGAGAAGCTCCGGCGCACCGCGCCGGCCGGGACCGCCTCGGGCCCGATGCCCGTGGGCGGAGGCATCGCCGGCGAGGTCATCGGGTAGAGGACCGCGGAGAACTCGACCGAGGTCGTGGAGCGCTCCGCGAACTCGACGATGACGTCGACGTCGAGCGTCGCCGGGCACTGCGGCGCTCCGGCATAGGTGGCGCGGAGCGTGAGGTTCGCGAGCATCGGCAGCGTCGCCGCCGGCTCGATGCCCGCGTACAGCGTCTCTGTCCACGGCGACCAGATGCCGTGCACGTCGGAGAGCGCGGCCGCGTACAGCTCGTGCCGCCCGCCGCTGCCGAGCGGGATGTCGGTCACCGGATCCACGCTCGCCAGCAGCGATTCGCCGGGCGCGAGCGGCGGGACGTTGGGGATGCGCCATCCGTCGACGTCCGGTTCGAAGGCGAACAGCGGCTCGGCGATCCCCGCGCCCGATGTGGTGCGCACCGGCGCGAACTGGGTGACGTGCACGGTCGCCGCGTCCGCGGAGAGCGGCGGCCACGTCGACCGCACGTTCTCGCGCCACGGCGCGTCGAGCGCGGCGGGCGGCTGCAGCGAGTAGCGCGCAGCCGCGTAGGGCAGCGGGGCCGGCGTCTGACCGTGCATGACCGGGGGCGCGTAGGCGGCGTACTCCCCCGCGGGCAGCGGCACCTCCACGTTCCACCCGGGGCCGGAGGCGCGGAACACCGGCCCGGCCGCGTAGGTCGCCGTCACGAGGAACTCGGGCGCGGGTGGCAGCGCGACGGCCGTGGTCCGCGCCGTGCGGAACGGATACGCCGTCCCGAAGCCCAGCGCGAGGTTGGCGAACGGGTCGCTGACGACGGGGATCGACAGCAGCGGCCACGGCGCCGCGTCGATGGACGCCGGCCGTCCAGGAGGTCCCGCCACGGGGGTGGGGTTCGTCACCCGCGCCTGCTCGTTCTCGGGAAGACCCGGCGCGTAGAGTCCGGCGATCCGGCCCAGCAGCTCGGCGGCAAGGCGATCGACGAACGCCGCGGGGTCCGGTGCCTTCCACGTCGGTGCGGCCACGCCGGAGGGAAGGGTCGCCGCCCAGCCGACCGGGGGCGCGCCGCGGGAGATGCGGTCGAGGGCCGCATCCCGTGCCGGCATGGTCGCGGTCACGAGGCCCTGCTCGTACCCGTCGTAGTCGGTGCCGGGGATGCCGTCCTTGGGCACGGGCAGACCCACGTACTCGATCGGCTCCCAGTCGGGGGCATTGACGATGTCGTCGAGAGACACGATGCGCGTGACCGGATCGACTGCGTTCGTGATGATCGCGCACGTGGCGCCCGGGGTACGCAGCTCGACGTGCGCCGTGGGGCTGCCGGTGCCGGAGGTGCCGATCGCGGTGACGGACTCCTTCGCGCCCGTGCGCCAGCACAGGCGCACCACCACCGGCTGGGACGGATCCGCGACGCCGCAGTCGATGACGACGCGGCCCGCCGGCGTTCCCCAGTCGACGCGCAGCGCACCGTCTCCGGTGGGCTGCACGGCGACGTCGGCGGGCCGCGCATCCGTGGAGGTCGCCGGACGGCGCCACACGGTGAAGACACCGTGCGGCACCCCCAGGTCCCCGTGGCATGCCCACGCGAGGCGCAGGGTGAGCCCGCGGGATGCCGCAGGGTCGCCCTGGCCGTCGGCGGGCGGGAGCTGCTGCCCGTGCGACTTCGCCACGGCGGCCCAGTCGATTCCGACCGCCTCCGCGCGGAAGAACCCGGGGTTCGGGATGCGGGCCATCAGTCCTCCTCCTCCCACGGCGCGGCCACGAGCGGGACCGACAGCAGCGGAGTGCGCGCCTCGGCGCTGCCCGCGGGTCCGTCGAGGTCGGTCACGAGGTCGAGGCGCAGGCGCGTCCCGCGCGCGTTCGGACCGAGGAAGGCGATCGCCCGCGTCCCGCCGGGGCCCGTGGCGACGCGCGAGACCGGCGCGTCCGGAAGACCCGGATCGGCCGGGCCCACCGCAGCGGCCACCGTGAGCCACGGCCACGGCACGCTCGCCCAGTAGTGGTGCGTCGGGTCCGGGTCGGTCGCAGCGGCGTCCACCTTCTGCGGGGTCGGGCGGGACCGCACGATCTGCTCGCTCGACTCGACGACGACGGCGACGGGCTGCGGGACGGGGTCGGTCGTCCACAGCACGTGCACCGCGGGGAACCCCGGGACCTGGGGTGCGCCGAGCCCCGCCTGCTCGAACGCGTCGTCGAGGACGGGACCCGGCACGCTCCCGACGAGCGGGGCCAGTGCGGAGGGTGTCAGGATGCCGCGCCCCTCCCCGCGGGACCCGCCCACGAACGCCGCGAGGTCGGCGGCATCCGCGAACCGGCCGGTGCGGAACGGCACCCGGTAGACGATGTCGCCCGTGCCGCCGGCACCCTTCCTGCGCGCGTGCACGTCGAGGAGGTACTCGGTGAGCGGCTCGAAGATGTAGGGCAGCGTCACGGTGAAGGTGCTGTGGTCGAAGCCGGAGGCGTCGAGGCATCCGAGGTCCACGACCAGCCCCTCGACCGCCTCCCGCCAGGGAGTCGTCACCCCGTACGGGTCGATCGCGGTCGCGTAGGCCGACCCGCCGACCAGCGGAACCTGCGGCACGGGTTCATCGGGCTGATCGGCGAGCCGGGGATGGATGCCGGATGCCGCGTGGACGACGGCGTACAGCTCGAGGCCGTACGCGTCGAACAGCGCGGCGACCCGCTGCGACGAGAACGTGATGCTCACCCCGGCGTGGGTGAAGACGCCGGTCTCGTCCGCCGCCGGGACCGTGCCGAGGACCCACGGCGACAGGTCGGTGACGACGTCCGAAGGAACGGTCGCGGGGGCCGTCGTGCGGAACCGGAAGCTCTGCGTCTTCGTCGACGTGTGGTCGCCGGGGAGATCCCCCGGGCCGAGGGTCGCCGCGGGCGGCTGACCCTGGGGCGGGCTGTGCGGGTCTCCGGTCACGGGCAGCCACGTCGCCTGCCAGTCGACCTCGACGGCGTACGTCGTTCCCGGCGTGAGCAGCGGCTCGCTGCCCGCCGGCTGGGTGAGCGCCGTGTTCAGCGCCTGCTGATCGGCGTTCAGTGTCGACGTGTCCCAGTCGTACCGGCGGGTCTCGGACGCGAGGACCGCCTCGACCGCGACCACGTAGTACGCCGGGAAGGACGTGGTGCTGCGCCGGCGGTCCCACCCGGTGACGATGCGCGCCGCCTTGCCCCCGAGCCCGTCGAGACGCACGTAGACGGCCACGAGCTTCTCGGTCGACATGAGCCGACCGGCGAGGTGGCCCGCGCGGCTGACCGGCTCCGCCCAGGGTCCCGCGGGGTCGATCCAGGTGCCGGGGATCGGCGTCGGCGACGGCACCAGGTCCGACCCGTCCACGCGGTGCGCCTCGAGCTCCGATCCGTCCTCTGCGCGGGCGGACACGGTGAGCCCGTACTCCAGGCCGATCCGCGGCATCAGCATCAGCAGGCCCACGCTCTCGAAGCCGTCGCCGTCGCCGGGATTGCCCGCCGCGAACGACACGCCGTCGGCCAGGCGGTCGGGGGTGAAGCCGGATGCCGCCCACGCCTCCTCCACGAGCTTGCGCGCCAGGTCGTCGCCCCCGGGCGCCGGGTCGGCGAGGTCGTGTTTCGGCGAACGCAGGATCTCGCCGAAGCATCCGGCATCCTGCACCGCCGAACGCGACCCGGTCGCCGCGGCGGCCCGTGCGAACGCCGACACCGTGGCCGGATCCCACGCCGTCGCCTGCTCCGCGGCGGGGTGGTCGTAGAGGGATCCGCCTGCCGCGGCGTGGGCGTCGAGGCCCGCGAGCGCGGACGCTCCGGCGAGCCGCCCGCGCAGGCTCACGCCCGCCGCGGGGCTCTGCGCCCAGCGGGACATCGCCGCCCGCGAGTCGCGGACCGACCGGTCGTGGCAGGGCACGGCATCCCCGACCACGACCGCGGGATCCGTCCCCTGAAGCTGATCGACCGCCGGCGCGATGCGCCACGGCTCGGTCACGGTCATCCCGGTCCGCACGGGGGCGGTGCGCACCGTGCCGGGAGCGTCGGGCCACGGGATGCCGGCGAGCGCCCACCCCGCGGGGCTCGGCCCGAGCGGCTGCCCATCGAACGTCCACAGCACCGAAGCGGGCGCGGCCGCGGTGGCGCAGATCGTGCCCCACCGCTCGTCGACCGTGGTCGTGAGGGCCTCGCCGCACGGCACGGCGGCCGGATGCGGGTCGGGAGTCCAGTCCAGCAGGGCGAGCTGCAGCGACATCGCCTGCGCGTCGCTCTTCTGCACCCACCACACGCTCGCCGCCGACTCGCCCGCAGGCGTCGGGGGGATGAGGGCGCCGCCGGTGAGCCGGACGGCGGTGACCTCGTACCGCCACCAGTGGTCGCCGAGCTGCATCCACGGATTGGCGGGAGCGCCCCCGTAGGTTCCGAGCACGCCGCCGAGGATGTCGGCCTGGTCCGTCTTCGCGAGGGTGAGGAACGACACCACCGGGATGGCGTCGATCGGCACGTCGTCCGGGACGGCACCGCCGCCCTCGACGGCCTTCGCGATGACGCCGTCGACGGGCTCGCCCACCCCGGCGCCTTCGAGCAGGACGTGGATTGTGCGGGTGACCAGGCCGACGCCGGTGACGAGGTCCTGCACGGTCGGCGGCACGATGCCGGGGTCGTCGCCGATCGTGAGCTCGACGGAGCCCTCGACGCTGAAGAAGAAGAAGTCCACCTTGCCGTGCACCTCGCCGTGCACGTAGAGCTGGTCGGTGGCGCCGCGGTAGATGATGACGAGCTTCGCGCTCGCCGAGATGCTGATGATCCACAGGCGCAGCTCGCCGCTGACCTCGATGATGCCGCCGACGTACAGGGGGTCGGGGGCGAACAGCGCGTCGAAGCCGGCCGCCGCCTTGAAGTACAGGCCGATGGACTCGCTGCCCATCAGGACGGCCTCGATGTGGAACCCGGTGGCGAACACGAGCCCGTCGGAGCCGAGCGGCGGGCTGGTGGGCAGGTGGATCCCGTCGCCGTGGACCTCGAGGTAGCCCGAGCCGGTGAACATGTCGAGCACCTTGACCGTGGCCGGGTGGTCGTAGCTGCCGAGCTCGACGTACCAGTGCGACGTGTGCTTCGTGTCGAAGAACGCCGTGACGGGCACGGTGACCGACAGGAGCGAGCCGATCGCGTACTCGATGCGCAGGGCGATGAGCACCGTCCCGCGGCCGAAGTCGAGGTCGATGACGGCGATGATCGTCGCGGTGGTGTCGCCGCCCAGCTCGGGGAGGGTGGGGGCGAACACGTTCGCGAGCGCGAGCAGCGTGATGTCCGGCCCGGGGGTGGAGATGAGGAGCACGCCCTTGAGGTTGAGCGTGAAGCCGCCGTCCGCCGTGCCGAGGACGAGGCCCGCGCCGAACGAGTAGGCGTCCTTGTCGTAGTGCCAGGCCTGGTCGGTGAACAGGTCGTTGTTCTTCAGGTGCGTGATCGCCCAGTCCAGCGCGGGGAGTTCGGCGGTCTCGTCATAGCTGCGGGCGAAGTTGATGCCCATGCCCCCGAGGAATCCGTAGATGCCGAGGCCGGACGCGCCGAGCAGGATGGGCGCCGGGAACTCGACCGCGGCGCCGAACAGGATGCCGATGTTCGGCCCGCCGTCCGGGTCGGGATGGATGGTGAGGGTTGCGGAGATGCGGATGTTGACCGACGTCACCGACACGTCGAACCCGCCGCTGATCTGCGACTCCGAGATCGCGACGTACCCGGTGCCGTGCAGCACGCCGGGGACGTCGAGGGTCGCGGACAGGCGCGAGATGCTGATGTCGGGCGCGCCGCTCCCGTTGAAGTCGGCCCGCACGGTGGCGGTGTCGATCGTGACGATGCCGAGCTCCAGGCCGATCCCGAACTGCACTTCGACGAACATCGGGTTGTCGCGACTGACCTTGAAGCCGAAGATGCGCAGGATCTCGTCGAGCGGCGGGGTGGCGACGAGCGACCCGTCGGGCGCGTCGATCGTGTACCCCTTCGCCGGGTCGAAGACGGCGAGCGGCCGGAAGTCGGGGTTCGCGGCGCTCCCCCACTCGCCGGCGACGCCGATCGCCTTGTACCGGGCGCTCATCGGCTTGCCCTCGGCGGTGCGGATGATCTTCAGGTCGAACGCGAATTTCGTCTCGACGTCGAAGAACACGGCGACCTTGTAGCCGGCCGCGGCGTCCCCGGTCGACCCGTCCGCGCTGACGATGCCGTTCGCGACGACGAGCTCGCCGCCGTACAGGGTCAGCTCCTGGGTCTCGAGCACGCCGAGCGCGCCGATCGCGACGGCACCGAGCGCCACGACGCCGCCGGCCGCGGGCGACAGGCTGCTCGCGGCCGCGGTGAGCGGCGCCAGCACCGCGAGCGCGCCGACCCCGTCGATCACCAGGTCCGGGATGCCGTCACCGCGCTTGCGCTGATAGAGACCGTCCTTGTCCTTGTCGTGGGCACGGAACTCGGCATCCACCTCCCACGACTGGCGGTCCTCGCTGATCCGCAGCCGCACGAGGAAGTCGACGATGCCGTCCGCCGGGTTGTCCTGGTGCTGCTGGTCGGTGAGCCCGAGGCCGGGCTTCGACTGGTCCGCCGCCTTCGAGAAGTCGAACTCGCCCCACACCTCGGCGCGGATGAACGTGTCGCGCAGGATCTCGACCCGCACGCCGATGCGCCGGAAGCAGCTCGGCTGCGGCTGCTTCGCCGGGGTGACGTCCTTCTGGGCGGTGTCGCCGCCCCACTCCTCACGCGTGACCTCGAGCGTCGCGGTGACGTTCGCTGCGGGCGCGGCGGGCGCCCACGCCCGGGCGAGCCACCAGAAGCCGTCGCCTTCGGCGGGTGGCGCAGGGGTGGGCGGCGGCGGGGTCGTGTCGGTGCGGGGCGGTGTGCCGGAGTGGGCGTTGGCCGAGCCGAACGGCGTCCCCTCCTTGGCTTTGGTGAAGCCGGCGTCCTGCAGGATCGACAGCGCCGCCTGCAGCCGACGGTGGCTGAGGTCGAGGTTGTACTGGTCCTGGTCGTTCTCGTACGACGCGTACCCGTCGACGGTGAGCTCGGTGTCGTGGGGCAGGTACGTGGCGAGGTCCTTCGCCGCGTCGATGTAGCTGCGGGATGCCGCGTGCTGGTCGCGCGCGGGGGACTTCTGGTCGCGGGTGTTGGCGGGGTTGCGGGCCCACGTCGGCGTGGCGAGCTCGGCGGGCTTCGGGTGGTCGAAGACGAAGAAGCAGTCGCTCACGACCGCCGCGCCTCCGCTCACCGTGACGGCGAGGTCGCTGGAGAGCGGATGCGTCGTGGTCAGCGCCGAGATGTCGAGCGTCACCTCCGCCGTGTCGGCGTCTCCGGTGATCGGGACGGCACTGCTCGTCCACGCGATGGTCGCGGTCGGCGGCGGCGCCGGGTCGAGCCGCACGACCGCCGGGTCGAGCGAGTCCGCGATCATCCGGTACGGCACGAGGGGGCTCGTCGGGGTGAGGGACAGGGAGGTGACGCCTCCGCCGCCGGCCCCTGCGGCGGAGGTGTCGAGCGTGGTGGTGACCGTGAGGTGCTTCGTGATGCCGGCGGCCGCGTCGACGACGGTGACCTGGATCGTCGTGCCGCCCGCGTCGGTCGTGATGGCGGCACGGGTGCCGACGACGATGGACGCGTTGTCGGGCGAGATCGTGACGGTGTTCGCCCCGGAGCCGCCGTGCGTGTCGATGAACAGGGTCGCCGCGGCGGGGACGGTGGCGGTGCCGTGCGCGGGGTCGGCCGTCGGGTCGGCGATCGTGACCGGGATGTAGGTCCCGGCCTCCGTGAGGACGTGCGCCGACACCGTGAGCTCGGCGGCGTTCACGACCTCCGCCTCGAAGATCGCGGTCAGGCCGGCGCTCGCACCGACCCCGATGTACATGTCCCGCGCGGCCGCGGTGATGTAGAGGTCTTCGAGGCCGGGGGGCTGCACGAACACGCGCACTTCGGGCAGGTAGAAGCCCTGCCACGCGTTCGGCATGGCGCGGGCGCCCGCGGGGAGCCCGGTGGGCCCTGCCTCCGAGCTCAGGTCGAGGACGGCGGCGCGGAATCCGATGCCCACCGTCGCCTCGGGGCCGACCGTCGCGTACGGCGGCTCCATCCGCACGAGGTCGTAGATCTTGTCGACCGGGTTGCCGGTGGTCGACGCCGACAGGAAGTCGAACTGCACCGACTGCCCCTCGAGCTGCATGAGCCGCAGCTTGAGGCCGCCCACCACCATCGAGACATGGTCGACGCTCGGGTCGGGCAGGAGCCGTGCGTTGGCGACGTCGTAGGTCGCCGGACTCAAGAACGGGAGGTGCACGGCGACCACCGGACAGGTCAGGACGACGCGCCAGCCGCCGTCGTCGGCGGCCGCCGTCTGGTGGAGCCCGATCTCGATCGTGATGTTGGGGTCGCGGAACTCGATCGGCGTGCCGCCGCCCGGGATGCCGCCGAAGCCGCCGAGCGTCAGGAGACTGTCGGCGCGGTAGGTCTTGGTCCAGACCTTCCAGTCGCCGTCGGTCGTCGGACCGGTCGCGCCGCCGGCCTTGAGAGCGTCTTCCAGCGCGCTGAGGGCGCCACCGTTCTTGGCGGCATCCGGCAGATCATCCCATTGCGTCACGGCGAGCCCTTCAGGCTGCGATGTGATCTCCCCGCTTTGGCGTCTCACACGTTAGACCCAGGTTCGCCGCCGCGACAAGAGCTGTCGATGTGGAGGAGCTCGAACACGCCGCGGTGATACATCCATCGCGCGGTGACGGCGCCGGCGGAGGTACGGCGCAGGTGCTACCGCGCCGCGCCATCCCCCGCCGGCGCCGTGACGAGCGCCTGCATGCCCGCGACGCGGAGCAGATCGAGCTTGGCCTCGTCTTCGCTGCCCGGCGTCACCGTGTAGACCACGATGCGGAGGTCTCCGCCCGGCACCGTCAGGACGTCGCAGTCCACCGTGATCGGCCCGACCGGGGTCCGCGTGATCGTCTTGCGACTGGCCCGGTGCTCGGCGACCCGCGCCTCCGCCCAGCGCCGCTCGAACTCGGGCGATGCCGCGCGCAGCCGCACCACGAACCGGGCGAGCGAGGCGTCACGCGGGTATCGACCGACAGCGCCGCGCAGATCGGCAGCCAGGTCGCTGGCGAACTCCTCCTCATGCTGGGCGTCGTATTCGATGCCGTCGTGGCCCTCCGTGAAGTGCCGCCAGATGAGGTTGCGCTCGATGCCCGTGAAGCGAGAGGGATCGCCGGTCAGTGCGGCCCAGAGCGGGTTCCACAGCAGGATCTCGTACGTCGCGGTGAAGACCGCCAGCGGCACGTCGCCCAGCCGGTCGGCGAGACGCTGCACGCCCGGCGTGATGTATCGGGGGACGATGCCGAGCGCAGGCGGGGCCGCGCCGGCCGCGCGGAACAGGTGATCACGCTCCGCGTCGGTGAGCCGCAGGGCGCGAGCCAGCGCCCCCAGCAGCTGCGGCGACGGATGCTCCGCCCTCCCCTGTTCGAGCCGCACGATGTAGTCGACGCTCACGCCGGCCAGCGCGGCGAGCTCCTCGCGGCGCAGGCCCGAGGCGCGGCGTCCCGCCCCGGCCGGGAGTCCGACATCTGCGGGGCTGACGCGATCGCGCCAGGATCGCAGCACCGTCGCGAACTCGCTCATGAACTCATCCTGCCCCCGGGAGCGCCGCCGAGCCTGGTACTCCGGGTCCCACCGTCGAAGGATGCCTGGGCGATCCGCGCGCGGGACCGCAGCATGGCCTCATGACCACGACACTCATCACCGGAGCCAACAGGAGCCTCGGTCTCGAGACGGCGCGCCGTCTCATCGCTGCCGGCCACACCGTCTATGCCGGCATGCGCGACCTCGCCACGGGCGACGCGGCGAGCGCGCTGGGCGCGCATCCCGTCCACCTCGACGTCACCGACCAGGCGAGCGTCGATGCGGCGATCGCCGCGCTCCCCAGGCTCGACGTCCTCGTCAACAACGCCGGGGTGCTGGGCACCTCGTTCGGTGTCGACGACCTCGACGTCGACACGATGCGGAGCACCTTCGACATCAACGTGTTCGGCATCGTCCGCGTCACCCAGGCCGCGCTGCCCCTTCTTCGCCGTTCCGAGAATCCGGTCATCGTGAACGTGGCCTCGGGAGTCGGCTGGCCGCGCTTCCTCACCACGGACGGCCGCGATGAGTTCCCGGTTCCCGCGATCCCGTACGCGTCGTCCAAGGCGGCGGCGATCACGCTCACCGTGCAGTACGCGAAGAACCTGCCGACGTTCCGCGTGAACGTCAGCGACCCGGGGTACACCGCGACCGACTTCAACCGGCATCGCGGCCATCAGACCGTGACGGAGGGGACGGATGCGACGGTCGCCCTCGCGCTGCTCGGCCCCGACGGTCCGACCGGCGAGTTCCACGACCGGCACGGCCGCATCGCGTACTGAGAGACGGAGGCCCCCGCTCGCCCGCGCCCTGCCCGGCGCGGATACTGGAAGCGCGCAGCGTCGCCGCACGGGCCGCGCGCCCAGGAGGACCCCGCATGAGCACCACAACGCCGCCCCCGCGCTTCGACCCGGCCGATCCCGCGAATCTCGACGGTCTCCTCACCCACGACGAGAAGGAGATCCGTGGCGCGGTGCGCGCGTTCTGCGCCGACCGGATCGACCCCGACATCGCCGCGTGGTTCGAGCAGGGCGGCATCCCCGACATCCGGGGACTCGCCCGGGGGCTGGGCGAACTCGGCGTCCTGGGCATGCACCTGGAGGGATACGGCTGCGCGGGGATGTCGGCGGTCGCCTACGGGCTCGCCTGCCTCGAGCTCGAGGCGTCGGACTCCGCCATCCGCTCCCTCGTGTCAGTCCAGGGGTCGCTCGCGATGTTCGCGATCCACCGCTGGGGCAGCGAGGAGCAGCGGCAGCGGTGGCTTCCGGGGATGGCGGCGGGCGAGATCATCGGCTGCTTCGGACTCACCGAGCCCGACGCCGGCTCCGACCCCGCCGGCATGCGCACCTCGGCGCGCCGCGACGGCGACGACTGGGTGCTCGACGGGCGCAAGACGTGGATCACGAACGCCCCGATCGCCGACGTGGCGGTGGTGTGGGCGCAGACCGACGACGGCATCCGCGGCTTCGTCGTGCCGCGGGAGACGCCGGGATTCAGCACGCCAGAGATCCACCACAAGATGTCGCTGCGAGCGTCCGCGACCGGCGAGATCGTCCTCGACGGCGTGCGCCTCCCGCACGATGCGGTCCTCCCCGACGCGGTCGGCCTGCGGGGACCGCTGTCGTGTCTCACCGAGGCGCGCTACGGCATCGTGTGGGGATCGCTCGGCGCCGCACGCACCTGCCTCGATGTCGCGCGGTCATATGCCGCGGATCGCATGCAGTTCGGCCGTCCGATCGCCGCGTTCCAGCTGACGCAGCAGAAGCTCGTCGACATGACCCTCGAGTACGTCAAGGGCTTCCTCCTCGCGCTCCATCTCGGACGCCAGAAGGATGCCGCGGGCGTGCGGCCGGAGCAGATCAGTCTCGGCAAGCTCAACAACGTGCGCGAGGCCATCGACATCTGCCGTACGGCACGCACGATCCTCGGTGCGAACGGCATCTCGCTGGAGTACCCCGTCATCCGCCACGCGAACAACCTGGAGGCCGTGCTTACCTACGAGGGCACCGTCGAGATGCACACGCTCGTGCTCGGCCAGGCGCTCACCGGATTCGACGCGTTCCGCTGAGCGCGCCGCCAGGAGTCACCGGCTGCCGAACGCGCTGACCCGCTCGGGCTCGACCGTCACGATCACCCGCACCTGATCGCGGCCGCCGTACCAGGGGTAGGGGCCGCCGGTGTACTTGTGCGACAGCGTCTCGATGTGGTCGACCGCACCCTCATAGCTCAGGGTCGCGCGTCCCCGGATCTGGAAGTACCGACGCGGATGCTCGGGATCGCTCACGACCACGGCGACACGCGGGTCCCGCCGCAGATTGTGCGCCTTCACGTGGCTGTCGACGGTGTTGATGACGACGTGCTCCCCATCCGTGTCGACCCAGACCTGCGTGAGCTGGGGCGAGCCGTCCTTCATGAGGGTGGCGATGTAGCACGTGCTCGGCGCGCGCAGCAGCGCCAGCAGTTCGTCGGGGAGCGTCATGGCATCACCCTACGTCCGCGGCGATCGTCCGCGGGCGCGGCGGCCCGGCCGGGTTGGGGCGCGTTTCGTGTCGTCGGGGCGGAGAAAGTGCGCCCCGACGGCAGAAACGCGCCCCAACCCACCGCGCCGCGGCGGGGCGCTTGTCAACCCCGTACGCCGTTCCCGATCCGTCGTGCTGAATGAGACCATGACAGAGATCATCGAGTCCATCGACGTGGACGTCCCCGTCCGCACCGCCTACAACCAGTGGACCCAGTTCGAGTCCTTCCCGCACTTCCTCGACGAGGTGACCTCGATCACCCAGCTCGACGCCACGCACACCCACTGGGTGGTGGAGATCGGCGGCCAGAAGCGGGAGTTCGACGCCGAGATCACCGAACAGCACCCCGACGAGCGCGTCGCGTGGACGACCACCGGCGGCGAGACGAAGCAGGCGGGCGTCGTGACGTTCCACAAGCTCAGCGACACCACGAGCCGTGTGACCGCGCAGATCACGTGGGAGCCGCAGGGCGTCCTCGAAACGGCGGCCTCCCTCGTCGGCCTCGGCGGCCACGCCGTCAAGAAGGACCTCGCGAACTTCAAGAAGTTCATCGAGTCCCGCGGCGCCGAGACGGGCGAGTGGCGCGGAGACGTCCAGGCGTAGGATGCAGCGCATCTCGTAGGATCGCGGCGTGGCAGCGATCGGCGACGGAGACCTCGCAGGTCTCCGTCGCGGTCTGCTGGCTTTCTGCTACCAGATGCTCGGCTCCCCGTTCGAGGCAGAGGATGCCGTGCAGGATGTGCTCGAGCGGATCTGGCGATCGCGCGACACGTTCGACCCGGAGCGCGGGTCGCTCACGACGTGGGCGTACGCCATCGCCCGCAACACGTGCGTGGATCGCCTGCGGGCGACGCCCCGGCGCCCGCTGCCGCGCGACCTCCAGGATCCGGGGATCGAGGTCGGCGCCCCGCTCGTGCCCTCCTTCGACGTCCCGTGGCTCATGCCCGCGCCCACCGGATGGCTCGGCCCCTCACCTGTGGAGGAGCGCGCCGAGCGCCGCGTCGACGTGCGACTCGCGGTGACGGCGATGCTGCAGTCGCTCGCACCCGCGCAGCGCGGAGCGTTCGTGCTGCGCGACATCATCGGGCTCACCGCGGCGGAGACGGCGGCCGTGCTCGGCGTCTCGGTCGCGGCCGCGAACTCGGCGCTGCAGCGCGCCCGTGCCGCTCTCGGCACCCGGACCCGGCGGTCGGCCGCGCTCGCCCCGGAGGCGGTGGAGAAGTACGCCCGTGCGATCGAGCGGGCGGATGTCGCGGCCCTCGCGGCGCTCGTCGCCGACGACGTCGTCTTCGAGATGCCGCCGGTGCCGCACTGGTCGCGGGACCGCGCGACGTACCGCGCGTTCATGGCCGACTTCTTCGCCCGCCGTGGCTCGCGGTGGGCGGCGACCGCCATCTCGGCGAACGGACAGCGTGGCATCCTGCTCCACCGTCTCGGCGACGACGGACCCGAGCCGCACACGCTCCAGCTCTTCGACGGGGACGGCACGACCATCGATCACGTGCTCGTCTATCAGGACCCGCGGCTGTTCGCCCTGTTCGAGACGGGATCCCCCGTCCGGCGATGAGTTCGCGGCATCCCGTTCGTATCCCCTGGTGAGCCCCTGACACGAGGAGGACGAATGGGATCGACGGACGACGCACGGGTGATCGTCGTGCAGTACATCACGCTGGACGGCGTGGTCGAGGATCCGGACGGCAGCGGCGGCACGCCGTTCGGCGGCTGGGCGATGCGCTACGGGCCCGAGGGCGTGGCGGGCGACAAGTTCCGGCTGGGAGAGCTCATGCGAACGGGCGTGCTGCTGTTCGGCCGGCGCACGTGGGACCACTTCGCGACGCTGTGGCCGCCGCGCGAGACGGACTTCGCCCGCGCGATGAACGCCGCCGACAAGGCCGTGGTCACGACGCGGCCGCTCCCCGACGGGGCGTGGGCGAACTCCCACGCCGTCACGCGGCCGCTCACGGACTGGGTCCGCGACGCGGAGCGCACCCTCGTCGTGATCGGCAGCGGGACGATCGTCCGCGCGCTGCAGGAGGCCGACCTGATCGACGAGTACCGGCTCATCACCTTCCCCACCGCGGTGGGTGACGGGCGCCGGCTGTTCCCCGCCGGGACGATGCTCGACCTGGTCTCGTCGGAGCGGACGGGGCCGGGGAGCCTCACCGTGCACGCCCCGCGCCGCTGACGGAGGGCGGAGACGACGGATGCCGCGGGGCGACGTGCGCCCGCGGCATCCGTGTCTCACTCAGCGAAGACGGACGAGTCCGTTCACTTGTCGCCGGTGAGGGTGTCCTTGACGTCCTGGCCGGTCTTCTTGACGTCGGCCTTGAGCTGCTCGGCCTTGCCCTCAGCGACGAGCTTGTCGTTGTCGGTGACCTTGCCGACGGCCTCCTTGGCCTTGCCCGCGAGGTCCTGGGCGGTGTTCTTGATGTCGTCGGAGATTCCCATCGTTCTTTCCCTTTCGTTCTTCGGAAATCCCTGCCGGGATGCAGGGCGTCGGATGCGCCGTGGCCGGTGTTCGGCCAGGACGCGAGTCAGTGGGTGGTGCGGGGCGTGGCGAACAGCGTCCCGACGCCTCGGGTGATGTGCACCACGAGCGGCAACTCCGTGCCGAGCGCCGTGTCGAGCGTCGCCACCGCGCGGGCCAGCCGGCTGCGGAGCACCGGCAGATCCGGATGACGCCGCGTACGGACCGTGAGCAGCACGAGACGCGAGCGCCGACGGGCGAACGCGCCCGCGTCGACGGAGAGCACGTCAGGGCTCGAGGCGAGGGCATCGCGGACCACCGCTGCGATCACGTTCGCGTCGATGTCGACGTCGTCGGTGCGCAGCGCGCTCGTGGAGCGGCCGCGACCCCGGGTGAGCGTCCAGGCCAGGGCGAGAGCGGCGACGAGCGCCGCGCCGGCCGCCGTCGTCCAGAGCGTCACGGGATCGGTGAGGTCGGGGAGCGCGATCCGCGCGAGGAGACCGGGGATGCCGATGACGGCGCCCAGGCCGATCGCGGCGAGCCCGACCAGCAGGAGGAGCAGGCGGTTGAGCGTGCGGGCGCTGCGGGTCATGCCGCCACCCCCGATCGTGCGATGACGACGGTCGCCCGCGGGGCGGGACGGAGCCCGAGCCCGTCGACGGCGGCGGTGACGCTGTCGGATGTCGCGGCCTCGTCGGGCGGGAAGCCCGTCGTGGGACGGACGTGGGTGATGCTGCGGCGCCGGGAGACCACGGTCCGGACCTGGTCCGCGCCGACCCGCGCCGCGGTCGCGGCCACGCGGGAGATGCCGGAGGCGAGCACCTCGTCGTCGACGACGTACACGGCCCGCTCGTCGGGCAGCTCCCGCCGGGCGAGTCGCCCGGGGAGGAGCGCGACGACGACGGCCACGAGTCCGAGGACGGCGAGCGCGGCCCCCACCGCGATGACGGCGGGGCCCTGCGCACGCACGATCTCGACCATCCGCGCCGGCGCCCACACCAGGGCGGGCCGGCCGAGGGCGGCGAGGACCGACTCGACGGCGACCCACACGGCGACGAGGGCGGTGGCCACGAGGGCGACGGACACCGCGACGCTGCGCGAGCGGTGCCGCAGGCGTCGGGCGGCGACGCGGAGCGGACGATCGATCATGAGACCCTCCGAGGTTTCGCGGCGGCCCCACGGGCCGCGGTGACGTGAACGAGGACGGAGCCGATGGCGGCACCCGTGAGGCGGGCGCCGTCCTCGGCGACGCGACGGCGGGCGGCGGCGACGCGCGTGAGCAGGGCGCCGTCCTCCGGTCGCATCGAGGCGGGCGCGGTGATGCGGGCCCGGACGCGGCCGAGGTCGTCGCTCAGCGCGACGCGGGTCGCGCGCGCCGTGGCGCCGAGCTCCTCGGCCGCGAGGGCGGCGAACACGCGCTGCTGGGCGCGGGTCGTCACGACGACCCGACCCGGCAGCGCGGCCCCGCGCGCGGCATCCGCGGTCGTCATGCCGACCGCCGTCCGCGCGCGGCGTCCGTGAGGGCGCGCACGTCGAGCCGACCCGACCAGACCGCACCGGCGAACGCGCCGAGCAGCCCCAGCACGGCGACCAGCAGGAAGCCCCAGAAGCCGAACGCCAGGGCGGCGAAGGCGAGGGCGATGCCGGTCGCGCCGCCGATCGCGACGGCGCTCATCGGACGGTCGTCTCGTCGGTGTCGTCGTCGCCGGGCACGAAGACGTCGACCACGGTGACGTCGATGCGGGCGACCTGCATGCCCACGAGCTCGGTGATCGCCTGGCCGACGGCGAAGCGGACCTCATCGGCGACGCGCTGCAGCGGCTCGGGGTAGTCGACCACGATCGAGATGTCGGCGGCGACCTCGGTCTCGCCGACCTCGACCTGGACGCCCTGCGCGAGGTCCTTCGCGCCGACGGCCTCGCGGAGCGTGCCGAGCATGCGGGCCGCGCCGCCACCGAGGGCGTGGACGCCGGGCACCTCGCGGGCCGCCATGCCGGCGACCTTGGCGACCACCGAGTCGACGATCACGGTCTTGCCGGTCGAGGTCTCGGTCGTGACGGGGATGTTGGCGGATTGTGCCATGTCGTTCTCCTTTGTCGGCCTCGGCGGGCTGGTGGCCTGCCGTAGGGTGGTTCGACACGTAGACGCATGTCGGATGGGATTCGTCACGCCCGTTTGCTGGCAGAACGCTGAGAGGTCTTCGATGACGCTGGCCGAGGCATCCGACGGGATCCTCGCCCAGCGTGCCGCCGACGGGGATGCCGCGGCTTTCGGCGTGCTCGTGCGCCGGCACGGTCCGTTCTTCGTCGCGTTCGCGACGCGGCTCACCGGCTCCCGTGCGGATGCCGACGACGCCGTGCAGGAGGCGCTGATCACGGCGTGGGACAAGCTCGACGAGCTGGCCGACCCGGACAGCGTGCGCGCGTGGATGCTGCGGATCGTGTCGCGCAAGGCGACCGACCGCCTGCGCAGCCGCCGCCCGGCGGCCGACATCGAGGAGCTGGAGCTGCCGACGAGCGTGGGCGGTCCGGAGTCGCAGACGATCGCGCACTCGCAGATGGAGGCGCTGAGCGCCGCGCTCGGGACGCTGCCGGACGAGGTCCGCACGACCTGGCTGCTGCGCGAGGTCGGCGGGTACAGCTACGACGAGATCGCAGAGCAGACCGGGGTGCCCGCGGCGACCGTGCGCGGTCGGCTCGCGCGTGCCCGGCGGGCGCTGCTGGAGCTGATGGAGGAGTGGAGGTGAGCATCATGGACGACGACGGAATCGGCGGCTCGGGCTACACGCTCGACGACCTCTCGGACTACCTCGATCGCGGGCGCGTCCCCGCGATCCCCGAGATCGACGCCAACCCGGAATGCCAGGCGGTGCTGGACTCGCTGACCCGGATGAGCGCGGTGTCGAAGGAACTCGTCGACACCGAGGCCGCGGCGGTCGACGCATCCTGGTTCGACGCGGTCATGCGCGAGGTCACGCGCGAGGTGCGGGCGGGTCGCGACATCCCCCTCGCGGAGGACGACGACGTGCACCTGGTGATCACCGAGGGCGCCATCCGCGCGATGGTCCGCGAGACGGGCGACGCGCTCCCCGGCGTCATCGTGGAGCGCACGCGCATCGTCGGGGACGTCGACGATGCCGAGGAAGGCGTCCGGGTCGAGGTCGCGATCAGCGTCGCGTACGGCCAGCGCATGCGGCGGGCCGCCGATCACGTGCGCCGCGCGACGGCCGACGCGCTCGCGAAGCACACGCCGCTGCGGATCGCGTCGATCGACGTCACGGTCGACTCGCTCCACACGTTCGATGCCGAGGAGGGCGAGCGATGAGCGACCTCGAACCGCTCGCCCGCCGGGTCGACGACGCCCTCCGCGCCGTGGACGGGGTCGTCGGCGTGTACTCCGCGCGGCCGCTCGCCGCGCGCGTGCTGCACACGGCGTTCGACGCCGATGCCGCGCTCTCCTCCGTCGGCGAGGACGCGGACGGGCTGACCGTCGAGGTGAGCATCGGCGTGACGGATGCCGCGCCCTCCGTCGACACCGCGCGCCGCGCCGCGATCGCGGTGGGTGAAGCGCTGGGCGGCACCCCCGCGTCGCTCACGGTGCGGGTGTCGCGAGTGGTCCGGGACGCCGGTGCGGCGGGTGCGGTGGGCGTGGCCTAGGTTCGGGTGCCCTGGGTTCGGGTGGACTCCCCCAGCCCGTCATCGTCACCCCGCGCCCGGGTCGTTTGCGGAGTGCGCTACTCGACGCGTCCCGGGCGGCCGGGTACCTCGCGCTGCCGAAGCCTGCATCTGTGGTCGATCCCTACAGCCGCGGATGCAGCTTTCGACCGCGCCAACTTGTCCGCAGCGCATGACGAGGACACGCTCGGCCCGGCGCGAGTCGTCGAGATCACGCATCCCCTCGGCAGCGGGTCAGGATTCCCGAGCCGGCTTGTAGTCTTCGAACTCCCACTTGCCGATACGCGAGAGCTTGTCCCCGATTTCGTTCCAATCGTCGCCCTGCACACCGGCTACAGCATCGGCCAGAAACGCGAGCGCAACCTCGAGATTCAACGGCTCGACAACCAGATGGTGTCGGCCGATCTGCGGCCCTTCGCTCGCTGCGGCATCCCTCAGCCAGGAGCCCGTGCAGATAAGGAGATCGAACGACTCCTCACCTTCCGCTCCCACCGCGCCCACCATCATCCGCACCCACACGGCATCATTCTCGGGATTGTCTGAGACATAGCCACTGAGCTCGACGTCGATGCCAACGACGGATCGAAGGATTGCTTTCATTGTTCTACGTCAGTCACGTCGAGATGTCCGTTCGTCAGCCACTGCCCTCGAGGAACTATCCGCGATTCAAATTCGACTGTATCTTGCCGAGCTTCGGCTTGAATCTCGGTGGGCGCCACCCCCGGAGCTCGTCAGAACTGATCAAGGTCTTCCCGTCGCTTGCGGTCACCGGGTCGTTCGCGGCATACGAGTATCCGTTCACCTGCTGCGGGTTCCCGGTCGCCAACACAGGGTCCGCCGAGGTGAACCTCCCCAGGGTGGCGTCGTAGAACCTGTCCCCCAGCGAGGTCAGCCCGGTGTCGGCGCTCGCGGGCTTGTTCAAGAACCCGAAGCCGTCGCCCCACACCCCCGAGCTGGCACCGACCCCGCTGCCGAACGGGTCACGGTACTGACTCGTCGTCACCCCCGAAGTCGCCACCGTCTGCGTATCGACCGTACCGTCGACATCGCCGTACAGCCATACGAGCGAGGATCCCGTCACCCCGGTGGTGGTGGTCCGCTCCACCGGCGACGTGCCATCCTGCGCGTACGTCCGCACCCCCGACACCGCCCCGGAAGCATCCTTCGTGAGCACGGTGTCGCCCCGGCCCCCGGAGCGCTATTCGAGTCTGCTTGAGTGACCGCCTTGCTCCGCAGACTCGTCAATGAAACTCGGATTCGGTAAGAAGTCGCCGTCTATGCGCCCCGAGTCATCCACGTGCCAGGCACCACGAATCGCCGAAGGCGGCACTGCGTCGCTGTCCTTGTACTCACCAACAATCTCGTATACCCAGCCACCCGGAACCTTCCTCGCTTCCTCGACAAGCTTGGGATGATGACGGCTAGACATGGGCCTCTAGAAACTCCCCCGGACCAAGCTCGATCCACCTCGACCACCAATCCAATTGGTCGCGCACGGTCACAATGTCCGTGGTCCCCGGCGCCGTCCCGAAGATGTCCACGACCGGCGCCCTCTCACCCTTCGGCCTCGCCGATAGCAAGTAGGCATTCCGCCCAAGCGCCAGCTGCCGCTGCATGGCAGAGGGGTGGACCCCCCGCCGGGCACCATTGCAGACCATCAGCAGTTCCGCTCGCTCCAACTCTCGCCTTGCTGAGATCAGGGATTCGAAGAAGTCGGCACCGGATCCCTCCGCGCGAACTTTCGAATCAATCAGTATGCGCACCGTCGGTTGCTCGGAGGCTCGAAAGTGGATCGCCGCCGGTTTCAACCCTGAAGGCGAAAGAGCCCTCACGATGCTCGTATCCCAGGTCACTAGGTCATCCCCCCGTCGGGCCTCGGAATCCAAATGCCCTCATCGCGTGCGTCGCAATCATGGCACCCCTTGCGGAACCGCGGAGAAGAGGCTCATACCGGTTCAGACCACCAGGGGATGCCGGGATTGATCTGTCGCGCCAGCTCCGCGAACGCGAAGTCATCCATCTCGAGAAAGCCACTCTCGTCGACAAAGAACACCCCCCGCTGAAATGCCACGGAGATGGTCTCGAAGAAGTCCTTCAGTGAGCCGAACTCGACGGGATGCTCCTGCTCTTCGATTCGGAAACGTCGAATCGGCGCGACGCGGTCGCGCCCCTCGGAGTCGAGCACGTAAAAGTCTCCACCGCCATCGGCGAGGAAAGGAATCCAGCTCGGTCGCCACCTCTCATCAGAGACGAAGGCTCGGTAGTTCTCGGTCGAATCAGTGCTCGAGAGCAGGTAGAACCCGGGAATCAGAGCAATCTCGCCGATGCTCGTGCCCCGTGTCTCCGTTCCGTCGTGCCAAGAGAACAGCTCAAGCGCTTCAATCGGAACGTCAGTACCCGCCGATCGAAATCTCTCAAGCACCTGCGAGGGACTTGCACCGGGGCGAAGCGACCGGATGAGCTTCCATCTATCCAGCTGCCGCAAGCCATCCTCGACAGCGGTGAGGTAGTTCTCTAGCCCGTCCAACATCACTCTCCGATCCTCACGTTGAAGACATCGCCGGGTTGCACACCGTACCGCTGGAAGAAGTTGCTCAGCACTCCTCCCTGATAGCTCTGTTCCGCCGATGGCACTGAGCGCACAAATGCGCCGCAGCCGCCCTCCGCGGTGCAAGCAAACGGATAGTCGTCCAGCAGACGCACCCGCGCGATCTGCTCGTCACTGTCGCTTCGGAGAGCACTCGTTCGCGGCTCACTCGCCCGCGACTGACTCATACGCCTCTAGCTTCGAGATGAACCAGCGGTGTTCGGCTTCCTCACTATTCACGAGGCGGTCCCGGAAGTCGGCCGACTCTACAAACTCGCGGTACCCCCAGCGCGCACGAGAGCCCCCCGCGAAGTCATCGCTGTTCAGCGGCAAGACCCGAAACAGCCAAGACGCCGGCAACGCAGAGATAGCAATGTCGTATGGTTCGACGGGCATCATGCAGGGCCACATCCCTGGCGTGTCGTCGATGGTCAGAATGGTGAGCATGTTTCCGAACAGCTCCAACCCTAAGACCGGGTACCTCTTGCCTGGAGTCAGGTGAAGGTTGACCGAGTCAGAGAGGAAAAAGCTCCCCTTCCGCTGAGGTATCGCGGCCGCTGACGCAGCCACACACGTTGCGACTAGTATTCCGGCCTGCATGAGCCCCCCGTTCGGTTCACTTGAATCGGCCAATCCCGCCGAGAAGTCACGTTGGTCCGCCCCGCCCCAGGACCTTCGCGCGCGGCCTCGGGACAACGGAACGCCCCGATGGATAGCCGGACCCGTGCCCCCAAAACCCAGTCAAGCTCCGGATACCCCCTACTCATAGAAGTACTGATCGATCGAGACACTGAACCCTCCAGCGTCTAGCCAACGCACCGCGCTGGCATCGAGACGAAATCCCGTCGAAGCGCTGTCAAACTCCCCGACCACTTCCTGCACGATGTCCAGTAGGCATGTCGCACCGGAATCTCGCAGACTCCGGAACTCGCCGGCAAGTTCGATGCCCAGTGCCTCGATCGCTGCCGAGAGCCCTTCCGTACCGAAGTGACGCGAGTCCAATGGCGAGAGTTCGCGCTTCCAGACCGACTCGATTCGCGAACCCCCGCCTGGCTTGATCGGTTCACCCGCGGAATCAATATTGTCTGGGGAAAGTGACAACCGCGCCGCGATGGCGCCCGCCGACAAGTCGCGGGACGTGACAACCAACCACGCTCTCACTGCCATGTCGACCGCTACCTCCCCGGAAACTGCCCCACCGTCAACGAGCCGCGACTCCTCAGATTGAGTTCCTTGAAACAGGGTCAAGACCAACGCCGATCGACCGGGGACCGCTCACGCAGCCAAGAGGAAGCGGGGCATCTCGTTGGTTGGTCACTCGATGCCTACTCGGCCCACACGCGTGCCGGGGGGAAGGCCGCGCGTCTTGACCCGAAGCTGTCCGAAGACGGTCCAGTAGACGGACAGGTCGGTCAGCTCAAGGTTCGAGACGTCATCGACCCCTCCAAGAAAGAGAGGTCTCCGATAGCCAACGCATTCGTTGAAACCAGGCTCACCACCACCAGCACCGAGCCACGCCGAGAAGAACGATTCACCGAGGGCCGCATCGGTGTACTGCACAATCTCCTCGTCAAAGAAGCCCTCAAGGTCCGCGGGAATCTCCAGCACCTGACCGGTGCCGATTTCGAACATCTGCACAATGTCGCGTGCATCACCCAGATCGACGGAGAACTGGCGACCAGCCCAATCGAAGGCAAAGCAGGAAACGCGCCCCACATACTCCGGGTAGGCCGCCTGAACAAGCTCTGCCGCCGCGGTCGCGGACTCGATCGTGTGAACCCGAAGGAGGCCACCTCCGATCGTCAAACCCCCTGCGCTCTCGAAGAGATCGGGTAACGAGCCGACGTCGATCCTCCGAACGGATTCGTCGGCACCAACCCGCTTCACAAGATCGTCAAACATATTGCCTCTTCTCCTAGCGCTCGCCAATCGTAACGCCGCGAATTCGAGTACCAAGCGGAACCCCTCGCAACTGCAACCCGATCTGGGCTCCAAGGCTTCGATTGACTGATGCATCAAGTGGAGACATATTTGAAACGTCATCCGCGCCCCCGAGCTGCAGATCAATAATGTGGTCGACATCAGCACCCGGATCAATCTCTCCGCCGGCCGCCCGATATCTCGATGCCGCAGACGAGCCCTGGCGAAGCGATTGCGTAACCATCAACTCATCGCTGCCGTTGAGGGCTTTGACCTTCGCATCGGCGGCGGCGCGCTGAGTTGACGTCCACCCTTCCTTATAGACCAAGGCCAGGTCGAGGCCATCCTCGTTCGTTGCAATTGACCCCGTCGCGACACCGACATCGGCGGCTGCGTCCGCCGCCGACGTGAACTCTGCGGCGGCCGCTGGGACGGTGACCGTGTCGGCTCCGTCGACGATGGGGATGAAGGCCAGCCCGACCGAGACGACCGTCAACCCGACTCCCGCGGAGATCGCTGCCGCCTGCGGCGACGGCTTACCGTAGGCGCCGCCGTAGTTGTCCCACGAGCCGTGAGCGGAGCCCGGCGCACTGCGCTCGAGACTTTGCAAGTACGAGGCCCGGTTGTATGACCTCAGCCAGGCGGTCGTATTGCCCGTCCCGTTGACCTTCGCGTACATCGACGCCACCGTCGACGCGCTCGCCGCCGTCACACCATGCCCGAGCGCACAGTTCACGTTGTGGGTGAGAGCACCCGTATCCGCCTCATAACAGTCCCCGGACGGGTCGGTGTTCGTGACCGGGTCGTTCGCCGCATACGAGTACCCGTTCACCTGCTGCGGATTCCCGGTCGCCAACACCGGGTCCGCCGAGACGAACCTGCCCAACGTGGGGTCGTAGAACCGGTCCCCCAACGATGTGAGCCCGGTGTCCACGCTGGCGGGCTTGTTCAAGAACCCGAACCCATCACCCCACACCCCCGAGCTGGCACCGACGCCGTTGCCGAACGGATCCCGGTACTGACTCGTCGTCACACCCGAGGTCGCCACCGTCTGCGTGTCGACCGTGGCATCCACATCGCTGTACAGCCACACGAGCGAGGAACCCGTCACCCCGGTCGTGGTGGTCCGCTCCACCGGCGACGCACCATCCTGTGTGTACGTCCGCACCCCCGACACCGCCCCGGAAGCATCCTTCGTGAGCACGGTGTCGCCGAGGAACAGCTTCGCCCCATCCACCGGGTCCACCTGCAGAAGGAGCGACCCGGACGCGCTGTACACATCCTGCTGCGTACCCGCACCCGTGGTGACGCTGGCCACCCTGCCGTTCTCGTTGTAGGTCAACGTCTGACCCGGCGCGGACGTCGTGTTCCCATCCGCGTCGTACCCATAAGAGCCCGCACCCGTCGACGTGTTACCCGTCACCGTCGAGACCGCATGCGGACGCACAGCCCCCGCCGCCGGATACGTGTAGTTCGCCGTCACATCCGACCCGCCACCTGCGGTGGCGTGCACCGTGGCGCTGGTCCGGTTGCCCGCCGCCGTGTCGTACGTGTACGTGTCCCACAGCGGGGCGGGACCCCCGAGCACTGCCGCCGACGGAGTGGTGGAACAGTCCGCCCCGCTGCCCGGCGTGAACACCTGCGTGAGCTCACCCAGACCGTCGTGGGCGTAGCAGGACACCTCGGTCGTCGCGGTCGGGTACGTCGTCGTCTTCGTCTGCGACGTGATCTCCCCCGCGTCATCCCGCGTGTACGCCCGGTTGGCGATACTGTGGCCGGCCCCGGCGAACGTCGCGGTGTCCTGGATGCCGGTCACTGCACCGGTGGCCTGGTCGTAGCCGTAGCTGGTGTAACCCTCATACAGCGGCGAGGCGACTCCGTTCGGCACGTACCGGTCGAGCGAGGCGAGCTGACGGATCGGGGTGAAGGCGCTGAGCACGGAGAAGTCAGGCGCGGTGAGAGAGTAGACACGCCCGTCGGTTGTGAAGCCGTACTTGTACCGCTCGGACGGCAGCCCCCCGACAGCAGGGTCGGTCTGCGACGCCAGCTGCTCGTTGACGGAGTAACTGTTCAGGACGTTGTACGTCGTCCCACCGAACGCCGGCGCCGCGGCGGGGATGCTGAGCGTCGTGGACGTCGGCTGATCGGCAGCGTCATAGCTGTTGACAGTCGAGGTGTACGCGGCCCCGGGGCTGCCCGGCGTGGATCCGGTATAGCTCGAGGCAGCGGTGAGGTCGCCCTTCGCGACGGTGTCGTACGTCCAGGATGCGAGGAGGCTCCCCGACGCGGTGCCCGCGTACTGCGCGGTCTTCCGGTTGAGAGCGTCGTACGTGTACGTGAGCAGCTTGCCCCGGGCGTCAGTGGAGGTGAGCTGATTACCGCCATCGTCGAACGTCGCGGAGGTGATCCCGGTGTCGGGGTCGGTTGCGCTGATCTGGTGTCCGAGGACGTCGTAGCTCCACGACCACTGGTTACCGGCGGGGTCGGTCATCCCGGTCATCGCGCCCGACGCGTTGTACGCGTAGGTCGTCGCCTGACCACTGCCGCTCACGGCGTTGCCGAGGTACTGGACGAGCTTCGTCTTCTGGCTGTCGCTGTTGGTGAAGACGCTGGATGCGGTGCCACCGGACGGCGGGGTGATGTCGGCGCGGTCGGCACCGAGATAGGCCGTGTCGGTCTCGAACCGCTTCACTCCTGTGCCGTTGGTCACGACCTTGGTCGGGCGTCCGGCGGCGTCGAAGCTCGTGTGCACCTGCGACGGGATCGTGGCTTCGTTGGATGCCACGAACAGCGTCGTGGAAGGAGAGACGGACGTCGTCCAGTAGGCGTTGTCCTGCCAGTCCGCCCGACCGGCCAGGTCGTACCCGGTGGACGTGACGATGGTGCCGCTGCCGTCCGCGAGAGTCTGGGACTGGACATGCTGTCCGAGCCCGTCGTAGAGGTCGTAGTCGACGTTCTGGCCACCGCCGGTGAGTGACGTCGTCGCGATGGCGTTCGCGCCGGTCTGCGACAGCGTGTACGCGTACTTGATGGAGGGACTGGTTGGGTTGGCGGACTGGGTGTGCTGGGGCAGCCATACCTGGGTCCGGCGACCGAGCGCGTCGTAGGTCGCCGTCGTCAGGTGGCCGTTCTGGTCGGTGACAGACGTCTCCGCTCCCCATTCGGGGTTGTAGGCGGTCGTGGTCGTCCAGCCGAGCGTGTTGGTCACCGTGGTGCTCGTGAGAGCTCCGCTGGTGGCGGGCGTGTAGGCCGTCGATGTGGTGTGGTTGAGGACGTCCTTGCTGCTCGTGACGCGGCCGAGTGCGTCGTAGCCGAGCGTGGACATCGTCACCCAGTGCGCGACCCCGCCAGGGTAGGAGTCGACGGCGGTCGTGCTCGTGACGTCGCCGTGGCTGCCGATGACACCGAGCGCCGCGTTGTCGTAGTAAGCACGGGTGTCGCTGATGAGATCCCTCGGGAAGACGGCGGATGCGAGGTTCGCGCACGCGACACCGACCTTCTGCACCTCTTGCGGGAGGCCCCGGATGCCACCGCTGGGGGTCGCGTAAGTCGTGGTCGTGCAGGTGGGGGTCGCGTCCGACGGGACCGTGGAGACCGTCAATGGCAGCCCCGTCGCCGAGTCGAAAGTGGTCTTCGTATCGATCGTGCGGTTCCCGCCTGTCGAGACCGGTTCCGTTGTCACGGCGTGCTGGATGTCGACGAAACGTGCCGTGTTGACGCCGTCGTTGCTCGTGACCGGCGACGCCCACGGGGTGTTGACGGTGTCGGAGAGCACGGTCCCGCCCACGCCGAGCAGCGTCTTCTGCTCATACACCTGCCCCGCGAACCAGCGGGAATCCGGGATGCTCGTCCCCTTCACCGACACCGACTTGGTGCCGCCGGTGGTGGTCGCGCGGTCTCCATCCATGCCCTGGTAGTAGGTGTAGTCGGTGACCTGCTGCGACGTGGGGGTATTCGAGTCACCCACCCGGATCTGCAGGCTGTCGACGCCGGCGTACTGGTTCCAGGTGCGTTGCGCCTCGGGAGTGATGGGAGATGTGTCGTACCGCCACCGGGGCGTGCCGTAGACGTAGTCGGTCTCGACCGGGTTGTCCAGCGGCCCGCCCGTGGTCGGGTTGCTGACGGTGGAGGAGATGACGTACTTCTGGAAGAGGTCCAGTTTGGGCGTCTGTGCCCCGATCACGCCCGGCACCCACCATTGCGGGAAGCACCAGCTCGTATCGTTGGGCAGGTGGCGCTGCGGCCGTTCGAGTTCGCGACACTCCGCGCCCGTCGCGCGTGAGGGGTGCTACATGAGCCGGGAGGTCAGCCCGCCGTCGACGACGAACGCGGACCCGGTGACGAAGGACGCCCCCGGTCCGAGCAGGTAGGTCACGGCGTGCGCGATCTCCTCCGGTCGGGCCATCCGCCCGACCGCCCCGGCGGGCGGCGCGACCGTCACGCCGTCGCGGGCGAGCTGCTCGCCATGGGCGTCGGACATCGCGGTGTCGACCGAGCCGACGACGACGGAGTTGCAGCGGATGCCGGCATCCGCATACTCCACGGCGGCTTCCCGGGAGAGGGCGACGATGCCGCCCTTCGTCGCGGCGTATGCCGACGTGCCCGGAACCGTCGCGAGAGCATGCACGCTCGAGCTGGGTCCCCGTGTAGTAGTTCCAGAACGTGAGCGTCTTCTTCGCGTCGCCGCCCGACCCGCCGCCGTTGCTCTGGATCGCGCACCCGCTGACCACGAGTGCCAACGCTGTGACCGCTGCCGCAGCTGCAACTCTGAACCTGCGATGAATTCTCATCGTGTGCTTCCTTGCATCTTGATGTGCTGAATGGGATGCCAGCATGCGAACGCCCGCCGACGCAATGATCGTAGGAACTAATATCGTCGCCTGTCAACGTTTTTAATTACTTCGTCGCCATAAATATCCCGAGGAGATCTGTCCACCCCTCTCAAGAATCCCCTAATATCGCTGACGAGACACATTAATCCGGCTGCGAAAGGAGTGCCTCGATGGGCTCCGCATCCGCTCTGCCGTCGCCGACGATGGCTCAGCTCGAGGGCTCGGGGCAGCTGCTCGAGCTCATCCGCCACGGCAAGGCGGTCACCGTCACGCAGATGGCCGGCGCGATGGGGGTCGCGCGCTCGACGATCCTGCAGCGTCTGGCGTATCTCGAGCAGTGGGGCTTCGTGCAGGCTGAGATGCAGGTCCTCGGCGGACGCGGGCGGCCTGCGACGGTGAGCTCGTTCGCTCCCGCCTCGGGAGCCGTCCTCGCCGCCCAGATCGGTCTCACCGGATATCGTGCCGCCGTCACCGATCTGGCCGGCGACACCATCGCGGACCGCTTCGAATCCGTCGACGTCGCCGTCGGTCCCGAGGCGCTGATCGACGCGGTCGTCGGAACGTTCGACGCCCTCATCGCCGAGGCCGGGATCGACCCCGACAGCATCGCAGGCGTGGGCGTCGGAATCCCGCGCACGCTCGAGCTCCAATCGTTCGCACGGGCGCGGGGGGGCGGTGTGGACTGGAACTCGGCAGCCTTCCGCGACGCCCTGCACGCTCGCTTCGGCGTGCCCACCTTCATCGACCTCGACGTCAACCTGCTCGCCCTCGCCGAGCAGCGCATGTCCTGGCCCGACGCCGAGGTTCTCGTGTGCCTCAAGCTCGGCACCCTCATCGACTCCTCCGTGGTCGTGCGCGGCGAGCCTGTGCGCGGCGCCGACGGTCTCGCGGGCGAGCTCGGCCACATCAAGGTCGAGGGCAGCGATCAGCTGTGCACATGCGGATCGATCGGATGCCTCGAGGTGGTCGCCAGCGGCTCCGCGCTGGTCCGCGACCTGAGCGCGGCCGGGTTCGACGTCTCGCACGTGACCGACGTCCTGCGACTGGCCGGGGAGGGCGTCCCCCAGGCGATGCACGCCGTCCGCGAGGCAGGACGGCGCATCGGCTCCGTCCTCGGCCTGGTCGTCAACCTCCTCAACCCGATCGCGGTGACGGCATGGGGATACCTCGCCGAGAGCCAGCTCCTCTTCGCCGGCATCCGCGAGACCCTGTACGGGGCGGCGCTCGCCGGAACCACCGAGCGCCTGGAGCTCGCCAGCACCTCGCTCGGCGACCTCGCCGGCGTTCGCGGTGCGGCCCTGCGGGTGATCGACGGGGTGCTCGCCCCCGCCGCGATCGACCAGACGATCTTCACGCGCTCCTGGAAGCGCGCGACGGCGGTGTAGACGGCCGGGACGGGCGCGGGACGCGGCGCCCCAGAACACGGACCGCGGCCGTGACACGCCGCACCCGCGCCGGCCGCAACGGCGCGTGGGTCTCTCGGTCCGTCGTTGGGAACGGCCCGGCTCCCCCGGCCACGGAGGTGGCCGCCGCGACCCACGCCCGAATGCACCGGGGTCCGGCGCTATCGCGGGTTTGTCAGGTAGGTTACTTTCTGACATCACCCGGTCGGAGGGACCCATCATGACGGACACCGTCACGGGCATGCAGGTGCAACGGCACGCCCCGATCCGCGAGCAGGTCGCGTCGATCCTGCGCGCCGCCATTCTGGACCGCCGGCTGGAACCCGGGCAGCTGCTCGTCGAGCGGCAGCTCTGCGAGATGACGAACGCGAGTCGCCCGTCGGTCCGCGAGGCGCTGCGCCAGCTCGAGGCCGAAGGTCTCGTCGAATCGCAGAACGGCCGGGGAACCGTCGTCAGCGTGACCAGCCCCGAAGTCGCCAAGCAGGTGTACCAGGTGCGGGCCGAACTCGAAGGGCTCGCCGCGGAGCTGTTCGCACAGAACGCGAGCGAGGAGCAGCTGACGCGCCTGCGCGCGCGGTTCGAGGATGTCGCGGGAGAAGTGGCGCGGGTCGAGGAGGCGGGGCCCTTCGCCGTACTCGACGCCAAGAACGCACTGTACGAGGTGCTGTTCGAGGGCTCCTGCAACGAGGTGCTCCGCCAGACGGTGTCCATCCTCCAGCGCCGCGTCAACCAGCTCCGTGCCCAGACGCTGTCAGCGCCGGGTCGTCCCGCCCAGAGCCTGGAGGAGATCCGGGTCCTGGTCGAGGCGCTCGAGCGGCGGGACGCACCTGCCGCGCGGATCGCGGCGACGACCCACGTCGAGGCGGCCGCGCGGACGGTCCTCGGCGGCAACTGACCCCTCGGTCCGACTTCCGCCGGGCCTTCTCATTCGGTATGTTGTCTGACAGCTGATGACAGACCACCGCGAGGAGGCGGCATGCTGAACGAGACGTTCGAGGCGCGAGGTCGCTCGGTCCCGGTCGCCGGGAGATTCGACCCCCGCTTCGAGGGGGTCGTGGAGGCCTTCCGCGAGAACTACCGCGCAGAGGAGGATGAGCTCGGCTCCGCCGTCTCGGTGGTCGTGGACGGCGTGCCGGTCGTCGACGTGTGGGGCGGATGGTCCGACGAGGATCGCCGCGAACCGTGGGCCGAGGACACGCTCGTCTGCATGATGTCGGTCGCGAAGGGAGTCAGCGCCGTCGCCGTCGCGCAGCTGGCCGATCGTGGACTGCTCGACCTCGATGCCCCCGTCGCCGACTACTGGCCCGAGTTCGCGCAGAACGGCAAGGAGGGGGTGCTCGTCCGCTGGGTGCTCGATCACCGCGCCGGGCTCCCCGCGATCGTGGACGACCCGCCGCCCGCGGGCGCGACGTTCGACCGTGACGCCATGGTCGAGGCCCTCGCGCGGACGCGCCCGCTGTGGGAGCCGGGGACCGTCGCCGCCTATCACGTGCAGACGCAGGGCTACATCCTCGGCGAGCTCGTGCGACGCATCACGGGACGCCCCATCGGCGAGTGGGTGCGGGACGAGATCACCGGGCCGCTCGGCGCCGACTACTGGATGGGCCTCCCCGAGAGCGAGTTCGCCCGCACCGCCGACCTGCTCCCGAACCCCGGGTCGCGCCTCATCGCCGCGCGCGAGGCGGAGGCCCCCGACTCCTTGCGCGTCCTCGCGCTCGCGCAGAACGCGGACGTGCCGTGGCGCGAGATGGTCAACTCGCGCGCGTGGCGCACGGCCGAGATCGCGAGCGCCAGCGGCCACGGCAACGCCCGATCGGTCGCCCGGATCTACGCTCCCCTCTCCCGAGGGGGCGAGGTCGACGGCGTGCGCATCCTGTCGCCCGAGGCGATCGAGCGGATGACGACGATGCAGCACGACCAGATCGAGCTCGTGCAGGAGCGGCACTACCGGCAAGGCCTGGGCGTGCTGCTCAACTCGCCCGACGCCGTGTACATGGGTCCGCATCCCGAGGCATTCGGGCACCACGGCATCGGCGGGTCGGCCGGGTTCGCCGACCCCGTCGACCGCGTCGCGTTCGGGTACTCGGTCAACCGGATGCATGCCGTGGGCACCAACGGGCCGCGCGCCGCGCGCCTGATCGACGCGGTGTACGCCGCTCTGTGAGAAGGAACGACATGGGAACGGACAAGCGGGTCGCGATCGTGACCGGTGCGGGGCGCGGGATCGGCGAGGCGATCGCGCGTCGCCTCGCCGCCGACGGACTGCACGTGGTGGCGGTCGACATCGACCCCGAGACCGCCGGGCGCACGCGCGACGCCGTGATCGCCGACGGCGGCGCCGCGGATGCGCTGGCACTGGATGTGGCGGACCGTTCAGCGGTCGTCGAGGCGATCGACGCCGTCGCCGAGCGGCTCGGGCGGATCGACGCCGTCGTCAACAACGCGATGTGGATCCGCTACGGCGCCCTCGAGGAGATGGACGAGGCGACCGTGGACCGCATGCTCGCCGTCGGGCTGAAGGCCGTCGTCTGGATGGCCCAGGCGAGTCTCCCCCATCTGCGCCGGACGTCGGGCTGCATCGTCAACGTCTCGTCGCCGGCGGCCGTCCGCGCGACGGCGGGCGCCGCGATCTACTCCGCCGTCAAGGGCGCCGTGTCGAGCCTGACGTGGCAGATGTCCAACGAGCTGGGGGCACAGGGCGTGCGGGTCAACGCCGTGGTCCCCGGGGCCGTGCCCACCGAGGGAGCCCGCGCGCTCGTCGACGACGCGGGCTACGAGCTCCGCCGCGCCCACACGCCGCTCGGCCGTCTCGGGACACCGGAGGACCTCGCCGGCGCCGTGTCGTTCCTCGTGTCGGAGGATGCCGCGTTCGTCAACGGACACCTGCTCGCCGTCGACGGCGGCCTGCTGGTCTCATGATCCGGCAGCTCGACGACACCGAGGTCGAACGCCTCGCAACCCCGGAACGCGCCGTCGAGATCATGCGTGCGGCGCTTCTCGACCTGGCCGACGGCGAGATGACCGCGACGCCCCGGACGGCGCTCCCGGCGGGCGCGACGGCGCTGGTGATCGGTGCCGGCGGGCGGCGCTCGGGCCCGGTCGGGTTCCGGGCCTACGGCGGTTGGGGTCCGCAGTCCGACCAGCTCACCGCGGTGTGGGACGGCGACGGACGACTGCTCGGCGTGGTCACCGGCGAGCTGCTCGGGATCCTCCGGACGGGCGCCCTCGGCGGCGTGGCGGTCGACGCACTCGCCACCCCCGGCGCGGACCGGATCGGCGTCGTCGGCAGCGGGAGGATGGCGTGGGGGCAGGTCTGGGCCGCTTCCGCCGTGCGACCCATCGCCGGCGTGGACGTCTTCAGTCCGTCACCGGATCGCCGCGACGACTTCGCCCGCCGCGTGGAGAGCCGTCTCGGCATCCCCTGCCGCCCCGTGTCCACGGCGGCGGAGGCGGTGGCCGACAAGCCGGTGGTCGTCCTGTCCACGACGTCGACCACCCCGGTGATACGCCTCGAGGATCTGAGCCCGGGGGCGCACGTCAACAGCACGGGACCCAAGCGCGCGGGAGCGAGCGAGCTCGACCCGCGGATCGCCGAGGCGGCGACCGCGATCGTCACCGACGCGCCGGCACAGGTCGAGGCGGACGACGACTGGTTCTCGCCGCGGAGACCCACCGCGCTGGGCGCCGTCCTCTCGGGCGCCGCGCCCGGCCGACGGGATGCCGGGGACCTGACGCTCTACTGCTCGGTGGGCGTGACCGGGACCGAGCCGCTGCTGGCCGCTGAGCTGCTGTCGGCACGGGACTGATCCCGCACCTCCACCCCGGCGCGACGCTCGAGCGGACGGATGATCTCCGTGTGGTCCGCCCCCGCCGGCAGCTCGGCGTTGAGCTGCTCCCAGCGCTCCCGGACGGCGTCGGAGAGGGACATGTCGAGGCCGAGGCCCCTGCCGAGGGCGGTGGCGATCCGCACGTCCTTCTCGAGCAGGGCGGCCGAGAAGCCCGAATCGAAGGTGCCGGGGACGACGTAGCGCGGCAGCTTGAGCTCGGTGGATCCGCTGCGTCCGCTCGAGGTGTTGACGATCGCGAGGAAGACCTCGGGGTCGACGCCGAAGCGCGTCGCCGCGATCGCCGCCTCGTCCGAGACGAGCAGGTGCGCCGCCGACATGAGGTTGTTGAGCGCCTTGACGGCGTGACCGGCGCCGACGTCGCCCGCGCGCACCACACGCGAGCCGAGGGCATCCAGGATGCCGGCGAGATCGTCGAACTGTGAGACGGATCCACCGACCATGATCGTGAGGGTTCCGCCGACGGCGCCGACGACGCCACCGGACACCGGAGCGTCGACGAGCTCGATCCCGTCCTCCGCGAGGCGCGCGGCGAGCGCCCGGGTGCGCTCCGGCTCGGACGAGCTCATGTCGACCACGATCGACACCGCCCGCTCTGCGGCCGGGATGGCCGCGAGCTGCGCGGCGACCGACTCCACGATGTCGCTGTTGGGCAGCATCAGGATGACGACCTGCGCCGCACGCCCGACCTGCCCGGCATCGGCCAGCACCTCGATCCCGCGTGCGGCCGCATCCTCGCGACCGGCGGGCGAGGCGTCGAAACCGACCACGCGATGACCGGCGGCGACGAGGCGCTCGGCCATCGGCGTGCCCATGTGCCCGAGGCCGATGAGCCCGAGCACGCGGTCAGCCATCGATCTCGTTCAGCACGGCCTGCGCGTGACGGGTGGCGTCGAGCGCGGCAGGGACTCCGCAGTAGATGGCGGTCTGCAGCAGCACCTCTTGGATCTCCTCCGCGGTCAGGCCGTTGCGCACGGCCCCCCGGACGTGCAGTTCCAACTCGTCCATCTTGCCCAATGCCGTGAGCATCGCGAGGTTGATCAGGCTGCGCTCCCGCAGCTCGAGGCCGGGTCGGTTCCAGATCGCCCCCCAGCAGTACTCGGTGACGAGCTCCTGGAGCGGGCGCGTGAAGTCTGTCGCGTTGGTGCGGGAGCGCTCCACGTGGGCGTCGCCCAGAACACGGCGACGCATCGCATCGCCACGCTCGAGCATCACGGACGGGGTGGTGGCGTCGGAAGTCGTCATTGATGGTCCTTTTCGCGAATCGTCGGATCGCACGGCTCGTTCCTCGGAGCTCATGCTGTCTGACAGTAAGCTATCTGCAAACAGCTATTGTGCCAAGAGCTTTCTGCTTTATAGACTCCACCGGACGCAGCGTCGCGTTCCCCGCAGCGCAGCGAGCACCCACCCGAGAGGAATCACAACGATGTCGGTATCCCTTCTGACGACCAGAGCGGGCCGCGTGACGGCTCTGGCCGCTGCAGCGTCACTCGCCGCACTCGCCCTCGCCGGGTGCTCCGGCGGGATCGCCACGCAGGACAAGCCGAGCGCCGGCGCCGCCAGCTGCCCGTCCGAGGTGCAGATCGGTGCGCCCCTGCCGCTGTCCGGCCCCCTGGCAGACTTCGGCAACAACAGCCTCAACGGCATGAAGATCGCCGCCGACGACATCAACAAGGCCGGCGGCATGAAGTCCCTCGGCGGCGCGAAGCTCAAGATCGTCGCCGGCGACACGAGCTCTGCCGACGCCGGCACCGCGACGAGCGCGACCTCCAAGCTCATCGGCGACGGTGCGGTCGGCCTCATCGGAGCGTGGCTGAGCAACATGACCACGACGGTCAGCACGGTCGCCGAGCAGAGCGAGGTCCCGATCCTCACCCAGTCGTGGGCCGACGCCCTCTCACAGCGCGGCTACAAGTACTACTTCCAGGCACCGCCGAAGTCGAGCGTCATCGGCAAGGCGGCGACCGACTACATGGTCGCCGCGGCGAAGTCGGTGGGCGTGACGTTCACCAAGGTCGCGGGCGTCGGCCCCAACGACGTCGCGAACACGACCCAGATCAACGCGGCCGTCACCGCGTTCAAGGCGGCGGGCGCAGCGGCGGACGCACCCACGTTCTACCAGGCCGGCATCACCGACGCGACGCCGATCATCACGCGCATCGCCGCGCAGAAGGCCGACCTCATCCTGATCAGCGGATCGCCCGCGGACGCGTCGCTGATCGTGAAGGGGATCCGGGCGGCCGGCATCACGACGCCGATCATGGGCTTCGGCGGCGCGTTCGTCGTGCCGAGCTTCGCCAAGGTCATGGGCTCCCAGGTCGACGGCCTGCTGGCGGTCGGCGCCTGGAACTGGGATCTGCCGCTGGACGGCGTCGACAAGGCCGCGTCGGAGTACGAGAAGGCCCACGGCGAGTTCATGCCGATGGAGGCGGGCGAGTCGTGGAACGACGTCTACCTCCTCGTCGCGGCGATGGAGAAGGCGAAGTCGTGCGAGCCGAAGAAGATCGCGGCGGCGCTCCACGGCCTGACGGTCACCTCCGGGCCGGCGGCTGCGATGCCCGGCGGCAAGATCTCCTTCGGCGAGGACGGCACGAACCCGGACGCGACCCCCATCCTGACGCAGTGGAAGGACGGCAAGACCGTCACGGTGTGGCCGAAGGAGTACGCGACGACCACGATCGAACTCACCAAGTGATCATCGAGCGGTGCCCGGCTCTCCGGTGCCGGGCACCGCTCTCCCCTGACGAACGGACCCGATGACTACTCTCATCCAGGTGATCGTCTCCGGCATCCTGGTCGGCGGTCTCTACGGCATCATCAGCAGCGGCCTGTCGCTGAGCTTCGGCATCTCGAAGATCGCGAACTTCGCGCACGCGGACTTCGTGACGATCGGGATGTACTCCACCTTCCTCATGGTCGGGCTCTTCTCGTCGTGGGGCCTTCTGCTCGCACCGGTGATCGCGGCCGTCATCGGGCTCATCGGCGTCCTGGTCTACGTCCTCCTGCTGCGACGCTCGCACCTTCGCGCGACGAACGACGACGAGGCCCACCTGCCTCAGGTGGTCATCACGGCCGGGCTCGGCATCCTGATCCAGTCGGTGCTGCTGACGATCTTCGGCTCCAACGACCGCAGCATCTCCACGGTCCTGGACGGATCGCTGCGGATCGGGGGCATCGCGATCTCCAAGGCGCAGCTCGTGGCGTTCGCGGTCTCGACGGTCGCCTTCATCGCGCTCGAGCTCGTGGTGACGCGCACCGAGTTCGGCCGGGCGCTGCGCGCTATCGTCGACGACGGCGAGCAGGCGGCCGCGGTCGGTGTCAACCGGACCGCCATGGTCGCCTCCAGCATGGGCATCGGCGTCGGGCTTGCCGGCCTGGCCGGAGCGCTCCTCGCGACGTACCAGACCGTGACGCCGACCTCGGGGTTCGGCTACCTGGCCATGGCGTTCGTGGTCATCATCCTCGGCGGCCTCGGCAGCATCCGCGGCGCCTTCATCGCCGGCATCGTCGTCGGGATCGTCCAGCAGGCGACGGGGACCTACATCGCCCTGGATCTGCAGAACGTCGCGATCTGGGTGCTCTTCCTCGTCGTGCTGCTCGTGCGACCCCACGGACTCTTCGGAAAGGGAGTGACCCTGTGAACCTGATGCGTGGCGCGCTGCGCACCGTGGGCCCGGCGCTGGCCGTCGGGCTGGTCACCCTGTCCCTCCCGTTCTGGCTCATCCAGCAGCAGTACGTGCTGTCGATCGTGATGGTGACGATCATCTGGGCCATCGCCGGCCAGGGCTGGAACATCATCGGCGGATACGGCGGCCTGCTGTCGTTCGGGCATTCGGTGTTCTTCGGCGTCGGCGCCTACACGACGGCGCTCCTGACCATCCACTTCGGCATCTCGCCGTGGATCGGGATGCTCGTGGGCGCCGCCCTGGCGGCGGTGCTCGGCGCGATCCTCACGTTCCCGGCCCTGCGGCTGAAGGGCGTCTACTTCACGCTGGCGACGTTCGTCCTCACGCTGCTGTTCGCCGACCTGGCGACGCACTTCTCGGACTTCACCGGCGGCGATCAGGGTCTCTCGCTGCCCTTCGTCCGCAACGACCCGTCGGCGTTCCAGTTCGACTCGAAGCTGACGTTCTACTACGTCCTCACCGGGTTCCTGGTCGTCGCCACCCTGATCGTCGCGCTCGTCGGGAACAGCCGTCTGGGCCTCTTCCTCAAGGCGAGCCGCGACGATCCCGAGGCGGCGCGCGCGGCGGGCGTGGATGTCACGCGGACGCGGCTGATCGGCCTCATCGTCAGCGCCGCGCTGACGAGCATCGCCGGCAGCCTCATGCTCGAGTACCTCCGCTTCATCGACCCGACCACCGGGCTCGGATCCAACACGGGCTTCATCATCGGGCTCGTCGCGCTCGTCGGCGGCCGCGGCACGATCCTCGGGCCGATCATCGGTGCCGCGGTGCTGATCCCGTCGCAGCAGCTGCTCGCCTCGGCGTTCTCGTCCGCGCCGTCCGGCCTGTCCGGGATCGCCTACGCCGCGATCGTGATCGTCATCATGCTCGTGGACTGGCGGGGCCTGCACCATCTGCTGGAGCGACTGTTCCGCGCGATCGGCCGGCTCGCCCGCAGACGCCCGGTCCCGGCCGAAGGGAGTGCGTCATGACCGAGGACGTCCTGCTCCGTGTGCGCGGGGCGACCGTCGCCTTCGGCGGCGTCGTCGCCGTCAACGACGTCTCGCTCGACGTCCGGCCCGGTGAGATCGTGGGCCTCGTCGGCCCCAACGGCGCCGGCAAGAGCACCCTCTTCGGAGCCGTGGCGGGCGCCGTGCCGCTCAAGTCGGGATCCATCGAGTTCCGCGGCGAGGATGTCACGCGCCGGCGCGCGATGCAGATGTCCCGTCGCGGCGTGGCGCGCACGTTCCAGAAGGTGCGCCTCTTCTCGTCCCTGTCGGCCGAGGACAACGTGCTCGTCGCCGCGCGCGCCCACGACCGCGCGACCGCGCGGGCCCGGCGGACCGCGCACGAGGCTCTCGACCGCGCCGGCTTCACCGCCGACCGGCGGATCGCGGTGGGATCCCTCCCCCTGGCCGATCGCAAGCGGATCGAGATCGCCCGCGGTCTCGCCGCGCAGCCGGCGCTGCTGCTCCTCGACGAGATGATGAACGGCCTCACCGCCGAGGAGACGGATGCGCTCACCGCCGCGATCCGCACCCTGCCGGACGAGGGGGTCACGGTCGTGCTCGTCGAGCACGTGCTCCAGGTCGTGCGGTCGCTGTGCGATCGGCTCGTGGTGCTGCACCACGGCCGCCTGATCGCCGACGGCGACCCTGCCGAGGTCCTCGCCCGCGACGACGTCGCGGAGGCGTGGCTCGGGCGTGCGGAAGGAAGTGGGACGCGATGATGCTGTCGGTCGAAGGGCTCAGCGCCCGGTACGGCGACTCGGAGGCGCTGCGCGGCGTCACCATCGGCGTCGAGGAGGGCGACTTCTACGGCATCCTGGGCGCGAACGGGGCCGGCAAGACCACGCTGCTGCGCGCGATCATGGGCCTCACGCCACCCTCCGTGACCGGACGGATCGAGTTCGACGGCGAGGACCTGCTCCGCATCCCCGCGCACCGGCGCACGAAGCTCGGCCTCGCGGTCGTGCCGGAGGGACGCCGGATGTTCTCCAGCCTCAGCATCCGCGACAGCCTGCTGATGGGCGCCTACCGCCGTGGCGGCGCGCAGCAGCGGGCCGGCATCGAGCGCGTGCTGGCGCTGTTCCCCGAGCTCGCCGACCGGATGCAGCAGCCGTCCGGCAGTCTCAGCGGCGGGCAGCAGCAGATGGTGGCCGTGGGCCGCGCACTCATGTCCGACCCTCGCGTGCTCCTCCTCGACGAGCCGTCACTGGGGCTCGCGCCGGTGGTGGTGCAGCGGATGTTCGGCGTCCTGCGCGACCTCCACCGCGAGCGGGGGCTGACCGTCATCCTCATCGAGCAGAACGCCCGCGAGGCGTTCCCCCTCCTCACCCGCGCCGTCGTGATCGAGCGGGGGCGGGTCGTGATCGAGGGGGACCGCGCCGAGGTCGAGGCATCCCCCGCCGTCGCGCAGGCCTACCTGGGCCAGGTCTGATGGCCGGGCGGATGGCCGGCACGGTGTGCCTGGTCACGGGAGGCGGTCAGGGCATCGGGCAGGCGATCGCCGCGCGCCTCCACGCGGAGGGCGCGCGCGTGGCGATCGCGGACCGGGACCTCGAGCGGGCGCGGGACGCGGCCGCTGCTCTCGACGGTGCCATCGCGGTCGAGCTCGATGTCGCCGACCTCGATGCGCACGCGTCCGCCCTGGACGAGGTCGAGCGCCGGCTCGGGGTCGTCGGCGTACTCGTGAACAACGCCGGTGTCGGGCCGCACTCCGCCCTGCTCGACGTCACCCCTGACCTGTGGGACACCGTCCACTCCGTGAACCTGCGCGGCGCGTTCTTCCTGCTGCAGGCCGTCGCCCGGCGCATGGTCGCCCACGGCATCGCGGGGTCGATCGTCAACGTCACCTCGGTCGTCGCCGATCGCGTGTGGATGCCGAGCACGGCATATGCCGCGAGCAAGCGCGCGTTGGCGACGGTGACCGAGTACGCGGCCGCAGAGCTCGGCCCGCACGGCATCCGCGTGAACAACCTCTGTCCCGGACCGACGGACACGCCCCTGTCGGCACCCCGCTACCAGGATCCCGCGTTCCGCGAGGCGATGGTGTCCCGCCTGCCGCTCGGACGCGTCGGCACGCCGGGCGATCTCGCCGAGGCGGCGCTGTTCCTCGCCTCCGAGTCCTCCGCATTCACGACGGGCAGCACCCTCTACGTCGAGGGCGGCCGGCGCGTCGGCTGAGAGGCCGCCCGCGCGAACGCCTCGACGATCCGCGCGTTCCGGGCTGTGACGCGATCGACGAGCTCGGGGTGGCTGAACGCGTACAGCTCGTCCGCCTCGATCGCGTCGAGAGCGGATGCGGCCACCTCCGCGGGATCGCGCCAGCGGATCCAGTCGTAGCCCTGTCGCTCCAGGTCGATGTCGACGAGGCGCGCCTCACTGTCGGCGTCCCGGTGCCGCTGGCTCGTGCCGATCGCGGAGCGGGTGGGCCCGGGCGACAGGAGGGTGACGCCTACCGCGGGCTCGGATCCGGCGAGCTCCGCGGCGAGGACCTCCGACATCGCGGTCACGGCGGCCTTGGTCGCGGCGTAGCCGCCGAGCGGCGGGTTGGGGGCGAAGGCGGCCATCGAGGATGTCACCAGCACGTGACCGCCCTCGCGGCGGATGCCGGGGAGGAAGGCGCGGAGCGGATGGATGACGCCCCAGACGTTCACGCCGAGGAGCCACGTCCAGTCGTCCTCCGTCATGTCGGCGACGGGGGCTCCCGGGCCGACGCCGGCGTTGCAGCACAGCACCGTGACGGTCCCGACCTCCCGTTCGACGCGGGCGGCGAGCGCGCGGACGGCGTCGCCGGAGGCGAGATCGCAGGCCATCCCGATCCCGCCGACGAGCGCCGCGGTCTCCTCCGCTGCGGCGCCGTCGATGTCGACCGCGATCACGCGCGCCCCGCGGTCGGCGAGACCGCGTGCCAGCCCCCGGCCGATTCCCGAACCGGCGCCGGTGACGAGGGCGATCCGCCCCGCGAGAGCGGTCATGACACGGCTCCTGCCGGGGGGAGAACGAGCCGGCGCGCGTGCTCCGGCAGCTCGGGAGCGGGCTGCCACGCGGGGTCGTCGAACACCCCGGGGTCGTGTCCGGGCACCAGCCGCACGGCCTCACCCGCGTCGAGCATCGCGCGGACCCGGTCGAACGCGACGTACATGTCGGCGACGCTGTCGATGTGGACGAAGGGCCGATCTCGATCCAGCTCCTCGACGTAGTGCACGGCATCCGACGTGAGCAGCACGGGTCCTCCCGCCGTCTCCACGAGCACCATCGCCTGCCCGGCCGTGTGCCCTCCGACCCGGATGACGCGCACGCCGGGGGCGACGGTCGTCTCCTCGTCGAACGTCACGACCCGTCCCTCCGCGTCCGCGGCATCCAGGGCCCCGAGCTCGCCGCCGTCGCCGACCATCGCGAACAGCGGCCGGTGCGCCACCGGGCGCCGCCAGAACTCGAGCTCCGCGCGGGCGAGATGGATCCGGGAACGCGCGAACCTCTCGAGGTTCCCGATGTGGTCGTAGTGCTCGTGCGTCACGATGACGTCGGGCGCGGCATCCGGTCCCGCGCCGAACGCGGCGGCCGCGGCGACGGGATCCACGACGAGCGACCGACCGCGCACGGCACCGCCCTCGGCGGAGAAGCCGCAGTCGACCAGGATCGGGCCGGCGGGGGTCCGGATGATCCAGAAGTAGTAGTCCATCCGGATCGGGCCGTCCGGCTCCCCCGTCGCCCAGTGATTGAGGAAGACCTCCGACCGCCGGGTCTCGCGCGTGCCGTAGCGGATCGCGATGATCTCGTTTCCGGCGGCGTCCACGGAACTCACTGCGCCGCGCCCACGGCGAGGTCCGACAGCTGCTGGAAGCGCGCGATGTTCTCGGCTTGCGGCAGGAGGCCGGCGGTGAGCGCCACGAACGTGAGGTCGAGCTCCGGATCCACCCAGAACAGCACGCTGCCCGCGCCGTAGTTGCCGAACGTCGACGGCGACGTGAGCGTGCCCATCTGGTGGACCGGGATGCCGCTGCCGCGCAGGTTGAACCCGAGACCGAGGGATGCCGGCGGCACCGCGTACCCCGCCCGCAGCGCGACCGTGCGGTAGAGCTCGTTCGGCATGTCGCCGGTCCAGGTCGTGCGGGCGAGCCGGATGGTCGGCGGCGCCAGCACGCGTGCACCCTCGAGCGTGCCCTCGCCGCCCAGCATGTCGACGAGACGCCCGAGGTCGGCGGCGGTCGAGGATGCGCCCACCCAGGTGGCCTCGTTGCGCTCGGCGACGAAGAGGCCCTGCGGGTCGTCGTTCTCGTGCGAGCGATGGGTGATCGGCACCACGCCGCGGAGGTCGGGGACGATGTGGCGCCCGCGGAGCTCGGGCCGGAGCCCCAGACCGGTGTCGACCATGCCCAGCGGGTCGAGGAGGTCCTCCTGCACGATCCGGCGGATGTCTCGACCTGCGGGATCGCGCCGGCGCAGCGCCTCGGCGAGGAGGACGTGGTTCGCCATCGGCGAGTAGTCGCAGCGCGTTCCCGGCTCGACCGTGCCCGGGATGAGTTCGCATACGGCGGCCACCGCATCCGAGAGGCGGTCGTAGATCCCGCCGGCGCGCGGCTCCCACACCCCGGGCATCCCGGTCGTGTGGGTCAAGAAGTGGAAGATCGTCGCGCGATCCCGCGGGGCGCCCGTGAACTCGGGCACGATGTCGGACATCCGGTCCGTCAGCGCGAACCACCCGAGCTCGACCGCACGGAGCACGAGGACGTTGATCAGCGCCTTGGTTCCGGAGAAGATGCTGAAGACCGAGTCGGTGGCCAGGGGCCGGGCGTGAGCGGCATCGCCGAAGCCGATCGCCTCGTGGAAGCCGACCTCCCCGCCGCGTGCCAGCCGGATGACGGCGCCGTGGTACCGCCCTCGATCCACGTCGGCCTGCACCACCGCACGCAACCGGTCGAGACGCTCGGAGTCGAAACCTGCCACCATCGGCCGCCCTTCACCATTGATCTGTCAGCAGTATAGCTGTCTGACAACGCGACGCGAGGCGCGCGGGACGCATCCGGGCAGAACGAAGGGCGCCGAGATTTCGCTTACGACGACCGTCGATCCGTGGCTAGACTCCGGGTCGCCGCTCGGGGATCGAGCGCGACGGGGAGGGTGACGATGACGACGCCGCAGACGACGGATCCCGCGGAGCTTCTGGACATCGACGAAGTCCGCGCAGCAGCGGAGCCGATGATGCCCGAGGCGTACCGGGATTTCGTCAACAACCGGGGCATGGAGAAGACACTCCAGGACGACATCCGCGCATGGAGCGCCATCCATCTTCGACCGCGCGCGCTGATCGACGTTCGTGAGGTCGACACGTCGGTCACCGTGCTCGGCACGCCCATCTCGATGCCGATCATCACGGCCCCCTTCGTCGGATCGACCTTCGTACACCCCGACGGAGAGGTCGCCACGGCGCGCGGAGCCATGGGCGCCGACACGATCACGACCCTCAGCATGAACGGTTCGCGCACGCCCGAGCAGGTCGGCGCCGTCGCTCCCGGCCACTACTGGCAGCAGCTGTACATGGTGCGAGACCGCGGGGTGGTGCGCGATGTCGTCGCGCGGGCGGTCGCGGCCGGCGCATCGGCGCTGTGCGTGACGGTCGACCTGCCGGTGATGCCGTCCTTCCCCCGGCCGATGCGGGATGCGATGGGTGCGCTCTTCGAGCAGTGGGCGCGAGACGAGCACATGATGTACGCGGTGCGCAACTACCGCGACAGGCCGTTCGGTGCCACCTTTCCCGATGCCGGCGTCACGTGGGCGGACCTGGAATGGGTGCGCGGGCTCTCGGAGCTTCCGCTGATCCTGAAGGGTGTGTCATCCGGGCCGACGACGCGCTCCTCGCGCGCGACAACGGAGCCGCCGCGGTCATCGTCTCCAATCACGCCGGTCAGGGACTGCGCTCCTCGCAGCCCGTGGCCCATGCGCTTCCGGCCATCGTCGAGGCGGTCGGGACCGATCTCGAGATCTACGCCGACAGCGGCATCCGATCGGGAGCCGACGTGCTGCGAGCCCTCGCGCTCGGAGCGAGGAGCGTGCTCATCGGCCGGCCGACGCTCTGGGGGCTCGCGGTCGGCGGCGCCGCGGGCGTCGAGCGGGTCCTGAGGATCCTGCAGGCGGAGCTCGCCGAGATCATGGGCATCACCGGCGCGCCGCGCGTGCACGACATCGACCGATCGGCGCTCGGCGTGGCGACGGTCCTGCGATAGCACCCGGCGCGCCCTTCAGGCCGACGGTCACGCCTCGGTGTCCGCTGTTTGTTCCTCCCTCGTCGTGGCTACGGCCTCATCCCATAACCGCCCAGGCGCCATGTACGCCAGGAAAGCCAGCATGGCGAAACCTGCCACCGAGATCTCCACGAAGAGCGCCGCATCGGGTGAAGTGACGTAGAACGCCAGGAATGCCGTCATCGCGACTGATAAGACGGCGGCACCGGCGATCGCACCGACCCAATTCCACCCGTTGCCGGATCTGCCACCCGCACCGACGCGAAGAGCTCGATTGAGGAGATAGGTCGCGGCACCCGCCATGATCCCCGGCACCACGCCCACAGTGGCGACGAGTCCGGTGTACAGCGGCGAGAACGGCACGCCATGGGCTTGGAAGTTGACCGCATTGAGCGCGCCGAACGCGAGGAAGCCGACGAAACCCGCGAAGAAGAGGCCGGAGATGCGACGTTCTCGAGCGGGCGCGTCATCCACCATCAGATCTTCCCGCAGTCTCGGATGGACGGGGAGATCGCTCGAGAAGCCGCGTCAGGATGTAGGCGGCTATGAGCGGCACGATGCCGACCACCCCGAACGAGATGTCGATGAGCTGCCAGCCGAGGGGAAGCCCCCGCACCGCACCGGCGATGAGCGCGAGCGGGATGACCCCGACGCAGGCGATCATCCCCCAGACGAGGACCCAGACGTTCCGTACCGGGTCGCGCAGCGGGCCGATGAACGCGACGGCGATCACGAGGTGGGCGAACGCGAGCCAATCGGTTCCGTAAGCGACGAATGGATACGCCCGGTACGTCACCGCAAGCCCGAGGGAGACCTTGTCCACCCAGGTCAGGAGGTCGGGCGAGACGGACGCCAAGGCACTGTGGTGAAGGACGACGGAAGCGGCCGCCAGCTCCCGATCCAAGGGAAAGGCGGTGACACCGCTGACCACAAGACCCGCCATCAGCACGACGATCCACGTCCGGATCCAGCGCAACCTCCGACGATCCGTCGCCGCGAGAACCCCGGCTTCCTGTGACATCGATTCCCCCCTCACCGGAGCCCCTTCCGCGCGTGTCCCCGCGATGGCGGATCAAGGCTTGTAGTCTTCGAACTCCCCCGCACCGATCCGCGACAATTTGTCCGCGACCTCATGCCAATCGGCGCCCTCAATCGATCCGATCGCCTTGTGCAGAAACGCGACGGCACACTCAATACTTGTCGGCTTCCGATTCCACCCCAACGTACCCATTGAGCACCACGTCTAGCATTCGGGCCTGCATGCTCCTCCACGATCTCTCAACGATCGGTGCGTTCGCGCCGGACGCGTCCGGGAACTGTCAAGATCATCGCGGCGAACATCGCACCCGATGCGAGAGGGGCCCGCGGGTCGTGTGGACTTTCACGATCCCTCAATGATCACCGTGCTCATCGTACCTCACACGCCCCGGCACTGCCAAGAGCATGGCTGCGAACATCCCAACCGATGCGATGGCTACCCAGATCCAGATCACTACGGGGATTGGTGGCTGCGCGTAGAAGTTCACAAAGAGGATAAGGGCCACCAAGATGACGAGTGCAGCAGCGGCGGCGCCCCATAAGCCTCGCTCGATACGCGGATTCCCCATTCGTCCGATCCCGAGAACCCGGTTTGTCACGTATCCGGCAAGCCCCGCAACAAAGCCCGGCATTGTACCGATCGTTGCGTTCAATGCGGCAAAGAACGGCGAAACCGGAGCGCTATGTATCAAGAGATTGACAACATCTACGCCGCCGAACGCCAAACACCCGACAACCAGCGCAACGATCACTCCGCCGAAGTTGAAACCCGCGACCTGTCGCGCTCCTGGCTGCGGAGGCGTGCCTGTTCTACCCATATCAGCGCTTCCCTGAAATTCCGTTTGCAAAAGGCTGCTGGGTGAGATGAAGCACATCAAAGTAGACATTTGCCGCGTACAGGCGCTTCTTCCACAACCGCAGCGTCTCGGGGTTGACGCCGAGCTTGGCAGCGACGTGCTTGATCGCGGCGTGATCGGTCTTGTGATCGGGGCGAGCCTCGCTGAACATCCGCAGCGCACGCTGACGGAACTCGTCCGGATACGGTCCTGGCATGAATCCATCCTCCAAAAGAAAAGGACGGAACGAAACCCAGGGCGAATCACACGGAGAAAGCGTGCTCTGCCATGTGAAAGTCTCGTTGACAAGCGAAAGAGGTCGTCGAATGTGCCCGTGTCGGGGTCGGTGGCCGACGTTTGGTGACCGAGGCCGTCGTATCCCCAGTTCCACACGCTTCCGGCCGGGTCGGTCATGCGTGTCATCGCACCCGACGGGTTGTACGCGTAGGTCGTCGATTGCCCTGCGCCGCTCACTGTCGCGCCGAGATACTGGACGAGCTTGGTCTTCTGCCCGACGCTCGAGCACTGCGATCGCTGGCATTTCGAACCGTGAGCCTTGGCCGCGCCCTACACACTTTGTTCAGCGGAGGGCACCCGTCGAGTCCGTCCGCTAACGACAAGGAGCGGAGCGAATGTGATGACGACGAGCACGCACAAGAGCCCTCCAGCTAGTGCGTACCCACGCAGACCCCCGAACCACAGAACAAGTCCCACACCGCCGCCCCAGAGCAACCCGGCAACCGTAGCCGCGATCACTGCACGTAGAAGCGTCGCACGCGATCCGAAGAACTCGATCGAGATAGCTATGGCCGCCGGCACAATACCGAAGAAGGCGACCGCAGCAAACTGGCCCCAGAAGCCCGTAAACCGCTCTGCCAGCGTCGCACTCGTTCCGTACGCATTCTGGAACAGGAACGCGTAAATCGTCGAGAAGGCAAGCGAATCCAAGACCACCATTGTGAAGATAAGAGCCGTGAGCAGCCAAAATCTGCCCGCGGACCGCCCACTATTACTTGTATCCATTGAGCACCGTGTCCAGGTTCCTCGCCTGTTGCTGCCAACCTTGCTTCGCTAGGCCAAAGTTCATGATCGCGACTTCTGCGAACGCACTACTTGTAAGCGCGTGAGCGGTCTGAGTAAGTTGCAACTTGCCTGCTTTGTCAAGGGAGGTCGAAAATTCTATCGTCGATCCTGGACCATCAAAGTAACCCCACTCGAGAACAGTGAACGTTACGCTCGTTCGAGTCGTGGTGACACTTACATCTCCGTCTGAGTATATGGGTACGGGGTTTTGACCGCCGTTACGCGATTGGCCGGTGTGAAGTATGCACTCGGCGCCGGCAACCAGTTGGCTACAACCACCGATCGCAAACGGAAAGATCCGGTCAGGATGGGCCTGGAAAGCCGCCATAGCTTCCTCGGGCGTTTTGTCTGAAGTGAGCGTCCAATTGTCCTCATAGGAGTATCCGGCGGGAGACCAATCGTCAGGCATCGGGCGCTTCTGATTTGCCGCGACTCGGCAGGAGAAATCGGACGTCGAGCACCCACTGGCCGTGCGACCGGGGGATGCTGCGGTCGAGCTTTTACCCCCCTGCTCGCGATAGCCGGTACCGACCGAGTATGGCGTCCAGCCTCTTCCGCGTGAGGCCCAGATTCTCTTAGTTTGGGCGCTAGCAGCAGTCACCGAATGACCGCCCGCGCAGTTGGCGTTGTGAGTCAGCGCATCGGTCTCCGCTTCATAGCACTCACCAGATGGGTCTGCAAACGTGACGGGGTTGTTGGCCGAGTATGTGTACCCGTTGACCTGCTGGGGATTCTCGGAGGCAACAATCGGGTCCGCGCTAACGAATCGTCCCAACGTAGTGTCGAACTGACGCACTCCGACGATAGTTAGACCCGTGGCGTGACTGGTTGTCTTTCCGAGGAAGCCAGTGGAGTCGTCCCAGAGCCCAGGACTAGAAGCAACGCCGTTGCCAAACGGGTCTCGATACTGATCCGTAGTCGTACCGCTTGTCGCGATGGTTTGCACATCCACTGATCCGTCGATGTCACTGAACAGCCATACCAGAGTCGATCCAGTGACGCCGGCGGTTGCCGTCCGTTCTGCCGCCGGCGTGTCTCCGAAGCTGTAGGTGCGGACTCCGGATACGGGTCCCGTGGCGGTCTGGTGAAGGACCGTGTCGCCGAGGAACAACGACGCACCCTGGCTCGGGTCGACCTGCAGGAGCAGCGATCCTGATGCGTCGTACACGTTCTGCTGGGCCCCAGCAGACGTGGTCACGGTGGACAGCTTCCCGACTGCGTCGTATGTCAGGGTCTGCCCAGGGCGGCTTGTCGTGTTGCCTGCGGCGTCGTAGCCGTACGATCCCACGCCGGGAGCCCCGGCCCCGGTGATGCCCGTGACGGTGTGGGGCTGTGCCGCTCCTGCCAGGGGATAGACGTATGCTGCGGTCTTGTCCGAACCGGTCCCGGTCGTGTCGTGCACGGTCTGTCCGGTGCGGTTCCCTGTCGTGGTGTCGTAGGCGAAGTCCTGCCAGACAGGCGCCGGCCCAGACAAGGCGCTCGTGGACGGAGTATCGCCGCACGCGCTTGCCGAACCCGGCGACCACACCTGGGTGAGTTCGCCGAGGTGGTCGTAGCTGTAGCAGTCGACCTGGGTGCTCGCCGTCGGGTAGGCGGCCGTGTTCGTCACGGAGGTCACGTTGCCCGCGTCATCCCGCGTGTACTCGCGGTCCGCGACGATGTGACCCGCCCCTGCGACGAGAGTTGTATCGCCGCGGGTCATCAGCTGACCTGTTGCCAGGTCGTACCCGTAGCTCGATGTACCCGAGTATGCGGGGTTCTGCCCGATCGGCGGCGGAACATACCGGGTGAGCGTCGACAGCTGTCGGATCGGAGTGAACACCCCCGAGACAGCCAGCCCGTTCACGGTTACCGCATTGAGTCGCCCGTCAGGCGTGTACATGTGACGGACCGACTCCGCGGGCAGACCGCCCACCGCCGGGCGGTCGCCGAGCTCGAGAAGACCCACCAGGTGGACTGGAACGAAGAAGCGGCCGAGTCCGCGAAGTCATACCTCGAGCTGAAGGGCTTCTCCCGCCAGGGCCTGTTCGAGCAGCTGACCAGCCCGTACGGCGAGCAGTTCACGGCCGCTCAGGCGAACTACGCCCTCGACAAGGTCGGCCTCCACTAGCCGGGCGCTTCCGGCGGTTGCCTCCCGCGAGTTATGCGTCGAGGGAGGTGTAGAGATGCCGCTCGCGCTCCTCGAGAAGTGGCAGTGCTCGGCCGAGCACCCACGTCTGGAAGTGCTCCGACTCCCCGTGCGCCGTCAGGGCCGCGTCGTCCCGGTACATCTCGAAGAGCTGGAACACGCGCGGCTCCGCGGGATCCTGGAACGCCTGGTACACGAGGTTGCCTTCCTCCTTCCGCGACGCCCGCGCGACCTCGCTGAGGACCTCGCGGACGGCATCCTCCTCGCCTGCCTTCGCCACCCACCGTGCCACCAAGACAACGGCCATGCTGCCTCCTTCTGTCCTACGGACCTGCCTTCCCCCGATGATCTCAGGCCCGGAGGTCCTCGGCGACGGGAACGGCGCAGATGTGCCGCTCGCGCGCCTCGAGGAGAGGCAGCGCTCTGCCGGTGCCTCTCCTCGGACGAATCTCCCTGCCGTTCGCGTCGACCCATCGATCAACCGGCACGCCGCGCGACGTACGGCGCTTGGTCCTGGCACCCGACGCCGGGTCGTCTAGAGTGACGCCTGATCCGTGACGGCATCGCCGGCTCGAATCACTCGTCGCATCGTATCTTCGGAGGACTCGCGCCCATGAGCACCCCACCCTCACCACCTCCCGCCGGCTGGTATCCGTCACCCGACGGATCGGCGACGTCGATGTGGTGGGATGGCGCCCAGTGGGTGCCGCAGCAACAGCCCGCACAGCCCGGATCGGCCCCGGCACAGCCGTCGCTGTCTCCGGCCGCCGGGTATCGAAGCGCGCATTCCCCGGTGAACCAGTGGCAGCCCGTGACCACACCCCCTCCGGTGAAACTCGCGATCGCCACGCAGGTGCTCGTGCTCGTCACGGCCGCCTCGTCTCTCGCCAGCATCGCCCACGAGGCCTTCGGCATCGCCGGCGCCACGGACTTCCTCGGGGGCGATGACTCCGCCATGAGCAGACTCCGGACCTACGACCTTCTCGCTCTGCCGATCACCGTGCTCGGGTTGGTCTCCATGATCGCCGCGGGAGTGCTGTGGGTGGTGTGGCAGTATCGCGCTGCCAAGCAGGTCCCTGGGCGCACGCGGCGTTCGCCCGGATGGCACGCGGGAGCGTGGTTCGTGCCGGTGGTCAGCCTCTGGTTCCCGTACCAGAACATCACCGACCTCTGGAGGGCGACCGGACGGGCGCGGCCGTCATGGCAGATCCTGTGGTGGGTGCTGTGGCTCGCCAGCAGCGCGACGGCGCAGATATCGGGCCGACTGTACGCGGTCGCGCAGGATCTAGAGCTGCTGCGGGTGTCGATGTGGATAGCCATCGCCGGCGAGATCCTCACCCTCGCGGCGGTCCCGTTCGCGCTCTTGATCGTCCGCGGCATCACCCGGGAACTCCAGACGATCTCCCCGATGGCCCCGGTCCGGTGAACTGACGCACCGGCCGGCCGCGAGCACGACAGCTCGATCCCCTACTCCGCGGCGGCCCCCAGTTCGCGACGGACGATGTCCGCCCCGGCACTCAGCGCGCTCAGCCGTCACGAATCGCGGACGTCGCTCACGACACCCCGCGCACCCTGGCCGTCAAACTCGGCGCGTCGGCGACCCGCTCCGTCTTTCGGGGCGGGCCGGCGCGATCGGATCATTGACCGAGGAGCGCGCTGAACTCGGTCGCTCCGGTGCGGACCGCCTCCCGGATCCACCTGCTTCGGCTCGACCCCCCGGTTCGGATGCCGGCGACCGGGCCGGATCTCGGAATAGGACCCGGAGCAGAGGACCTACCGTCCTTCCGCTCCCTGCTGCCGGGCGATGGCCAATGCATCTTCGATCGGAGCCCACCACCCATCGGGCAAGTAGGGGCTCCCGTTGTGAAGGGCGTATTCGAGTGCCTCTGTCGCCTCCTCGAAACGTCCGAGACCGACGAGAGCGAGACCGCGCTGCTTCATGCCTTGCGCGGCGTAGCCGCCCTGCTCGAAGTTCGGCTTCGGCAATCGAAGGATGCGGTCGGTCAAAGAGAGTGCGTCGTCGAAGCGCCCCGCGTTCATCATGATCGCCGTTGCTCTGAGGAGGACGTTGAAGATGGTCACGGGAACGACCTTCTCCTCGGGGCGCGGTCCGATGTCGTCGATGACCGCGATCAGACGCTCAGCCTCGCCCGTGGCTCTCTCATCCCCGCTCTGAGCCAGGATCGTCAGCCTCCAGTACTGCGCTTCCAGCTCACCGCTCAGGTCGGCACGTTGAGCGAATTCCGACGCAGCCGCAGTGGTCTCTCTGAGGGCCGCGGGCCAGTCGCCCCGAGCCATGTGGCTCGAGGCGAATACGATGCGGGACCACGACGCCCACTGCGGGTCCCGAGAACGCTTCGCCGCTGCGAGCGACCTGTGTGCGGCCGCCTCGCCGGCCTGTGCATCATCGGGGGCATCGCCGATGATCGCGCTCGCGGCCGCGGCCATCTGGGCGGCAACCGCTTCGTCGTCCCCCACCGACTGTGCAGCGGCGGCTCCCAGGAGGTGCACCTCCGCCCAATCCCCCCAACTCCACCAGTCGTTGGAAATCCGCATCAGCGCCATCGTCGCATCGACGACCGCACGGTGGTCGTGGTCGTCGACGGCATCCTTCAAGGCGCCGTACCAGTGCTCCGACTCGTCCATCAGCCAGGCCTTCGCGTTCGCCATCTCCTCGTCGGTGCTCACGTTCGGCTGCACGGTGGAGGCCCACATGGAGGGAAAGGTCCGCGCGGCCCTCGCCGTCGTATCGAGTATCCAGCGATGGAGACGCCGTCGCTGCCGCGCGACATCGGCCCCCGGAGTATCGGCGTGGAGACGATCCGTCGCGTACAGGCGAAGGAGGTCGTGCAACTGGTAGCGGTCGCCACGAGTGAGTTCGAGCATGCCCAGGTCCACGAGCCCGTCCAGGCGGCGGCGGCACTCGACTGTCGTCATGCCGTCGATCGCCGCGACGAGCCGTGCACTGAAGGTTCGCCCCTTCAGGAGCGCGAGTGATCTGAACATCTTGCGAGATGGCTCGGGCATGGCGTCGTACGAGAGCGAGAACGCCCGCTCGACCGCGAGGTCGCCCGCCTCGAGCTGGGACAGCCGCTCGCTCTCATTTCGCAATCGCCCGATGTAGTCGGCGAGGGCCCAGTTCGGGCGCGACGCGACCCTCGACCCGGCGATGCGGAGCGCAAGGGGAAGGTCGCCGCACAGCTGAGCGAGTTCGTCCAGTTCGCTCGGCTCCGAGCGTTCCGGCGAGATCATTCTCCCCAGCATCTGGATGCTGTCGGCGCGCTCGAACGGCTCGAGGGGGAGACGGGCCGCGGCCTCGACGCCTGCGAGGGGTCTCCTCGACGTCACCACCACCACCGTCTGCGGATCCGCGCCGAGAACGGGGCGTACCTGCGCTTCCGTCGCCGCATTGTCGAGAACCACCGCGAGTCGCCGTCCGCTGGTGGCCTCGCTCCACGCCGCTGCTGCCTCGTCGAGCGAGCCCGGAGGATCTTCGCCGCGGTGGACCTGGGCCAGCAGGGTTCTGAGCACTTCCACCGGGCGGAGCGGTGCCGGATCGAAGCCGTGCAGATCGACGAACACCCGCGCACGCTCCACCCCGCTCAACGCCTCGAGTGCGGTGGTCGTCTTGCCCACCCCCGGCGGGCCGCTGATCACCATCACGCGCAGGCGCGTCCCCGTTGCCGGTGTTCGGTCGACGAAGCTGCGAATCGTGGCGATCTCATCCCCCCTCCCACTGAAATCGACCACCCGGTGAGGTTCGGCGCGGACCGCGCGCTCGCCGACGAGCTGGTCGGGAGTCTTCACCCTCTGCGGCCCGCGGGCGGATCCCGACCTCAGGACATCGAGGTGGGCGCCGGCCAGGGTCGGTCCGGGTTCGAGGCCGAGCTCCTCCACGAGTCGTCGGCGAATGGTGTCGAACACGATCAGCGCCTCTGCCCGCTCCCCCATGGCGTTGAGCACACGCAGGAGGCTGGTGTGACTGGGTTCGTGCAGCGGAAACATCTCGGTGGCGAGTCGGAGATGGGGCAGTGCTCTCTCCTCTTGACCCGTTTCGATCGCGAGGCCGGCCGCGGCGCTGCAGGCCGAAAGGAACTCCGCATTCAGCGCGGAGAAGGCGGCCTCGGCGCCTGCTCCGCCATCGAGTCCCGACGCCGCCGGTCCCGACCACTGCTGAAGTGCACGCAGGTAGGCATCCAGCGAATCGCGCACCCGGGATTCGCGTCGTCTCGACTCCGCCTGGGTGACCAGAGCACGGAACATCGCGAGGTCGAGATGGCTCTCGTCGATGCTGAGCGCGTAGGACGCGCCGCGTCGGTGCAGGAATCGCCCTTCCGAGCGCACATCCAGATCGGGCTCGAGGACACGGCGGATCGAGCCGACGTACTTGTGGACGATGTTGACGGCAGTGGATGGGGCGTCGCCGCTCCACATCGCCCGGATCAATGCCCCGATGCTGACCGGCCGATCGTAGTTGGCCAAGAGCAGCGCAAGCAGCAGGGACTGCTGCCGTGGGCCGTGCTCGATCTCACGATTGCGCCGCCACACGCGCAGCGGTCCGAGAACCTGAAGTTGGAGACCCTGGGCGCCGAGAGCCCGCGGCTCCTCTCCCGCGACCGCCACATCACCCACAGCGCACTCCCTCCCGTCGGGGTGCCTCGGTCTGGACCACCACCATCATGGCGCACGGTGACGCGGGATTTCACTCCTTTTCCACTCCCGCTCCCTAGCGTGTGGCCAGAGCGGGACTGATCGAGACGAGAGGGAATGCGATGAGTTCGGTGGTCTTCATACACGGCCTGTGGTTGGCCAAGGAGTCGTGGGAGTCGTGGCGCGGTCTCTTCGAGGAACAGGGCTACGAGACCAGCGCTCCCGGGTGGCCAGGCGAGGGCGACAGCATCGAGGTCACCCGAGACGACCCCGCCGCGCAGGCGGGGATCGGCATCGCAGACATCGTCGACCACTACGCGAAGCTCCTGCCGTCGGCCGAGCAACGACCCGTCGTCGTCGCGCACTCGTTCGGCGGACTCATCGCCCAGATCCTGCTGGACAGGGGCCTCATCGCCGGGGCGGTCGCCGTGAGCCCCGCCCCCATCCAGGGGGTTCACAAGCTGCCCGTCGCGCAGCTGCGCTCAGCGCTTCCCGTCCTGAAGAGCCGGAAGAACCGAGACCGAGCGAAGGCGCTGACCCGCAGGCAGTTCCGCTACGGCTTCGGCAACGCCGTGAGCGCGTCGGTCTCCGACTCGCTCTGGCGCCGCTGGAGCATCCCGTCACCCGGCAGGCCGCTCTTCGAGGTCGCCTCCGCCAATAGGCAAGCGGCCTCCCCGGCAAAGGTGAACACGCAGAACTCCGCTCGCGGCCCGCTCCTCTTCATTGCCGCCGGGCGGGACCACACCGTGCCCGAGGTGACGACTCGGGCGGCATACGAGCTCCACTCGAGCTCACGGGCTGTCACCGAACTCCGCGTGTTCCCGGACAGGGGCCACTCCCTCGCGATCGACCCGGAGTGGCGAGCCGTCGCTGACAGTGTGCTCCAGTGGCTCGGCGCGCAGGATCTCGACGAATAGCCCCCGGGACATGCCGACCGGCGGGTCCCACACCACGAAAGAAGGAGAAATCATGTCTCAACCCACCATCGTGCTGGTGCATGGCGCGTTCGCCGACGCCTCCAGCTGGGCGCCGGTCGTCCGTCGCCTCCTCGAGCGCGGCTACGACGTCCGTGCCGCGGCCGGACCCAACCGCAGCCTTGTCGGCGATGCCGCATACATCCGATCCGTCATCGAACAGATCGACGGACCCGTCGTGCTCGTCGGCCATTCCTACGGCGGGGCGGTCATCGGGATCGCCGGTGCGGCACAGAATGTCGTCGCTCTGGTCTACGCGGAGGGGTACGTGCTCGAGGAGGGCGAGACGATCGCGCAACTGCAAGGTCGCTTCCCTGACTCGCCGCTCGTGCCCAACCTGGTCTTCTCGCCCTTCCCGCTCGGCGACTCCACCGGGACGGATGTGAGCGTCAAGATCGACGCGTTCCCCGAGATCTTCGCCATCGGCGTCGACCCCGAGACCGCGAGGATCCTCGCCGCCTCGCAGCGACCGCTCGCGGCGAGTGTCTTCGAGGAGCCGGCACCGGTCGCCGCATGGAAGACGACACCCAGTTGGGGCATCGTGAGCGCGGGCGATCGGACCATCAACCCCGATGTCGAACGCTTCGGCTACGAGCGCGCGGGCTTCCGGAGTGTGACGGAGCTCGACGCACCCCACCTCTCGATGTACACGCACCCGGAGGAGGTGACCCAGGTCATCCTCACCGCCGTCGCCGCCGTCACGGAGGCGGACTGACCGCGCCGCCTCGGGTTCCCAGCCGCCGATGGCGGGCGGGTCACGAAACTCGGACCTCGATCACGACACGCGGGTCACCTGCCTCTCACGACGGCGCGTCGCCCCGCGGCTCCGTGTTTCGCAACGGGCCGGGACCGCCGTTATCCGGTGCGCGCCGCGGGTGCCCGATCGAACCCATCCCTCACGAGACGGCTTCTGCAGGACGAGACCGCGGGCGGAACCCAGGTTCTCGTCCACCGGGAGTCGTCTCGCGGGAGAGAACGCGCGCTGGACGGAACGCGTGCGGCGCGGGACGCGACGGGCCGCCCCGGTCAGTGACCGAGGAGCGCGCTGAACTCGGCCGCTCCGGTGCGGACCGCCTCCCGGATCCGATCCTTCTGCGCATCGTCGAGCCGGTACTCGGGCGCCACGACCGTGATCGCCCCGATGAGCGTGCCGTGCAGCCGGGCCGCGTCGGCGACGGCCCAGACCCCCGCATCGACTTCGGCTACGGACTCCGCGTAGCCGGCGCCCTTGATCTCGTCGAGATCCTCTTCGAGCCGCGCGCGCTGCCCGGGGCTGAGCGGGGGATTGAGCCGGTCGAGATACTGCTTGCGCTTCGAGACGGAGTATTCCGCGAACAGGACCTTCGCAGCCGCTCCGCTGTGCAGTGGCATGAGGTGGCCAGGCTGGAACGAGATCGAGATCGGATGATCGCTCTCCGAGATCGCGAGACAGACGGCCGCGTCGTTCACCTGGCGGAGATAGAGCGCCGTCTCCCCCGTCAGGTCGCGCAGCCGGTCGAGGATCGGCTGCGCCTCCGCGCGATAGTCGAGCGACATGTCGGCCGCGCGAGCCAGCCGGAGGATCTGAGGGCTCAGCACGAACACGCCCTTCACCCGCTCCTCGATGAGGTTCATCTCGCGCAGGAGCGACAGGTACCGATACGCGCTCGGCACCGAGATCTCATGGGTCTCCAGGACGTCGTCGAGCGTGAGCTCGGGGCGACCGTCCGAGAACTGCAGAAGGATCTGCAGTACCCTCCGAGCGCTGTCCACACCCTTCGTCTTCTGCGCGAGAGCCGGTGTCGACTCGGTGCCTCCGGGCGGTTTCATGGGCATAGTCTTGCCGTTCTCCTCGGTCCCACGGCTATCGGCCTTCGCGTGTCGTCGGTCATCGCTGAGAACTCAGGACATCGAGCGCGGCGGCCACGCCCCCGCCGACATCGAGGGGGAGTCCCAGGTCCAGAAGGGTGCGGCCGAGTGCCGCGAGCCCCACGACGGAATGGAAGCCACCCGCCGTCGGCCCCATGTGCGACAGGCGGATGAGGTTGCCCGCGCCCTGGCCGTGCGACAGCATCACGCCGTACTTCTGCCGCGCGTGATCCCTCACGACGGCGTTGTCCAGGTCGTCGGGCAGCCGGATGGAGGTGACGCACGCGGACATGATCTCCCGGCGCCGCGCCCAGAAGGCGAGACCCATCGCCTCCGCGCCCGCGATCGTCAGGTCCTGCGCCGCCACATGACGGGCGATCACCTGATCGACGCCTTCCTCCAGCGCCTGGTCGAGCGCGGCCTCGAGCCCGTTGATCTCGGCGACCGAGGGCGTGTAGGGGAACCGCCCCTCCCCGAGCCACTTCTCCTTGACGTCGAGGATCGAGAGGTAGGAGTCGCGCGGTGCACCGGGATTCGCGTAGACCCTCTCCCATGCCGAGGCGCTGACGGAGACGAGCGAAAGCCCGGGTGCGCCGCCGAGGCACTTCTGCGGCCCCGTCACGACGTAGTCGAGGCCCCACTCGTCGACGAGGGTCTGCATGCCGAGGACGCCCGAGACCGAGTCGACGTAGGTCAGGATGCCGCGATCGCGGCACATCGGTCCGATGGCCGAGACGTCCGTCACCGTGCCCGACGGCGTCTCGGAGGCGACGAGGCACACCATCTCGATCTCGGGATGCGCGTCGAGATACTCCTCCACCATGTCCGGGGTGACCGCATCGTCGTAGCCGACCTCGATCTCGTGAAGCTGCGCACCGAACCCGGAGATCCAGTAGCCCGTCCCCTTGCCGAAGACGCCCTGCACGAGGTTGAGGACGTGCATGCCGGGTGTGACGAGGGCGCGCAGACCCGCCTCGAGAGCCAGGATCGCCTCGCCCTGCATGATGAGTACGTCGTTGGTGGTGCGCAGGACCTCTGCGACCTTCGCCTCGCACCGGCGGAACGTCGCCGTGAAGTCGTCGTCGTAGTGGTACTGGATGGGCGTGGCGAGACCGGCGAGCGTCCTCGCCGTGACCTCGACGGGACCCGCGGAGAGGGTGAACTCGAGCTTCTGCATCATCCGATGCCTTCCTGTTCGTGAGAGGTCAGCGGGCGCCGCGCGTGTAGGGGGCGCCCAACGCGGGAGGCACCACCGAGCTGCGGGCGAAGAGGACGAGGGTGATCATGACGACCACGAACGGCAGCATCTGGAAGACGTCGGCCGGGATGGACACCCCGATGAGCTGCAGCGGGTTCTTGATCGCCACCGCGATGCCGTAGAGGAGCGAGGTGAGCACGATCCAGCCGACCTTCCCGCGCGAGAGCATCGTGATGACGATCGCGAGGAAGCCGAGCCCGTTCGTCATGAAGGGCGTGAAGGTCCCGGTCGTGAGGATGGACAGGTACGCGCCGCCGAGCCCGACGAACGCGCCGTTCAGGAGGACGGCCTGGGAGCGGGTGACCATGACGCTGCCGCCCGCCGCGTCGAGGGAGGACGGCTTCTGCCCCGCAGAACGCGTCGCGAGCCCCCAGTTCGTGCGGGAGAGCAGGAACGCGACCACGACGAGCAGCAGGATGCAGACCCAGAAGATGCCCGACTGCCGGAACAGCGCAGGACCGATCACGGGGATGTCCGAGAGCCCGGGGATGCGCCACGAGTCGGGCGGGATGCTCTGCGGGCTCTTCGAGAACGCCTGCAGATAGAGCACGCTCGTCAGGCCCTCGCCGATCAGGGTCACCGCGAGACCGACGACGATCTGGTTCAGCCCCAGCCACGTGTTCAGCACGAGCATCAGCAGGTTGGCCGCGACCCCGCCGAGCAGGCCGCCGAGCATGCCCAGCCACGCGCTGCCCGTCCAGATGGCCGTCGCGTATCCCGCGAGTGCGCCGATGAGCATCACGCCCTCGATTCCGAGGTTGAGCACACCGGACTGCTCGCCGATCGTCTCCCCGACGCTGGCGATCACCAGCGGCATCGTCTGCACGATGATCGAGGCGATGAACACCGTCAGTACGCTCGCCGAGAGCAGGTCGCTCATCGGTTGCCCCCCTTCACGAGTCCGAGTCGCCGGAAGGGTTCGAAGAGCGTCACCCTCAACCCCGTCGGCAGGTAGCTCTGTCCGAGACGCCGCTTCTCCCCCACGTACTCGGTGATCGTCATGAAGACGAGGATCAGACCGACGACGACGAGGAGGAAATCGGAGTTCAGCCCCGTGTGCTGCGCCGCGAGGATGCCTCCTGTGGCGAACACCGCATAGAACGCCACGAGCGGGATCGAGGCCAGAGGACTCAGCCGGGCGAGGAACACGAACGGCATCACGGCATCGCCGTACGCGGGGTTCCAGTTCGCGCGCTGGTACGTGTAGTGGCCGAGCACGTCCACCGAACCGGCGAGGGCGATGAGCGCCCCTGACACGGAGAACAGGAGCACGACCATCCCGGTGCTGCTGATGCCGACGTGTTGCGCCGCCTTCGGGCTGAAGCCGAAGACGTCGAGCCGGACGCCGAAGGCGGTGCGACTGAACAGGAACTGGGCCGCGATGGCGAGCACGATCGCGATGATGACGCCGATGTGGACTCGGGTGTCGCCGAGGAACGGCAGGAGGGCGTTTCCGTCGATGACGGCGGTCTGGGGTGCCGGGACCTTCGGATCGCGGAACGGTCCCTTGATGAGCAGATTCACCACCCCCTCGGCGATGAACGACATCACCAGCGATGTGATGATCTCGTTTGTTCCGAATCGCGCCTTCAGGATGGCGGGCAGCAGCGACCACGCGGCGCCGACGAGCACCGATCCGATGAGCACGATCACCATCACGGCCCAGCCCGGGAGCACGGGCGTGAGGATCGGAGCGAAGCCCGCCGCCACCACGGAGCCGAGCAGATACTGCCCGGCATAGCCGAGGTTCCAGAGCTGACCTCGGAAGGCGAAGATGAGGCCCACCGCGATGATCAGGAGCGGCGCCATCAGCACGAGACTGTCCTGCCAGTTCGTCCCGGTGACGCCGTACTTCCAGACGCCCCAGAAGAAGTCGAACGGGTTCTTCCCCATGGCCGCGATGATGAGGCCCGCCACGACGAGGGCGAGGACGACCGGCAGCACGGCGCGCACGACGGCGTTCGTCGCGTAGCGCCAGCGAGAGGTCTTCGCGGCCATCAGTGCACTCCCTCGATCGCGCCGGTCATGAACTGCCCCACCCGCTCCGCCGTTCCGCGCCCGTCGTTGGGGACGTCCCCGACGATCTCGCCGCTGGAGATCACGACGATGCGATGCGAGAGCTCGATGAGCTCGTCCAGGTCGGTCGACATGAGCAGCACGCTTCCGCCGGCAGCGGCGAAGTCGCGAAGGATGTCGCGCACGAGTCCGACGGTCTTCAGGTCGAGTCCGTAGGTCGGCTTGTTCACGACGACCAGCTGCGCGCCGTCGCCGAGCTCGCGTGCCAGCAGCACCTTCTGGATGTTCCCTCCGGAGAGCGTCCCCACCCGCGTCGCCGGCGACGGGGTCTTGATCGCGTACTCGCCGATGAGCCGTTCCGCCTCGGCGTTGACGGCGCGGCTGTCGAGTTGCCCGAAGCGCCAGAACGGGGCCTGGCCGATGCGCTTGAGCACGAGGTTCAGCGCGACCGACATGCTGCCCACGGTGCCCTCGTGCAGGCGGTCGTCGGTGATGTAGCGCACGCCCAGCTGCTGCCGGCGACGCACGCCCAGCTTCGTGATGTCGGCGCCGCCGAAGCGGATCGTGCCGGCGGCCGCCCCGCGCTGGCCGGCGACGACCTCGGCGAGCGCGCCCTGGCCGTGACCGTCGATGCCGGCGACGCCGAGGATCTCCCCTTCGTGGACGGCGAGGCTCACGCCGGTGACGTCGACGTCGTTGCCCCGCCCCTTCGTCGTGAGGTCGACGAGCTCGAGCCGTGTCGGCTGGACGGCCAGATCGAGGTAGGCGACTTCCCGCCGGGCGTCGGTCGCGCCGGCGAGCTCTGCCGCCTCCTCTCCCGCGGCTCGCAGGTCTTCGCCGAACATCGCCGCGAGGATGCGGCTCTGCGCGGTCGACTCGTCGTACGAGGCGAGCTCCGCCGAATCGATGAAGCCGGCATTGCGGCCGCCGCGGAGCACCGTGACGCAGTCGCCCATGCTGTAGGCCTCGCGGAGCTTGTGGGTGACGAAGACCACCGCGAGACCCTGTGCCTTGATCTGGGCGACCGAGGTCGCCAGGTGCTCGATCGCCTGCGGCGTGAGCATGGAGGTGGGCTCGTCGAGCACCAGGAGCCGACTGCCCTTCCACATGGCCTTCGCGATCTCGACCTGCTGCTGCTGTCCGAGACCGAGATCGCCGGCGAGCGCCTTCGGATCGATGTCCGCCCCGAGGAGGTCCGAGAGCGTCTCCAGACGCTCGGCGGCACGCTTCTCCGCGAGCAGGAACCCGGTCTCGCCGAGCATGAGGTTCTCCAGGACGGTGAAGGACGGCACGAGCGTGGAGTGCTGGTGCACGACGCCGATGCCGAGATCCACCGCGGCCTTGGGCGAGTTGATCGCGGTGGCGACGCCATCCACCTCGATGTGTCCGGAGTCGGGCTGCTGCATCCCCGCCAGGATGCTGATCAGCGTGGACTTGCCGGCTCCGTTCTCACCGAGGAGGCAATGCACCTGACCGCTCACGATGTCGAGGGAGACCCGGTCGTTCGCCACGACTCCGGGGAACGCTTTGGTGATCTCCTTCAGCGAGATCACTCCGGGTTCGATGGCGGGACTCACAGGTCGGTCTCCTCGTGCGTGTGTGTGGCGCGCCGTGCGCGCGGGGCCGGTCAGGATCCCTGTCGGGCCGGTGCCGTCCGTCCGGCGCCGGCCCGACAGGGTCGGGGGGGGCGGGTGCTACTTCTTCGCCGCGATGATCGCCTTGACCTCGCCGGAGTTGGCCGCGCCCTTCGGCGTGATCGTCCCCGCGTCGATGGCATCCGTCGCGGTCTTCACGGCCGACTTGATCGCGTCGGTCATGCTGTCGGTGTCCTGCAGGTACAGACCGCGGTTGCCCACCGTGAGGTCGTAGTTCTTCTTGCCGAACGTGCCGTCCTCGACGTCCTTGATCGCCTGGAGGTAGGTGGGCGTGTAGTCCCAGACCACCGTCGTGAGCAGCGACTTCTGGTCCTTGAGCGCGGAGCTGACGTCGCCGAGGTCGGCGATGTACTTGACGCCGGCGTGCTCGTTGATGGACTGGATGTAGCCGAGCGTCGCACCGTCGCCCATGCCGAAGACGACGTCCGCACCGCCGGAGATCACCGTGTCGACCGCTGCCTTGCCACCGGCGGAGTCGGCATAGCCGTCGGCGCTGATCTGACCGAACAGGACGGTGATGCTCGGGTCGACCGAGTACACGCCCTGGGCGAAGCCGGCCGCCATGTCGAGCCAGTTCACGTCGTCCGCGGAGATCACGACCGCGACCGTCTTGACCTTGGTCGCCATCGCCGCCGCGATGCCCGCGAGGTAGCCGCCCTGCTCCGCCTTGACGAGCGCCTCGGCGATCTGGCCGGGGACGGGGTCGATGCCCGAGTCCTGGATGAGGATCGGCACCTTGGTCTGCGCCGCGACGGTCTTGGCGGCGACGCCGTAGCCGGAGGCGTGCGCGATGACGAACTGCGCACCGTCGTCCTGGATCACCTGGTTGAGAACGGTCTCGGTGTTGTCCCATCCCGCGTCGGCGACCGCCACGTACTTGAGCCCGAGCTTGTCCGCGGCCGCCTTCGAGTTGGCCAGACCGATCTGGTTCCAGCCGAGGTCGGTCTCGTTCTCGGGGCCGACCCACGCGATCTTGGTGACGGAATGTCCACTCGAGGCGGACGCCGACGCACCGCCGGAGTCGCCGCGCGAGGAGCACGCGGCGAGGGTGATCGCCAGGGCCGATGCTGCGAGGAGGGCCGTCCCGGCCTTCGCGGAGCGCAGCAGTCGGCCGCCTTGATGTGATTGGTTCATCTGGATTCCTCTTCCTGGTATGGGTGACCGTCCGAACGCGGAGCGGGCCTGACTGCGTTCTTATAATGTGCAACGGTGATGTGACCATATGAGAATTGATCGTCGCGGTCAACGCTCTGGGCGACCGTTTACGAATCCGAAACAGGCGTTACACGCCCGCAACACACGCGACCGAGCATTGTCGGACCGACAGATGGAGGACTCCGTGCGACCGACCAGAGCGCCGTTCCTGCTCGCAGTGCTCGCCGCCGCGACCCTCGCGCTCGGCGGGTGCACCGCCTCGGCGGACGCGGATCCGACCCTGACCGCCCCGACCGCCCCGACCGGTCTGACCGAACGCGATGCGGCCGCACTCGCCACCCTCGCACGCGTGGCGCCGCGCACGTCGACGATCGACGTGTCGCTCGCGGAGTGGACCGAGTGCTGGCTGCCGAGCGGCCACCTCATCCCTGCGGACGAGGTGGCCGACGCCACCACGTGGAAGGTGATCTGCCGCATCTTCTGGCACGAGCGGGATGGCACGCAGCGCTATCAGGACACCAACTGCATCGGCGATTTCGCCAAGACCCCCATGCTCGATCACTGCTACCGATGGGTGCACTACGACCTCGAGCCCGCCTACCGCGACCACCCCGGCGTGTTCGCGGGGTACCCCGACGACTGACGTCGACGACGCTCGGCGCGGGAGCGTGTTTCCGCTCTGTAAAAAAAGCCGCCAGGGGATTGCTTCCCTTCCGCAAATTCTCATACTCTGATCAGCACTCCAGATAATGTGAGAAAGGCGGGAGCCGAATGGCCGATCCGAAGGTGTATCTGCTCGACGGTGGAACGCTCGTCATCGACGAGTCCGACGTGCACTGGCACATCAACCTGGGCAATCCGGTGCGCTTCCCGGTCTACTCCGTACTCGTCGAGCACCCGGACGGACTGATCATGTACGACACGGGCTACGACCTCGATCACGTCAAGGCGGTCCTGCCCTTCGAGCTGCCCGAGCAGACGCCCGAGCAGACGATCCCCGGTCAGCTGGCCAAGATCGGCTACAAGCCCGAGGACGTCGACATCGTCGTCAACTCCCATTTCCACTTCGACCACGTCGGAGGGAACAAATTCCTCACGAACGCGACGCATCTGGTCCACAAGATGGAGCTGCGCCAGGTGCGCTACCCCGAGCCGTTCGAGCGCCTGGGCTACTCCGATCTCTCCTTCGACATCGCCGGCGCCCGATACAAGCCGATCTCGGGCGACTACGAGATCGTTCCGGGCGTGACGCTCATCGAGACCCCCGGCCACACCGCGGGCCACTACTCGCTCCTCGTGGAACTCGAGAACGAGCGGAACATGCTGTTCTGCGGCGATGCCGCCTACACCCGCACCACGCTCGAGAAGGAATGGATCGCAGGCTTCCACCTCGACCCGGTCAAGTCGGTCGAGGCCATCCGCCGGCTCAACTATCTCGGTCGGGTCAAGGATGCGGACATCTACCCGTCCCACGAGCTCGAGCCGTTCCTCACCTGGAAGCTCGCGCCCGAGTACTACGGCGGCAACTGAACTCCTCCGGAGCCCGACAGAAAGAACGAAGGACAGCGCAATGACTGAACGAGTCGCGATCGTGACCGGTGCCGCTCAGGGCATCGGCGCGGCCATCGCCACAGAGCTCGCCTCCGACGGCGTCAAGGTCGTCGTCACCGACATCAACCTCCAGGGCGCGACCTCGGTCGCCGCCCGGATCGGCGGCGTCGCGAAGCTGCTCGACGTCTCGGACCCCGCGCAGGCCGATGCCGTCGTCGCCGAGGTCGTCTCGGAGCTCGGCCGGCTCGACATCCTCGTCAACAACGCCGGTGTCGTGCCGTACACCCCCTTCGACGACCTGACCATCGAGCAGTGGCGGCGCACCTTCGCGGTCAACGGCGAGGGCCTGTTCAACATGACCAAGGCGGCCGTCGAGGCGATGAAGCCCACCGGCTACGGCCGCATCGTGAACATCGCGTCGAACACCTTCGTGGCCGGCACCCCGAACTGCGCCGACTACGTCGCCACGAAGGGTGCGGTCGTCGGCTTCACGCGGGCGGTCGCCGGCGAGATCGGCAGGTACGGCATCAACATCAACGCGGTGGCACCCGGCATCATCGCGAGCGAAGGCGTGTTCACCACCGGACACGGCGACGGCTTCGACTACGTCGTGCCCATGCAGGCGTTCGACCGCCGCGGCGTGCCCGCGGACGTCGCCCCCGCGGTCGCGTTCCTGGCATCCGAGAAGGCCGCGTGGATCACCGGGCAGCTGCTCGTGGTCGACGGCGGGCACACCCGCAACTGAGCGACCGCTCGTGACCACTCCCGGCGTCGACGTCCTCATCATCGGCGCGGGATCCGCCGGCTGCGTCCTCGCGAACCGCCTGAGCGCGGATCCGTCGCGGCGCGTGCTGCTCCTCGAGGCGGGGACGCGTGTGACGGATCCCGACATGCGCCGCCCCGAGCTGTGGCCGTTCATCCAGCATCGCAGCTACGACTGGGACTACCGGACGACGCCCCAGCCCGGCCTCGGCGGTCGCAGCCTCGAGTGGGCGCGCGGCCGAGGTCTCGGCGGCTCGAGCCTGCTGCACGCCAACGCGCACATGCGCGGGTGCCGAGCGGATTTCGACCGCTGGGTCGCCGCGACGGGGAACGAGAGGTGGAGCTGGGACGCGCTGCTCCCCTTCTTCATCGGCATGGAGTCGTTCTCCGGCGGCGCGGATGCCGTGCACGGAGCCGACGGCCCTCTCCCGGTCCTGCTGCCCGGCCCGGATCTGGTGAGCCCGCTCACCCAGGACTACATCGCCGGCTGGGAGTCTCTGGGCGTCCCCCGCATCCCGGACCACAGCGGCGGCGAGATGCTCGGCACCACCCCGAACTCGCTCACCATCCGAGGCGGGGAACGCGTCACCGTCGCCGACGCCTACCTCGACCCCGCGGTCGACCGCTCGAACCTCTCGGTGCTCACGGGTGTGCTGGTGCATCGCCTCGCGATCCGGGACGGCCGCGTGACCGGCGCCGTGGTGTCCGTCGACGGTCAGACGATGACCATCGCGGCCGACACCGTGATCCTCGCAGCCGGCTCAATCGCTGACCCGCTGCTGCTCATGCGCTCGGGCGTGGGCGACCCCGACGTGCTGGCAGCGGCCGGGGTCGCCACCACGACGGAGTCTCGCGGCGTCGGCAAGAATCTGCACGACCACCTGCTCGGCGCCGGGAACCTCTACCGCTCGGCGCGACCCGTGCCACCCACGCGGCTCAACCTCTCCGAGTCCATGTCCTACCAGTCCGCCTCGGATCTCACCGCCCGGTCCGGCCCGGCCGACATCGTCGTGGGCTGTGTCGTCGCCCCCAGTCATTCCGAGTCCTTCACCGTCGACGTGCAGCCGGGCGGTGCGTACAGCCTGCTGTTCGGCGTCACCAACCCGACGAGCCGCGGCGAGCTGCGCATCTCGGGAGCGACGATCGATGACAAGCCGATCATCGACCCGAACTACCTCGACACCGCGCACGATCGGGAGCTGTTCCGGGTGGCCCTCGAGCGCGCCCGCATGGTCGGGCAGAGCGACGCGCTCGCGGACTGGCGTGGCGAGGAGGTCCTGCCCGGGCCCGGCGTCTCGGCCGGTGCCGATCTGGACGCCTTCATCGCCGCCGCGGCCATCACCCACCACCATCCGGTCGGCACGCTGAGCATGGGCGCCGGGGACGCGGCACCCGTCACGCCCGACCTCGCCTTCCGCGGCATCGCCGGCCTCCACGTCGCCGATGCATCGGTCATCCCGTCCATCACCGCCGGCCCGGTGCACGCCGCGGTGCTCGCGATCGCCGAGTCCTTCGCCCACGCATTCCTGTCGAGAGGAGACTGAGATGATCGAGGACGACCTGATCGTCCGAGCCGTGGAAGCGCGGGATGCCGACCTGCAGGCCGTCTCCGCCTTCCTCCTCGCCCATCCCGAACTCGCCCACGAGGAGATCGAGAGCTCCCGCTTCCTCGTCGAGGTCCTGGAGCACGCGGGCTTCACGGTCGAGACCGGCGTGGCGGGTCTGCCGACGGCGTTCCGCGCGGAGCTCGACACCGGCTCCCCCGGCGGAACAGTGGGGCTCGCCGCCGTCTACGATGCGGCACCCGCGCACCGCACGCACGACGGAGCGACGATCGCCACGCACTCCTGCGGCCACTCCGCGCAGGCGGCCGGCGTCGTCACCGCAGCCCTGGCGCTCGCCGATCTTCGCGCCGAGCTGACGGGCACCGTCGTCGTCGTAGGATGCCCCGCGGACGAGATCCACGCGCCCGAGACCCAGCGACGCGGCAGCGGCAAGGCGACCACCGCCGCCGGCGGTGCGTGGGCGGGCGTGGATGCCGCGCTCTACCCCCATCCGGAGTTCCTGGACGCCGTCTGGACCGAGACGCTCTGGATGCGACGGGAGACGGCGATCGTGGAAGGTGCGCGGACACTCCGCGACGACGTCGAGTGCGCCCCGCTGTCCGCCCTCGCACGGCTCACCGCGACCCTCGGCGGGCTCCCCCGCGCGAGCGTGATGCTCGAGACCCTCGTCGTCGACGGGGACGTCGAGGAAGGGTCCGGGCTCTCCCTCCGCGCGCAGTTCCTCACGTTCGCGCGGACCCACGACGAACTCGACGACCTCCTCGCGCCCGTGCGACACGCCCTCCCGGAGGCCGTGTGGGAGCGCGGCAACGAGATCGACGCCATCCGGCCGGATGAGCGCGTCGCAGAGGTCGTTCGCGAAGCGTTCGTCGCCGCCGGCCGTCCGATCCTCAGCGACACGCCGCCCCTCCCCTTCGCGACGGACTTCGGAGCGGTCACCCGTGCGGTTCCGGCGGCGCTCGTGGGCGTCGGCCGCCCCGAGGGGTGGTCCTTCCATCGCGACGGGGGCGAAGATCAGTTCGCCGGGCCGGAGGGCGTGCAGATCGCCCGCGACATCGCGACGGTCCTCGCGCTCGCGGGCAGCCGGCTCATGGCCTGACTCCCACGCACGGCAGGACCGGCCGCGCCCCTGCCGTGCGGGTTCAGGCGCCGAGGAAGAGCCGCTGCGCGGTGCCGTTCATGACTGCCTCGAGATCGTCGGGCTCGAGCCCGGCGAGCTGCACCTTGAGCTGCTCGACCTTGGGCTCGTGCCACGGACCGTCCGACCCGTACATGACGCGATCCGACCCGACCTTCTGCACGGCCTCCCTGATCTTCAGGCTCATCGGCATACCGCTCGTCTCGAGCCAGACGTTGGGGTGGCGCCCCGCGATGGCGATCGAGGCGTCGATGTAGACGACGTTGCCGTGGCCCATGTGCCCGAGGATGATCTTCGCCTCGGGGAACTGAACGACCAGCTCCTCGATGCTCCAGGGCAGCGAGAAGATCGGATGCCCGCAGTGGATGAGAGCCGGGAGTCCGCGTTCGATGAGCAGCTCGATCACCGGCCACACCATCGGATCGTTGGGATGGAATCCATCCATGAGCGGGTGCAGCTTCACGCCCCGGAACTTCGGGTCGTCCAGGAAGTCGCGCAGCTCGGGCACCGGGTTCCCCAGCTTCGGGTTCGCCCAGTACAACCCGTGCGCGCCGGGAAGGTCGGCGATCGTGCGCTGGACCATCGCGTTGTCCTGGTGGAACACCATCGCCGTGTCGATGTCGTTCGCCGCCAGGTAAGGGGCGAGCCCCGCCTGGTCGAGGTTGACCCCGAACATCGGGAAGTCGCCGACGTGGAAGTGGGCGTCCGTGATGGCCATCAGCGGCTCCACACCGCCACGAAGCGAGCCTGCTCGATCACGGCGTCGCCATACCGCTCGAGGAACTCCTCGCGGCTCGGCTCGCCCTCGACCGGGCGACTGAGGGCGTAGATCCAGAAGTAGTAGTGGTGCAGACCGTGACCCACCGGCGGCTCGGGGCCGTAGTAGATCGGGAAGCCCGCGCCGTTCGGCGCGACCCGCACGCCCTCTGCGTCGGTGTCGAGCGAGCTCGCATCCGGCGATACGCCGTAGACGACCCAGTGGGTGAAGCCGTGCGGCAACGGCGCATCCGGGTCGTGGCAGATGATCGCGTACTCCACGGTGCCCTCGGGGGCGCCGGAGAACTCGAGGCGCGGCACCGAGTTGCCCCCGTCCGCGGTGAACTCGTAGGGGAACCTCTCCAGAGCGGTGATGTCGGGGCTCGAGATCGCGAGCTTGTCGAGGAACAGGGCCATCCACTCTCTCCTTTCGTCAGTGATGCAGTACGGGATTCCGGTCGGGGAGCAGCCGCTCGAGCTCATCGGCGACCAGGTCGGGGTGCTCCTCGGGGATGTAATGGTCGGCGTCCTCGGCGACGACCCAGCGATCGTCGGGCCGGTCGGCGACCGCCTGCTCCCAGGCCGCGACGCTGACGATGCGGCTGTCGCGGCCGCGGATGCTCGCCATCGGGGCCGTGACGTCCCGGAACTCCGCGTCCCACGGGGTGCGGAAGCCGTGGATGAGCTGCCGCATCGCCCCTGGATCGGCGAGCGGCCACCAGCTGCCGTCGGGTCGCTGCGCATACCCCCACCGTGCGCGCCGCCGGACCGCCGCGGGAAGGATGCGCGGATACCGGTCGCGCAGGTACTGCTCGATCGCGGCGGTGCCGGCGAAGCCGCGATACCCTCCGTCGACGCGCTCGGCCAGCTCGTCCAGCACGGTGGCTTCGACGTACGGGGTGTAATCGACCGAGAGCACTCCGGCCACCCGTTCGGGATGCAGGGCGCCCGCGAGCCACGCGTTGCGCCCGCCCAGAGAGTGTCCACCCACCACGGCGCGCTCGATCCCGAGCGCGTCGAGCACCGTGACGACGTCGCCGGCGAAGTCCGGACCGGTGTACCCCGTGGCCGGTTTGTCGCTGCGACCGTGGCCGCGTTGATCGAGCGCGATCACCGTGGCGGACGAAGCGAGCCGGTCGGCGATCGGCTCCCACACGGCGTGGTTGGCCGACGTGCCGTGCAGCAGCACGACGGCCGGGCCCTCGCCGCGCACCCGGAACGCCACGTCGACCGCGGCGCCCCGGGTCCGGATGAGACCGTCCGCGATCGGCTCCAGGCCGACCGTGCCGGTCATCAGACGTTCGGGATCGAGGAGAGCGTCTTGCGAGCCGCGATGAGTCCGGTCACGATCTCCTTGCGCTTCTCGGCGATCGCCTCGGGGCCGTCGTACTCGTACATGCCGCCGCCGGTCTTGAAGCCGAGCGTTCCCGCCTCGATCTTCTCCTCGATCATGGCCGGCGTTCCCTTGCCGTCGGCCAGGTCGGCGTTGAGGTAGCTGGAGACCGCCTTGTAGATGTCGAGACCGGCCATGTCGAGCAGCCGGGTCGGGCCGATGACGGAGAGCTTGTAGCCGATCCCCCACTTGACGCAGGCGTCGAGGCCCTCGGGCGTCACGATGCCCTTCTCCAGGAGGTCCAGGCACTCCCGCAGGATCGCGTAGAGCACGCGGTTCTCGACGAATCCCGGCGTCTCCTTCTCGACGACGGGGACGTAGTCGAACGCCTTGACGATGTCGACGAGCTTGTCGACCAGGGCGGGGTCGGTCGCGTCGCCGGGGATGACCTCGATCATCGGGATCAGGTGCGGCGGGTTGGACCAGTGCATCCCGATCAGACGACCCGGCACGCGCATGCCTTCGGCCATCGTCGTGATAGGGATCCCCGAGGTGTTCGACGCGATGATGACGTCGTCCCCGACGAGGCCGCCCTCGAGCTCGCTCAGGAGCGACTTCTTCAGTTCGAGTCGCTCCGGGATCGCTTCGATGACGAGCTCGGCGCCGGCCACGGCTGCGGCGAGGTCCGTGCCGAAGTCGACGGAGCCGCCGTCGGCCTTCGGGGTGCCGACCGTCTCGAGCACGCCGCTGACCATCCCGTACGAGGACCTCGCGGCCTCGATGGCCTGATCGGAGATGTCGTAGACGCGCACGACGACACCGGCGCGAGCGAGCGTGGCGGCGATGCCGGGACCCATGGTGCCGGAGCCGATGACGGCGGCGATCGAGGGAAGGCTCATCAGGATTCCTTTTCTTCGGGGGTGGGGGTCAGACGGCGGACGGGAGGCTGATCTGCGAGATCCCGATGCCCTGCAGCGCCTCGACGCGGTCGAGGCGACGGTTGAAGAAGGTCCAGAAGTTGTGCTGGGCCTTGGGCGGGTAGATGCGGTCGAACTTCTCCTTCGCCTCCTCGGGATCCGGAAGGATCGGCGGGAAGCCGGAGGACTTCAGATCGACCTGGAAGCGGGCGGCCTTCTCGAGGAAGATCCCGGTGAGCGTCACCTCGGCGACCGTCGATCCGACGAAGGCCACGCCGTGGTTGGCGAGGAACAGCGCCTGCGCGTTGCCGATCGCCTTCGCCGCGTCGACCCCGAGCGGGACGGTCGTGATGATGTGGCAGGTGTCGGCGAAGCGCGGCACACCCTCGTAGGCGAACCAGATGCCGTGGTTGTTGTAGGGCAGCAGCTCCTCCGTGGAGGATGCGAGCACCGTGGCGAAGTGCGAGTGCGAGTGGCCGACGAAGTTCACGTCGGGGCGCGCCCGCATGATCTCCGCGTGCAGCGGCCACTCGAGATGGCGAAGCCCCGTCCCCTCCAGGACGTTGCCGTCGAAGTCGATGAGGATGAAGTCGTCGTCGACGACCTCGGACAGCGCGAGGTTGCCGCGCTTGAGCCACAGTCCGCGACCGAACGGGTCTCGGTACGACAGATGGCCCATCGACATGTCGCCGTGGCCCTCGAGCTCGAGGATCCGGTGAGCGCGTGCCAGGTCCGCGAGCGTGCTGGCGATCGATCCGTCTTCGAGGTACTGGGTGTGATGGTAGGTCACGATCTCTCCTGGGTGTAGGTATCGCTCAGCCCGCGTCGCGCGCGAGCACGTCGGCCACGGTCATTCCGCCCACACGGGCGTTGGGGCGTCCTCCGGTCGCGACGGCAGCGATCACCACGAGCTCGTCCGGACGGGGGGCGTCCGGCAGCGCAATCGTAATCGCGTCGTAGTGCGATCGGACGTAGACCTCATCCTTGTAGGCGAGCGGGATGTCGATGAGGGTTCCGGCGACGGCGACCTTCGAAGCGGAGGAGATCCACGCCTTCCCCCCGCCGACCGCGTCGCGGAACGCGTCGCCGAAGACGGTCGTGACGCACGCGACGAGATGCTCCTGCTCGCCGTCGATCCCGGCGATGCCGCCCTTCCCGTACGACTCCACCGCGCGGCCGCCGAGGAGGGCGACCGCCCGACGCCCGAGCTCCGTGCCGAGGCTCGCACTGGGCCCGGTCAGCGGCGAGAGATCCTCCACCCACTGCCCGGCGAACGGGTTCTTGATGACCGCGGCGACGGCCGCCTTCACGAGCGGCTGCGCGGGCGCCGGCCCGACGTCGTGGATCGTCTCCTGGACGAACGAGTGGATCGCACGGACGCTGTAGTAGGGGTCGATGCTCATACGGCCACCTCGTGACGCTTCGGGTCGGTCGGATCGTAGAGGGCGGTCTCCAGGATGTCGCCCTGGAACTGCGACCCCTCGGCCATCTGGCGGGTGTCCGCGTAGTACTGGGAACGGTCCTGCGCGCGGTCCGTGTAGGGACGCTCGAGCCGCTCCCAATCGATCAGCGCCTGCGCCAGGTCGGCGTCGCTCGCCGCGGTCGCCGCCTCGGCGAGCGTCCAGGCGTTCTGCATCGCGGTGCCGGCGCCCTGGGCGAGTGCTGGGCACATCGCGTGCGCAGCGTCGCCGATGATCGCGACGCGGCCCTCGGTCCAGTGGTCGACGCGGGTGGTCTGGTAGCCGTAGTAGCGACCGGGGAGGGCAGCCGCCTCCTCGAGCACCGGAGCGAGGTGGGGGAAGTTCGCGGTCCACAGGTCGAGGTCGATCGGCACCCGCGAGCCCTGTGCGTCGTCGACCGGCGCCATGAGCGCGATGTAGACCTCGTCCTCGTTGCAAGGCACGTACAGGACGCGCAGCACCCGCGGTTCGAGGTTCCAGAAGTCGATGTAGTTGTCCCATTCGGTGTCGGGCTCGAGGCGCTGGAGATCGGCCTTGCGCCGGGGCACCAGGAACCGCGTGATCCCGTCCCGCGACCGCTCCCGCTTCAGCGGGATGTTCAGCGAGTCGCGGACGGCCGAGTTCACACCGTCGGCTCCGACGACCAGGTCGGCCTCGACCGTGTCACCGTCGGCGAGGGTCACCACTCCCTCCGGGGTGGCTCCGCTGATCTCCGACCCCGAGACGACCTCGACGCCGGCCTCGCGTGCGGCGGTGAGCAGGGTGCGGTAGAGATGAGGCCGGGTGACCGAGATCCACCGCACGCCCTCCATATCCTCCTGCGACTGGATGGTGTTGTTCATCCGGGTCTCATACGCAGGAGAACGCATCGCCTTCGACTCGAGGTCGTGCGTGGCGCCGAGCTTGTCGAGCACGCGCAGGCTGTTGCCCCAGAGCACGATGCCGGCGCCTTCGGTCCGCAGTTCTGCAGAGCGCTCGTGCACCCGCACATTCCATCCCCGCCTGGCGAGTGCGGTGGCCGCTGTCAGCCCCGCGAATCCGGCTCCGGAGACCTCGGCGCGTCGTCCTGTCGTCATTCTGCGAGTGTTCCCCTCGAGATCTTTTTTCTTACTATTTGATAGCGAATTCTCGCATGTGAAGAGTCTCCTGATTCTGAATGACGATTGCAAGATCTGGTCGGAGATTGGGCGGACGTTTTACACGTCCGTAACAGGAGTCGCCGCATCCGTCCTCCCGCCCGGGGAGCGCGCGTCGGCGTCGGCCGAATCGGCAGCGTCGGCGAACGAGTCGTCACGAATCTCGGACCACCGTCACGACACGCCGGATCCCCGTTCACCGGGACGGCATGCCGTCGATCGGCCCCGTCTCTCGGATCGGCCCCGTCGAGCCATTGAGCTGGTGACCGGAGCGGGTCAGAGCCGCGGGTCGATCGGATCGGACTCCAGCGCGAGCACCCCGAACACCGCCTCGTGCACCCGCCAGAGCGGCTCCCCCGCGGTGAAGCGGTGCAGCCCCTCGATTCCGAGCGCGTACTCGCGCGCGGCGAGCGATCGCTTGTGGCCGGTGTCGCGATCTCGCAGCCGTGCGAGGTTGGCGGCATCCGTGTAATCGGGGCCGTAGATGATCCGCAGGTACTCGCGACCCCGCACCTTGATCCCCGGCTGGACGAGACCCTTCGCCGTGCGGGTGAGGTTCGCGAACGGCTTGACGACCATGCCCTCGCCGCCCGCCCCGGTGAGCCGCTCCCACCACGACACCGCGGCGGCGACCGAGGCCGCGTCTCCGAGTTCGACCCGGAGTCGTCCCGTCGACGACACGACGTCCGGCGCCGCGGAGGCGAGGCGGTCGGCGACCGCCAGATGCCACCCGTGGTCGCGCGTCTCGAAGGTCTCATCGCCGGCGGCGAGCACCTGGAACGGGGCGAACCGCACGGCGGACGCGTCGCCGACATAGCGACGGTACGCGTCGCGGAATCGCGTGACGTCGTCGGCTCGGACGCGCGCCCGGTCGGCGAGCGCCGTCACCTCGATCCCGGATGCCGCGGCGCGGTCCAGCACCGAGATCGCGGCCTCGGTCGCCGCCACCCCCGCCGCACCCACCGATGCGTAGAGGTCGCGGATGAGGTCACCAGTCTTGATCGACCACGGCAGCATCTCGCCGTCGAGCAGGACCCATCCTTCGCCCAGGTCATCCCAGAGGCCAGCCGTCGCGAGCGCCTCATCGAGCTCGCCGAGCATCCTGCGCTCGATGTCGGGCGCGAAGAACGGCCGACCGGTGCGGCTGAGGATCACTCCCCTCCAGCCCTCGGGCGCCCCGAACCGTGCGGGATCGTGAGCGACGAGCGCGGTCGACCGGGACCCCATGTGCTTCTCCTCGCAGATCACGTCGGTGACGCCGTGATCCCGGAAGTACTGGAATGCCTCGTCGGGGTGCTCGAGGTACCCCTCGCGTGCGGAGGTGCTCGGCGGCGACATCGTGGGAGGGAGATGGATCAGCCACCGCGGGTCGGCGGCCCAGCGGCTCACGGTCTCGAGCCCGCCCGCCGACTGCTCCTCCTTGATGCCCACCCGCCCGTGCAGGTCGGTCTGGATGATCAGCTTGCCCCGCACGTCGGCGAGATCGAGGACGCCGGGGGCGCGCTCGGGCTCCTGGGGGACGAGGGGACGGACCGGCTCGTACCAGACGCGCTCGGCGGGAACCGACACGACCTCACGCTCGGGGTACCGCATGGCCGAGAGCGCCCCGCCGAACACGCATCCCGTGTCGAGGCAGGCGGTGTTGTTGATCCACTCGACGGCGGGCACCGGCGTGTGCCCGTAGAGCACCGTGGCCGCGCCCCGATAGTCCTGCGCCCACGGGTATCGCACCGGCAGGCCGAACTCGTCGGTCTCTCCGGTGGTCTCGCCGTACAGCGCGAACGCCCGGACCCGGCCGGATGCGCGTCCGTGGTACTGCTCCTTGAGCCCCGCATGCGCGACGACGAGCTTGCCGTCGTCGAGCACGAGGTGCGACACGAGGTCGTAGCAGAACGCCGCGACCCGCTCACGGAACTCCTCGGTCTCGCCCGCGAGCTGGGCGAGGGTCTCCTCCAGCCCGTGCGAGACGTTCACCCGCGCCCCGCGCAGCGCTCGGACGAGCTTGGCCTCGTGGTTTCCGGGTACCGCGAGCGCGTTGCCGGAGGCGACCATACCCATCGCGAGGCGCAGCACGCCGACGACGTCGGGCCCGCGATCCACGAGGTCGCCGAGGAAGACCGCCCGGCGGCCTTCGGGGTGGCGCGCATCGACCGGACGGTCGTGCTCATCGCGTTCGATGTCATAGCCGAGCCGCGTGAGGAGCGTCTCGAGCTCGCTGCGGCATCCGTGCACGTCTCCGATCGCATCGAAGGGGCCGCGTTCGTCGCCGCGGTCGTTGAGCAGGCGGGTCCGCGTGACGATCGCGTTCGCGACATCCTCGGGGGTGCGCAGCACGTGCACCTTGCGGAAGCCCTCCCTGCCGAGATGGCGCAGGCCCCGTCGAAGCTGATCGCCCTGTCGCTTCACGACGCCGGCGGGGATCGCGCGGTCGGCGCGCTCCGCGTTGCGGGCGATGCTGACGGACGTCGGCAGGTCGAAGACGATCGCGACGGGGAGCACGTCGTGGGCCTTGGCGAGATCCACGAGCCGGCGACGCGCCTCCGGCTGCACGCTCGTGGCATCGATCACGGTCAGCAGTCCGGCATCCAGTCGGGCCGCCGCCACGTACTGCAACGCGTCGAAGGCTGTGGCGGTCGCCGACTGGTCGGCTTCGTCGTTCGCGACGAGGCCGCGGAACACGTCGCTCGACAGCGTCTCGTAGGGGCCGAAATGCTCCCGCGCGAACGTCGACTTGCCGGAGCCGGAAGCGCCGACGAGCACCACGAGCGACAGGGCGGGGATGTCGAGAGCAGTCATGCCGCCTCCCTCCGGAAGAGGGCCAGCTGGGTCGGCGCACCGAGCGTGGCGTCCTCGACGCCGACTGCGCGATGCTCGACGACGTATCCGTGCCGGTCCGCGACGCCCTGCGCCCAGTCGCGGAACTCGGTGCGCGTCCACTCGAACCGGTGGTCGTCGTGACGCAGGGCGCCGGCCGCGAGGGACGGGTACAGGGCGTTGTACTCCGCGTTCGGGGTGGTCACGACGACGGATGCCGGGTTCGCGGCGGCGAACACCGCATCCTCGAGCGCCGCGAGCCGCGACGGGTCCACGTGCTCGATCACCTCCATCAGCACCATCGCGTCGTAGCCTCTGAGGCGCTCGTCGCGATAGACGATCGACCCGTGCAGCAGGTCCACGCGTTCACGCTCGGCGTCGGATGCGGCATCGAGCCTGAGCACGCGCGCCGCCGTCTCCAGCGCACGGGCGGAGACGTCGACCCCGACGATCGTCGTGAACGAGCGCTCCTGCGCGAGTCGCGCGAGGAGTGCACCGGTGCCGCATCCCATGTCGACGACGCGTCGGGCGCCGACGTCGTGCAGGGCGGTCATCACCGCCTCGGCGCGCTGGACGCGCAACGGCGTCTCGGCTGAGGAGACGCCGGCAGCCGGCTCCTGCGGCAGCAACGAACGCTGATGCACCAGGTAGCGCCGCGTGATGAGATCGCGTTCCGGATGCCCCGCGAGCCAGCCTTCACCCGCGCGCTCGAGCTTCGCGACCTCGTCGTCTCCGACCCAGTAGTGCTTCGCGTCGTCGAGGACGGGGAGGAGGACGTAGAGCTGCCGCAGGGCGTCCGCGAGGCGGACGTCGCCGGTGAGGCGGACCGAGCTGTATCGGGATCCGCCCCACTCCGGATACGCCGGATCCAAGGGGATGCGTTCGTCCGACACCGTCCAGCCGCACGGCTCGAACATGCGGCGCACGAGGTCGTCCTCGCCACCACGGGCCGACACGACCGGGATGTCCACCCGGAGCGGGAGCGGAGAGGCCGCGAGCTCGGGATGGGTGTCGCTGCGCCCCGTCATCGCGGTGCGAAACACCGTGCCGACGGCCACGGCGAGCATGCTCGACGCCACGTACGGACGGTCGTTGACGTAGTGCCCGAGGGACCCTGCGTCGCCGCGGAACCGCTTGTTGCGCACGAGCCCGATCGGGTCCACCTCGACGAGCACCGCGACCGTGCAGCGATTCGCCGTCGCCTCCGGGTAGAACACATGGATGTCGCCCACGGGCGCCGAGAAGGTCTGCACCCGTGCGGGGTGCTTGTGCAGCAGATATCCGAGGACGGTCGCGTCGGCTGCCGCGTCGTCCCCCGGTTCGTAGGTCACCGTGACGAGCATCGCCACCCCCTCCCTGAGCGCATCCGCACAACTCTATGCGGCCCGCGGGTCGCGATGCGCACACCTTTGGGACTCAGGACCGCTTACGCACCGCAGAGACCCGCGTTCGCGGGATGCAGGCGGGCGGCGCCTCGGCAGGAGGGGATCTCCTCATCGCGGAGAGCTGACGGCCCCCAGCTCGCGGCGGACGATGTCCGCGCCGGCGCTCAGCGCGCTCAGCTTCCCGAGCGCGACGCTCCGGGGCAACGGCGCCATCCCGCAGTTCGTGCTGGGCACGAGCTTGTCCGCATCGACGTACGTCAGCGCCCGGCGGAGTGTGTCGGCGACCTCCTCCGGCGTCTCGATCGTCTCGGTCGCGACATCGATGGCGCCGAGCATGACCTTCTTACCGCGGACGAGCTCGATGAGTTCCATCGGAACGTGGGAGTGCTGACATTCGAGGGAGATGATGTCGATCGCGGATCGCTGCAGGAGGGGGAACGACCGCTCGTACTGCCGCCACTCCGACCCGAGTGTCGCCTTCCAGTCGGTGTTCGCCTTGATCCCGTAGCCGTAGCAGATGTGCACGGCGGTCTCGGCGCGGAGGCCTTCCGCCGCCCTCTCCAGCGTCGCCACTCCCCAGTCCTCCACCTCGTCGAAGAAGACGTTGAACGCGGGCTCGTCGAACTGGATGATGTCGACCCCGGCGGCTTCGAGCTCCTTGGCCTCTTCGTTGAGGATCGTCGCGAACTCCCATGCCAGCTTCTCGCGGCTCTTGTAGTGGCGGTCGGAGAGCGTGTCGATCATGGTCATCGGGCCGGGCAGCGCCCATTTGATGGGCTGATCGGTTTGCGCGCGGAGGAATCTCGCGTCGTCGACGAATACGGGCTTCTCCCGGCCGACCGCACCGACGACGGTGGGCACGCTCGCGTCGTACCGATCGCGGATGCGGACCGTCTCGCGTCGATCGAAGTCGACGCCGCTGAGGTTCTCGATGAACGTCGTGACGAAGTGCTGGCGGGTCTGCTCCCCGTCGCTGACGATGTGGATGCCGCGCCTGCTCTGCTCCTGGACGGCGATGCGCAGCGCATCCTGCCTGCCCTCGACGAGCGCATCGCCTTCCAGCCGCCAGGGAGACCAGAGAGTCTCCGGCTGGGCGAGCCAGGACGGCTTGGGCAGGCTACCCACGATCGAGGTGGGGAGAAGAGTCGACATGATCGATGATCCGGCGGTCACGCGGCCGAGGCGGGATAGTCGGCGGCCCAGCGGATCAGGGTGTCCCGGTGCGGCTTCATGAAATGCTCCTCCGTGTGCTTGCCCTGAATGAGTGCGAGCTGGTTGCGCTCGACGCGGTCGTACGCGATCTGCGTCACGGAGTAGTCCTGCCCCTCGAGGCTCGGCCGGTAGATGCTCGCGGCGGTCGAGTTCGCGTTGTAGATCTCGGGCCGATAGATCTTCTGGAAGGTCTCCATCGTGCTGATCGTTCCGATCAGCTGCAGGTTGGAGTAGTCGCCGAGCAGATCGCCGTCGAAGTAGAACGCGAGCGGCGCGACGCTGCCGGGGGGCATGAAGTAGCGGACTGCCAGTCCCATCTTCCGGAAGTACTCGTCGGTGAGGGAGTAGTCGTCCTGCTGGTACTCGACGCCGAGGATCGGATGGTGGTTCGCGGTACGCCGGTACTCCTTGCTCGTCGAGACGCTGATGCAGATCACGGGTGGCGCCGGGAATCTGTCACGGTACGCGGCGGAGCCGAGGAAGTGCCGGAAGAGCTTCCCGTGCAGATCGCCGAAGTCGTCGGGAACCGTCGACGGGCCCGCTGACCCCTTCGCAGCCGGAAGCAGCACGCTGAAATCGAAGTCGCGCACGTAGGAGGAGAGGTTGTTCCCCACGATCCCCTGGTGCCGCCGACCGGTCCGCCGGTCGACGATCTGGATGTCGAGGACTTCGAGCAGCGGGAAGGTCCTGTCCTCTCCCTCCGCGGTGAACTCGAGCTCGGCCGAGACGATCGAGAGTTCGAGGGTGTAGCGGTCCCGCGTCGGGTTGTCCCAGTGCGCGAGGTCGTTGAACCGCCGATCGATCATCGTGAGGGCATTGCGGAGGTTCTGCTGACGGTGTTCGCCGCGCGCGAGGTTGGCGAAGTTCGTCGTCAGGCGGGAGCTGTCGGACGGCGAGTAGTCCTCGTCGAAGCGGGTGGTGGCGATGTGGAACGCGAACTCGTTCGCCATGATCGGCCCTCTGGTGGATGATCGGCCGGGCTCGGCCGTGCGGAAAGGAGTACGACCATAGTGCATGGGGGCGGTGACTATCGAGAAACTCGTACCGACTATAGGTTGAGATAGTCTAAAGCTATGGCGGATCGCGCCCAGGGCATCACTCTGCAGCAGCTGCACTACTTCATCGAGGTCGCCGCGGAGGGGTCGATCAGCGCGGCCGCCGACCTGCTGTACGTCTCCCAGCCGACCTTGTCCGCCGCGATGAAGGATCTCGAGAGCCGAGCGGGGCGCGCCCTGCTCCTCCGCTCCAGTCGGGGGGTGACGCTCACCGCCGACGGAACCGAGTTCCTCGGATACGCGAGGCAGGTCGTCGAACAGATGTCGCTCCTCGAGCAGCGCTACCTGGGCGGGCAGCCGGCCCGGCGCCTGCTGGGGGTGTCGGCGCAGCACTACTCGTTCGTCGTCGACGCGTTCGTCCGGATGGTGGCCGGCAGCGGGGTGGCCGAGTACGAGTTCTCGCTGCGGGAGACGCGCACGTGGGACATCATCGAGGATGTGCGGACGCTGCGCAGCGAACTCGGCATCCTCTACCGCAACGACTTCAACCGCAGGGTCATCGACAAGCTGCTGCGGGACTCCGGACTGGTCTTCCACCCGCTCTTCCTGGCGGAGCCGCACATCTTCATCTCGCGGAAGAACGCGCTGGCGGCGCGAGACCGCGTCACGCTCGCGGATCTCGCGGATTCACCGCGACTGACCTTCGATCAGGGCGTCAACAACTCGTTCTACTTCGCCGAGGAGATCCTCTCGACGCTGTCGAGCAGACGAGAGATCCGGGTCTCGGACCGCGCGACCATCTTCAATCTCATGATCGGCCTCGACGGTTACACCATCTCCACCGGCATCATCAGCGACGACCTCGACCCCGAGATCGTCGCCATCCCCCTCGACGTCGACGAGCGCATCGAGATCGGCTGGATCGGCCACTCCGGGATCCCGCTCACCGAGCAGGCGCAGCGCTACCTCGTCGAACTCCGAGCCGTCGTCGCCGGCTTCGGGGTCGCTCTTCTCGGCTAGCCCCGCCCGTCAGAGCGAGACGTCGTCGGTGAACCGTGTCAGCGTGGGCGGCCCCGCCAGGTAGTCGCCGAGACCCGATGCGCCGGGACCGGCCCGCCAGGCGCGATAGGCGTCGTCGTGCTCGAGGGACTCCCAGTGCTCGACCGCGATCACGTGCGCCGGGTCGGTGACGTCGGAGATCACCTGCACGCCCAGGCACCCGTCGAACGCGCGCGTGTCGGCGAGGATGTCACGCAGCGCGCGGGGACCGTCTTCGAGGTGGTCGGCCGCAAAACGTACGTCGAGAAGCGAGGTGACAGTCATGGGGCGACGCTAGCACCCGATGGTCGGGGCGAGGATGGGTGGCGGAGACGGAGGGATTTGAACCCTCGGACCCCGTGAGGGGTCTCCACCTTAGCAGGGTAAAGCGACCACAGGATCGCGCCCCGCCCAATTGCGGCACCGCTCGACAAGAGTCCTTGGAAATGTCCCTTGAACTCAGATTTCTCCGCGAGTCGACCTATGCACTCCAGACACTTGATCACCCTCCGGCATCGTGGAAATCGGTGGGCTCAACATCCTCGGGGACACATGGGGGACACCTGCGACGCGAACCAATCGGGGTTCCTTGATCTGCATGGCTGGCTACCCGAAGAGGCGTCAGAGCGGGATCCGTCGTTCTTCCGCCAGTCGGGTGGTGTGTCCTTTTTGATTGGACTGACGCTGGCAAGCACCAGGAAGATCGACGCGAGCGCGATGAGCGGTTGGACGACGAGTTCAGCCCAGAGCGGAAGCGATTCGAGGTTGAGGTAGAAGAGTGCAAGCGCGGACAGCGAGAGAGTCTCGTGTCGAATGCGGCGAGCTATACCGGTGCCGGACTTTGCCTGGATCGAGCGGAACAAAAGCGGAAAGCCCACTCCCACGACTATGAACACTGTGTCCTTGGCAAGGTCAACGTTCCACACGCCGATCCGGGTGGCAGCCGCGACCAGGAGCGCCGACCATCCGAGGAACAGAGCAAACACCAGGAGGATGGATCCGCTTCTCAGCGTCTGCCATATCTGAACGAGTTCCGAGGCAATCGCGCGACGAACTCTTGGGACCAAGAACAGGCCATGGCGACCCCTCAAAGCCAGATCAGCGATGGAAGTTCGCGGTTCGATAGCAAGAGATCCTCGGCCCTGAGGTTAGCGGATGGGTCAGCGCCCATCACACGATCGGTCTGATCTCTACTAGAGAATCATGGTGGCAGCGCGGACTCACGGCTAGTGCCGAGCGAGGCTGCAACAGCTCATTTGATCGAAACTCGCTGATGACTGCCAGAGTCGGATGGAATACGTAACGTCGGCCCGTGGTGCGACGAAGGAACGTGCCCAGCTTCGCAAAGTCGAAGCACCGCGAGTGACAGAGTCAGGGAGGCTACTACGTGGGAAGCAAAGGCGACATGCACTCCTGGCGCGACGTGAACAGGATGGTCGCCCTGTGCGCAATGATCATGGTGATCATCACTTTGATCATCACTGCGCTCCTCGCTGTGGCTCGGTCCAGCGAACCGCTCGATGCCGGAGGCAATGCATTCTGGGCTCACTGGGGGACGATCGAGACTCTGTGTCGATCTTGGACGGTAGCCAACGTCTCCTGGTTCGTGCCCCTACTCGTAGCCGTTTTTGCCACGCTTCTCGTGTGGTTGGCGATCCCCGCGCGACTCACCCTTCGGACCGACTATTCGTCTGGCAGTGACGAAGCTCAGATCAATGATTCCGACGGCATCAGGGGACTGATCGAACTGCGGATTTTCATGAGCCAATGGTCGATCATCGTCGTCGCCGGCTATGTCGCTTGGGCGCTGTGGTGCGTTGTCTGGCTGGTCGAACCCCTCGTCAGCCAGAGACCTGCGCCGCCAGGCGGCGAGGCACTCGCGGCCGTAGTGGTAGCCGCCCCGATTGTCGCTGGTCTCGGCATGTCTGCCGGCCGGTTCGCCAGGAGCTCGGCGGAGCCGCTACTGGATCTTGTCAGAGTTCGCCAGCGGGTCATCAATCTGCACGATCGGATCGAGAAGATCGAGCCCCGAGTCGCATTCGCACGCAGCACAAGCCGTCGACATGCAGAGTCGGTTGCTCCGCGACGCGGCCTGTGGACCTATGGAGTGATCGGAGGCTTCCTGGCGTCGTTTGTGCTCGCCGCCCTCGCCGAACTCGTGTCCGACCATTGGGACTTCGGCGTGACGATCAAGTCGGCCGGCGCCTTGTGTATCTTGGCAGCGGTATTCACGTTCGTCGGCTCGATGTGTGCGGTGCCCGGAGTAGCAGGTGTCTTGGGGTCAGCAGAACCATCGGATAGAGCACTTGCCCGGGGGTTGCTCTTCGTTCAAGGAATCGTCTCCGTGGGAATCGCAGTCGCTCTAGTGCTGGCCTACGGCGCGTCCAACCCTGCGTGGACCGTGTTTCTCTCTGCATCGCTCCTAGCCCCGACCGTTGTCTGGGTCGTTCCCTGCTGGCGAGAACGCCAAAGCGGGCACGCGAGCGCTGACGCTCATCGGTGGAAGTTCTTGCTCGCGGGTCGCGCGTACGGGCTCATGACCGCGGAACTGGAATCGGCAAATGCACAACGTTGCAGACTCGAAGCGCAGCTGTGGGACCAGGGCCACGCGCAGTCTCCGACTGGGTGGGGCCGCCTTAGGAGATCCCTTAAGCGCAACCCGTGGGTGGCCAGAGTGAGTGACTCCTAAGGGACGTCTCTCCCGCCTCGAGGGAAGCGGCGGATCGCCCCTCTCACGGCTGTAGGTTGAGCCTCAAGGCAACCGTGGCGCGTTCCTGCCACCACGACTGGGTGTCCGTCGCCTGCCTACTTCTTCGATGCGCCGGAGTCGCCGGCGCTGCCCTTCGGACCTTGCGTCGGCGGCTTGACCGGCTTCATCATGGTCGGCCGCGAGCCGAAACTGCCGCCCGACGTAGCCTTGGGCTTGGCTCCGCGATCATCGCTGCTTCGCTCCGTCATCGTCTCACTCCGACGAAGCGCCCGAATCACCGGCGCCACCAGCGGGCCCCACGGTCGGAGGCTTGACGACTTGCGACGGCTTCGCGCCTTCCTGTATCCACCGCGGTGAGCTCCCGTGCTCAAGGTGGTCAGACTGTTCTTTATCGTGTGACACGAACCCTCCCACTAGCCCGTCTCGGCGGCCGGCTTCTCGTCTATCCACTCGACGTGGCACGCATCCGTTATGGGCACCCACACGCCGAGCGAGTTCTCGATCGGTTCCAGAAAGTCGCCTCGTTTGCTCATCCTCCACTGATGGGAAATGAAGATGTCTCGATCGTAGGGGTAAGTGCTGATGTAACCCGCACCATCGAGCCAACCGCCAACGTAGACATCGGTCGATGTCTTGATCCGGACCCATCGCGGGCTGGCGGCACCATACGCGGCGTGGTCCCACGCGCGAGGTGTTGCCTGGTTTCGATTGACCGGCTTCTTGGTCGTCGTTAGCGAGCCATCTTCCTCGACCGACACAACTTTCGTTCGCCAGTTCATCAGCGCCGAGGTGCCGCCAGGGATCAGCACGAGCAGGACGAGCGCCACCAGCCCGATCCACCACGCCGGCGTGGACTCCCATCCGTGGTCGATCCAAGTGGCGAACGAGCCGAGGTCGTTCATTCCTGTGACGCCGCTTGCCAAGCCGAACCCGAGGAGACCAAGGCTCACATAGACAATCGCGAAGATTGCGCTGACGTAAATGGTCTCCAAGATGCGCGATCCAGCGCCGTAGTCCGGTGATCGCCACCCGACGTACCACGTGCGCACGGTGACATAACTGAATCCCGGAACCAGCATTGCAATGTAGATGAGCACCTGCGGCAGGGACTCTGGAAGGTTCACGCCGACAACCTACACGGGGAGGGACACACACGGATACCATGCCTCGCGTCCGCGTCCATCGATCTACGCCGAGCAAGAACCGCTAGTCCTCTACTCAAGCCGCCAGACCGCCCGAGGATCCCGGGACGACTTTCCGACCCACAAGACGAGCCCCTCTTCTTGCAGAGCCTTCAAACGATTCATTGCCGTCGGTCGACTCATCCCGAGCGCCTCCGCAATCTCGCCCGTTCCGAGTTCTCCGGCAGTGGCACGGAGGAGGTCCAGTACTTCTTGGCTCCGGGCGGGAAGTCTGGCGGCAAGCGCGGGATCGAGACGAGAGATCGCCGCCAAGGTCAGGCGGACTGAGGACTGCGTTTGACGGTAGACGGGGTCGGTTAGACCCACGCGTCTCATCTCGTCGAAGATTCGGCGAATACCCTCACCCAGCTCCTGGCCGATGCGCAGGTCAGCACAGACTCGTGCAATCCGTGGGTTCCTCGCGAATCGCCCGATCTCAAGTGGCCGACGAGGGTCAGCGAGCCCCGGGAAACGACCGGGGCTCTCGATTTCTATTCGATCCGGGAATATCTCCACTCGGATGTGATCGCCTCCGAGGCTGTAGGACCGGTGAATGACAGCGTTCACCACGCCTTCAAGCCATGCGTCGCGAGGCACGATCGGCTCATCTTCAAAAAGCCCAGACGACCGCAACGCCCTCCGTTTAGGGACTAGTTGCTCGATTGTCTTGGCGGCTTCTTCGATCTGCCTCGGTATCGGCCCTTCGATGCGCACGTCATTTTCAGCGTCGACGGTCAGGCGCGAACCGCTGCCGCGCTGGCTTGACAGATAGCGGATCACACGAATGTGCGCCTGCGGGAACAACTCACCTGGATGAGGCGCGAATAGCAGGTAACCGGCGTTTGTCACAATTCCCTGCCGGGTCAAGAGACTCCGCGCTTGGAGCAACTGGGTAAAGGTTCCGGTTGCCCGAGTTGCATCGCGAAAGTGTCGGAGCAGGCGTTCGTCGAGATCATCCACGCGTGCACCGTCAGCGGGGTGGCCATCGAACTGACCTTGACCGCGATCGAACGCGAGTTCCTGCCGCATCTCGTGAGTCAACCGGCGAGACTCATCGCCGACACGCAAGTAGCAGTCACCGGACTTCGTCTCGTGAACGACCTCACCAGGGTCGACGCGAATAACGATCAGTGTGTCGGCCTCCCCACGCGAGTTGATGCAGCCGACCTGGTCGACAGAGCATCGGACTGGCGGGACTGTGTGATCGATGGCTGCCTGGCGGAAGTCATTGATGCGATGGGCATGGTCTTTGATGCCCTCGACGACACCATTGTGCAGGCCGACGACGATCACTCCTCCGTCAGCGTTGGCGAGAGCGACAAGCACGGGCGCGAGGCTCTTTGCCTCAGCGCGCACAGACTTCCGGTCGAACCACTGTCCCTCCGCGATCGCGAGAAGCCTCGACCCGACCTCGGCCATTGGGGATGCCAACGCGCGGTCGACATCCTTCGAACTCATAGGTTCAGAGTAGCTTTTGAGTGGCGACGCAATGGGGCGGTATCCCGCGTGTTTTCGCGCCTCTCGAGCCGTTCGCCGCTTTCAAGTAGCTTTCAAGCTACCCCGGGCCTAGCGAGTTTTCCGGCCTCATCCCGCGATGAGTCGAGGGCTCTCATATTCGAGGCATGCAAACGATCTAGTTCTGGCACTCACGAATCAGACCCCGAGCTACCCCTATAGGCGCCATCCCCGCAGTGGTGGTGACTACGGCCCGATTCCGAGCTGTTCAAGGCTCGCTCTTCGCGCCGCGCTCCACTTCACGCGACCCTCGCCATCGACTCCGAAATGCCGCAGGATCCGGTCGCCCACGGCGAGAGCGCACCCGATCTGCATGTGTACGACCTCCAGCGCGAGATTTCGAGGCAGCATCAGCTGTCCTTTGTCGGCCGCGCGAAACATGCCCAGCGCCGGCGACTGCCCATGTGCGGCCGCGGAGAGTTGAGAGTATCGGCCTCGCCCGCCGCTGCCCGGTGCGGTTGACTCCAGTAGGTCGCTAGCCATCTCAGTGATGCGCGGTGGTTTGATTCGTGCAATGCCGAGCTCCACAAGCATCTCATCGAGATGCACTAGGTACTCCTTCGGATCGATCACGCCGGCATCTCGCACGACGTAGGTGCTGTGACCGGCGAAAGCGAACTCCAGATGAGCCAGAGCCACGTATCGCGCGAGCAGCGCGGCAGAGTCTTCTGCCAGTAGTACGTAATTCGCGCGACTCAGGGCTTCAATCGTTCCGCGCGCGATTGTCCAGTTCGCCACCGTTGTCCGCTTGCTGCGCAGGCTAACCGCGAAGGCTCGCATATGGTCCGCAGCGGCGAGGCACGAGCTCGATATCATGCTGTTCGCGTTGTCTAGGTGCGTATCACCCTGGGAGGTTCGGCGGTTGACCGTTGTATCGCGCATTTTCGCGGCCCGCGAGCTGGCGTTCGGGTTCTCGAGTGCGTCAGAGAGCACCAATTCATCAAGGGCTTTCGCCGACATGACCGTGGCCCGAACCAAGGCACTCCGTTCGATATCGCGCAGTGACACCAACTGCCAAGTGAGGTCTGTGGCCATGCTCGAAGGCTAACCGTAAGTCTGCGCGCCGCACCGACAGCACATAGCTGATTCATCCGGCCTGAGCCGACCCCATGAACCCGCGATGTGAACTGAGGCAGCTGCTTTCGAGTACCGCCAGAACTCGGCCGATGCGGTTGCTTCGAAGCGATGTCAGCTGTCATCGTGGCTCCGCCCGCCTACATTTCGTAGCACTCGAAATGCCGACAGCGATTGGGGCGAGGTGCCGGGGTGCGCCACCCTACGAGGGTGGAAGCACGCTCGCACGATCAGTCGCCAAGTTGGAGATCTGCTCATGGCTCCGTCCTCCGAGTAACCACATTGCGCAGTCTTGGACCTGAACACAGGGACACCCGGGGGAACACTTGGGACGAAGCGCGCATCAAACTAGTTAGGTAGGCAGGAGCTGCGCCTAACTAAAAACAGGGTCTGACCGGGCATAAAACTGCGGAGACGGAGGGATTTGAACCCTCGGACCCCGTAAGGGGTCTCCACCTTAGCAGGGTCGCCGAATGCCCATCAGGGCCGAATTCGCGCACATGGGGCAGGCGATATCCACATCCGACACGGCATTCTCCGCGGCGCCGGTACACACTCAGTACACACGTCGGGGTGAGGGTCACGTCGTATGGATGTCTCTCGTGTGAAGAGATCTACACGTCCGCAAGAGACACCTCTCGCGAATCACGACCCTCACCGCGAGAGGCTCGCTGAGCTGGCGGCGTCACACTTGCGCGTTCTTCGCGCGGATCAGAAACTCATCGAGATTGGGCAGGTGATCGCGCACGGTTCGCTCGGCATCTTCAGCCGTGCTTGCTAACGCGCTACGGGCCAGCTGCACCGACGCGTCGCCTTCGAGGCGGTGTCCGACCCAGCGCAGGCGGATCCTGTCGATCGAGTCGATGCCGTCGACGTGCTCGAGGGCGTGCTCAACCCGGTCGACGAGTTCGGGTTCGATGCCGTCCATGAGCCGGCGACCGATGCTGCGGACGGTGCCGATGAGGAGGACGAAGATCGCGACCGAGATCACGATGCCGACGATCGGATCCGCGAGTGGGAAGCCGGCGAGAACGCCGAGGCCGCCGATGACGACGGCGAGCGACGTGAACCCGTCGGTACGAGCGTGGACTCCGTCGGCGACGAGCGCGGCGGAGCCGATCCGTCGGCCGACGCGGATGCGGTAGATCGCGACGGCCTCGTTGCCGAGGAAGCCGATCACCCCCGCGGCGATCACCCACTCGATGTTCTCCAGCGGCTGGGGGTGGACGATGCGTTCGATGGACTGCCATGCGGCGACGACCGCAGACAGCAGCACGACGAACACGATGAACAGCCCCGCAAGGTCCTCGGCGCGGCCCAGTCCGTACGTGTAGCGGCGTGTGGCGGCGCGGCGCCCCAAGACGAAGGCCACCCAGAGCGGGATCGCGGTCAGCGCGTCGGAGAAGTTGTGGACCGTGTCGGCGAGCAACGCCACGGAGCCACTCGTAGCAACCACGACCGCCTGCAGCACGGTCGTCACGAGCAGGATGACCAGACTGATCTTCAGCGCGCGAATGCCCGCCGTGCTCGCCTCGAGCGCATCGTCCATGGAATCAGCCGCGTCGTGGGAGTGCGGGACGAACAAGCCGTAGAAGAAGCCTTTCAAGCCCGTGGGATGGCTGTGGCCGTGAGCACCGTGCTCGTGGTCGTGGTGTTCGTGCTCACCCGTACTGTCGTGGTGCGCGTGCTCGTGGTCGTGCGAACCGTGGTCGTGCTCGTGGTGCGAGTTGCCGTGCTCGTGGGGCGCGTGGCCGTGGGTGGCGGTCACTGACCGGCCCGATCCTGGTGGTGGTGGCGCGGTGTGCCACCGAGGGAATGCTCGGCCTGGAAGATCGCGTCGGCGACAAGACGCGACGCATGCTCGTTCTCCAGCCGGTAGAACACCCGCTGCCCGTCCTGACGCGTGGCGACGATTCGCGCCAACCGGAGCTTCGCGAGGTGCTGCGACACGGCCGCAGGCGACTTGTCGACGATATCCGCGAGATGGTTCACGGAGAGCTCGCCGGACTCCCCGAGGGCGAGGACGATGCGCACTCGCGTGGCATCGGCGAGCATGCCGAACACCTCCACCGCGAGCTCGACGTACTGGCTCTCCGGCGACGCACCACATCCCTGCTTATCTGCACTCATACGCAGATACGCTACCAGCACTCCGCGATTCAGTCGTCGCCGAAGTCGACTTCCCACCGCGTAGCCATGCGATCGCTTGCGGGCAAGCTGCGCGGCGGCGAATCGCGATGAGGACCGCGACCGAGAGGACTCGTGTCGAGCCAGCATATGCTCGCCGGTGGCGAGGAAGATCACGCCGGCGAGCGCGGACGCATCCTCGCTCCGCCTCGATTGCTCGCCGCGACCAGGTGAGTGTTTTCGAACGGACTTATACTCATCGGCGCATTCCTCACGCGTGCGGGACGTGCTCGTGCTCTTGATGGTCGACGGGTTCGAGCTGGAATGTGGAGTGTTCGATGCTGACCGCGAAATGATCGGCAACGCACTTCTGGAGCGCATCGAGTATGGCCGGTGCAGTCCCATCGGTGAAGCAGCGCGATTCGATGGTGACGTGAGCGGTCAGCACGGGCAGGCCGGAGGAGATCTGGGAGGCGTGTAGGTCGTGAACGGCGACAACCCTATCCAGGGCGAGAATGTGGGCGCGCACGTCGTCGAGGTCAAGGCCGGCAGGCGTGGATTCGAGGAGTACGTTGAGAGTTTCGCGGAGCAGCTTGAAGGCTCGCGGCATGATGAGCACCCCGATGAGCAAGCCGGCGACCGCGTCCGCGCCGGCCCATCCGGTCACAGCGATCGTGATCGCCGCGGCGATCACTGCCAGGGATCCGAGTGCATCGTTGACAACTTCAAGGAACGCCGCACGCAAGTTGAAGTTCGATTTCCGGCCTGCGGCAAGAACCGTAATGGATGCGATGTTCCCGACCAGGCCGATGATCCCGAACACGAGCAGTCCCGTGGAGGCGATCTCCGGCGGCTCGAACAGTCGTTGTATGCCCTCGATAAGGACGAAGAGACCCACTCCCAGTAGCACCGCCGCCTGCCCCGTCGCGGCGAGCACTTCGGCACGCGCGAACCCCCACGTCCGCCTCGCGGATGTCGGACGGGTAGCAAGGTGGGCTGCGATCAGTGCGGTCGCAAGGCCTGCCGCGTCGGTAAGCATGTGCGCGGCATCGACCAGCAGTGCGAGGCTGTTGGTTGCGATCGCTCCGATCACTTCGGCGACAAGAATCGTCGCGGTGATCGACAGCGCGATTGTGAGCCGCTTCCGGTTCGTGGCGTGAACGGTTTGGCCGTGGTCGTGATCTGCGGGCATGAGCCAATCTCCCGGGAGATGACGGATAAGGCGGTTTCAGGAATCGGCGGCCTTCGTGGTGCTGCCGCCGGTGAGCGATGAGGCTGTGCTCAAACCATCTGCTGAGCCTCGGGCACCCGTGGGCTGGTCGGGCTCATTCCCCTCAGGGCAGGTGTTCGAGGTGACCGATGGCCTCGTCGAGCAGTTCGGTGACATGGTCGTCAAAGAGTGAGTAGTGGATGTGCCTACCGTCGCGGCTGCCGCTGACAAGACTGAGATGCCGCAGTAGACGCAGATGATTCGACAGGGTCGTCTGCCCAACCTGCAACATTTCGCCGAGCTCTGTCACGGTGCTCGGTTGGATCCTCAGCGCGCTCAGGATGCGCAGGCGCACGGGAGAAGCGAGCGCCTGCATGATCTCAGCGAGCCGTTCGGCGTTGGCCACAGATATGGGACCTGCAAATTGAGTAGCGCGAGCAGCAGTCACACTCACCATTGTGCCCTTCGAGGACGATAATCATTCACAGTTACTTTATATCATTATATTGTGATGTATCGTATCCGACATGGATAGCTCTCCGACAACCATCACGCCTACCGAGAACTCGCACGACCATGCGCATGGTTCTCCACGCTGGGAGTTGTGGTTCGCAATCGCGGCTGGAGTCACTTACGCCGGCGGGATGATCACGGACTTCGTGTTGCAGATGCCAATGGTGGGCGTGCCGCTGGCGTTCTTTCTCGCCACGTACTTCTTTGGCGGGTTCTTCACCATCCGTTCGGCGGTCGCATCGACGCTGCGGGGGAAGTTCGAGGTCGACTTCCTCATGCTCGTCGCCGCGGTCGGCGCCGCTCTGATCGGGCGGTGGGCGGAGGGTGCGGTGCTGCTGTTCCTATTCAGCCTCGGTCATGCATTGGAAGAGTACGCGCTCGGCCGCGCCAGCAAATCTATCGAGTCTCTGGCCGAGCTTGCCCCGCGCAGCGCCCTGGTGCGCCGAGGTGATGCTGAGCCCGTAGAGGTGCCGGTGGAGCAGATCCTCGTGGGCGACCGTGTTGTTCTACGACCGAACTCACGGATCCCGTCGGATGGGTTCGTGCTGTCCGGAGTGTCCGCCGTGGATCAGTCGGCGGTCACGGGTGAGTCGATCCCAGTGGAGAAGGAGCCGGTGTCCGATCCGGAACGGGCGGCTCGTGCCGTGGACGCCGTTCCCGCAGGGAGCCGTGTCTTCGCGGGCACCGTTAACGGATCAGGCGTGCTCGAGATCTCGGTGACCGCGACTGCCTCTGACTCCACCCTCAACAAGGTCGTGGAACTGGTCCGCAACGCCGATCAGGCCACGTCTCCGACACAGCAGTTCATCGACCGGTTCCAGCGCTGGTATGTGCCCGCCGTGATCCTGGGGGTCGCGGCCACGCTCGGGATCTCCTGGTTCGCGTTCGCGCAGCCATTTCCGGATGCGTTCTACCTCTCCATGACCGTGCTTGTCGCGGCAAGCCCCTGCGCGTTGGCGATCGCGACTCCCGCGGCCGTGCTGGCGGGAGTGGCGCGCGCTGCGCGGGCGGGTGTAGTGGTCAAGGGTGGCGCTCCGCTGGAGACGCTTGGTCAGGTCAAAGCGATGGCGTTCGACAAGACCGGCACCCTCACGTGGGGTGCGCCGCGCGTGACCTCGGTCACGGCCGCCGATGACGGCTCCGACGCCGACCTGGTCGCCACACTTGTGGCCGTCGAATCGCTCAGCGATCATCCCCTCGCCGCCGCGATCGTCCGCGACCTCTCCCCCCGCGTCCCTGCGCCGGGCAGGCTGAGCGCATCAGATCTGAACGCGATCGTCGGCCGCGGCGTCACCGCGTCGATCGACGGTGAGCGGGTCGAGGTCGGCAACCTCCGCATGTTTGATGAGCAGCAGTTGACCCTGCCAGGCACCGTTGCCACCGCCTACGAGCAAGCACGCAATTCCGGACAGACATTGATGATCGTCCGGCGGGCCGGGCGGTTCTTGGGAATCGTTGGAGTAATGGACGCCTCTCGCGCCGAGTCAGCTCAGGTGCTACGCGCCCTTCGGGATTCAGGTGTGGGTCAGCTCGTCATGATCTCCGGCGACAACCAACGCGTCGCTGACGCAGTCGGACGGGAGGTGGGCGTCGACACCGCGATCGGTGAACTTCTGCCCGAGGACAAGGTCACGCAGATCACTCGGCTCGCGGAAGTTCATCGACCGATCGCGATGGTCGGCGACGGCGTCAACGACGCCCCCGCGATGGCCCGCGCAGACGTGGGTATCGCTATGGGTGCCGCCGGATCGACCGTCGCATTGGAGACCTGCGACATCGCTCTGATGAGCGACGACCTTGGCCGGGTGCCGTTCGCGGTGCGACTCAGTCGCGCCACCAGCCGGATCATCCGGCAGAACCTGATCGCTAGCCTCGCAATCGTGGCGTTCCTGATAACAGCCACCTTCCTCGGTCTGAACATTGGTGCGGTCGTTGTCATCCACGAAGGCTCCACCCTGCTCGTCGTCGCGAACGCGCTGCGGCTGCTCAACTTCGAGCGCGGTAAGGAGCACGCCGGCATCACCCACGAAGACAAGCCCACCGGATAGTCGACGATTTACTCGACCCGCGGTCCCGACTGAGGAATCACGCGGCCTGATGTCATCCGACTGTTCTCATCGCGCCTGGTGCGATCCGGCCAGGTCGGCGAGTCCCCAGGCGTTTGGGTCACCAGCGGATCTAATCGCAACCTCGGCATTCGCGACCGCATCCAGCGGGACGCGTCCGCCCTGAACGTAGGCGAAGGTCAGTCGATCGATCGCCACGGCAACCAGTGGAGCTGCGGTGCGTAGTGCCGCGTTCAATGCGACTGGGCGCACGGCGCCGCCGTGAAGCACGAGGTTGCGCTGTCTATAGAGACGACGCAGAGACCCCGTGATGTAGTTCCGAACGCGGCCCAATACGGGTCGAGGATTGGCGAGAAGCGCCTCGATACGCGCGACCGCTGCGACATCGCGAGCGTTAGTCATGCGGAGCGTTTCGCCACTAGATAGCCAGTCGAGTACCACTCCCGCGATGCGACCACCATCGTCCGGATTCGCCAACGCACTTGCTAGTCGGGGCGGCAACGTACTAGGTCGGCCGGCGAGGCGGTAGGCGAGCCGCGTGAGCTCCGATCGCGGCCAACTAGCGGTGATCACGCTCGCCGCGCGGTCCGCGGCGGCGGCACGACCAATGGTCCGATCGCTGGCGTCGGCCCCCGTGATGAGAAGAGATTCAATCGCCGCCCAGCCTCCTGCCACAGCTACGGTATCCGGGTCACCGAGTAGGGGAGCCGCGAGTTGGAGCGCGTCGTCAAGACGAGCTTCCACTTCGTCGGCGCTCGTTGGCGCGTACGCCCGCTTTGCGAGAGTGAGAAGCTCCACGCCCTTTCGGCCCGTATTGAGCGAGACCTTCTCGCGCCTGCCATAGAACGTCGGCAGATATTCAAGAACGCCGCGGCCTCGCCGAAACCGCGTCCGCGTGACCAATCGGGTGAGTTCCGCCTCGACCTCCCTGGCAGCAGAGATTGGGTCGAGAGCCTTCACCTTAAACCAGAGTGCACCGGCATAGTTCACCCCCTCCAAGCTGTGTCCGTTCGCCTCAACGAAGTCCCGAGTACGCGCAGGCTCAACCCAATTCGGTCGTTGCATTAGAGATTCGAGTTCGGGAGCGTGTGTGACGACGACGAGACCATCGAACACACTTGGCTTCCGCTGACATAGTCCGGCGAGCTCTTCCAGCAAGTTCAGCGCCGTTGGGGTTGACTGAGCCAAGGATCGGATCTCCTTGACGAGCCACTCGGGGTGGTGACCATGATCGATCACGAACCCCGAGAGGAGTCGACTGGCGCGCTCGAGTTCGATCGACTGCGGGGCGGTTGAGATGGCATCACGCCAGGCGGACATGTAGTCGCGATCCACGAAATCTATAAGACGGCCGAATCGACGGTGCGCTTGCGAGCCCGCGCTGATCGGAATGCGAAGGATCTCGTCGATTTGCTGCTTGACCGATCCCGAGCGCAGGCCCGGATCAGTGCCGATCCGCTGCCGAAGAGCGCTACGGTACCAATCGACGGAACCCGAGGACAGAACACCCGCATCCAGCCACGAGACTGCTTCGTCCAGTTCACGAAGCGCGAGAACTGTGCCGGGCTCCCAGGCCCGCCTACTCCAGCTTGTCCACGGCTCAACCTGCTCAAGCAATCGCTCGGGCAGGACATCGTCCAATTGCATCGACTAGCCTCCTCGCGCAATCGACCTTGAATAGCTATCGTGGGCTCAGCGTCCATGACGCCCAACTAAGGCCAGGGAGTTCCGTCTGCGGAGCTCCCTGAACCCTTTCTACTGGGAGTCGGCTTCGGCACAGGGTCGACGCTCCACGCAGTCAGCTTGTTTCGCGCCGGCGAGTCTCACGATGCAGCTGCCTGCGATCCTCGCTAAGCCGCGTTCGCGCCCCTGAAGGGGGTCCTCGTTCGCGGCCACACCATGTGCTCAGCGGGTTGACGCGAGCGAGCGTTGCGACTGCGGGGCTTCCTCGAAGCTGTGGTGATGCCCTTGCGCAAAAGGTGAAGGTTCGAGCCCGGGATGACGCTCCGTCTGGACGACGAAGAGGGTGATTCCGATAAGGACCGTCGCGAAAGACGCCCATACGTTCGCAGGTATGCCCAGCCATCCGTCGCTCGTTGGATCGATGCGGATCGATTCGAGCCAGCTACGGCCAGTCCCGTACCAGATCAGGTAGAGAGCGAGCACACGGCCCCATTGCAATTGGAGGCGGCGTTCGAGAAGAAGGATCACGCCAAAGCCGATGAGATTCCACAGAATCTCGTACAGGAAGAGGGGGTGGAACAGTGTTCCCGCGGGTAGACCTGGGGGGAACTTCGCGTTTGTGCTCTCAATCTGCAGTCCCCACGGCAGTGTGGTGGGCGGGCCGAACAGCTCGTGGTTGAAGTAGTTTCCGACCCGCCCGAGCGACTGAGCGATCAGCAGTGCCGGCGCAAGAGCATCCGCGAACGTCCAGAATCTCACTCCCGCGCGACGGCAGCCGATGTATACACCGAGCGCACCTCCGATAAGCGAGCCATACAGGGCGTTGCCACCGTCCCAGATCGCGAACACGTCCACAGGTTCGCGCCACGGTAGAAGTAGTCATCTACGTGCGTGAAGACGTGGTAAAACCGCGCACAGACGATACCGATCGGCACCGCCCATAACGCCACATCAAGCACGATTGCCGGGGCAACTCCCCGCCGCCGCAACCTTCGCGAGGTGATCCAGACCGCGGCGAAGATTCCCGCAAGGATGCAGAGAGCGTAGGCATGGATCGTGAGTGGTCCGATGGAGAACGACGCCCATGACACGGGCGGGCTGGGGATGCTGGAAAAGACCCACACGACGAGCGACCCCCTTCGACGGACACCGCGTGCGGGAACCACGCCCGCACGATTCTTCACCCGGGTGAGCACGCCCTGTTGTCTTCCGGAGAACGTCGGCGACGAGCCGAACCGCCCGGCTCGACTCAGGCGGGATGGAAGGGCGCACAACCACGCGCAGAGGTGTTACCTGTATCTTGGACGTGATGCCGTTCTCAGTCCAAACTCCGCCGGGTACGACACTGAATGAGCAGCTGCTGATAACGCGGCTCATTATCAGTGCGGTCCTCGCGGTGTTGTTGCTGGTCGGTGTGGGACTTCTCGCGCACGCGGATCAGAACGAGTCTGCCCAGGCATCGATTCTCTTCCCCGCGTCCGCGCCAGCGACGATTCAAACGGAGACGGCCGACGCGGAATCCGGCGCGGCACTCCACGAATCCCCTCCCGCATCCGGCGCCCTCGGAGGCGCGTTGTGTGTCTTCGGCGTCCTGTGCGGCCTGACGATGTTGATCGCGGCTCGCAAACTCTTGACGAGTCGGACTGAGGTTCTCACCGTGGAAGTCCCCACGCTGCCTCGCACCCTTTTCTTCGCGGTCAATTCTTTGCGCCGTAGCGGCTTCACTTTGACACAGCTGGGACTCTCCCGAACCTGAGATCGAGCGCACGCTCTCGACTGCGCGTTCGACCGGGCTGAGACCCGGCGCCTTTCTGTGTGTCAAACCCTTCTTGGAGCATCACGATGCCCATCACTTCTTCGGCCGTGCCCCCTCCCGCATCCCTCGCAGGCAGAGGACCGACTGGCCTTCCTGTTCGGCGGAGTCCGCTCGCCATCGCCTTTCGCCCTCGTCGGCCGGCGATGGTCGGCATTGTCGTCCTTATATCGGCGTCTCTCCTCACGGGGTGTACCAGCAATGATTCCCTGGCACAGCAATACCGGAGTGGGAACGAGAAGGGGTACGTGGCAGGCGATTTTCGCGTCGTGGAGATCGCTCCGCGAGATCGTGCTGAACCGGTTGCGTTCGAGGGAGTCACCGAGACCGGCAAGACCGTGACGGCCGCGCAGTATCGAGGACGGGTGCTGGTCGTCAATTTCTGGTACGCGGCATGTGGTCCCTGCATCGCAGAAGCACCGCTGCTCGAGGCCGCATGGCAGAAGTATCGCGACGCGGACGTCTCCTTCCTTGGGGTCAATACCTATGACCAGGCACCAACGGCACGATCCTTCGCGCGCGACAACAAGGTCACCTATCCGAGCGTGATCGATGTCAACAACGGGACGGTCAAACTTGCCTTCGCGAAAGTCACGCCGATCCAAGCGACGCCGACGACCCTCGTCCTCGACCGCCGAGGCCGAGTAGCTGCCCGCATCATCGGGCAACTAACGAGCACGTCGATCTTGGCGACTCTGATCGACGACACTCTCAGTGAGCCGGCACCGTGAGCCCCGGAACCGTGATCGTCGAAGGAACGTTGTGGATCGCCGGCCCATTGGCGGTGCTTGCGGGGGCGTTGTCCTTCGCCTCACCCTGTGTTCTTCCGTTGGTGCCCGGTTACCTGGGCTACCTCGGAGGGGCGAGCACCGTGGCCGTCGGCGACTCACCAGCGGGCAAACCGCCTCGTCGTCGATTGGTGCTAGGCACGGCCCTGTTCGTGGCTGGATTCACAGTCGTCTTCGTGGCGGTGACGATCCTGGGCGGGGCGTTGGGATTCCTACTCCTGCGCTACGCGGACCTGATTGCGAAGGTGCTTGGCTTCGGCACGATCGCGCTCGGCTTGATCTTCGTAGGCTTCCTCGGTCTAGGGCAACGAACTATTCGACTTCCCATTTCGAAGCGAGCTGGGCTGATCGGCGCGCCATTGCTAGGAATGGCCCTCGGCATCGGATGGACCCCGTGCATAGGACCGACGCTTGCGGCGATCGTCTCGATCTCCTGGAACCTCGGCGACCCGGTACGCGCTGGCATGCTCGGTCTCGCCTACTCGATGGGGCTCGGCATTCCCTTCGTGGCTCTCGCAGTCGGGTGGAACTGGGCGATGCGCTCGACGACGTTCCTTCGACGACATGTCCGCGTCATCAACATCGTGGGTGGTGCGCTGCTCATTCTGCTCGGCGTCTGTATGGTCACGGGTTTGTGGTCCAGATTGATGTCTTCGATGCAGCAGGTGGTGATCAATGTCCCGCTTCCTCTCTGAACACTCGAGCACACGCGAGTCTGGAGAGCCCTTTCGCCCCCCGGACCACACCGAGGGACACCCCAGCGCGTCGTCTCCACCGACTCGCATCTCCGGTTTGGCGAGGTGGGCGTGGACACAGTTGACGAGTATGCGCACTGCCCTGGTGCTGTTGCTGATGCTCGCAGTGGCTGCGGTCCCTGGATCCCTTTTCCCGCAGAGAACAGCTGATCCGAACGGTGTCGTTCAGTGGAAGCGGGAGAATTCGTCCAGCTTCCCAGTCGTGGACGCGCTCGGGCTGTTCGACGTGTACTCCTCGCCGTGGTACTCCGCGATCTATCTCCTCCTATTCACATCGCTGATTGGCTGTGTTATCCCTCGCGCCAGGCACCATCTCAAGGCGCTCCGCGCCCGGCCGCCCCGCACACCCATGAGACTGTCCCGTCTCCCGGTGCACTGCGAAACGCTGATGCCGAGAGAGGTCGACGACCCGAATGCGGTCACCAGACTGATCGAGATCGCGGAGCTCCAGCTACGACGTGCCGGGTATCGGGTCGAACGCTACGACGATGAAGGAGCGTTGTCTGTCTCCGCGGAGCGGGGCTACCTTCGCGAGACAGGCAATCTTGCGTTCCACATCGCACTGGTCGGTGTGCTCGTCTCGATCGCGATCGGTGGATCCTTCGCCTATACCGGTCAACGGGTTGTGGTCGAGGGCACGACGTTCGTCAACTCCCTCAGCGACTACTCGTCGTTCAACCCCGGGCGATTCGTTGACGGCAGCCGCTTGTCCGCCTACTCGCTCCGCCTCGACGAGTTCCGTGTCACCTACCAGTTGCCCGGTTCACCTGGAGCTGGCCAGGCCGGCGGTTTCACCGCAGCCGTGTCCGTCCGCGACGCGGCCACGAATACTGCGCGAGCGGAAAACATCCGAGTGAACCACCCGCTCACTATCTCTGGAGATCGGATATTCCTGCTCGGAAACGGATACGCGCCCACACTCACTGTGCGCAACGCCAAAGGTGACGTTGTCTACTCCGAGTCGCAGCCATTCCTTCCGCAGGACGGAAACATGACCTCGCTCGGCATCATCAAAGTCCCTGATGGACTCCCGCAGCAGCTTGGTCTTGTCGGCTTCCTCTATCCAACGCAAGGGGTACTGCCCTCAGGGGCGTTCACCTCCGTCTATCCAGATCTTGTGAACCCCATCATCACGCTCAACGTGTTCAGCGGCGATCTGGGAATCGACCAGGGCACGCCTCGATCCGTCTACGCTCTCGACGTCGAAGGACTGAAGCAGAAGACGGGGGGCAAGACTGGAACCCCGTCGCTCCAACTGGCTCCCGGTGACACTGTGAACCTTCCCGAGGGGTGGGGCACGGTCACTTGGGATGTCGCAGACGACGCCGAGCCTGTCAAGCGATTCGCGTCCCTTCAGATCCAACACGACCCCAGCAGCTGGTGGGTATTGGGATTCGCGATCGCAGCCACGATAGGTCTCTTCGCGGGCCTTCTCGTTCCGCGTCGTCGGCTGTGGGTCCGCGCCCGACCTGCCTCGGGGCTCATCCATGTTGAATACGCCGGGCTCGCTCGTGGCGACGACCCGGGCCTTCGACGAGCCGTCGACGAGCTCGTCCGCCGTCACGAACGATCGCTCGGCATCGAACCAGCGTCAACGAGGTCACCGTGACGGGAGGGCAGCCGATTTCTGCGCCGACGTTCGAGGACTTTGTCACCCTCCACGCCGTGGCGGTTCCGCTTCTACCAATCATGGGCGTTGCGCTCGCGATCGGCTATCTATGCGGCGCAATCCGAATGTGGTCAACCGGCCGTCCCTGGTCCCGATGGCGAACCATCAGTTTCCTGCTTGGCTGTGCCGCTCTCTTCGCGATAAGCGGACTGGGCGTTGAGACCTATGGCTACAAGCTGTTCTCCGTCTTCATGTTCCAGCAGCTCACCCTAATGATGGCGGTCCCCCCACTTCTCGTTCTAGGTTCTCCCGGCACGCTCCTTCTCCGCGCAACACCACACCGTGGGCTCGGCTTGTTGGTGCTGCGAGTAGCCCATCTTGGCCTGAAGAGCCGAACCGCCAGCTATGTACTCAGCCCGTGGGTGGCAGTACCTCTATATCTTCTTGCCTTCTACGGCATGTACCTCGGGGGCATAGCGGACCTGTTCCTGGCGTCGGCGGCAGGACACACGCTACTCGAGGCGGGATTCCTCGCAACTGGCATTATCTTCACCATTCCCGTCCTGTCGGCAGACCCATTGCCCGTGCGAATGAGCCATGGCGGGAGGGCGTTGGATGTGTTCGCTGAGACGGCGCTGCATGTCTTCTTCGGCGTGTTCCTCATGATGGCAACGACACCTCTGGTGTCAGCATTCGTCGCGCCCACCCTTTCGTTGGGCATAGATCCAGTCGAGGATCAACGGATCGCCGGTGCGTTGGCCTGGTCCTACGGGGAGGCGCCGACGCTCCTCATCCTCATTTTCGTGATGCACCGATGGTTTCGCGACGACAGCATGCGCGCGAAAGCAGCAGACCGCCATGCCGACGCAAACGGGGACCCCGAACTGGACGCTTACAACGCCTACCTCGCCGACCTGCATCGGAGAAGGCCGTGAGCATGAACCAGTCCTTCGTCCCATCATTGACAGCCGACCACGTGCTCTCACGGCTTTCGAGCGGGACGATCCCGATGCGAGTTGCGTTGCCCGTCTCCGCCGTCTCGGGCCTGATTTTGGTGCTGTCGTACCCGCCGTTTGCCTTGTGGCCACTGATGTTCGTAAGCGTTGCTTGCGCGCTGTGGACCCTGATCGGCCGCACTGTGCTCGGGGCCTTGGCCGTCGGCCTTGCCTTCGGAGGGACGTTCTACGCTGCGCTCCTGTCCTGGGTGAGCTCATTCCTCGGACCGATGCCATGGGTGGCGCTGACAAGCCTGGAAGCCGGTCTCTTCGGGCTCGGAGCGATCCCTATCGCTCTCGGATTTCGGTGGGGGAGCCGCCGATCTCAATTCGACAGGCTTCAACTCATCGGTGTACCACTTGTCGTTGCCGGGCTTTGGGTGACTCGCGAGATCGTGATGGGTGCGTGGCCGTACTCTGGCTTGCCATGGGCTCGACTTGGGGTCGCGCTCGCACCCAGCCGGCTGGCCGACGCAGCGTCGTGGGTGGGCACCAACGGGCTTTCCTTCCTCGTCGTTGCGGCGTTGACAGGGCTCATTCAGTGGATCCGAAACAGCGGACCGAGGTCCGCACGCGGTGTTGCGGTGACTTTCATCACCGCATCCGTACTGGTTGCGACTCCCCAGTTCCCCACTACAGATGTCGGCACATTGCGGATCGCTTGGGTTCAGGGCAACGGGCCTGCTGGATACTTCGATGATCGCTCACCCGGCGACGTCCTTCGGGCTCAGACGGCGGCGACCACACCCCTCCGATCCAGGAAAGTCGATCTCGTCGTGTGGCCAGAGGGTGGTGTCGACTCCGACCCGCTAGCAGACCGCGCAACCGCGTTGGCGCTGGATCGAATCGTTGACGACGCTGCGGCTCCAGTATTGATAAACGCAGCGGTGACCCGGAATGGTCGAGTGTTCAACACCTCCCTGTTGTGGACGAGTGGACCAGGAACTCCGGATGGCTACGACAAGGTCAACCTGGTGCCTTTCGGGGAGTACATCCCGAACCGATCGTTCTTCGAGTGGTTGGCACCAGACACCGTCGGATTACTCAAGCGCGACTACACAGCAGGGAACCGACCTCCCGTAGTCACGTTGGAAGGCGTCCCAATCGGACTCGCCATCTGCTTTGACGCGATCTATGACGCTGTGATCTGGGACGGAGTCCGATCGGGTGCGCAAGTGTTTGTCTTCCAAACCAATAACGCCGATTTCCGCGGCACTTCCGAGAACTCCCAGCAGCTCGCACTCGCACGGATGCGCGCTATCGAGACCGGTCGGTCCGTGGTCAGCGTGTCAACCATCGGAGCTAGTCAGGTAGTCGCCCCCGACGGCTCGATCATCTCCACGTCGGCGCCGAACAAGGCCGTAGCCGGGGTCGACACTGTCCCTCTACGAGCAGGGCGAACGCCAGCGTCAATCGTCAGTCCCCTGCTCGGCATCGCCACCCCCCTCCTGAGCGCGACCGCTCTCCTGGTCCTCGGCTTGCGGTGGCGCCGAATGACACACCACAAGGCTCAGCGATTCGAGGAATAGGACGGATACCATGCAACCGGACCGAGCGAAATGTCGCGATTTCCGCGCCGACACTCCACCCCATTCACTTCCCCAAGAGGGCCAACTACCTGGGGCACCGATCCCTTTCGAGCGACGGACAGTCGGGCGCCGTGCAGCGATCGGCGCAGCCGCTCTCGGGGCCGCGGCCATTCTTACCGCGCATGCACTTCCGGCAGTCGCCGAGAGCTACCCCTCTTGGGAAGAGGTACAGGCGGCGCGATCCAATCAAGCCCGCAAAGCGTCGCAGATCGTGCGCATACAGCAACTGATCCGCGGTCTTACGGATCAGGTCGCCCGGACTCGTGCAGCCGCGGCCACCGCGGCCGATGACCTGTACACGGCACAGCAGGATTACTTCGAGATATCTCGGCGTGCCGCTGCATTGGGGTCCCAGGCGAAACGGCAGGCAACGACTGCGGACGAAGCCGCCGCGAGAGCCGGACGACTTGCTGCTCAGCTCTATCGCAAGGGCGGCAATACTGCGCTATTGGAGCTACTGCTCTCCACGAATGGAGCGCAGGCCGACGAACTGCTCGCTCGGCTCTCGACCTCAGAGCGACTCCTGGAAGCGAACAGGCTCATCTATAGCGACGCCGTCATCGCGCGCGATTCAGCGCAAAGTCTGGCAAACCAGGCAGAGGTCGCACGAACGGAGCGCGAGCGCCTTCAGCGCGTGGCAGATCAGAAATTGATCGCCTCCCAGAAGGCCGCGGACGCCGCCAGCGCAGCCTTGACTGCTCAATCGCTACGACTCGTTGAACTTCAGGCCCAGCTCAACGCACTCCAAGACGTGACGACGAGGACGGTCGCGGCGTATCGAGCAGGCGTTGAGGCCGAACGACGCAAAGCCGCCGCCAGAGCCGAAGCCGCGCGTCGCGCCGCAGCGGCGGCCGGGGCGAACCCCGCGTCCGGAGCAGGATGGGCTCGACCCACGCGCGGCGGCCGAACATCGAGCTTCGGTCCACGCAGTTCCCAATGCGGCAACGGCTATTGCTCCACCAGCTATCACTATGGGGTCGACCTCAGTTCAGGCTGCGGTTCACCGATATACGCGGCCGCATCGGGGACTGTCGTCTACGCCGGCGGTAACGGCGGATACGGCAACTACATCAGGCTTGATCACGGCGGGGGCGTCGGAACCGGTTACGCGCACATAAGCAATGGCGGGTTCCTCGTCAGACATGGACAACGTGTGACGGCTGGTGCACTCATCGCACGGGAGGGAAACACCGGGAACGCCTTCGGCTGCAACCTCCATTTCGAGACGTACGTCAACGGAACGCCGGTGAATCCGATCGGGTTCATGGCCGCACGTGGAATCACCCTCTAGGTATGAACAGGAAGACCGACTTGGCCCGCATCACCGTCGAATCCCCCCTCGCTGACTCCTCCGAGACGCCCCCGCTGACGCGCAGAGCACTCCGCGAACGGAGAGAGAAGAAGCGACCTCCGACCGCAGGTCGCGCAGTCCACCCGGTGAAGTCGGCTCGGAGCGGCGCGAGTCGCTATCGGGTGGTCCGCACCGCCCTCAGTGGGGCAGTCGTGATCGCTCTAACCGGTTCGATGGCCCTTCCGGCGTACGCTGCATTCCAGTCGTCCGATCAGAACAGCGTCACGCGAGAACAGACTGCCATCACCGACGCCCAGTCGTTTGTCGCTCGAGCCCAGGAGTCGAACGAGAGCCTTGGACGCACGAGTTACGCCGCGACGACGCCAGCGGAGATCGCTGCAAAGAGAGCCGCAGCGCTTGCCGCAGCCACCACACGTGCGGGAGGGAGCAGGGTATCGTCGTCGAGTCTTGTTGACTATCGGATGGTCGCGCCGGGAAGTGGCACCGTTCGATGGCCGCTCGGCGGACCATTCAGGGTCGGTGACGGCTTCGGCGCCCGGGGCGGGGCGCACATGGGGACTGACATGCTTGCGGCGGGCGGCACCCCGGTCTACGCGTCGGTGGCAGGAACGGTCCGAGTTTCGCAAGACGGGTACGGCGCGTACGGCGTCGCCGTCACGTTGGACTCGGTCGTCAACGGACAGCCCGTGCGCACTGTGTACCCTCACATGCGCGTCGGAAGTCGAAAAGTCGCCGTGGGCCAGGTGGTCGTAGCTGGCCAACTGCTCGGTCTGGTCGGAAGTACCGGACGCTCGACGGCCAACCATCTTCACTTCGAGGTGTACATCCGCAACAAAGCCATCGACTCACTGGCGTGGCTCCGCGCGAACGCGAACTAGTCGTGGGCAGTCAGAAGCTCAGTCGAGCGAAGGCTCGGGATACACGTATATGATTGCGATCAGGATGTCCGTGCCGACGAGCGGTGTGCGTGGCTGGGACTCGAATGATAGGCATCTGATAACGCGGATCATTACCGCCTCCTTCCTCATCATTCTCCTTGTGACGGCGGCATCTTTCGTGTCTCATCGGGATGCCTCGCAGTCTTCGTTGGCTGGCGCCGCTACCGTTTCAACCTCCGTCACATCGATGCCCAGCGACCCTCCACCGGCCGAGGTCGCATCACACACTGATTCGGGCGGACTGCTCTTGGGCCTCGCGGGTTGCCTCCTGTGCGTGCTCGGCGCGTTCGCTGCTACCGCATTCGCCCGGTGGCTTTATCGCCATCCACGAACAGGCTCCCCCGCTTCCCGGATCAGTTGCATCCTGCGTGCTGTGGTGGCGGTCCGGATGCCAACGTTCTCACCCCTGCGTAACTCGCTCTCCGTCCTGCGAACCTGATCGGACTCACGTGGGCGACGGTGGTCGCCCACCGACGTTTGTCGCGCGTTGCGCGAAGTCAGTTCGGACACGTTTGAGACAGAGGAGGGGACCGTGAGTTCGCGACGAGTTGCGCTGATCGTCACGATCGTGTTGGCTGCCGTGGTTTTCATCGGGGGGTTCGTCGTCGCGTTGGCGAGTCCCACGACTAACGCCTCGCCGTCTCCCGCCGCGCAGCTCGTGCGCTCGAACTCGCAGGTCCTCGACGCGGGCGGCGACAACGCGGTCACCGTGGTCGAGTTCCTCGACTTCGAATGCGAAGCATGTGGCGCGATGTACCCGGTCGTCGACCAACTCCGGCAAGAGTTCCGTGACCGAATTACTTACGTCGTGCGCTACTTCCCGCTCGCCGGTCACTTCAATTCAGGCGCCGCCGCGCTCGCCGCTCAGGCCGCGGCGGACCAGGGTCAATTCGAGCCCATGTTCAGGAGACTGTTCGAAACTCAGGCCAACTGGGGCGAGGACAAAGTGTCTCGCGCAGACGAATTTCGCGGCTTCGCGCAAGATTTGAGTCTCGACATGGGCCGCTACGACGCGTCCATCGCCGATCCGAAGACACAACAACGCATCCAGATCGATTTGAACGACGGGCAAGCGTTGGGAGTCCGCGGAACGCCGACCTTCTTTGTTGACGGCAAGGAAGTCGAACTGACGAAGACGACGGACCTTCGCGACGCGATTGTGCGTGCGCTTGAGGCGAAGAGTTAGCAAAACGGACGCTCTGGGAAGGAGCATGATATGGGAGCAGGACATAGCCACGACGCAGGGCAAGGCACGCCGCGTCGGAGGCTGCTCATCGCGTTCTCGATCACACTGACGTTCTTCGTTATCGAGGTAGTCGGGTCCGTCATAACAGGAAGTCTCGCGCTCCTCGTTGACGCGGCGCACATGCTCACGGATGTGATCGGCCTTGCTCTCGCGGTGACAGCCGCCCACCTGATGAATCGTCCGCCATCGAATCGCCACACATGGGGGTTGCGCCGGGCCGAGGTGCTCGGTGCACTCGCCCAGTCCTCGTTGCTGCTGGCCGTGGGGATATTCGCGTTGATCGAAGGTGTGCGTCGACTCCTCGAGCCGCCCGAGATCGCGTCTGGCAGTCTCCTCTTCTTCGGGATCGTCGGCCTCGCCGCGAACATCGCATCTCTACTGGTGCTGATGGGTGGACGTCAGCGGAACCTCAACATGCGCGCCGCGTTTCTCGAGGTCGCCAACGACGCACTCGGCTCGGTCGGCGTCATTGTCAGCGCCATCCTCATTGCAACGCTTGGTTGGTATCGCGCCGATGCTGTGGCCGGCATCCTCATCGCCCTCCTCATCATCCCGCGAACCGTCATCTTGCTTCGCGCATCCGGCAGCGTCCTTCTCGAGGCGACACCCCCGGGTCTGGATCTCATCGACGTTCGAACCCACCTTCTCGATCTCGATCACGTCGTGGAGATCCACGATCTGCATGCCTCGCAGGTATCGACGGATCTCCCCACACTCTCCGCGCACATCGTGGTGGACGACGGTCTGTCACCCGAAGAATCCGCTGCTCTCCTGACCTCCCTACAGCAATGTGTTGCGGAGCACTTCCCTGTCAGCATCGAGCACTCAACATTTCAACTCGAACCACGATCACACCCGGAGGAGCACGTGACACACGGTTAGATCCCCTGTCGACTCATCAACCAGCACATGGACGGAGAAGCAAAATGAAGTGCCCCATCGACTCAACCGATCTGCTCATTAGCGAACGATCCGGAGTAGAAATCGACTATTGCCCGCAGTGTCGAGGTGTATGGCTTGACCGAGGCGAACTCGACAAGATCATCGATCGCGGCGGATACGAATCGCGCGGCGAGAACCGCTCGCAACCCTCCTACTACCCGCCGGAGTCTGACCGAAGCTCCGGGCACGGACACGACCGCGGCAGCCGAGACCAGAGCCGAAACGGACGTCGACGGCGAGAGGGATTCCTCGGTGAGCTCTTCGACTTCTGAATCTCGCCCAGACAAGTCTGGGGTGCGGTCCGGTCTTGGGTCGAGCCTCGTGATTGCCCTGACGCTCGCTCTTGCGGGAATTAGCGTTCTCACCCCAACGCAGCCGGCGGCCGCGCACGACGAACTCGGGCCGACAACACCAACAGCAGGATCGACAGCCTATGGACCTCTGAAAGACGTCACCCTGACGTTCAACGGTCAGCTGCAACCGTCCCCGACAGGGACAATAGTCCAGGTCGTCACGTCGGAGGGACAGAACATCTCAGACGGAAGTCCGACGGTTGAGGAGTCCACTGTTACTCAGGCGCTCCGGGAATCGGACGCGACGGGGACGTTCACGGTGCGGTGGCGCGTCGTCGGGAGCGACGGACACCCGATCTCGGGCGAGTACACCTTCACGGTTGACACCGCGCCGAGCCCGTCACCCGCAACGAGTCCGTCCCCGTCCCCTAGCCCCGCAATCACGTCATCGAGCTCGTCGTCGCCCTCCGAACGGCCGGACTCTGTTCCCTCTGGAGGCGGTGCGGCATTTCCCATCATGGCTCTCCTCAGCGGCGTGGTTGTGGTTGGCGCGGCGCTGCTGATCGTGCTCCTGCTCGCGCGCGACCGTCGCAGGCGGGACCGCGCCGAGGCTCAGGATCAGGATCAGGATCAGGATCAGGATCAGGATCAGGATCAGGATCAGAGCGATGATGACAACCCCTCCTGATCGCGCACGGCGATTCGCGTTCGCACTAGCTGTCGCGGCCGGAGTAATCCTCGTCGACCAGGTGTCGAAGGCACTCGCGATCACGAAGTTGGTAGAGGGCACAAGGATTCCGGTGTTCGGCAACGCCTTCGGGTTGCAACTCGCATTCAACCCAGGCGCCGTGCTGTCCATCGGCTCAGGCGCCACTTGGCTGTTTACCGCATTAGGCACTGTCGCGGTTGTTCTGCTCGGCTACGCAGCGACACGAACTCGGAATATGGGATGGGCCGCGGGAATCGGCCTGATCCTCGGAGGCGCGGTGGGCAATCTCATCGACCGTGTTTTCGCTCCGCCGTCCTTCGGGAAGGGCCTCGTGACGGACTTCCTCGCTTACGGCAATGTGTTCATAGGGAATCTCGCAGACGTCGCTTTGGGTGCGGGAGTTGTTCTGATCGCGATCCTGCTCTGGCACGAACGTCGGACACGTGGCGATTCGTCCGCTCGAGCAAACGACGGGGGGTGAATTCCCGAGCGCTGCGGGCCGCCGGTCCCGCGATCCTCGTCGCGGCCGCACTGGTCGCGATCGTGTGGGCGCTCGCGTACGGAGGCGGCGCCGCGCCGCTGGTGCTCGCCGATCCTGGCCCGGTCGTGCGATGGGGTCTCCCCCTCATGACGATGGCCGTCAACCTCTCCGCGGCGGGCATGTGCGGCTCCCTCGTGGTGGCGCTGTTCGCCCTTCGCGCGGGGGAGAAGCCCTTCGAGATCGCGCTCAACACCGCATCCATCTCAGCCGCCGTGTTCACCGTGGCCAGCGCCCTCGTGGGCTACCTGAGCTACCTCGACTTCTCGGCCGCGAAGCCGAGCCTCGACAGCACCTTCGGGGCCCAGCTCGGCTCGTGGCTCGTGCAGACCGAGGCCGGCCGCACGTGGCTCATCACGACGATCGCCGGCGCCGCGCTCACCGTGCTCGCCTTCGCGGTGCGAGGGTGGACGGCCACCCTCTTCGTCGCCCTCCTCGCACTGGCGACGCTCGTGCCGATGGGCACGCAGGGGCACTCGGGCGAGCTCTCGACCCACAACGTCGCGACGACCTCCCTGATCCTGCACATCGTCGGGGCGGCAGTGTGGCTGGGCGGTCTGGTGCTGATGGTGCTCGTGCGCCTCGCCATGAAGCGCAACGACCTCGCACGAACCCTGGGGCGGTACTCCACGGTCGCGCTCGTCGCGTTCGTCGTCGTCGCCGTCTCCGGCACGGTGCGGGCCGCCGTCGGACTCGGCGGATGGCAGGGGCTCGACTCGGCATACGGGACGATCCTCATCGTCAAGGTCGCGGCCCTCCTGGTGCTCGGCTTTCTCGGCGCCGTCTACCGCACCCGGCTCATCTCGCGTCTGCGCGAAGACGGGGCGAGCAGGCGATTCTGGTGGCTGGTCACCCTCGAGCTGGCCTTCATGGGCATCGCGAGCGGCGCCGCTGCAGCCCTCGCTCGAACTCCGCCGGCGAGCGATGAACAGCCACCTCCCCTCCTCACTCCGGCCGAGATCTTGACGAGCTCGCCGCTCCCGCCCGAGCTGACCGTCGCCCGCTGGTTCACCTCGTGGAACGTGGACCTCCTGTGGCTGTTCGTCTGCGCGTTCGCGATCTTCTTCTACCTCGCGGGCGTGTGGCGCCTGCAGCGCCGGGGCGACTGCTGGCCGGTGTATCGCACGGTGATGTGGGTCCTCGGCATCCTGCTGCTGTTCTGGGTGACGTGCGGGCCGGTGAACGCGTACGGCGAGTACCTGTTCAGCGTGCACATGGTCGGGCACATGCTGCTCACGATGGCGATCCCGCTGCTGCTCGTGCCGGGATCGCCGGTCACGCTCGCCGCGCGCGCGATCGCGAAGCGCGACGACGGCACCCGGGGCGGACGCGAGTGGATCCTGTGGGCCGTGCACACGCCGTTCGCGCGCATCATCACGAACCCGTTCGTGGCCGCTGCGCTGTTCGTCGGCTCGCTCTGGATCTTCTACTACACCGACCTCTTCCGCTGGTCGCTCTACGACCACCTCGGGCACGAGTGGATGACGGTGCACTTCCTGATCACCGGGTATCTGTTCGTGCAGTCGCTCATCGGCATCGACCCGGTGCCCTACCGCCTGCCATACCCGGGGCGTCTCATCACCCTCATCGCCGTGATGGCGATCCACGCGTTCTTCGGCATCGCGATCATGATGCAGTCGGGACTCATGGTCGCCGAGTGGTTCGGATCGATGGGGAGGACGTGGGGGGCGACTCCGCTCGCCGACCAGTACATCGGCGGCGGGGCCGCATGGTCGATCGGCGAGATCCCGACGCTGATCCTCGCGATCACGGTGGCGATCCAGTGGAGCCGCAACGACGAGCGCGTGCAGCGGCGCCGCGATCGCGCCGTGGACAGGGCCGGCGACGTCGAGCTCGACGAGTACAACGCCAAGCTCGCCGCCCTCGCCGAGCGCGACACCCGCGCCGGGCGCTGAGCCAAGTCGGCGCTGTGCGAGCGTCTCAAGAAATGAGGCCAAGCCGACGCGCGAAGGGAATCAGATCTCGCCGATGGCTTGGCCGAGTCTCAGGTACAAGTCGGTGACGGCCTCGTCGTTCACGCGATATCGAACGGGCGTGCGCTGCCGCGGTTCGGTCATTGGCGGGTCCGCAATGACAATGTTGGCCGCTTCGAGCTCGCGCAAGTACGGCTGAAGAGTTGTCGATGGAAGTGCAAGCGCTTCGCTCAACGGTCCCATGGTGATATCTGGTGTCTGGCGCAGCGCGCGCACGATCGATGCTTTTACCAGGTTGCCGAGGATGGTGACCGGCTCCTGTGCATCCTCGGAACCCAGCGGTTGAGCGAGTCGGGGCATGGATACATCATCCCTCAGACCTCGCCGTGAACAGACTAACCCACTTAGTCGTTTACAAATTGCCTATCCGGCTATACCGTTTAGGCATGCGAATGGAGCGGATGCAAGCGCTGCCAGGAGTGACTTCTCCGGTAGTGATCTTGTCCCCCGAATGCCCGACAGACAGGGCTATTCATCTCGCGGTAGGCTTCACTGTCGGCTGTGTGCCAGTGGCGCGATTGTCCACAGCTTCAGCTCCTTTGGGACTTATCCCCAATATACTTCCGAATCCTTTTCGACCCGCCGCCAACCTGCGTAGGATGCGGCCACGGCGACCTTCGCGCGAGGCGTTACGGCCGTGCACAGGCGCCGTCCTGAATGATCAGGAGGGTCGACAGTGATGGCTGCACCGGGAGCGCGTCGAAACGGTCTGGTCTGGGCAATCGTCGGAGCCGCGGTGCTTCTCGGCGGTGTCGTGGCAATCATCATTGCCTCGATCGGGACGCACGCGACCCCAGATCCGACCCACTCAGCCACATCACCGAGCAGCCACGCTCCCTCGCCCTCGGACTCCGCCGTGGTCGACCCGGGCGCCGCGGATAAGGGATGGGTCGCCGAGCCCGTCACGACTGATCCGAGCACGTACATGACCGCCGCCTTGGAGGCCGCTGGGACATTCGATACGACCAAGAGCAGCCGTGACCAGTGGCTCGCCTACCTGGACACCTGGTTCACTCCGGACACCAGATACTCATCGAAGGCCGATCAGCAGGCGGCCATGCAGCGCTCCAAGCTCGAGCTTCGGCAGGGTGTGGTGTTGCCAGACTCGGACTGGGAGTCGCTGGCGGGTGAAGACGGCCGCGTTGCGACAACAATCACAGGCTCGATCACATTCGTTCCTGTCACCGAAGACCCCTCCGGCGACATGAGGATTGGGACCGCGAACGTCACCCTGAAGTACACACGCTCGGACGGTTCGGGCGGTGAGACTTCTTACGAGGATCACGCGCGCGTGAGTGTTCAGGTGCTGTGCGGGCCGGGCTCGGTGCCGACCCCGGATAGCTCGCAGCGGGCTGGCGATTGCAAGGTGGTGCGGTACTTCACACAGGCGATGGAGCCCTGACATGGGCGCCCCGCTGATGATCGCGAGCACGGCCGCCAAGTCCAAGACGGGCCGCCGGATCATCGCCGGGGCGATCACGCTCGGTCTACTCGCCAGCTTCTTCCTGCTGACTCCTCTTATCGCGATCCCGTTCGCCGTCGCGGGCCAGACGGTCGCTTCGCCAGCGGATGGCGGTGACGACTCGAACGTGCCCGCCGTGCATGGCGCGTGGGGGTATCCGCTCGCCGGTGGATACACGAAGGGTCGCGGGTTCGGTTTCAACCCGGTCGTGGGCTGCGGCTACTGCTCGACTTACCACGAGGGCTACGACATGGCTCAAGGCTGCGGCGCCACCATCTTCGCGGCCGGACCCGGAACCGTGCGGGTCGCTGGCGTGTACCAGGGGTATGGGAACGCCGTGATGATCGACCACGGCGGAGGCCTCATCACTCTCTACGGCCACATGCAATGGGGATCCCTCCGCGTCCGCGTCGGTCAACAAACATCCGCCGGCACCCCATTGGGCGCAGAGGGAAACACCGGCAACTCGTTCGGATGCCATTTGCACTTCGAGGTGCGCGTAGACGGGCACGCGATCGATCCGCAACCGTTCATGGCCGCTCGCGGTCTTCCACTGAAGTAACGACAGCAAGGAGCGCACCATGACCGCCATCTGGGCATTGCCGACAGCCGACATGCCCCCCATCCAGCCAGACTTCTCGGCCCCGTTCTTCCACGGCTTCCAAGTCATCGCGTCCTACATCCTCGCCGGGGCGATGATCGTGGTGTTCATCATGCTCGTCATCGCCGGCGCAGCTCTCGCCTTCCGAGGACTCGCCTCCGACCGGGTACGCACGTGGGCCGGCGAGAACATCTTGTGGATCTTCATCGCCGCCGCTGTCCTCGGCGCCGCGAGCGGGCTGTTCGCCTGGTTCATCAACTTCGACTTCGGCTTCTGATGCTCATCCGTCTCCTGACAATCGGACTGGCCGCCGGGCTTGCTCTTGGCCTCGCAGTGCCGTCGCTTGCGGAAGCCGCGACGGTGGACAGCGTGGCCTCCGCCAGCACGACCACCTCTGACGAGGTGACGGGTCAACCTTGGTCGGCGCCGGCGTACCCCGTCGACTGCCGTGAGACCGACGAGCAGATCACCTGCACTCCAACCGATCCCTCGGCCGTCAAGTCACAGCAGTGCTTCTCCTACGTTGCCTACGCGGGGCACCAGGCAACTCTTTGCACGACGTTTGACGGGCACGTAAGCGCTATCCAGAATGCGGGTGGCCGGCCGCTACTGGTGCAGTACGGGTGCAGCGTCGGGGATGTCGTGTGTGTGACGTTCGAGAACGCCGGTCGTGGGATGGCGCTGGCAGCGACGGGGATGATGTACGTCGTCGCCGCGAACACTCGCTTCGATACGAGCACGGTTCTGTGGAGCGCCGCCACCGAAGAGTGGTCGTTCTGGCAGTGGGCAGTGCTCGTCGTTCTGTTCGCGGCATTCGTGTGGGCGATCGCAGCCGCCGTCGTATCCGGTGACCGCGAGCAACTCGTAGGTGCGATCGTGCGTTGCTTCATCGCGGTCCCGGCAGTTCCGATCACCTTGTGGCTGACGGGGAAGCTGCTGAGCTCCATTGACCAGATGACCTGGTACGTGATGAACCGCGGCAGCGCCGACGGGCTGTTCACGACTCTGCAGGGTGTGATGTGGGCGGGTGGTCAGGCGAACTACTTCTTCGCATTCGTCATCCACGGGATGCTGATGCTGGCGATGATCCTGTTGATGCTGGTGTTCGCGTTCCGCAACATCGTTCTCGCCGCCCTGATCGCGGTCGGTCCGATCGCGTGGATGATCTTCCCGCTCCGCGGCATCGGCCCGCAGTGGGTGGTCCGCTACTTCTCCTCCGTCGTCGTCCTGCTCCTCACGGGCCCACTGACGATTGGGTTCGTGTCGCTGATCATCCGGGGTCTCGCGGGTGTGAAGACGATCTGGGATCCCCAGTCCTGGCCGCTGCTGGTCGGGCTCGTGCTGGTCGCGTTCGCCCCTTTCGCCGTGTTCGGCCTATTCAGCTTCGTCGGCGCGGTCGCTGCCGATGCGATCGGCTCCCGCGTGGGCTCGGGCGCCCGAGGGATTTCGACCGGTGCTGCCCGGTCCGCGATGCGGATCCCATCTCGGCTCGGTGCGTCCCCAGCCGGCATCGCGGCATCCCGCACGGGCGGAGGAACAGGGCCGAAGGGAAGGCCCGCCACGAGTTCTCGCCCGGGCGGCGCCCAGTCGCCAGCGGGTAAGACCGCGACGACGTCTCCGTCGACTCCAGCGGCGCAGACATCGACGGCGTCACCCAACACGCGCCCAAGTACGCCTTCGACCACCGCTAAGCCGCCGACCGCGGGAGGTGCATCATGACCGCGAGCACGGCGCATTCGTCGCATGAACGTCCCGTCCGGCTGCCGCGACGGTCGGGTCAAGGCGTGGTGATGGGAATGGACCCCTGGCAACTCGGATTCCTCACCACAGCAGCCCTCGTGCTGTTGATCGCGATCAACCGGTTCGGCCCGCTCGGGTTGCTTTATGGCATCCCGCTGTATCTGCCGTTGGGTGCTGCGGCGTTCACGACGATCCGGGGGATCTCGGCCCCGAAGATGGCGGGCCTGTGGGTGACGAAGCAGGTTCGTCACGCGGCCGGGGCGACGGAGACACGGTTCCGGCCGGAGCGTGTCGAACTCGCCGGGACGCTGAACCTGCCGGGGGTGCGCGCGTCGATTCAGCTGTGGGATGTCGATGGCATCGCGTGCGTGTACAACCCGCAGGATCGATCCGCGTCGGTGACGGCGGAACTCGAGGTGCAGGGGTTCCTGATGCACGACACGGACGACCGGTACGACCTCGCCCAGCAGTGGGCGACCGTCCTCGCCTCCTTCACGCAGCGGCCCGGGATCAAACGGATCACCCTGCAGGAGCGGACCCTTCCGACGACGATCCGACCCGCGCGTGACCACTACGACACCGTCGTCCGCAACCGCGAATTGGACGCGACGTCGCCGATCGCGGAGAACTACCGGGAAGTGATGGATGAGTCGGAGCGGTTCGCGGTCGCGCACCGCAACTACCTCACCTTCACCCTCGATCTTGTCGCCCTCGGCTCTCAACTGAAGTCGCTCGGCGGCGGGCAGGATGCGATTCGCACGCTCGCGTATGTGGAGGCTCGCAACCTTGCCGATGCCCTGCAGTCCGCGCGGATCAAGGTCCGCCGGTGGCTGTCTGTCCGGGATATCGCGGCGTTGGGGCGGACGGTGTTCGATCCGGAGTTCGCCGCGTTCATCCAGAACCGTCCGGACGACCAGGCCGGTGTGGACCCGATCGCAATCGGCCCTATGTATCTCGAGGAACCTGCGCATCAGAACGGGGTCGTGTTCACGGACTCGGGCGTGCACTCGACGATGTGGATCCACGAGTGGCCACGCTCGGACGCGCCGGTCGGTTTCATCAGCCCGGTCGTGTTCGCCCGGATGCCTCACACCGGGGAGGCGATCACGCACATCTTCTCCCTGGTGCTGACGCCCGTGCCGGTGTCGAAGGCGTTGCGGCGGATCCGGGACGACAAGAAGGTGTGGCGCGGGAACGAAAAGCTGCGCGCCAAGCGTGGCGCCGACGGCTCCGCCGCGGACGCCGCGGACTGGGAGGCGCTGGAGAAGCAGGAGGAGGAGATCGTCGCCGGGCACGGCGAGTTCCGGTACGGCGGGTACCTCACCGTCACCGCCCCCGACAAGGAACTCCTCGACCAGGCCGTCGCCGGGATGCGCAACGCCTTGTCTCGGGCGGGGATGGAGGCGCAGATCCTGTACTGCCAGCAAGCCGAAGCGCTCATGGTCAACGCCCTCCCCATCGGCCTCGGGATGAAGTGACCTGCCATGTCAAAGCAAACCGTTACCTTCACCCCGGCCGCGACGAGCCGGAAGGATCGCCGTGAGCTGCGCCGGCAGATTGCACAGGCCGTCCGCGACGAGAAGCCCGCCACCTCCACACGCCGTGACCGGGCACTTCCCGAGCCGGCCGTGCACGGGCCGTTCGGCCCGGGACTGCAGCAGGGCGGCTACTGGAACCTGGGCCGCACATCGGTCCCGCCGCATGAGGCGACCAGTCAGCACCTGGCGGGGATCTACCCGTTCGTCGCCGACGCCGGCCTCGGACACCGCGGCCCCATCGTCGGCGTCGACTTGAACGCCGACGCCCTCTGGCACTTCTCGCCGTGGGAGGCATACGGGGATGCGACGGAACGGGGCACGTTCTCCACGAACATCCTCGTGCTCGGCGCGTACCGGTCCGGGAAGTCCGCCACCGTCAAAACCCTCACCACCCGGTCCCTCGCCTTCGGACACCAAGTCGTGGTCCCGTCCGATCCGAAGGGCGAGTGGGTGGCCGTCGCCGAAGCGATCCCGGGCGGTCGGGTCATCCGTCTCGGTGCAGGCACGAACGCACGGTTGAATCCGTTGGATCGTGGGCCGCGGCGGTCGGATGCGACGGATGAGCAGCACGAGCAGATGGTCAAGCAGCGCCGGATCGGCACGCTGATCACGATCATCGAGATGACACTGGGGAACCGGCTCACGGCTGTCGAGCACGCCGCCCTGCACGACGCGCTCGACTCGTGCATCCGGGAAACTAATGACCACCCCACCCTCCGCGGCGTGTACGAACAGCTCGGGTTGTTGATCGGGGGGACAGCCGACCCGAGCTCGCGTGTCGCGGAGGGTGCGGTGCAACCCCGCTACGTCCTGCGCCGCTTCGTCGACGGCGACCTTTCCGGCCTGTTCGAAGACGAATCGACCGTCGCGTTCGACCAAGACGCCCCGATCGTGGTCACAGATACCAGCGAGCTGTTCGCCCGGGGTGAGCTCGCCGCGCAGCTCACGCAGGTGTGCTCCACTGCCTGGATTCAGGCCGTCATCGCCGACCGCGCCGCGCACCGCACCCGGTACGTCGTCCGGGAGGAGGGGTGGCGGGACATGACGTCGTTGGCGTCGCTGCAGATGTTCCAGCAGTGGCTGAAACTTTCCCGCCACTACGGGATCAGCAACATCGTCATCCTGCACAAGATGGGAGACCTCGACGCCGTCGGCGACGAAGGCTCCCTCGAACGGTCCCTCGCCTACTCGATCGTCGGAGACATCGAGAACAAGTTCATCTTCCGCGTCAACCACCAAGAACAAACCGCCCTCCAGACCCGACTGAACCTCCCGGCCCCGCATGTGGAGATGGCGAGGCAGCTGCGCAAGGGCGAGTTCCTCGCCTATGTGGGGCAGTTCGCGTACCTGGTGGATTGCTTCGCCACGTCAACGGGGTGGGAATTCGACCTGTTCAACACCGACGATGCCCTCACCGTGAACGACACCGACGGGCACCTCCGCATGCTCGAGCCCGACATGCTCGACGACCTGTGGCCCGCCACAGACCCCGCCGCCCTCGATGGGTGGCTCTCCCCCGAGGAGCTGAACTGAGATGACCACCGCACGCGCCTACGCCAACGTCACCGGCCCCACCGCCACCTTCACCGGACCCGACGGACACACCGAACCCGTCTTCGCCCTCGGCGCCGACGACATCCGCCTCGCCGTCGTCCAACGCACCGCCGACGAAGCCCGCCGCACCGGCGAACCCGTCGAACTCATCACCACCGGCGACCGCGGCCGCCACCACCTCCTCGTCGACACCCAAGGCGGCATCACCAGCCTCGACCAGGCGACTGACACCGCGACCGCTCCAGGTGACATGGTCGATGAGGTCAGCGACGAACCCAGCATCCCCGCTGGGGCGCTGCGACGATCCGAGCGCCTCGATCCGGAGGATGTCGACGAGTCGATCGCCGCCGACATCGCGGCATCCGCCCCAGCACTCCGACGGTCCGAACGAGCCGACGTCCCCGACACCGCGACATCCGAACTCACGGAGACCCGCACTTCGGAGGTCACAGACTCCGGGGCTCCGGAAGTCACGACGCGGCGTAAGTCGTTCATCGCCGACCCGAACATGTCCACGACGCCGACGTCCGGGTTCCGCGGACTGTTGGCGAATATCGGGATCAAGGTGCAGCCGTCGCCGGCGGACTTGCAGCGGGAGCGGGATACGACTGTTGTGTCGCGGCAGTGGGCGGGATGCCGCACGATCGCCGTGGTCAACGGCAAAGGCGGCGTCGGTAAGACCATGACCACCGCCATGCTCGCCGCGGTGTTCGCCCGCAACGGCGGAGGGAACGTGCTTGCGTGGGACAACAACGACACCCGCGGGACCCTCGGCTGGCGCACCGAGTCCGGCCTCTACGACACCACCATCCGCGACCTCCTCCCCGCCGCCGAGGAACTCCTCACCCCCTCCGCGTGGGTGTCCCACATCGCCCGGTTCGTGCATCACCAGAACGCGGACCGGTACGACGTGCTCCGCTCCAACCCCGAACTGCTCGCCGCGGACCAGCGGATAGACGCCGACGAGTTCGAGCTACTGATGCAGGTCGCCGCCCGCTACTACCGCCTGGTGATCTTCGACTCCGGCAACGACGAATCCGCCGACCGGTGGATCCGCATGGTCGACGACTCCTACCAACTCGTCCTCCCCACCCTCGCGGCCCCTGAATCGGCCGAATCCGCCGCGCTCCTCCTCGAAGCACTCCGCGGCCGCGACGAACGCTCCGCCCTCCTCGCACGCAACGCCGTGGTGATCGTGACCCAGTCCGAACCAGGCAGCCTCGCCGCCGTCCGGCGCATCGCCGACGGATTCACCGGACTTGTCCGCTCGGTGCAGGTCGTTCCCTTCGACCCCGGGCTAAAGGCGGGGCCGCTGAGGTTCAACAACCTCCGCAAGCCCACACAGGACGCGTGGCTGCGCGTCGCCGCGGCCACCGCCGAATCACTCTGAGGAGCACAGACCATGCGGGAAGGGACGCTCGGGAAGGCGATCGCGGTGCTGATCGCCGCCGCTGTCGTGCTCTCCCTCCTGTTCGGCCTTATCGCGACCGCGACTACCCAGCTCCTGTGCGGAGCCGCGCCCACCGCGCGCAACCTCTTCTCCGGGCTATGGCTGGCAGCGTCCGGCGACCCCGCCGCATACGTCACGGAGCCGACGTGCGAGCTGCCGGTGACGCCGATTCGGGTCCTCGACATCGTCGCGGTGGTCTTGATTGTTGCGGCGGCCATCTGGATCATCCGCCTCGTGCTGCAGTACCGGCAGTCCGACCGGTCCTTCATCACGGACCTGCGCACCCGACCCGGGTTCGCCCCGGCATCCGAGATCCGCCAACACCTCTCCGGCGCGGCCGTTCTCCGCCGTGCCCGGCAACTTCGCCCTGACATCGCCAAGCCGGCGGCGACCGATGTCGGGTGGCGGGTCGGCCGGTCCCGCGGGATGGATGTGTTCGTCTCCATCGAAGACTCCGTCGCCCTCGAAGGCCCACCTCGCTCCGGCAAGGGCTATCGGGTCCTCATCTCCGCCATCCTCGACTGGTCCGGGCCGCTGATCACAACCTCGACCACGAACGACAACCTCACCGCCACCATGCGGATGCGGGAACACCGCGGCGACGTGCATGTCTTCGACCCGCAAGGACTGTCCGGGGTTCGCCACCCGCTCCGGGTCTCCCCCATCGTGGGTTGTGAGGATCCACTGGTGGCGATGCAGCGCGGCACCGCCATCATCACCGGCACCGCCCTGGGCGCATCCACTACCAACGGCGAATGGGCGCAAGCATCCGGCGTCGTCCTCGGCCGACTTCTCCACGCGGCCGCCGTCGGCGGTCGCACCATCGCGGAGCTCTACAGCTGGGGCACCAGCCCCGCACAGGCCCGCGACGCCGTCGACATCCTTCGAATGGACGGCGCACCCGGATGGGGCGACAACCTCGAAGCCACCATCGCCGGAGACGACAAGCTCGTCTCCTCCATCTGGTTCGGGGTGCAGGGTGCCGTCGCCCCGCTCGCGGTCCCGCAAATCCGCCAAGCGCTCATGCCGCGGCCAGGTGATCGAGTGTTTAACCCCCGCGAATTCCTCGACACCGCCAATACCCTGTACCTGATCGGTTCCTCCTCCGGTGCCTCAGCGATGGGCGGATGGCTCGGCGCCCTTCTCGATGACATCGTCGAAGTCGCGCGCACCCGCGCACTCGCCTCCCCCGGCTCCCGACTGCAGCACCCACTCGGGCTGATCCTCGACGAGATCGCCAATATGTTCCGGTGGGGCAACCTGCCGCGGATCATGGCCGACGGCGGCGGCCGCGGCATCTGCACCTTCGTCGTCCTCCAAGCTCTCTCTCAAGCCGAGACCTCCTGGTCGAAAGCGGAAGCCGACACCATCTGGGCGGCCGCCACCGCGAAAGTGCTCCTCGGCGGCGCGTCCCACGTCGATCACCTTCGCGATATCGAGACCCTTCTCGGCACCCGCGAGACCCGCCGCACGCAACGGTCCTGGTCCACCCGCGACTCCGGCCACTCCACCAGCGAGCAACACGAACGCCGCCCCCTCATGTCGGTGGACGAGATCCGCCGGATGCCGCAGTCGCTCGGCCTGCTCGCGTACCGCAACCGCCGCGGGGTGCTCCTCGATCTCGCCGGGTGGGACGAACGCCACGATGCAAGACGGATCGAGACCGGGAAGCGCGATACCGAACGCGAACAACGAGAGGTGTTCCAAGCCGGAGCCAGGCCGCCGCTCCCGCCGCGACCTCGGGAGGTGGAAGAACCATGAGCAACCATCGCCGCCCAGGCCTGTGGAACACGTATCGCACGTCGTATTTGCGGTCGCCTGCGTGGTTCGCCCGCCGCGATCGCTGGTTCGAGGAGGAGACGGCCACCAACTGGCCGTTACGGTGCGTGGCGTGTGGGCAGGACGCATCGAAGCGGCAACTCGAGCTGCATCACCTCGAGTACGGGCCCAACCTGTTCACCCATGGAGTGTGGCACGCGGACGAGCCGCACGAGGATCTGGTCGCGATGCACCCCTACTGCCACGAACTCCTCCACCGCCTCATCGACCGCGACCAGATCCTCTCCCGCCACCTCAGTCGCCGCGTCGCATCCGCCCGCGCCATCGCACGGCTGCGCGCCAAACTCACCACTCTTCGGGAGGCGCGATGAGCGCGGAAGCCTACGATCCGGACGAAGCCGACCTGCTCATCGCGCAGCAGATGGCCGGCATTAACACTGCCGACAGACACGGACCATCCGACCCGCTCGGCGCGCACGTCATCGACTGGCGACACCTCAGTGATTCTGACGCCCGCGCGGCGTGGGACTCGCTGCGGGCGTGGGTGGACTGGTTCGTCATCCGCTACCGGATAGCCGAAACCACCGTGCCACCGTGCTGGTACCGGCACGGGCAGCTCGTCGAAGAACTCTCCGCTCTGCATGTCGCGCATGGCGCGGCGTTCGATTCCACCGACTCCGGGTTCGGGCCGATCGGGTGGCACGAACGCCTTTCTGTCGCCATGCCCCGCCTGACGAAGGCGTACGCCGGAGGGTGCACGAACGGGCATCGAGACGTCCAACCCCGCGCGCCGATCACTATCGACGAGCAGGAATGGGACGCGTGGACCACAAAGGCCCACGCTCACTGAGCCATCCACCGGATGGCTAAACAAAGGGAAGGAACGCACATGACCACCAGAATCCCGGTCACCATCGAGGGCAACCTCACCGGCGATCCCGAACACGGCACCGGAGACGCGGGCAACGAGTACGCCCGCCTCACCGTCGCTGTCAACGACCGACGCCTCAACGAGACCACCGGCCGGTGGGAAGACGCCGGCACCGTGTTCCACCGCGTCGTCGTCTTCAACCAACAGGCACGGCACGTCGCCGACTCGCTCCACAAGGGCGACAGCGTCCTTGTCGCCGGCGACCTCCGGTTCGGCACCTACACCAACAACGACACCGGCGAGACAAGGGAGACCCGCGACATCGTCGCCGACAACATCGGCGCATCGCTCAAGTTCGCGAACGTCGAGATCGCACGAAGCCCAAAAGCTGACGGCCCCGACGCATACGCGACGGGGCCGACAGCAACGCCGGCGGCAACCGGCGTCGGAGTTGTCCGCTGACCCAACACAACAGGTTGCGGGCGGGAGTCATCGTACTCCCGCCCGCTTCCGCATTCGAGGGCCGTCGTCCTCAGTCGTAGGCGTGATGGACGTGCCAGTCGTCCTTTTCGCGGTAGACGTCGAAGACGAGCGAGATCCCAGCGTCGTCGGTCGCTTGGAAGCGCCACCCGAACATGTGTCGAGGCCCCTCGAGGGGCATCGCCCACACAGACTCGGTAAGTCTCGTTGGCATGTCCGAGACACGCCAACGCCGACCGGCGTAGAACATGCGGACTGGGATGTCGTTGACCATCCATAGGGTTACGTCGTGCTCTACAGCAGTCCCGCTCATGACACCTGAGATTAGAACACATCTTCGATAATGGCTAGACTCAGCTCCGCCTCCGGTTGAGGGGAGTCGGGTCGTGGGAACGAACAAGCGGTACGCCGCCCACTATGACCGGCTCATGGACGACCGCATCCTGCAGGGGCTCGCCGACAGCCATCCCCTGCAGTCGCTCACCCGTGAGGAAAGGGGTGCTGATGCGCTCCCGTTCACGCGCGATCCGCAGCCGAAGCCCTGACTCGCGTGGGTGCGATTCGGCCCGCACTCGGTCAGGGTCGAGGGCGTCGTCGTCGTCTGGAACGACGTTGCCTGCGGGGTTCAGTTCCGCGTCGGTGAGCGAGAGCTGCGGTGCTGGGTGTGGTCGAATGCCGTGACCGCCGTTCCTCGATCACTCTCAACGCGCCGTGCGGACGACAAGACGGGCTGACTCGCGGTCAGCCCGCCTTGGTCGGTTGCGTGCCGGTCTACTCGTCCGTGATCATCGCGGCGATCTTTTCGACGGGGGTCAGGTTGTAGCCCCAGGCGTGGAGTTCGCGGAAGTACCGGGCGGTATCCGGGCGGGGGTGGCGCCAGGTCTCGCGACTGGTGTTCTCCTCGATCCCGCCGAGCGCTACCGCCAGTGCGACGCGGACCGCATGGGTGGGGTGGGCGTCGACGAACTCGGCGAACGCGCCTCGCCCGACCTCGTCGATCGCGAGGAAGCTTCGCGCCATGGTGCTGCCGTGAACCAGCGCATCACCGATCGGAGACCCCGCCGCGGCCAGAAGCCCCGCGAGGACCGTTACCGCATCTTTGGGGAGGGTCTTGCGTGACAGGAATGAGGCAATCCACTCGCGGCGGACGGTCTCTGCCGCATCCCATTCCTTGTTGTTCGCGATCAGGGTCTTGCGTTCCGCCTTCTGTTCGTCGGTCATCGGCCCGGACTGCGGTGCCGTGAGCTGCACATCCTCACGAACGGTGAACCCGAGGGCGGCGGGGTCGTCGACGAAATACTCGGGTCGTGCTTCTCCGCCGTAGTAGACCTCGACGTAGACGGCCACGCCCTCCTTGCCCTGGACGTCGTCGGCGGTGACCTCCTGGCCGTCTGCGGTGGTGAGCATGCGGAGCCGGTACGGCATCTCGTTCCACCCGGGTCGGTCGGTCAGGATCCGGTAACCCTTCGCCGCCGCGGTTGCTTCGACGTCGGCGCGGGCTCGTTGCGCGGCGCGGTCGTTGCGGGCGCGTTGGAGGGCGACGGGGAAGTATCCCGGGTCGGTGCCGGCTATCTCGGTCAGGTTGGCGATCGTCTCGGCGTCGCCCTCGAACTCGATCAGCTCGGCCGCCTGGTCGAGCGTGAGGCCAGCGTCCACGATGAGGGTGGTTCCGATGTCGGACGCGGCGACGGTCAGGCCGGTCTTGACCCGGTCCCGCTTCGCGCCGGTGCGTCGAGCGATCGCGGTTGCGGAGAGTCCTTCCAGTTCCAGTTGCTTCCACGCCTGGACACGGTCCGCTTCGTTGAGCGTGACGCGCTGGTCGTTCTCCACGATCTGCTCGATGATTCGTCCCGCCGTCTGCGCGTCGACACTATCGACTACGTAGACGGGGACCGAGGCCAGGGTGGCCTCGCGTGCGGCGAGGGTTCGCCGTTGCCCTGCGCGCACATGTACGGCACCGGTGTCGTCGCGCCAACCGAGCACGGGGCTGAGGACCCCGTTCTCACGGACTGAGTCGACGAAGCCCTTGTCGAGGGTGACGTCGGTGCGGATGTTGTCGTCGATGATCAGCGTGTTCGGGTCGAGGTGCTCGATCGAACCGGCGATCTGGACTGTTGCGGTGCTCATTCCTTCATCCCTTTCCCTCCACGTTCTTTGCCGTGAAGGCACGAAGTGCCGAGCAGGGGGACGTGGCGAAGCGCAAGGGGACCGTGGAATACCGCACTGAGCGCAGCGAGGGAGGATATGCCGCGAAACGCCCCTTGCACGCAGCCACGACACCCGTACGATGCCGCAGGCTTCACGGCAGAGCGCGCCCCAGCGCGACAGGGTTTGGTGACCGACCGTGCCGAACGCGACCGATCAAGTCGAACGCCGATCGATGTCGACGTCGGAGCTGCCGGGGGCACCCTGACGCCTTCGACTCCTTTGAGGTGGATAGGTGTGGGTGGGGTCGAGACTCTCAGCCAGTGCGTGCTGGACTTGGGCCGGATTCGTCGGCCAGGAAGTCGGTGGAAATTGGTTCATCGTCTTGTTAATTCAGCATTCCGTGTACTATAAGGCAATGACCGCCACGGCTTCCGTCACTCATACCGCTGCGCTCGCGCGGCTCGGACACGCGCTCTCTGACCAGACTCGAGTCGGGATACTTCTGGCGTTGCGGGAGGCGCCGGCATACCCATCTGATCTCGCAGAGGCCTTCAGCGTGTCACGCCAGGTGATGTCGAACCAGCTTGCCTGCCTTCGGGGGTGCGGTCTGGTGGAGGCGATCCCCGACGGTCGACGCACGTGGTACCGGCTCGCCGACTCCCACCTCGCCCCAGCCCTCAATGAATTGCTCCAAGTGGTCCTGTTCGTCGAACCCGGTTGCTGCGCCGGAGAGAACTGCAGTTGCGCATGACGATCGCAAAGCTTTCGGAAGATCGGCGGCAAATCCTGTCACGGCGGATCCGTCTGATCGTGAGCATCACGATCGGCTACAACCTCATCGAAGCCGTTGTCGCCATCAGTGCCGGCACGATCGCTGGATCGGGCGCGCTGGTCGCGTTCGGACTTGACTCCACCATCGAGGTCCTCTCGGCTGCCGCGGTCGCCTGGCAATTTACCCGTCGTGATCCCGAACGCTGGGAGAAGCCGACGTTGCGTGTGATCGCGGTGGCATTCTTCGCACTCGCCGCCTATGTCGTTGCGTCCTCCTTCGTCACGCTGATCGCTCGCATCGACGTAGAGCAGAGTCCGATCGGTATTGCATTGACCGCGCTCAGTGTCGTGGTCATGCCCTTCCTCTCACTCGCCGAGCGTCGAGCGGGGCGTGAACTCGGCTCCGCCACAGCGGTCGCCGACTCCAAGCAGACCCTGATCTGCACCTACCTCTCGGCCGCTGTATTGAGCGGTCTCGTCCTCAATGCCTCCGTCGGCTGGTGGTGGGCTGATGCGATCGCCGGGCTGGTCATTGCCATCTTCGCGGTCCGGGAAGGTCTCGAAGCATGGCGAGGTGACGCGTGTGCCACCTCGGTCGGCATGCTCCTCGAACAAGAAGACGACGACGAGAACGCTCGACGGACGCGGTAGCGTCTGACTGACTCGCCACCACCGACACTCGGCGGAGTCGGATCAGGTCAGCGCAACCCCGCGCTGACGGAGTCGACAGCTGAGGGCGCGGTCTGAGCGGTGCTGGCGGAGTGGCGCGCTCGTGCTTCTTGTTCGAGCAGCGGCAGCGGCAATGAGGCGCGGAGTGCGAGTTCCGTGCGGATCGCGGCGATTCGGTATTCGAGATCCTCGATCTGGGCGAGCTCGTCGCCATGGTGTGACCGAACAGTGCTCAGGCCCTGGGTGAGTTGGTCGAGCTGGTCTTGCGCGCGACCGTTGACAGTCCTCGCCACGCGGCGCCCATGGCCTGCAGCGGCGGCAGCAGCGATGCCGACGGCGAGGGAGCTGGCGAGCATCTGTGCTCGTTGTATCCAGGTTCCGTTCCTACCGAGCTGCGCCTGGTACGTACCGAGTTGACCCCGCATCAACGCCAGGAACCTGTCCAGGTCGATGACGCGTCCGAAAGGCCTGCGGCGGGAGTCGTCCCATCTGGGGATCGGGTTCGGTGCAGCCGGGGTGCGGGCTGCGCGTCCCAGCTCGCTGCGGGCGGCGCGGATGGAATCGTCGATGTTGACTTCGGGGATGCCGCGCGTCATGCTGTCCGCGATCTGTTCGCGTGCCGCCGTGTCGGTGTGGGCGATGGCGATTACCTCGTTGTGGAGGCGCCCGCGGGTCATGCCGACGTACAGCCCGGAAGCGTCGACGCCGGGACCGACGATGGACGCCTCGGTGGTTTCGCCTTGGATGCCGTGCACGGTGGATGCGTACGCGAGGTGCACGTGTTCTCCGAGGTAGTCGTGGCTGACGGTTCGCAGGTCGCCGCTGTCGTTCAGCGCGTGGAGTTCGATCCCTCCGGGAAGGATGCGGTGGATGATCCACAGGGCGCGATTCTCGACGCCCGTCCGGTGGTCGTTGCGACGGGTCTGGACGACGTCACCCTCGAGAAGCCGCTGCTCGGCTTGGCCGATCGCGATGCGCTGTTGAGTCAGTTGGCCGAGCTCGAGACGGCGTTGCTGGATGTCTTCGTTGATTGCGTCGGCTTCCTCGTTCGTGCTGGTAACGAGAGCGACGTGCTTGCCTTGCCCGACCCAGCGGAAGTAGCTGTCAACCATCGCGTCTCGAGCCTCGGCCTGGTCGTGCGCGCGCCGGATGAGCCCCTTCCGGTCGAGTTCGATGGCGACCCCGATCGCGGCCTCGCGCGTGTCGGGTTCCCGCATGCGCAGAGTGAGTGCCGCGTAGTCGGGGTCTCGGAAGCGGTGCACGGCGGTGAGTTCGACGACCCTGGTGGCGCGCTGGGTCAGTGTGGCCATGGCGCCGGAGTGGCCGACGGGCATGGCCTGCAGGTGGTCGCCGACCATCGCGATCCCGGCGCCGGTCTGCTTCGCCACGATGGCGAGAGCGTTCGCGGTGTGCAGGTCTACCATGCCCGCCTCGTCCACCACGACCCGGTCGTCTGGGCGCAGCGGGAACCGTGTGGCGCCCGCGTATGGCACGGCGGTGGTGGGGTCGATGTCTCCGAGGTGCAGTTGGGTCCAGGTCTCGCCTCCGGCGTCGTCGTGCGTCCATCGCCAGCCGTGATCGGCAAGCAAGGCGTGGAGGCTGGACGCGGTCGCGCCGATCTCTCGGCCGGCCACGGATGCGGCCTTCTTCGTCGGGGCGACCACGAGCATCCGTCGGCCGTCGGCGGCGAGGACGGCTCGTGCGGTCTTGAGCATCGTGGTCTTTCCCGTACCGGCCGGGCCTGGTACTGCGACGAGCCGATCGGTGCCGCTGATCGCTGCCGCCGCGTCGGTCTGGGAGGCGTCCAGGGTCATTCCCGCCGGGAGTGCGCGCGCGGCGGCAGCTCGAACATCTTCCACGTCGGCGGCGCTACCAGGGATGGCAAGGTCGTCGAGATGGGTGGCCAGTTCGAGTTTGAGGAGCGCCGTCGTTTGAGCCATCAGCGCCTTGATATGATCCGGCCTTGCCGGCTCGGCGTCTAGCAGGTCGATCGTGAGCGGATGGGCCCGCGCGATCACGTCTTGCAGGACTGCTTCGAGGTCGTCCCGGTCGGCGACAACGCGGGACGCGGCGAGGGCACGCAGTGCGCCGGCGCGGATGTCGTATTCGCTGAACCGACCGCCGCAGCTTGCGGAGCGATTGTCGGCGTCGACGATTGCCTGTGCCGCAAGCAAGTCGTGGTCGAGGGATGCCAATGACGTTGAGCGGATGCGCTCCTCGTGGCGTGGCAGGAGCAACTCGGGGTCGATCTGTCGGAGCTCGTCCCGGATCAGGTGTTCCCATTCGTCTTCGTCGACTGCGTCTGGCTTGTTGGGGCGGTGCTGCGCCCACGCGAGTCGATCAACGTGGGTGAGCACGTCACGATCGGGCTCCTGCCCCGGGTGCGCTTCCCGCCACTCGATCAGCAGCTTCGCTCGGTTCGCTTCGATCTGATTCGACCGCCGTGACAGCGGTCGGACGGCCGCCGCGAGCTCGGCGATCTCCCCGTCCTCGTTCAGAGTGAAGCCGTGTCGGGCGAGCGCGGCGATCCACGCCGTGTCCGTACGTGCCGCGAGTTCACCCTCGGCGTTCACAACGGTGTGGAGTCGCAGCGCGACGCGGGAGTCGATGTTCGACCACCGCCCGTCCTGTCCGAGCACCTTCACGTTCAGCCACAGGTGCCGGTGGATATGCGGGTCCAGCGCACGCGATCGCCGATGACGAAGCTCCACAACCTCGACATGCGCGAGAGCCTCCCGGATCCGGCCGCCCGCGCCCCGGCGTGCGTTCAGTTCCCGCTGCCACATCGTAATCACCGTGGTGCGCAGTCGGTCTTGGAGGGCCTCAAACTCGGCCGCCAGATCCTCGTTGAGGAGCGCCGCGATGCTGTACGACTTCGGCGCGTTGATCGTGCCATCCAGGATCAGATCCGCAGTCTTCGACCTCAGGTCCCGACCACGCGGTTCATCAGTGGCGGGATCGTGGCCGTCGACCCACCGCCGCAATTCGGCCGCACCGAGCTGGTCGACCTCAATGCGTCCGTCCGTGCAGCAATAGCGATCTGCCCTCTCGAAGCCGGCCCGGCTGTACCCGGCGAGCGCCTCAACGCCGGTAGTCGCCCGCAGGTGAGAATCGCAAGTTCCCTTGAAGGCGTAGGCGATCGCCTGCCGAACCCCCTGCGATTCGACACCCCGTTTCCACCGCTCGAGGCCCCCGCGCACACGCTCAGGCTACGCCGATCTTGCTGAATTCTCTACGAGTTCCACATACAGTGCCTGCGTGCATTGCCTGTATTGGCTTGTCTTGATCCGTGGCGTCCCGAAGTCTTCAACGTCATCGAGCTGTTGGGCGCCGGACAGTTGGCCGTCTCAGCAGCCAGCTCGTCGTTCTACGGACGTCGCGAGTCGGCTGTCGTTTAGTTGCTCGCATGAAAACGGAACGCGTGCGATTGCCGCACCCTGATCGTGCATCTCGTCGGGTGGGGTATATGCGTTCCGGATCTCGAGGGGGCTGCAGCCCACCGCTCACTATCGAGGCGGCACGGCGAAGGACCGGCTTGCGGGCAGCGAGAGCTAAGCACGCAAACAGCGTTACGAGCCGGCAAAGTGCGCTGGGCTCCGCGTCAAGCGCCCCCCGTTGTGAGTTCGAATCCGGCGAGGCTCACCTTGCAGACCTCTGCTCAAACCCTTTGGCGCTGCCGTTCACCCCTGTTGAGCTGCGGAAACTGGCGTTTGTCGGCGACAGGGAAGTGGGTTTGAGTGAACCTGTTTGGGCACTATCCCCACGAGCTGTTCATGCGCCTCGGCGTGACGAAGCTCGATGAGCTCGTCGCACGTGCGCAAGGAGGCGAGAACGTTCGATCGCTAGCCCGTGACGTTGGTGTCGCGAACTCAGCACTCACCCGGGCACTTCGCGAGCGAGGAGTGGTCATCACTAGGACAGTCGTGGACGCCGCTCTCACGAAGCGCCTCGCGGCGGAGTACGAGGGGGGCGCAACAATGCGCGAGCTTGAGAAAGGTTCAGACTGTCGCACGGCGCGATGATTCGCGCACTACACCGGTCGGGCGTAGCGATGCGCGCCAGCGCTCCAAGGCGGAAAAACCTAACTGGCGATTGAACTACCGAGCTTGCGTGCCCGTCGACCGAACGGCACCTTGCCGCCTTCGAGATGGTGCAGCGCCAGCTTGTTCAGGTCGTGACGTTCCAACGACCCGCTAGCCTCTACTTCTCCTTGATCGGCCGTTGCCCGCATCGTGACGAGCTGCTCGGAATCAGCGCTCACGACCAGACCGGAGCTGCGCGTCGCAAAGATGTATTGACGCGATCCACGTAGCTCTCGCAGTCGGTCAACTAGATAGTCCTCAATCCACGGTGCGTGCAACGCGTCCTCGGGCTGGTCGATAAGCACAGGTGTGTCGCCATCGGCGAGAAGAATGACGAGAATCGCCGTGCACTTCTGACCGTGGGACAGGTTCTCAATCGCGACGTAGTCAGCACCTTCGGGCTTCTTGAACTTAACGTCGAGGGTGTCCGGGCAGTCAACCTGCTGGATGTATAACAGCTCAGCCCAGAGCTCGCGCTCGGCCACGTTTCCTTGAAGGCGAGCGATGTCGGCGAGGGTCACGCCCGCGGGGAGCTTACCAACCTTCGAAGTGTCACCCGTCCACAGAGCACGCGCGAAGCTGTACGGGTGTACGTTCTCGGCAATCAGATTCAACTCACCGTCGCCCAAGCGGGAGCCGACCTTGATCGATTCGAGCGCCGCACGAAATTCTCGAGTGTCACCCTTCGAGGGGATGTCGATCTTCACGAACCCAGCGGTCTTCGCATTCAGTTCGCGCACGCGAGCGCGACGAAGGGCACGGCGCTCAACGCGGGCCTGCTTGAGATCATCGAGCAGCGCCTCTCGATCAGCCTCTAGCTGGTCAAGTGCTGGCTGCGCCACATCCTTCAACTTGGTTGCCGCCGCTTTGGCCTTCGCGAGGGATGTTTGTACGGATTCAAGCTCTCGACGAAGGCTTGTCAGCGAGGTGTTACCTGACCTCTCAAGCGTTTCGTCGAGTTTCGCCTGGAAAGCCTTGAACTCCGAGTCGAGCTCACTTCGTACTTCAGCAACTGCGGTCTGGAGTTCTGCGATCCGAGCCTGGACTAGCTTGGTAGCTTGCTCAACGCCTTCAGCGAAGGCCCGACGCGCCGCCTGGATGCGATCGAACTGAGCCTTATGTCCAGCAATTTTCTCGCCAACAGCGCCGGGCGATTTTGGAGCATTGAATGCGAGGGAGGCAGCCTGCTCTCCCAGAGTCTTAAGTTCCCCAAGCTCGGATGTCCAGAGGCCCTGCTCTTTAACGAGTTCAGGGTCAAATAGTGCGGATAGTTCTGACTCACGCTTCTGCAGAGCACCGACCTTCGCCGCCTCTTCCGTGAGATTCGCGACGCTCGCTCGTGCATTTATCAGGTCGGAAGCGTTGTCTTCAAGGTCGTACTCGGCGGTCGCGATAAGCGAATCGATATCGGTCAGATCAAGATGCGCATCGATCAGACCCACGCGGCCGACGGGCTGGCGGGCGTACTCGAGGATCTCGCCTTGAGAGAAGGCAGCGATGCTCAGAAGGCTCGAAGGTACGCGATCGATCTCAACCCATTCGTCGTCAACCCGTTGCTCGACGACCGAGGTCGACCCTGCCGGGTCGAAAGCACGATGAACTCGATATGACTCGTCGTCTGCGCTCACGAAGACTTGGACTTCAGTCCCATCCCTCAATGCATACGCAAGCCGGAGATCCACCTCTTCGCGGATTGGCCCGAACTCGTCGCGATCTACCTGCTGGTCAAGGGCGAAGCGGATCGCCTCGAGTACAAGCGACTTCCCAGCGCCTGTTCCTCCGAGGAAGCAGTTCAGGTCTGGGCTGAGATCAATTGAAGCCCCGGGAAGGAACCCACCGGAGATGCGGACACCGTCAATCGTGGGATGAAGCGGCAGAAGAGCGGGGTCCGCAAGCGTGATACGGAGTTCAGGGTCGTCGAACGCATATCGAATACCGCACAGGTCCGGTCGAGCGGCTTTGATCCATGTGCGGCGAATCCCAAGGCCCGTGACCGAGTGCCTGCTTAGAGCAGCGTCGTATGCATCAGAGCTCTGAATGAGCGCAGGATGACGGGAGTCCGCAAGCTTCGCGGCAACCTTGGCAGGAGAGTCGGACTTGACGAACTCGTAGGCCGTGATGTTCTCATTTGCCAGCAGCTTGTTGACGTGGGTCTGCACGGGTTGCTGTAGTAGTCCCCGCTCTTTGTCAATATGCGCGGCGATCGCAACACCACCACTCTCGACGATCTCCTCCGCGCACTCCGCCATTCCCTTAGCCCCGACGATGTCCAGCTGGCCAAACTGCTCGCGAGCGATGCCGAGGCGAACAAGAACGTCTTCCAGCTTGGAACCCGGAGTGCCCTCCTCCCAAACTCCGAGAAGATGCCCGTCGGATGTGCTGAGTTCGAAGCCCGGCAGCACGACGAGTTCGGTGCCCTTGGCCGCTGCTGTCATTTGATCGCACCACGCAGCCGTGTTGTGATCGGTCACCGCGATTGCATCGAGCCCAGCGTCAAGTGCGGCCTTGACGATTGAGGCTGCGTCACCGAAGTCTTCGTCTTTGGCATCGTTCGAACCCGGAGTGTGCACATGCAGGTCGATAGCCCAGAACCGAGCCCAGCCATGGTGCACCGAAGATGTAGTTTTCGTCCCCATACTGCACCTGATTATGACAGCGACATCCGGCCCGTCAAGCGAAAGCAGGATGTGCGTCAAGGCCGATTCTCATGGGCCCGAGCCTGTAGTTTCAGCGACGTCTTTGAGAACGTGCCGGCGTCGATTTCCCATGAGCTGGGACGTGATGAGCACCGAACCGAGGAGGAGATTTGGCTGCTCGACGAGGTCGCGCACACCCACGTCGCTGAGCGACTAGGGAAGTGGCTCGAACGTGCTCCCCCAAGCAGCCCCAAACCGCTGCCGACTATCTACGTCATCCACAAGCGTTCGGAAGTTCCGCCAGAACTGAATACGGACTTCTCGTGATTCGAGGCCGTGCAGCTTCGCGATGCGGCGCTCGACCTCGGCCACTCCGCCGGGCTGTTTCACACCAGCCGTTCGACGGTCACCATACGGGTGATCGGTCTCAGGCAATATCCGCTCAAGCGGGATGAGTTGGAGAAGCTCGAGCGACGACATCATGGCTGGGGGCAGCGAGAAGTAGCAGCCAAGCCGCACCGCCTCCTCGGTAAGCTCCGCTGAGCCTGTCCACCAATGCAGAATCACACCTTCGACCGGCGTACGGTGAAGTTCACGCAGCACCTGGAACTGGGCACGCGAGCTGTGCACGCTCACAACACGTGGTTGTCGTTGGAGTTCCTCGAGCACTGCTCGGAACACCCGCGCCTGGTCAGCGAGTGGCGTCCGACTCCCACCATCGAGCCCAACCTCACCAACAAAAGCAGCTGACTCTACCGCCGTGCTGAAGGCGCGGGCGTCAAATGCCTTGATGTTCCGCACAAGCCCCGGGTGCACACCGACACCCCAACTCGCTCGCAAGTCGCTGCGCGACGACACCGTCGCAAACTCGTCGATCGACCGGGTCATCGCCAAGATGAAAGCACCGAGACCACGCACTGCGGCCGGATCGATATCTGCGGCGAGGTGCGCATGGGTGTCGAGAGGGGGTGGGGTCCTCATAGGGCCAAGTGTCCGAGCTCCTCGCGACCGCGTTCGACCAGTTTCGCTACATCAGAGAGCGGGATATCTGCTGGTATCTGTAGGCGGGAAAGATCAGACTCTCCGAACGGCGAGGCGAGAAAGTCACGCATCGCCAGCACGACCGTCTTGTCTTCGAGCCAGTCGCGCTGCTTGTCGTTCACCGGCTTGAGGTAGTGGGTGCCGTCGTCCAGCCCGCTCGCCGCGAATGAGGCTTTCCGGAGCACACACCCGAAGCAGACACCGCAGGCCACGTCAGGCCCAATGCCGTAGGACCGGGCACCCGTGTGCGAGCAGGAAGAGGTGGATGACAGGAACGCACTTGCTGCCGCGCCGCCGATTGCGTCACTCACGAGCGAGAACATCTCTCCCTTCGTCGCGGCGGCGTAGGGATTGACGACTTCATAGTGCGCACCGACCGTTTCGAGGACTCGCTTGAGATCTGCGATGAACTTCGGATGAGTGGTCTTGGTTGACAGGCTTCCGCGGCGACTCTTCGAGAGCGGCGGGTTGATTGACGCGTAGCCGTTCTCCGGAAGCCACAGAGGTAGGCCATCGACTGACGCGACAGCCAGCCCCAGCGCGATGAAGAGAAGCGAGCGCGACCGCGTCGAGTTCTCCCGACCGTACGCCATGCCGCTCGGGGAATGCCGCCCGCGCGCGATGCGCACCTTGATGTGGTCTGCGGTCGAGCCCTTAGCCATCCGCTCGATCTCATCGGCGACCCGTGTTTGAAGCGGGCGGAGATTTGTCGATGCCCAACTCGAAACCAGCACTTGCTTCTCAGACCGTCCGGCCAGCTCAAGGGCCGAAAGCAGCGCTCCAGTTGCCGAGTCCGCACCGCCGCTCAGAAGAACCGCACGCGTCGCCCCGACAGCAGCGTTTCCGAGCTGCTCAGGTGCCCCGACTTCTCGTCGGAACGTGAGCGACCAGGCGTCGCCGGTCAGGAAGCCAAGCAGCCGTTCGAGGTCGCTCTTGACTCCGTCCCACGGGCCAACCGCAAGCACGTCGATTGTGAGCGCGATGTCTCGTTGATTCCAGCGCGACAGACTGCCCGAGCGACTGGCTGAGCGGTCGGCGGCGAGCACTGCGGCTGCGATACGAACGAAGTCGACGTTGCGGTTCTTCACCAGTCCGTACTCAGCAAGCCGCGGTCCGACGTTGGCATGGAAGTACGGCATGCTCTGTTTGCTGTGCCAGAAGAAGGTGGTGTCCGCGTCGGTCGGCAGCGGGTCAGTGGGCGGGAGGACTGAAAGACGGAACTCGAACACCATTACGCGCCATCCCCGCGGTGAGCGCGTCGGAGCCACCGCAGCCCGCGCTGAATCGCCTTATCGATGTCCTTCTGACTCGCACCTGATTGAGCCAGGTTTGATCCGGCCGCGAGTTGCTGACTGGTCTCGTACACACCGCTGATGAACTCTTCGCGTGAGACGGCGTTGGTGGAATGAAACTCGCCGGCCTCAGACAGAAAGATCTCGGCCACAATTAGCCCGATGGCATGCTCTGCGGTCGCGACGGCGTCCGGCAGGGTTGGGTTTTCGGTGGCATCGAACATCCAGTCCAGAAGGTGAGCAGCGATGTCACGCTGTTCTTCAGCTGGGATGTCACTTCCCATGTCGGCGTCGCAGACGACATCGAGAATCGCACGCACCAATTCGGAGCGAGACGGGAGTTGGGAGAGGCGATCGAAATCGAGACCCGCCTTGGCAAGCGCCTCGCGATCACCCTCTCGAAAAGCCCTCGCGAGCCCGGCTGCGCGACTTGCGGTCGAGGCGTAGGCGCGCGCGTCGCGGCGCGGCGAGCTCTGCTTCTTGGATCCGCCGCCTTGACGACTCCCGCCACCGCCCGAAGCGGCACCCCCGCCGCCTCCGCCAGAACCGCCGCTCGAACGTGGGAACACTGGAATATTGAGCGCCTGCGCGATCACACTCTGCGGAACCGGCGTCTTAGATCCGTCAGTCTGCGACTGGGACCACGAACTGACGCCGTCGCGAAGTGCGCTCGACACCTTGCTCGTCGAACCCTTGTAGGACGAGCTAGTCCCCACGGCTAGATGCCTTCCTTGACGGCACCAAATGCCCCAATGAGTTCTTCCTTACCGCTGGCGCTGGCCATGGCTTCGAACTGGTTGAGAATCTCCGGTGCGTCAGTGGGCTGCAGTGTCGTGAGCGCCGAGACCTTGAGCTCGGAGGGCTTGATTCGCTTGAGCGCGTTCACCACGGAGTCGACAGCACCAGCCTGCACGCGCGAGATGCGCAGCATGGCAATGATCCCCTGCGCCTGCCGCGCTGGCTCGTCCACGACGACGCCACCGATGTAGGACACAAGACGCGTTGCGTTCGATTGTTCGAGTTGCCGAAGCATGTCGTCGCTCACGCGGCGCGCCTCACCAGGCGAGCGAGAAAGGAGCTGAGTGGCCATGTCTCGGATCGACTCTGGAAGTGCATCAGACTCCAGGAAGACGCTCTTGAAGCTTGCTGCGAAAACGAGGTACGGCGCGATGTCTTTCTTGGCGAGCGCAGGCGAGAGGCGCGCCCATCGAACCAATCCTTCGCTAAATTGAGGCTTCGCTTCGGTCGGCACGGGCTGTGCAAGCTTCGTTACCTTGGCACCTGACTGCTTGTTGCCCTCCGCGGGCGACTCGCTTGGACTCTCCCCGTCCAGCTGGTTATCGGCTGCGGGCTTGGAGGCGTCGCCAGTAGTGTCGTCAGTCCCGTCCGTGGCCTGCGGTGTACCCGCAAACGTCTCAAGGGCTTCGAGGTTTGTGCGCAGCGTGCGCTGCCGAAGCCAGTCCGTCAGGGTCTTGAAGTCGTCGGGGAAATACTGCTCAAGCACCATGAGCTTGGCGATCATGGCCTCGTCCAGTGAGATGCCGCGCTTGGCAGCGATCGAAAGTCGCACGGACAGGTCGTTAAGGAACCGCTTTATTCGTCGGGGATTGCCGCGGGTCTTCTCGTGGACGATGGGGCGGATACGCGCGGCGTTATTGCGCTGCTCGACGAAGTCGTCGCGCTGCAGCGACTTGACGGATTCGAGGGTCGCGGCTGCTCGGCGGGCCTCCGCCACCTCCGTGACAATGCCGTTGTAGTCACCGTCGTCGGGCACCAACGAGCGAATCTGAAGCAACACGAGGTACGCCTCTGTGTCGAAGTCGCTGAGCGCCGGAACGGGTACGGAGGTCTGCACGATCTTGTGGAGATACAGCCGAGCCGGAGATTCCTCGCCGATCTCACCGTCATCCGAAAACCGAGTCGCGATGGCTTCCGCGACACGTTCTTCGTCGGCGGCGATGACGAACGACATCTTCGGCACCGACAGGAAGAGGCGAATCGTCTCGAGCGTCTCGACCACGGTCTCGGGGAGACACCGATCGAGGTCATCGACCAGCACGACGACGTTCTCGATTGAGGCGAGACCTTCTGACTCCAGGAGATTCTCAAACTCGGCTCGGAACTGCACCATGTCGGTGATCGGCTCTGGTTGCTCCTCGCCGTCGACTTCGCTCTTCGGCTTCACGAGATCGAGCACGCTCTGCACCGATGGGAGGGTGACCGTGATGGCCGACGTGGCTGCGAGCTTCATCGCCTTTGTCCAGTCGACGCGCTTGACGAGTCGCTTGAGAAGCGACTTTGACTTTTCGCCGAGCCCGTCCTCTGGCAGTGCCGCCTCGATCGCCGCGAGGATTTCGCCGATGAGCGATTCCTTTAGGCCGAGCTGCGGGTCGTAGCGCCAGGGGTCGGTTTCGATGACAATACGGGTCGACTTCGAGCCGTCCGCCGGACGCAGTTGGCGTCCGATCAAGCGGAGGACGGACGTCTTGCCACTTCCCCAGCTGCCAGAAAGACCGAGCGCGATGGGGTCGAGGCGAGGATCGAGCACTGCGTCCACGACGGTCGATGCGACAGCATCAAAAGAAAGCAGGTCAACTTCCGTTGGCTCATCGAGCAGAAGCGGGTAGCGCTTCGATTCGGTACTACTTTCGTTTGTGTCAGTCATGCTCAATCCCCCAAGAGCTCAACCGAGGTTCCTCATTGAACTCGTACAAATATTCTATCATTTCGCAGATATGCCGCTAAGGGCATCACACCCGCCGACAAGGCCTGCGACTAGTGCTGCTGCCGACGCCCAGACTGCTTGCCACGCGCCCGCGGTGGGCCATCCATCGAACCGCCACCATTCCATCACGAGGCGTTAATCTAGGGCCCGCTCGGACCGCGGTGTTCACGCCGGCGATGTTCCTTCTCAACCCGCGTGAGATGGGAGATCGACTCGGTTCCATCCCGGGCGATGGCCCTGGGTCGTCGCCCGCATCGCCCCTGAATCGTTCAGCGCCCGATGTGGGGTCGTACGTCGCGCCTCGACTATCCCTCGTTGACGCCGTCGAGCACGAATATACAGCGCACCGACGGACGGCCGTCGCCCGTCGTTGCATCAGCTGCTCGAATCGCACTGGTCGGAACATCTCCTCCGAGCTGCTTGCAGTTCTCGTCCGCACTCCGGTTGGCGATGTCCCCGCCCGTCACCTGCCCAGGCCAAGGCATCCCGGAGTGGCATGGCACGTTCCGGGCGAAGTCGGGCTGGCCATCAAGATACGCCTCCGCATCTTCGGGAAGCGTGCATGCCGCGAATGTCTGGATCGGATCCTTCGTAGCGGAGATGCGGAACGTGTCAGTCTGCAAGTAGTCGCCATCAGCACGCCCCAACGCACATCCAGTCGGTCCCACGTCCGCCGTCACGCGGCGGGTGAGCCCCGGGCCCGGGCGGGTAGCGCGAACGGCGTTGACAGCGTCTTCGCAACTAAGATCGGGCGCGCGCTCGATGATCTCCAGATGGTGAGGTAGGCGGCAGTCAACAATCGCAAACGCGGAGTCCGGGTACTTTATGCGGGCATTTGGCTGTGCTTCGGAGCCCTTGTAGGCGAGACACTCGGCAACCGCCGATGCCGACGGTGTCGGCGTCACGGACTGCGCGGTACCGCCAAATGCCGCTATTGCGACGATGAGTGCTCCAACACCGGCCAACATTGCGATCTGGCCAGCAAGGGAGTTGATCCACTTCCCGAGTGGGCGGTCCCACAATGTCCCGCGCGATCTCCTTGCTCGACTTCGGCGAGTTGCGGGAGCTTCGTCGGACCCTGGCTCGCTCATGTCTGGAAACTATCACCGCGGCGACCAGGCGCCGGAACCGCCAAAAGTGCCCGCAGCTAGCTGTCGATTGCCCGCACGTCACCTCCAATGCAGTCGCCGACGGACGTTCGCGTTCCGGACGAAAGGCTTCGCTGCCAGCGCGCTGTGTCACAGCCCCACGACGACTGACCCGAAATCGCGCGGTCGTCCTTTTCGGTTCGGCGATAGGCTGTCGACGACTGGGGGTGGGTATTGAATCGTGCGAGCGCGACGTGGCGAACGGGGGACTCGCTTGCCTTCTCGCGGATGCGCGCAGTGTTTGTGGAACTCGAGGCTTTGCTGTTGCGGAGAGCGCGCGCCACGTCCCCATCCGGCTCGGCACTCGAAGAGTTGCGACAGGCTCATGCGGACGTCAAGTCTCTCGAGGGATTCGATCGGGACGCTGTCGTTCGCCTATCGAACGCTTTGCAACGACGCGTCGATGAGTTGAAGGCTGATGCGCCATGAGCGTTCGCGAGTTGACGTCGGCGATGCTTGACGAGATCCTCGAGGAGGACATCGTCCCAGCCATGTTCCCCGAGGCGACCTCTGGGCAACCGACGCTCGCGATAGTCACAGGCGTCCCGGGCGCCGGGGCCGCACGTTGCACCGCACGGGTTCTCGCCCCAGCACCGGCCAACGTGGTGGTCCTAAGCACCGAGCTACTCGCCGGCTTTCATCCGGACTTCCTTGTCGCCTCCTCACCATCCGATCTGAGCGTGGTCAGGG
>Ga0209930_1000231_pt1 | contig 183057 bp, 170 predicted proteins | sample ThiBiot_500_biof_2_FD_183948 | JGI IMG/M metagenome (GOLD analysis project Ga0209930, IMG submission 183948) | Wastewater bioreactor microbial communities from Cape Town, South Africa - Thiocy_cont_500_biof (SPAdes) | ecosystem: Engineered > Bioreactor > Thiocyanate-remediating >...
GGCTCAATCCGCCGCCACTCCACATCGCTCAGCCAATAAACCTGCTTCGCCATCCAAGCCCCCAGATCATGGAAAGCTTGAATCACATAGCCCCGCTCGTGGGAATCCTTATTGAGTACGGACCCTAACTCAAGTCTGCCCGATAGCGCTTTCGAGCGAAGTGGGTACCGGTTCGCGTCCAGAAAACGCGTCAAATTAAAATCATAGAGCCCCGCTTCTGATTCCGCGTGATCGGGCGTCGGCGTCAGGGACGATTTTTGTAAGACGGAGCGCTGGCGCAAAAATACGCAAAATAAAAGACCAGCTTTCGCCGGTCCGATCTCGTCTCGATTCCAATGTCGTCTCAAGCCGTAGGGTGAGGCTGTCGTCCCCTGCGATGAGGCCCGATCCTGACAACTCCGGGGGGCTGGGGGCTGAGGATCCGGTGCCGAAAGAATCGGGCCATCGCAGAGCTGTTTGTTTCTCAATCCAGCGGGGCGGTTGCTTGACGGAAATTGGGCTGCATTATGATTTTTGATCACGGATCTGGTGATGACTGGCCGTCGCTCCGGCGCGGCTTTGCGGGACGGTTCCAGTTCGGTCTGTCGGAGGCACCCGCAAGCCTCTTGCGGTGAGGCCCATCCGGGGCGATCATGTCGTTGACCTGACAGGAGGCGCCGATGAGTTCGCTATCGGACGAGGTTGATCCGGGTGAGGCCCGTGCGGCGGAACGCGGCTCTGCCGCACTTTCCGTTCCCAGCCGCGTGACATTCAATCGTCTCGAACTCAACCGCATCCTCAATCTTTATGGACGCATGGTCGCAGCCGGCGAGTGGCGGGATTATGCGATCGATTTCCTCAAGGATCGGGCGGTGTTCTCGATCTTCCGCCGCGCCTCCGAGGTTCCGATCTACCGTATCGAGAAAGATCCGCGGCTGACGCGCAAGCAGGGCGCCTATAGCGTGATTTCGGCCAGCGGACTGATCCTTCGGCGCGGTCACGAACTCGACCGCGTCCTGCTTGTTATCGACCGCAAGCTGGCGCTGGTCTGACGCGGCTCCGGCCGTGGACCAGTGGGTGCCGTGGCCATATCGCGGGCGGTTGTTGCAGAAAATCTGGAAAATGCGAACAGCGGGATCGCCCGCGCCGGGATCGGCGGCGGGTTGAACGGCGGCTGCTTTCGGGAATCCATTGTGAGCAAATGCGGGATAAACCGCGATCGGGGCGTGACAAAGCGGCGATATTTCCCGAGAATCACGTGATCCGAGGAAGGTGGACGAATTTGTTGGCAGTGGCTGGCGCGAGAAGAATTCTGGCCGGTTTTGCAATGGCTTACGGCGCAATGGTGCTGATCTCAACCCGCGCCGATGCGGGATGGTGGTCGCGTGCCCCGGCTGATTTCGAGGAATGCGCTGCGAGCGCGCAAAAGAACGCGACCTCGCCCGAGGACAAGGACAAGCAGCTGACGGCGTGCGAGGCGCGGTTCGCCGGCCGGCGCAAGCCCGGCGGCGGCTATACCTATTTCGACTTCATGCAGAACAGGCATTTCGACATCGCGGGGCCGAACCCGACCGCGGAAGAGCAGAAACACATCGATGAGCAGTATGCCGCCTTTCTCAAGGACCAGCGGCGCAGCATCATCGCGGCGGCATTTCTTCAGAAGCGCCAGCAGGTCGAGCAGGCCACGGTGGCGGCTTCGGCTGTTGCCAAGCCGGCAACCGACCCTAAGACGCCTTCCGGCGGCGTCAGGCCTGCGGCCGCGCCAAAACCGGCCGAGGCGCGCATAGCCGTGCTTCCGCGTCCGCGTCCGAAAATGCTTGGCTGCGAAAAGGAACTTTTCTCGGCATGCAGCTGGTCGCGCATGTCAACCGGCGTGCGCGACCTCAAAAGGGCCCTGTTCGGCTCGTCCTCCGGCAAGGATGAGCGCAGCTAGAGCATGACCCTGCTCCGGGCCTGATGCGAGGCCGGAACCGGTTTTTGACAAGATCCTGCTCAATCAAAAAGACCCCCTGAGACGGGTTCAACGAAGTTGGATCAGCCTCGAATTGTGGTCGCGCCTGATGTAACCGCCAGGATCCGTCACGGCGCGGCTTGCCGGGTGATATGCGGCTTACCGATAAAATCCGCGCTCGCGAAAAGCAACGCGGGGGTTGATGCCGCAATAGGCATCGGTTCCAGATGCCGTGGCCATGCATTGCCGATAGGTCGAGAACTGGCAGTTTCCCGGATAACCCCACTGCTTGCCTTGCAGGCAGTATCTGTAGTCACGAGCTGATGCCGGCGAAGCAGCGGCGATCGTCAGGATGAAAGCGGTCAATAAAGCCACACCAAGCAAATTCTGCATCTCGCGTCTCCTTTGCGAATGAACGAACCGGAAACGAGGATGTTCCATAGATCGACAGATGCCATGGCGTCGACTGACGCGGCGAACAACTCGGCGTGTCGCTGACTTGGCCGGGATCGGCTTGCCGGCAAGGTGAACGCGGGACTACTCCGCGCTGCTGACCAGCTTGATCTTCGGGGCCGCCGCCTCGATCAGATCGTGATAGGCATCAAGGTAATCCAGCGCCATGCGGCGGGATGTGAAGCGCGCCTCGAATTCGGCCCGGATGGTCCTGCGGTCGAGCGTCGCTAGGCGGTCGACGGCTGTGGCGGCGCTGATCTCGTCCTCGACGATGAAGCCGGTCCGCCCGTCCTCGACAATCTCGGCAACGGAGCCGTGGTTGTAGGCGATGACCGGCGTTCCGCACGCCATGGCCTCGATCATGACGAGGCCGAATGGTTCGGGCCAGTTGATCGGCAGCAGCAGGCCGACGGCGCCGCTGAGGAAATCGGACTTCTCGCGGTCGCTGATCTCGCCGATATAGTCCACGAGCGGATGGTCCATCATCGGGCGGATGATTTCATCGAAATAGTCCTGATCGTCGCGGTCGATTTTCGCGGCGATCTTGAGCGGGATGCCGCAGCGAACGGCGATCTTGATCGCGCGGTCGACGCCTTTTTCCGGCGCGATGCGCCCGAGCACGGCAAGATAGCCCGGCGTGACCGGGCGCGGCGTCAGCAGATCTTTCGGAAGCCCGTGATGGATCGTGCGCAGCCAGCGGGCCTGCGGAACCGGACGGCGTTGCGCGTTGGAGATCGAAATCACCGGAATTGATGAAAATGCGTTGAAGACCGGCTGGTGCTCCGGAAGGTCGAGGCGTCCGTGAAGCGTCGTAAGAAACGGCGTCGGCTGGCGCGAGAACAGCGAGAACGGATAGTAGTCGAGATGGAAATGAAGGATGTCGAACTCTTCATCGTCGCATTTACGGCGGACCCGTTCCAGCATCACCGTATGCAGGGCGTTTGGATCCCGAACGGCACCGTCGAGCCGCAGGGCTTTCGGCCAGGTCGCATCGAGCCTAGCTGAGGTGCGAGAATCGCCGCTGGCGAAAAGCGTCACGTCGTGACCCAGGGCGACAAGCTCCTCGGTCAACCAGTAAACCACGCGTTCAGTGCCGCCATACAGTTTCGGCGGGACAGCCTCCGTCAACGGAGCAACCTGCGCAATGCGCATCTAATCGTCTCCTATCACATTCACGTTTTCATGAGATTGAAAGCCCTCGACAGCGCCAGCATCGCCATTTCGGGAACGCATTCGCGTCAGCGCAGTTCCCTACATTCTTTCCACATTGTCGTCTTGCTGATGCCATCACGGCCTTTCAGACAAGCAAGTGTTCCGATTCCGGAGTTCGCCTGCCCTTCACACAACCTCCGACGCAAACTTCGAAATCAAAGGGGCACGAGCAACTTTATGAATTCGGTGCGGGTTGGTTTCAGTTCGCTTTGACGGATTAGCCAAGACTGATGGAGCGAACTTCCGAACGAACCTCCACACTAGGCGGTCAATGCAACGAAGTTTCTGCGCATTGACGGCTTTTCTGAGGGTCTTGTGGGGCGGCTGGATCCAAGGCGACGTCGCCATCCGGTCAACTTCAATCAACTTCAAAGCGGCACGGTGGGAACGCATGAACGATTTTTCGGGATACGGCGGTCGGCCTTTCTCTTTCGTGATGCGCTATTGCCGCCAGCGGTCGGCCTCGCATCTCGTAATTCTCTTTTGCGTCGTGGCGGCGGTAACATGTTCGGTGGGAACGCAATACGGCGTCAAATCACTGGTCGATGCGCTGGCATACGGGCCCGGGCGTAGCGGCGCGGTATGGCTGGCACTTATCTTTCTTATCGCGCTGATCGCCGCCGACAATTTTCTGTGGCGGGTCGCGGGCTGGGTCGCGAGTTTCACCTTCGTCGGCGTCACCGGCGACCTGCGCCGCGATATTTTCCGGCATCTCACCGGCCATGCGCCGAGCTACTTCGCGGACCGGATGCCGGGGATGCTGACGAGCCGGATCACGGCGACATCGAACGCCGTGTATACCGTGGAGAACATGCTGGTCTGGAACGTGCTGCCGCCCTGCATCGCGACCGTCGCCGCGATCGCGTTGATCGGAACCGTCAGCCCGGCGATGGCGGCGGGGCTGACGGTTGTCGCCGGCGTCATGGTTGCGGCGATGTTCAGAATGGCGGCGGCGGGAAAACCCCTGCATGACGATTTCGCCGACAAGGCCGCGGCGGTTGACGGCGAGATGGTTGATGTCGTCAACAACATGCCGCTGGTCCGGGCGTTCTGCGGAATCCATCACGAGCATGACCGTTTCGACATCACAGTCGGCAGGGAGTTGAGCGCGCGCGGGCGAAGTCTTCGCTATCTCGAAAAGCTCAGGATCACCCATGCCGCCATCACCGTCGCGCTGACCATTTCGCTGCTGGTATGGGCCACCACGCTCTGGCAACGCGGCGGCGCCACCACCGGCGATGTCGTGCTGGTCTGCACGCTCGGTCTGTCGATTCTGCATGCGACGCGCGATCTGGCCGTTGCCCTTGTCGACATCACCCAGCATGTCGCGCGGCTGTCCGAAGCGGTCGCGACGCTGCTGGTTCCGCATGAGCTGACCGATCATCCCGAAGCCGAGCCGCTGCGCGGACATGGCGCGGCGGTTGCGTTCAACGCCGTGACGTTCCGCTATCCCGGCGGCGGGACGGTGTTCGAGCGTTTCAATCTCCGCCTTCAGCCCGGACAGCGCGTTGGACTGGTTGGCGAATCCGGTGGCGGCAAGTCGACGCTGTTCGCCCTGTTGCAGCGATTCTACGATCTCGAGCGCGGCAGCATCACGATCGACGGCCAGGACATTTCACGGGTCACGCAGCAGAGCCTGCGCGCCGCCATCTCCGTGGTGCCGCAGGACATTTCCCTGTTTCATCGCTCCATCCTCGAAAACATCCGCTACGGCCGTCCGACCGCGACCGACGACGAGGTGCTGCGCGCGGCGATCGCGGCGCGTTGCGATTTCGTCGAGAGCCTGCCCGAAGGGCTCGCGACCATGGTTGGCGATCGCGGCGTGAAACTCTCCGGCGGCCAGCGCCAGCGCATCGCCATCGCGCGCGCCTTCCTCAAGGATGCGCCGATCCTGCTGCTTGACGAGGCGACCGCGGCGTTGGACAGTGAATCTGAGGAAGCCATCCGCGAGGCGCTCGGTCGCCTAATGCGGGGCCGCACCGTGATCGCGATCGCGCACCGGCTTTCGACGTTGCGTGATTTCGATCGCGTGGTCGTGCTCAGGGACGGAAAGATCATCGAAGACGGCCAGCCCGGCCGCTTGATGCGCAAGGACGGACACTACGGGCAGTTGGTCGCGAAGGAGATGAGCCGCCTCTCGGTTCATGCGGCCTGAAACGCCGGGTTGGGGGCGGGTGTCGGCGGGGGCCGCGCGGCGATAAATCCGGGGGAGTCAGAATGACGGCAATCAAAGCCACGGCTGCTCAAATCAAGACGGCTGCTCAAATCAAGCTCCTGCCGTCGCCAGACGGTCTGGTGGAGGAGTCGCCGTTCTATATTCCGATGACGGGCCCCTCGGCCCGTCCGCGCCGCACGTTGAAGCACGACGACACCTTTGTGGTGCTCGACAGTCACGGTGATATCGGAGCCTCCGCGGGAGGACCCGACGGTCTGTTCAATACTGATACGCGCTATCTTGCCAGGCTCGAGATGGTTCTCAACGACATGCAGCCGCTTCTGCTCGGCTCCAATCTGCGCAACGATAATTCCGGTCTGACGGTCGATCTGACCAACCCGGATATCTACGACGGTAACCGGATCGTATTCCGCAAGGATACGATCCATATCGTGCGCACGGTTTTTCTCTGGCGCGGCACCGCGTATCAGCGGATCGGCATCCAGAACCACGGCGAGGAGACCGCGAGCTTCGATCTCTCCCTGCTGTTCGATAACGATTTCGCGGATCTATTCGAAGTGCGCGGCGAGCGTCGGGCCCGCCGCGGCGTCGGCACCGGCGAACTGTCCGATCTATCGACCGTCGTCCTGTCCTATGTCGGTCTCGACGACGTCGTTCGCACCTCGCGCCTGCATTTCGAGCCACGCCCGACGCGCCTGTCCGTCAACAGCGCGATCTATCATCTCGACCTGCCGGCGCAGCAGACTGCTGCGATATTTCTCACCGTGTCCTGCAACAAGCCGGCGACGGAGACGCCCGCTCCGTTTTATCGGAGCTTGCTGGCGCATCGCCGCGAAATGCGACGTGCCTGGTCCGGCGCGACGAATATCGAGACCTCGAACAACATCTTCAACGAGGTCGTATGCCAGTCGATGGCCGATCTGAATATCCTGATGACGCAGACGCCGCACGGTCGCTATCCCTATGCCGGAATTCCCTGGTACTCGACGACGTTCGGGCGTGATGGACTGATAACGGCGTTGCAGATGTTGTGGATCGATCCCGGCATCGCACGCGGCGTTCTCAACAGGCTCGCGGCGTTTCAGGCCCAGGTGGTCGATCCCAGCGCCGATGCGGAGCCGGGAAAGATTCTTCACGAGATGCGCGGCGGAGAAATGGCCGCGTTGCACGAGGTGCCGTTCGAGCGATACTACGGCAGCGTCGATTCGACGCCGCTGTTCGTGCTGCTTGCGGGACTCTACGTCGAGCGCACGGGCGATGAGTCGATCCTTGAAGGACTATGGCCGGCGATCGAGGCGGCCCTGGGCTGGATCGACGGGCCTGGCGATCCCGACGGCGATGGTTTCGTCGAGTACCGCCGCGCGTCCGAACAGGGCCTTGCCAATCAGGGCTGGAAGGATTCGTTCGACGCGATATTCCATGCCGACGGCACGCTTGCGGAGGGCAATATCGCGCTGGCCGAGGTGCAGGGTTATGTCTTTGCCGCCAAGCGGTCGGCGGCGCGGTGCGCAAGCGCGCTCGGTCTGACCGATCGCGCCCGTGAACTGGAACGCGCCGCGGAACGTCTGGCGTCCCGGTTCGAGGAGGCGTTCTGGCTGCCGGATCTGCGCACCTACGCGCTGGCGCTCGACGGAAAGAAGCAGCCTTGCAAGGTACGGACGTCGAATGCCGGACAGTTGCTGTTCACCGGCATGGTCCGGGAAGAGCGGGCGCGCATGGTCGCCGCCGACCTGATGCGGTCGCAGCTCTTCACCGGCTGGGGGATTCGCACTGTCGCCGCCGGGGAGGCGCGTTACAACCCGATGTCCTATCACAACGGCTCGATCTGGCCGCACGACAATGCGCTGATCGCGCTCGGACTCGCGCGATACGGCCTCAAGCATTCGGTCGAACAGGTCTTCAAGGGATTGTTCGACGCGGCCACCTACATGGATCTGCGGCGGTTGCCGGAACTGTTCTGCGGCTTCCGGCGCGAGCCACGGCGCGGGCCGACGCTCTATCCGGTCGCCTGTTCGCCGCAGGCATGGGCGAGCGCCACCCCTTTCACGCTGCTGGAAGCGGCGCTGGGTCTGGAGTTTGATGCCGCACGGAACGAGATCAGGCTGCGCAACCCGCGGCTTCCGGCATTCCTGAACGAGATCATCCTGCGTGGGCTGCATCTTGGCGAATCCAGTGTCGATCTGCGCCTGCGCCGTCATGATGAAGATGTGTCGCTCGAGGTGTTGCGCACGCGTGGCCACATTCAGGTGTCGATCGTTCTGACGCGCTAAACCGCTTTCGCGCGCCGCGATTTCAATTGGGCAGCGAGGACTCATGTCTCGAACAGGTTCGACGAAAGCCGTTCTTTCGATCGCCGTCCTGGTGCTCGCCGCCATGCACGCGATGGCCGACGACGCGGTTCAGCCGCAGGCCGGTCCCGCCCCCGCAAGTCCGCCGGTAGCAGCAAGTCCGCCGGCGGCCGCAAAGCCTTCGGACAAGGCGACCGCTCCGCCGCCATCGATCACCGTGATCGGTCCGGCCGATGCCCATAGCGTGTTGGGACGCGAGGTGCGAAGCACGAGCGGTCAGGACATGGGGCGGATCGTCGATGTGATCGTGGACCGGGCAGGCGCGGTTCGCGCCGCCGTGATCGATTTCGGCGGCTTCCTTGGGGTCGGCAGCCGGAAGATCGTGGTCGACTGGAATGCGCTTCGCTTCGGCAAGGTGAAGGGCGCGAGTGACAGCATCAGCCTCGAACTGACGCAGGACCAGGTGAAGGCGGCGCCGGAATACAAGGAAGGCGCGCCTGTCGTGGTGCTGGGCGCGTCGGGAACTCTTCAGCCCCTCAACCTGGGTCCTTGATCAGGGAGGTATGCAATCTGTTTTGCGCGACGGGCCCAACGATCGTCCGATCCGGATAGCGTGCGCCAGCGGCGGGCGAGCGTAGGAGATGTGGATCCGCCGCCCCCGGCCGGCGGGCAGGACCCTCATCCGTCGGCACAAAGCCAGCGTGGTCTCGACTGGTTCATTTTCTTTCTTGCCGACGTGCAAACCGGATTCGGTCCCTTCGTCGCGGTCTATCTCACCACGCAGAAGTGGACGCAGTCCGAGATAGGGCTGATTCTGTCGATCGGCGGGATTGTCGGCCTGATCGGTCAGATGCCGGGCGGCGCGATTATCGATGCCGCCCGTTCGGAGCGTCTGGTTGCGGGGCTCGCCGTCGCCACGATCGGCGTCAGCGCTCTCGCCTATGCGGCCTGGCCGATCTTTCCGGTCATTGCGCTGGCGGCGATCCTGCATGCCGCGGCGAGTTGCGTGCTCGGCCCTGTGATTGCCGCCATCAGCCTCGGCCTTGTGGGGCCGCGAGCGATCGGCGAGAGGCTCGGACGCAATGCGCGCTTCGCCTCGCTCGGCAACGGCGTGGCGGCGGGCGTGATGGGCGTCGTCGGCTATCTGGTGTCGAGCCGGGCGGTGTTCGTGGTGAGCTTTGCCTTTGCGGGCGCGACGCTGCTTGCGCTGGCGCGGATCCGCGACCGGGAAATCGATCCGGAACAGGCCCATGGAGCCATTGCGCGCGTCGAGCCGGATCCCGACGCGACCAGCGTCGTCCATCTTCTGCATCAGAGGCCGCTGGTCATTTTCGCCTGTACGGTTTTCCTGCTCCAGTTCGCCAATGCGGCGATGCTGCCGTTGATGGCGGGCATCGTGACCGAACGTTCAAGCGAGGGCGCGCCGGCGCTGATCGCGCTCTGCATCATCGTCCCGCAGGCGATCGTCGCCTTGATCTCGCCATCCGTCGGCCGCAAGGCGCAAGCCTGGGGGCGCCGCCCGCTGCTCATGATCGCCTTCGTCGCGCTGGCTGTTCGGGGGCTTTTGTTTGCGACGGTCCACGATCCGTCGCTGCTGGTTGTGGTGCAGGTGCTGGACGGCGTCACGGCCGCGGTCTTCGGCGTCATGATCCCGCTCATTGTCGCAGACGTCGCCTTCGGCTCCGGTCATTTCAACCTCGCGCAGGGCGTTATTGGCACCGCCACCGGAATAGGCGCGTCACTCAGCACGGTAGTTGCCGGTACCATGAGCGATCACTTCGGGCATGGCGTCGCGTTCACGGGATTGGCCGCCGCCGCATTATCGGGCCTGCTGGTGGTCTGGACCCTCATGCCTGAAACCCGCCCTGCGGGACTGCCGCGGTGAGGGTCGTAAGCCCGCACGTTTCGAGCATGATCCCGAAAAGTGAAAACCGGTTTTTGGAAAAGATCATGCTCAAACAAAAAGATAAGCGGACGAGTCTGGCGCCCGCTTCCGATCCATCAAAAACGAAAAGGCACCTAACGGTGCCAGGGTTCCGAACTGCTTTTCTCGAATTCCTTGATCTGCAATTCGTATTCTTCGGCGAGCTTGAGCAGGCGCTTTTCGGTGAACGAATCGGTGCCTTTTGCAAGACGGCGGCAGCGTTCTGCCTGTTGTCTCAGGAAATCGATATCCATGATGCCATCGGGTTTTTGAAGTCCTGAATGTCAGCCCGCCTTCAATGCTCGTCAGCAAAGCGCCGTCGAGGATCTAAACCGAAAAGGAAGCCACGATCCCCGGATCAATGCGAATGCTGGGTAACCTGCGCAGCGGTTTTGCGTTCCCGGTTATGCACAGGAGTTACGGTGGCTCAGGGAAAGGCGGCGCGTCCAAACGCTGCAGATGTCGTGTAATATCGGGGAGACTCGAAGGGTCTGCGCTGCCGCTCCTTGCGGGCGGCGGCGGGGTTCTGCGCGGTCGTCGTCCTTTCGGCGCGCAGCGCGTTTGCCGGCAAGGGTTGGTTCGCACGGGATTGGTTCAGCGAGGAGTCATGGCAACGTTGCTTCTTCCCTTTTCGCCGCGCTTCATCGTCCTGACGATCTGCGCGGTGGTCACGGCGCTTCTGGTTGGCCTCGGGATCGAGGACCGCGGGATCCGCGACGTGCTCATTGTTCCGATCCTGATCTTCGGGGCGCTGACCGCGCTCGGGATCCGGGATCTCCTGCAAAAGAGTCACGCCATCCTGCGCAACTATCCGATTTCGGCGCACATCCGTTTCCTGCTTGAAGAAATCCGCCCGGAGATGCGGCAGTATTTCTTCGAGAGCGAAAAGGACGGCATGCCGTTCAGCCGGGACACGCGCTCCGTGATCTACCAGCGCGCCAAGATGATGCTCGACAAGCGTCCGTTCGGCACCCAGGAAAGGGTCTATGGCGAAGGCTATGAATGGATGCACCATTCGATGGCGCCGACGCTGCATGCGGAGGAGAAGTTCCGCATTACCATCGGCGGACCGGATTGCGCGAAGCCCTATTCGGCCTCGGTCTTCAACATATCCGCGATGAGCTTCGGCGCGCTCAGTCCCAATGCGGTGCGCGCGCTCAATGCCGGCGCCAAAAAGGGTGACTTCGCCCACGACACCGGCGAGGGCGGCGTCAGTCGTTACCATCGCGAAGCTGGCGGCGACCTGATCTGGGAGATCGGCTCCGGCTATTTCGGCTGCCGCAATCCTGACGGCAGCTTCAATGCCCGCGAATTCGCGCGCGTCGCGGCCGACGACCAGATTAAGATGGTCGAGCTCAAGATCAGCCAGGGAGCCAAGCCCGGCCATGGCGGTGTCTTGCCGGCCGCCAAGGTTTCCGAGGAGATTTCCAGCATTCGCGGCGTCGGCATGGGAGAGGACTGTATTTCGCCGTCCCGTCACAAGGCATTCTCGACGCCGGTCGGCCTGATGAAATTCATCGCCGAGATGCGGCGCCTGTCGGGTGGCAAGCCGGTCGGGTTCAAGCTCTGCATCGGGCACAAATGGGAATTTCTCGCCATCTGCAAGGCGATGCTGCAAACCGGAATCTATCCCGATTTCATCGTCGTCGACGGCAAGGAGGGCGGCACCGGCGCCGCGCCGCTGGAATTCATGGATCACCTCGGCATGCCGATGCGCGAGGGCGTCAACTTCGTCCATAATGCGCTGATCGGCATCAATGCACGTGACCGGATCAAGATCGGCGCGTCCGGCAAGATCGCAACCGGATTCGACGTCGCGCGCGCCATGGCGCTCGGCGCAGACTGGTGCAACTCGGCGCGCGGCTTCATGTTCGCGCTTGGCTGCATTCAGTCGCTGAACTGTCACACCGATCGCTGCCCGACCGGAATCGCCACGCAGGATCCGTCGCGCAGCCGCGCATTGGTGGTGCCGCACAAGCTCGAGCGGGTCTACAACTATCATCGCGCCACGTTGCTCGCGCTCACCGAGCTGATCGCCGCGGCGGGACTGGAGCATCCGAGGGAGCTGCGCCCGATCCATTTCTCACAGCGCGTATCGAATACCGAGGTGGCATCATTCGACGCGCTTTATCCAACGTTGCGGCAAGGGGAACTGCTCGACGGCACCACCGATCCGCGCTTCCGCGACGCCTGGGCGCGGGCGCAGGCGGATTCGTTCGCGCCGGCGGATAAGGGTGGTTGAGCAGCTTCAAAACTCTCCGTGCAGTCGTCCGGAAAACACATGCACGGGGCCGCGGTCGGCGTTGTAGGCGGGGTTCGTAATGAACTGATAGTCTGCGGTCAGCGTGAACCGCTTGTCCAGCGCGTAGGCATAGTAGGCTTCCAGCACGCGCTCGCGGCGGTAGTTGAGCTGGCCGTCGCCGATAAGCACGCCGAGGCCGCCGGCGGCGATGAAGTCGCGGTGATCCCGTGACAGCGCGTTGATCGCGCCGCCGAGGCCGATCACGTCGTCCGGCCGGCTCCAGCGCGCGCCCTTGATCGAGGCGCCGAGCGCGAGGCTGGCGTCGATGTCGGTGAACGCCATGATCTCGGTCTTGCCGTCGTTCCAGCTCCAGCGGCCGAACAGCCCGATGTCGTCGGTGACCGCCTGCTCGACGTTGACGACATAGCCGTACTTGATGCGCCCTGTGCGGGTCTGCGCGATGTCGAGGTCGAAAGCGGGATTGTTCAGCGTGTCGCGATAGCTGCCCATATAGGCGCTGTTGATCCAGCCGAGGGTCCGGATCGCGCCGGGCCGCCCGAACAGAGAGTGTCGCGTCTCCAATTCCACCACATATTCGCCGCGCTGGAACAGGCGGGTGTCGAAGCTGTTGGAGTTCGATTCCGAATCCATCAGGAAATAGCCGCCGCGCAGCGCCCAGCGTTTCTGGTTAAGTTCCGCTGTCACGCCGTAGCTCAGTCCGACCTTGTCGGCGGAATAGTCGAAGGCGCCCGGCGCCCACAGCGCCCAGTTCATGAAGTCCTTGCGGGTGTCCTTGGCATAGGCGTTGCCGTCGAAGACGTCGGTCACCGCGAACTTGCCGGCCTGAACTGTCAGCCGCGAAATGTCGGCCTTGCCCGCCAGTTGCGTCGGTCCGCTGGGCAAATCCTCCTGCTCGCCGCCGAAGCCAAAGGTCTGGCGCACGAACAGCCGCGACGTATTGTAGTGCGGGTAGGGGAAGTTGGACTTTTGCGCTTCGCCGCTCGGGAAGCCTGCGACGCCGACGGTATCGCTGAGGCCGAACCCCTGCAGCAGTTCGGGGTTGTAATAGACCTCGCCGCCGTCCCAGAGCCGCGCGTTCAAAAACAGGCTGTTGCTCCAGGTCGCCTGATATTGCGCGGCCGGACTCAGGCTGTTGGCGCCGCTGTAGGGCGCGCGGAACGACGGATAGCCCTGGCCGAGATAGGTGGTCTGGCCGTGAATCTCCCAGCGGTCGGATTCGGGATCGGCGAGGGCCCCGATATGACGGTCCGCGATTCCGGTCGAGTCACCGAACTGACGGTTGAGCCCGATGCGGATCGACTGAAAATCCATCGTCGAGGCGTATTGCGCAGCCGACGGGAACTGAACGGCCGCCTTGTCGAACCGGTAATAGAGATATTCGAGCCGGGCGCTCCAGTGCGGCGCAAAGGCGTATTCGAGGCCTGCGCCGGCAGCCCACCCGAGACGCATGTCAAGCGACTTCTCCTGATCGCCCGACGGCAGAACGTTGAGATAGCGTTCGCCGGTGAAGGCAAGGCCGCCGCTGGCAAAAGCGAGCCACGGGCCTATTGCATAGCCGATCCGTCCGCGCGCCGATCCGATAAAGTCCCATTGATGCGTGACGTCGGAGCGCGGACTCGCGAGCGTTGAGATGATCGAATTCGAATCGATGTAGCTCGGAAACGAGATGTCGGCTTCGAGGCCGAGCAACAGGCCTGAGGGAAGCCGGAGGTTGTAGCCGGCCTGGATGCCACCGATGATGCCGCCGAAATCATTGCGGCCGATGGTCGGCGCAGGGTCGACGAGCGACGCCGCCGACCGGCCGCCACCAAACCCGGCATGTGCGCCGATATAGAGGCCGGTCCAGTCGAAGGCGGTCATGGGGCGGGCGGTCTCGACCACGGGCAGGTCTGCCGCGCGCGCGAACTCTTTCGGCGCCAGCAGGCTCGCCGTCAGGCTGGCGAGAACGCATGTCGCGCGTCCTAACGCTTGCACCGGCCGCACGTGACCCAATCTCATCCGCCCTGTCACAAGTTTCATCCGCCAAGCCGACGCAAACCACCGAGTGGGACGTGGTTGCTGCTGCCTTCGATATTATTGCAACTAATTCGCAATAGCAACTACTATCAAGCACCCCCCAAGGAAACGCCCAGAGCCATCCAGAAATCCCATCCGGGTGTAACGGGGGTACGACGGGATTTGGCCGCGACGCCGTGCAGGAGAGCCAAAAACCATGGGTTTGCGGGTGGACGGCGGGTTGGGGACAGGATTGCCGGGTGCGTCGCGTTGATGGCGGCGGCAAATGCCGACGCGGGCGTTGTCGCAGCGGTTAGCCCCGATCGCCCGGGCCGGCCGTCAGCACCGCCGGATCGAACCGCGCCATGTCGGCCAGCAATTCGCAGAACGCGCGGGCGCCGTGCTCGATAAGTCGCTCGCCCTTTTCCGCCGACGCCTGGGTCGCATCGCCCACCGCGCCGCTCGGGTGAAGGTCCTGCGTCTGCCATGCAAACGGCGCCGGCCGCTGCGTGCCGAGCCAGCGATAGGTTTTTTCGATCGCGATGCTCGCAGGACGGAAGTTTGCGATTCTGTCGCGGCGGACGTGTTCCGGGTAGCGCGCCAGCATGATTGAGGTTTCAACCGCGCCGCCGTGGATGCCGTGACGCAATTCCGCCGCATCGAACAGCCCGTCCGGCACGCCGAAGCGCGACCACGCGGTGGTGACCGCGAGCATCCGATGCCGCGCACGCAGGTCCTGCGCCACCATCGTCATCGTCGCGCTGTTGCCGCCGTGACTGGACACCATCACGATTTTTCGAATCCCGCTCCGCGCGACCTCTTCGCCGAGCGCGGTCCACCCCTTCAGCGCCGCCTCGTTGGTCAATGTCTGCGTGCCCGGAAAGTCGGTGTGCTCGGTTGAAATGCCGACCGGCTGCACCGGCAGAACGGTCGCGGGTATGTGCTGCGGCAGCAGCTTGCGAAGGCGCGCAAGGTAGGCTTCCGCGATCAGCACGTCGGTCGAAAGCGGCAGATGCGGACCGTGCTGCTCGGTCGCCGCCAGCGGCAGCACCGCGATCCAGTTTGCAGCCGCGCCAGGCGGCACGTCGGGCCAGTGGATGGCGAGCCAGTCGAAAGGGGGTATCCGGGTCATATCACGCAGCGTTTCATCGAGCCGGAATGCGGGCTATAGCGTTTGCGGGCGAAGCATGTCCTCGGGCAGCCAGGGTTCGCGCCGATCCCGGTCGCCTCCCAATCATGAGCCAGAACGATCGAGAGAGTCCAATGATGCGTCTTGTCCTTCTGCTGCGAACGTTAACGGCCGGACTGGTGCTGGCGCTTGGCCTCACCGCGGGCGCTGTGGCCTCGCCAGCGCTGGACAAGGTCTCCTTTGGCACCAACTGGGTCGCCGAGGGCGAGCACGGCGGCTTCTTTCAGGCGCTGGCCGACGGCACCTACAAGAAATACGGCCTCGACGTGACCATCGTGCCGGGCGGCCCCAACGTCAATAACCGGGTGCTCCTGATTTCCGGCAAGCTCGATTTCTTCATGACCGCGAACACGCTGCAATCGTTCGATGCGGTTGCCAACAACGTGCCGGTCGTCGCGGTTGCCGCCATGTTCCAGAAGGATCCGCAGGTTTTTCTCGCGCATCCTGAATCGAAGGTGACGAAAATCGAGGACCTGAAGCCGCTCACTCTGTACGTCTCCAAGGAAGGCATCGCGAGCTACTTCCAGTGGCTCAAATCGGAGTATGGTTTCAGCGGAGAGAAGGTCAAACCCTATACCTTCAACGCGCAGCCCTTTCTCGCCGACAAGAACAGCGCGATGCAGGGCTACGTCACCTCGGAACCGTTCGCGGTGGAGAAGCGGGCCGGTTTCAAGCCGACGGTGATCCTGCTTGCGGATGCCGGATTCAACCCGTATTCGACCCTGATCGAGACCCGTCGTGATCTGGTCGAGCACAAGCAGGACCTCGTGCAGCGCTTCGTCGACGCCTCGATCGTCGGCTGGTATACTTACCTGTACGGCGACAACACGGCCGGCAATGCCATGATCAAGAAGCTCAATCCCGAAATGACCGACGATCTCCTGGCCTATTCGGTGGCGAAGATGAAGGAGTATGGCATCGTCGATTCCGGCGACTCCTTGCGCGACGGCATCGGCGCCATGAGCGATGCGCGCTATGCGAACTTCTTCGACAAAATGGTACGGGCAGGCGTGGTGCGCCGGGACATCGATTTCCGCAAGGCCTATACGCTGCAGTTCGTCAACAAGGGCGTCGGTCTCGACTTGAGACCTGAGAACTTGCGGCCCAAGAGCTCGCCGATCAAGAAATAGATCCGGTGCCGATGATCGAGCCCGCAACAGCGCCATCCGAGTCCGGCACGAGTCCGCGCGTGGGTGACGCCGTGAGCATGAAGGGCGTCACGAAACGCTACGACGGCGGTGTGGCGGCGCTGGGACCACTCGATTTCAATGTGCGCAAAGGCGATTTCGTGTCGCTGCTCGGGCCGTCCGGCTGCGGGAAATCGACCGCGCTACGGATCATCGCCGGCTTGAGCGCGCCGACCTCCGGCACGGTTCATGTTGCCGGCGGCGGCCGCTCCATCGGCTTCGTGTTTCAGGAGCCGACGTTGATGCCGTGGGCCAGCGTGCGCGACAATGTGGCGCTGCCGCTGAAGCTTGCGCGCCGTTCACGCTCGGACATCGAGGGACATGTCGAGTCCGCGCTGGCGCGCGTCGGGTTGGCCGAATTCGCGGCCGCCTATCCGCGCGAATTGTCCGGCGGCATGAGGATGCGGGTGTCGCTGGCGCGCGCGCTCGTCACCGATCCGGATATTCTTTTGATGGACGAGCCGTTCGCGGCGCTCGACGAGATCACCCGCTTCCGCCTCAACAACGATCTGCTGGCGTTGTGGCGCGACTTGCGCAAGACCGTCATCTTCGTCACCCATTCGGTGTTCGAGTCGGTCTATCTGTCGCGCCGCGTCGTGGTGATGACGCCGCGCCCCGGCCGGATCAGCGCCGAACACCGCATCGACACGGTCGAGCCGCGGGACGAGGATTTCAGGACCTCGGCGGAATATGCCGCCTATTGCCGCGAGGTGTCGGCCGCGCTGTCGCGGGCGGCGGCACGCCCATGACCGTCTCCGCTCCGTCAGCGCCAGCCGGCCGCGAGGCATCGGAACGCGATCGGCGCGCGCCGGTCGCGCGCGTGCTGTTGCCGGTCGCGGTGCTGGGAGCCGGCGTTCTGGTGTGGCATGTCATCGTGCAGGTCTATGCCATTCCGCCCTATGTGTTGCCGGGCCCCATGCTGGTGGCGACGACGCTGGTACGGGACTGGCCGATCCTGTGGCAATCGCTGCTGACGACCCTGCTGACCACCGCCGAGGGTTTCGCCGCGGCAGTGGTGGGCGGCATCGCGCTGGCGCTCTTGTTCAATCAGTCGAAATGGCTGGAGCATGCGCTCCTGCCCTATGCGATAATCCTGCAGGTCACGCCGGTGATCGCGATCGCGCCGCTGCTTCTGATCTACCTGCCGCAGCAGACCGCGGTGGTGGTCTGCGCCTGGATCGTCGCGTTCTTTCCGGTGCTGTCGAACACCACGCTGGGCCTTAATTCGGTGGATCGTAATCTGGAGGGGATGTTCCGCCTTTACGGCGCATCGCGGCTGCAGACGCTGCGTCATCTGAAACTGCCGGCGGCGCTGCCCTACATCCTCGGCGGATTGCGCATCGCCGGGGGCCTGTCGCTGATCGGAGCGGTGGTTGCGGAAATCGCGGCGGGGTCGGCCGGCGCCGGCTCCGGGCTCGCCTACAGGATCGCCGAATCCGGTTACCGGCTCAACATTCCGCGCATGTTCGCGGCGTTGTTGTTGCTCTCGGTTGCGGGCATTGTCATTTATATGTGCCTTGCGGCGGTGTCGTATCTGATGTTGCGGCGCTGGCACGAAAGCGCGCTCGGAAAGGACAACTAGTGGCTGCGCCTGCCTCATCGGACAAGATTGACCTGCTGGTTTACGGGCCGCCCAAGCCGACCGTCGACAACGGCTTCACCGACCGCTTCGTGCTGCATCATGCCGAGAAACAAGCCGATCTGGAGAGGCTCGCGCCCGCGGTCGCCGGAAAAATCCGTGGCATGGCCGTCACCTGTCTGGTGCCGGCCGGCAGCGTGGTGCAGGCGCGTTTTCCCGAACTCGAAATCATATCGACCTTCGGCGTCGGCTACGATCACGTCGATACGGCTCACGCGCGCGACCACAACGTGGTCGTCACCAACACGCCGGATGTTCTGACCGAGGAGGTTGCGGACGTCGCGCTTGGCCTTCTGATCGCGACGCTGCGCGATTTCGTCAGGGCGGATCGCCATGTGCGGGAGGGATCGTGGGCGACGCGGAATTTTCCCCTGAGCGCCGGCTCGCTGCGCGACCGCACGGTCGGCATGGTCGGCATGGGCCGGATCGGTCAGGCGATTGCTCGCCGGCTCGATGCGTCGCGGGTACCGGTCGTCTATCATTCGCGCAGGCCGGCGGCGGGCGTGTCCTATCGGCACTATCCGAACCTGATCGAGATGGCGAAGGAGGTGGATACGCTGATCGTCATCACGCCGGGAGGGGCATCGACGGAGAAGCTGATCAATGCCGATGTGCTGGCGGCGCTCGGGACGCGCGGCGTCGTCATCAACCTGGCGCGCGGCTCGGTCATTGACGAACCGGCACTGATCCATGCCCTGAAATCCGGCATTATCCTGGCGGCTGGTCTCGACGTGTTCGCCAAGGAACCGCACGTTCCCGAGGAGTTGCGCGCGTTGCAGAACGTGGTGCTGTTGCCGCACATCGGTTCGGCGTCGGTGGTGACGCGCAATGCGATGGACCAGCTTGTCGTTGACAACATCAGGGCCTGGTTCGCCGGCAAGCCGCCGCTGACGCCGGTTCCGGAAACACCGGTGAAAGGGCGATAGCATGGGCACGTCGAGGGGCCGCGGGCCGGCGTCGCGCAAGCCATGGCTTGTCCTTGCCGCCGTCGCGACGCTGATGACCTGCGGGTCGGCCGCATCGGCGCAGGATGCCGCGGCCTTGAAAAAAAGCATGATCGGGCAGTGGGAGCTGTCGACGACCGAACGCAGCAAGACCTGCGTCGTGACGCTTGGGAGCGAGTCGTCGCCGCACGGTCTCAAGCTCGACCTTGAGCCTGGCTGCGCGGTATCCCTGCCGTTCACGAAGGACATCGCGGCCTGGACCGTCGCCGGCCTCGATATCGTGCGCTTGCAGACCGCCGCCGGAGAGCCGGTGATCGACTTCACCGAAGTCGAGAGCGGCATTTTTGAAGGCCGGCGGGAGAATGAAGGCATCTACATCCTGCAAAATCTCGCCGAAGCCCGCTCGCTCGCCAAATCGATGGATCAGATGATCGGCGACTGGGCTTTTGTCCGGGGCAACGGCCAGACCGTCTGCGGTATTACGCTGACCAACACCGAGGTTCCGCCGGACAATTTCCAGGCTTTTCTCAAACCCAAATGCGATCCTGCGATCGCCAGCTTCAAGCCGGAGGTCTGGCGGCTCGATCATGGTGAAATCCTGCTGATGTCGGCGGACGGAGAAACGTGGCACTTCCAGGCCGACGACAACGCGCAGTGGCGACTCGTTCCCGACACCGCAAACCCGCTGATTCTCGTGAGACAGTAGACATCGTCATCTCCGCCGCGGACTGATCGCCGGCCGGTCTGATGCGACACGAGGCGCAGTGTGACGTTCGCCACAGCGTCACGCGCGCGCGCCGGTCATGCTGAGGGAGCGACCTCAATGTCTCCCGTCAGCCGACATGCGTTGAGGATTCGCTTCACGACGAACACAGGAGGTCACATGGCCAGCATGAGCTTGAACGGCGGCATCGCGCCGCTGTCCAATGCCGAACTCGATCAGGTGAGCGGAGGGTTGTTTCCCTTCATCGCCCTCGGCGTCGCCTTGGGAATAGCCTATTGCATCGCAGACGGTACGCTCGATCCTCCGCCTGCGCCCAAAGGCGATTTCCCGACCGGCCCGAAAAACGCTGCCTGATTAGCGGAATAGGTGAGAGAAACGTCGTGCCGCCTGGTGCGGCGTTTCGTGTGAACGACAAGCTGAGCGTCTGCTGCAACGGAATGCAGATCTTAGATCGGAGAGTCTTTCACCATTTCATGGCAACCGTGAAAGACTCTGGCATCTTGATTTAACGCGTTTTCTTCACGCGAGCCGGTATCCACTCCGCTCGAAAACGCCCTACATCAGCCGCAAGCCTTTCAGGCTGGCGTGGCCGTTCTTGCCGACGATGATGTGGTCGTGCACGGAAATCCCAAGCGGCGCGGCGATATCGACGATCGCCTTGGTCATCTGGATGTCGGCCTGTGACGGCGTGGGATCGCCGGACGGATGGTTGTGGACCAGGATGATCGCGGTCGCCGACAGCTCGAGTGCGCGCTTGACGACCTCGCGCGGATAGACCGGCGTGTGATCGACGGTGCCGACCTGCTGCAATTCGTCCGCGATGAGCTGGTTGCGCTTGTCGAGGAACAGAATACGGAACTGCTCCTTGTCGGCGAACGCCATCGAGGTCCGGCAATAGTCGATCACCGCGGTCCATGACGACAGCATGGTCCGCTGCTTCAGTTGTCCCTTGGCCACGCGGTTGGCGGTTGCCGCGATCAGCTTGATCTCGATGATCGCTGCCTCCCCGAGCCCGCTGATTTCGCGGAGCCGGGCGTCGGGCGCATGAACCACTTCGGCGAACGACCCGAACCTGCCGATCAGGGTCTTGGCCAGCGGCTTGACGTCCCGGCGCGGCAGTGCGCGGAACAGCACCATTTCGAGCAGCTCGTAGTCGCTGAGCGCATCCGGTCCCGCGTCGCGAAATCGCTCCCGCAGCCGCTCGCGATGGCCGTGGTAATGCGGCGCTTCGGCAAATCCTGGGGGGCTCTTGGCGTCTGCGGGCATCAGGATGCAGCGAACCGGTTGGTTACCGCAACCTTGCTGCGGTCGACGGTATTTGCAACCCCCATTCGGGGAGACGAGTCACGAAAGGGCAAGCGGTCCAACGCGATCTTTGACCGGGTTGGAGATTCAGCCTCCGGAGAGCGGATTGTTGAGGCCGCGCGGCGATAGCGTGAAGATTTCGACTCCGGTCTGGGTCACGCCGACCGAATGTTCGAACTGCGCCGACAGCGAGCGATCGCGGGTCACGGCGGTCCAGCCGTCGGACAGGATCTTCACGTGCGGCCTGCCCAGATTGATCATCGGCTCGATGGTGAAGAACATACCCGGCCTGAGAGGAACGCCGTCGCCGGGTCGGCCGACATGGATGATGTTCGGCTCGTCGTGGAATATGCGGCCGAGGCCGTGGCCGCAGAAGTCGCGCACCACGCTCATGCCCTGCGGTTCGACGAAACTCTGGATGGCGTGGCCGATGTCGCCGGTCGTCGCGCCGGGCTTGACCGCGGCGATGCCGCGCATCATCGCCTCATGGGTCACCTCGATCAGCCGTTCCGCCTTTCGCGCGATCGGGCCGACCGCGTACATCCGGCTCGAATCGCCGTACCAGCCATCGACGATTAGGGTTACGTCGACGTTGACGATATCCCCCTCTTTCAGGGCGCGATCGCCGGGCATTCCGTGACAGACCACGTGGTTGATCGATGTGCAGGTCGAGTAGCGATAGCCGCGATACATCAGCGTCGCCGGATAGGCGTCGTGGCTGAAGGCGAATTCGCGCACGAACTCATCGATTTGCGAAGTCGGTACGCCCGGTTTCACCAGGTCGCCAAGTTCGTCGAGGCAGCGCGCCGTCAGGGCGCCGGCCTTGCGCATGCCGGCGAATCCGCTCGGGCCGTGCAGCTTGATCTGCCCGGTCTTGCGCAGGGAGGTTTCTGTGGCTTCGACGTAGCTCATCTCAATCTGATTTTTGGAAAGATAAGGCGTGGTCCACCTCTAGTGTAGTGCATGGCGCTGCCAGCGCAAGCTCGACAACTTGATGAGGCTTCGAGCCGGTGATCCGGCTTCGGATCAGGACCGGTGTTGAGCCGTCCACAGGCTCGTCGCTGCCGGGGTGCGTCGTGTTGACGCCCGCCCGGCTCCATCGCCGCGCCGGCCGGCTTCGATGAGTTCCTATCAAGCGGCGATACAACGGTTTTTACGCATGGCAGCCGCGCTCCGGAGAGCGTGACGCTGATGGACAGAAATCGGTTGGCGCGCGGCGATGGCGGCGATAAGGATGAAAATGCAAGTGTTTACAGCTTCGGACCTTTGATGGCATCTCTGGATTCGGTCAGTCTGGCGATCTTGCTCGGCGCGATTCTGGTTATGGCCGGAATCCTGTCGAGCCTGTTGGCGCTGCGATTCGGCGCCCCGTTGCTGCTGGTGTTTCTGTTCATCGGCATGCTGGCGGGGGATTCCGGGCCCGGCGGCCTGTCGTTCAGCGACGTCCAGAACACCTATCTCGTCGGGTCGGCCGCGCTGGCCCTGATCCTGTTCGACGGCGGCCTGAAGACGCGATTCCAGAGCATCCGCACGGTCCTGGCGCCCTCGATGGTGCTCGCCACGTTCGGCGTGCTGCTGACCGCGCTCGTCACCGCGCCGGTCGCGAAATATGCGCTCGATCTCAACTGGACCGAGGCGCTGCTGATCGGCGCGGTCGTCGCCTCCACCGACGCGGCCGCGGTGTTTCTGCTGGTGCATGCGCAAGGGCTGCGGCTGCGTCCGCGCGTCGGCGCCACGCTGGAAGCGGAGTCCGGCACCAACGATCCCTTCGCGGTGTTCCTCACGCTGATGCTGGTGGAACTGATCTCGGTGGGCGACAGCTCGGTCTGGCATGTGGTGATCGAGTTCCTGCGAGAGTCGATGCTCGGTGGGATCGTCGGTCTGATCGGCGGGCGGATTGTGGTCGCCGCGCTGAATCGCGTGGCGCTTCCCCAGGGGCTGCACGCGCCGTTTGTCACGACCGCGGCGCTCGTGATCTTCGGGGTGGCGCAGATATCCCACGCGTCCGGGTTTCTCGCGGTCTATCTCGCGGGAATCATCATCGGCAACCGCCCGACCCGCGCCCACAACTCCGTCGTGACGTTTCTCGATGCCGCCACCTGGCTGGCGCAGATCGTGATGTTCGTGCTGCTGGGTCTGCTGGTCTCGCCGCAGCGCCTTTTGGATAGCGTCGTGCCGGCGGTGCTCGTCGCGCTGGTGCTGATGCTGGTGGCGCGGCCGCTCGCGGTGTTCCTCTGCCTCGCGCCGTTTCGCTTCAACTGGCGGGAAAAGCTGTTCATCGCCTGGACCGGGCTGCGGGGCGCGGTCGCGATCTTCCTCGCCTCGATCCCGATGCTGGTCGGCTTGTCGAAGGCCTATCTGTATTTCGATGTCGCGTTCGTGGTGGTCATCATCTCGCTGCTGCTGCAGGGCTGGACCCTCGCCGCGGCTGCGCGGCGGCTTCATGTGGCGCTGCCGCGCGCCGAACGAGGCCCGCGCCGCGTCGAACTCGATCTGCCGGGGCAACTCGAGCAGCAGCTGGTCGGCTATCCGGTGCGGCAGAAGAGCCTGTTCCTGCGGCGCGGGCTGATTCCATCCTGGTCGAAGCCGACGCTCGTGATTCGCAACGAGAAAATCCTGACCCCGGCCGAAGCGGCGCCGATCGCCGCGGGAGACTACCTCTATCTGCTCGCGCCGCCGGAAAAGGCCGAGGCGCTCGACCGCTTCTTTGTCGAGATGCAGCCGATGGCATCGCCGGACCCGCATCTGCTCGGCGACTTTCTGGTCTCGGGCGAAATCACCGTAGGGGATCTCGCGCAGATCTACGGCATTTCCGTCGATCCGGCGGCCGCGCAACTGACGCTGGCGGATTACTTCGACGTCAATCTTGACCGTGCTCCGAAGGACGGCGCGACCTTGCCGCTCGATACCATCGTTCTTGTCGCGCGCAACATCAGCGAGGGCCGCGTCAACGTTGTCGGCCTCCGGCTGCCCGAAGACGAAGAGAAACCGCCGTCGCTGACGCGGACGGCGGCGCTCCGGCAGAAAGCCTCGAAAGCCTGGTCGTCAATTGCGCGGATCTGACCGCTAGGTGGTGGTGACGATTTAACTATCTGAGCCATATTGCGATTGCGGCGAGTTTGACGAAGCTCATGAAGTTGACGAGGAGCTTGTCGTACCGGGTTGCGACACGCCTGAACTGTTTGAGCTTGGCGAAGAAGCGCTCGATGCGGTTGCGCTCCTTGTAGAGATCGACGTCGTAGGTTCGTTGGACCTTTCGGTTGCGCTTGGGCGGGATAACGACCTCGGTGCCGGCTTCGGCGATCCTGTTTGCGAGGTGATCGGCGTCGTATCCCTTGTCGGCGATGGCGACATCGGCCTTGATGCCGTCAATGAGGTCGTGGGCGAAGGCGATGTCGTTGCGCTGGCCGGGCGAGGCGATTAAGCGAATGGGGAGGCCAAGCGCCTCAGTGGCGGCGTGGATCTTGGTGCTCAGGCCGCCGCGAGACCGGCCAAGGCCCTGGGCATCCGCCCCCCTTTGACCTTGCGCGCTCCGGCGGCGTGCTGATGAGCGCGAACGATGGTCGAGTCGATCATCAGCCATTCCAGATCGGCTTCGCGGGCAAGCCTGGCCAGCATGTCGTCCAGAACGCCCATTTCGATCCAGCGATAGTAGCGCCGCTTTACCGAGCGGTAGTCGCCAAGCCGCTCCGGCAGATCGCGCCAGCGGCCACCAGAACGCGCCATCCATAGCAGCGCGTCGAGGAGCTTGCGGTTATTCGTGCGCGGACCGCGCTTGCCCTTCGTACCGCCCGGCACAAAACTCTTGATCCGCTCCCACTGGTCGTCACGAAGCGCATCGCAGTCCATCGCCGATCTCCAAAATCAGCGTTGAATCTGATTTGCTCTGCAAAGGGAATCCCTGTTCCTTAAATCGTCACCACCACCTAGAGTCTTTCACCGTTTCAGGGAAACAGTGAAAGACTCTAGTGGAGTGAATTTGACATTCGCTACCCACTTTGCAGCGAACGTGTCAGGCGAATGTCAAATTCAAAACTCCACTAGAAACCTGATAGTTGCTAGTGGTCCTTTGATTCTAACATTTGCAAGAACTCCCTGCCGCAACGGGATGCAAATGTTAGAATTTGGACCACTAGGCTCTTGATTTGACGCGTTTTCTTCACGCGAAACCCGTCCCTATCCTCGTCACGCCCGAGGACATGTTTCGCTTGAAAACGCTTTAGATCAGGCGGGCAAGATCAGGTGGGCAGGACCTCGGTGCCGCCGAATGCGGCGACCCGCCCGCGTTTGAGCATCACGATATGCGAGGCAAGCTGGCGCAGTTCATCCGGATCGTGGCTGACATAGACCATCGGCACGCCGGCTTCGTCGCGCAGCCGCATCAGGTAGGGCAGGATCTCCGCCTTGCGATCCTCATCCAGCGATCCCAAAGGTTCATCCAGCAGCAGGAGTCTGGGGCGTGAGAGCAGCGCACGGCCGAGTGCAACCCGCTGCCGCTCGCCGCCTGAGAGTTGGCCGGGGCGACGATCCAAAAGGTGACCGATATTGAGCATGTCGTTAAGCCGTGTTTCCTGCGCGGGGTCGCGGGTCAGGCGGTTCATCCGGCGTCCGTAGTCGAGGTTCCGTCGCACATCGAGATGCGGAAACAGCCGGGCATCCTGGAAGACATAGCCGATGCGGCGCTGATGCACGGCGATATGGAGAGATTTCGTGGTGTCGTCGAGCGCTTCGCCGTCGACCGAGATCACGCCGCGATCGGGCTTCTGCAACCCGGCGATCATGCTAATAAGCGATGTCTTGCCGGCGCCTGACGCCCCGAACAGCCCGGTGACGCGCCCTTCGCTGGTAAACGCGACCTCGACCGAGAAATCGCCAAGCTGTTTCGACACCTCGACATGCAGCATGGTCAGTTTCCGTGCAGGCGGCGGGTCGCGCGACGCGCGAACACCTCGGAGGTGACCAGCGCCGCCATGGACATGACGATCGACACGATCACCAGCCGCAGCGCCGCCGTGTCGCCGTCGGGCGTCTGGATCAGCGAATAGATCGCCGAGGAAATCGTCTGGGTCTCGCCCGGAATATTGGACACGAATGTGATGGTCGCACCGAATTCGCCGATCGCTTTGGCGAAGCCGAGCACCATGCCGGCCAGAATGCCCGGCAATGCCAGCGGCAGCGTCACGGTGGCGAAGACCTGCCACGGCGATGCCCCAAGCGTGCTCGCGGCCTGCTCCAGCCGCCGGTCCACGGCTTCGATCGACAGCCGGATCGGCCGCACCAGCAGCGGAAACGACATCACGCCGCAGGCGAGCGCCGCGCCGGTCCAGCGGAATGCGAAAACGATGCCGAGGTGATCGGCGAGCCAGCCGCCGACCAGCCCGCGTTTGCCGAAGGTCAGAAGCAGGAGATAGCCGGTTACGACGGGGGGCAGCACCAGCGGCAGATGAACCGTGGCATCGATAACCGATTTGCCCCAGAACTCGTATCGCGCCAGCGCCCATGCCAGTGCGATGGCGATCGGCGTCGCCAGCAGGGTCGCGACCACGCCCACCTTGAGTGAGAGCAGGACCGCCGTCCATTCGGTGGGAGAAATTTCAAACATGCGCTTGCAATATTGTTGTCGCTACGGAGACAAGACGGGACTGGCGAACCAAACTCGCTCCTGGAGCCTCGCTTCCGGCGAAATCGGAAGCGGAGCTCCAGGGGTCTGTTTTGACGCGCCATCTTCAAGCGAACCGGCATCCGATCCTCAGGCCGGGCCCGAGGATGCTTCGCTCGGATACGCTATCGCTCAGGGACGATACGCAAGCCGTCCCCCAGACGAAGCAATGAGACGAAGCAATGCGGCGTTCCTTGAGGTCGCCGGATTGCTTCGCCGAGCGGTGCTCAGACCCGCCAGGCCGGACGGGTCGGCTCGCGATGATCGCGACCGTTCAGGTCGTGGGGCTGACCAGGAACGAGAAGCCGTACTTTTCGAAGATCGCCTTGGCTTCCGAACTGCGCAGGAAGGCGAGGTAATCATCCGTGCCTTTATGAGCGGTGGAGGTGGCCGCCACCGGATAGACGATCGGCGGATGCGAGCTTGCCGGGAAGGTGCCGACGATCTTCACGCCCGGCTCGACCTTGGCGTCGGTGGAATAGACGATGCCAAGCGCGGCTTCGTTTCGCGCCACCAGCGCAAGTGCGGCGCGAACATTTTCCGCCATCGCCATTTTCGGTTCAACCGCGGTCCATGCGCCGAGCTTCTCCAGCGCCGCCTTGGCATATTTGCCGACGGGGACGGCCTTGACGTCGCCGGTCACGACCTTGCCGTCGCCGGCGAGCTTGGCCAGATCGAAGCCCTGGTCGATGGTGACTTTGTCGATCTTCGAATCTTTCGGCGCGATCAGCACGATGCTGTTGCCGAGCAGGTTGACGCGGGTCGGTTCGTTGATGGCTTTCTTGTTGCTCACGTAATCCATCCACGCGGTATCGGCGGATATGAAAACATCGGCCGGCGCGCCCTGCTCGATCTGTTTGGCCAGCGCCGAACTCGCCGCATAGCTCGGGACGATCTTGACCCCGGTCTTGGCGGTATACGCTTTGTTGACGTCGTCGAGTGCGTTCTTCATCGACGCGGCTGCGAACGCGGTCAGCGTCGTCTCCTGCGCCGCGGCGGGCGCCATGGCCGAGGGCTTGGCGTCCTTGGCGGAGGCCGGCGCGGCGAGGAAGGCACCGACCAGCAATGCCGAGAACAATGAACGGACGAATATCTTCATGAGACGCTCCAAATCGATCCGGCGCGAAGGTTCGCGCAGATGTGCAAGGGATTGACAAGACGATCGAATGGAAGCGCCGTTCCAGGAATTCCGGCGGCTTACGGCCAGCCGGAAAGATCGCTGGGCCCGACAATATCAGCCGCAGCCCAGACGTAAAGGGCTGCGGCCATTGGATTTTAGTGGGAAGCCGGTGACACGGCGAGGTTGATGGTCTCCTTGGCGGCGCCGCTGACCTGTATGGTCACCGGACCGGCGGGAAGGTTATACCGGACGCTTTTCCTGACCCCGGCGCAGCCGGTGACCCCGCTGAATGAATTAACCTTGAGATACGCGTCGTTCTGGATCACGTCGATCCAGCCGTATTCCGAGATTGTCACGACATAGAGTCCCGCGGACGTCACGTTGGCGCGAACGAACCCGGCATAGCTGCCCGGTTTCTGCTGGCGCTCTGGCGGTTTGGGCAGAACCGCCTCGGCGATGGGGCTCAGCTTCATCGTGACGGCGACCGGGGCGGCGGGCGTCTCGGCGCCGGCCGCCAGCTTCGGCAGCGAGGGCGCGGTCAGGAGCGCGATTTCCTTGTCCATCGGCCATTTGAACTTGTCGCATCCCTCGGGGTCGGCTGCGAAGGCCGGCGTCGCGGCGACCAGAAGCAGCGCAATCGACAGCGTCGGTTTCATATCAGTTCACCGCGACCATGATGCGGGAGCCTTGCAACGCGGCGACAACCGGGTTTTTGGCGTTGAGGCCGGGTTCATCGACCGCCTCGGGGATGATCGATGACGTCATGATCGACGGATTGCGTTCACTGATGCGCATCATGAATCCTTCGCAAAATATGCTCCCTGCGTCACAACGTTGCGCGCGGGGCTTGCTGTTGAGGAAAGGAGGATCAGTCGCTCTGATCGGCAATCTCGCCGGCGCTTACGGCGCGGCGACGTTCAACACGTAGCATTTTCGATCAGGCCTGTCTTCGGGCTTGACCCGAAGGCGGGCCGCGGTGCGCGAAGAAACGCGGCAATCAAAAACCGGAACATAGAGACGCGTCTATTGCCCGGAGGCCGGCGCGGCGAGAACCTGGCGGCAATCCGCGGGCAGTTGCGCCAGCGTGATCGGCGGCTTCGGCTTCGGCGGCACCTTCGGCGGCTTCGGATGCAGCACGGCGTCGCTGAACCAATAGGCCAGATCGTGGGCGCTGCACCCTTCAGTCGGCTCGGGCGGGGTCTGTGATTCGCACTGGGGATTGCCGGGCGGACATTTGATTCGGATATGGAAGTGGTAGTCGTGGCCGTACATGGGTCGGACCTTCGAGAGCCAGCTGCGGTCGCCCCTGGCCTCGCGGCACAGCGCCTTCTTGATCGCGGCATTGACGAAAATGCGTTCGACCGACGGCTCCCTCGCTGCATCGCGGATCACGGCGAGATGGCTTGGCGTCCAGGCGCGGGGATCGATGTCGAGACGATCCTTGCGCACCATCATGACCGCCGACATTTCCTCGCGCTCGTTGCGCGACAACAGCCGGTTCGGCATCGGCGTCAGCCAGACGTCGGCATCCAACCCGATCTGGTGACTGGCATGGCCGGTGATCATCGGCCCGCCGCGGGGCTGCGCCATGTCGCCGATCAGAAGCCCCGGCCAGCCGGCGTCCCTGTGCACCTTGGCGGACAACCGTTCGAGTAGCGCGACCATGGCGGGATGGGCCCAGTTGCGATTGCGCGACAGCCGCATCACTTGCCACGTCGGCCCGGTGATCGGCAGCGCTTGGGCGCCGGCGACGCAGCCCTTCGCATAAAAACCAATGACGTGCGGCGGGCCGGCGGTGGGGAGCATTTTGCGGCCGAACAGTTGCTTGGCGGCGAGCGTGGGATCGTCGGGATTGGCCAATGGCGGCAGCGGCTTCGGATACAGCGTGCCCTTGGTTTGCGCGAAGGCGTCGGGCGCCAGCGCGCCGCCGCCCAGGCCGGCGATGGCGGACACGAGAAGCAGGGAGAGAATCGCGCGGATGGCCATGACCGGCGATTCTATAGAGCATTTTCCGGCGAAGTGGATACCGGTTCGCCGCAAGAAAATGCGACCAGACAATAACTGCTAGTGTCCCGATTCCGAAGTTCGCATACCCTTGCCGCAACCCTTGATGCGAACTTCGGAATCAAAGGGACACTAGCAACTTTATGATTCTAGTGGAGTGAATTTGACATTCGCTACCCACTTTGCAGCGAACTTGTCAGGCGAATGTCAAATTCAAAACTCCACTACAAACCTGATAGTTGCTAGTGGTCCTTTGATTCTAACATTTGCAAGAACTCCCTGCGGCAACGGGATGCAAATGTTAGAATTGGACCACTAGTGTGGTTTGGGTTCAGAAGTTCGCTTGACGGACTCGATGGGGCAATGAAGCGAACTTCTGAACCACCACACTAGCGTTTTCGCAAGGTCGCGGCCACAAATGGTCGAACGGTTGTTCCGCCGCGCCGCCCGCCAGAGCGGCCGCTAGCCGGTCGGCATGCTGACAAGACTAACGAGCGACGAGGGCAGGCGCCGTTGCCTCTTCATTCTGCTATCGCTTGCGCGCGGTTTTCTTCGCCGGAGAACGCCTTGCTTGTGCCGGCGAGCGTTTCGCGGCGTTGCGCTTGCGGGTTGCGGCCGCTTTCTTTGCCGAGCGCGACCGATCGGCCGCCGGGCGTGAGGCCGAAGCCTTGCCGCCGCGCGGTCCGCCGATACGCCCGCCGCGTTTCGAAGACACCTTGGTGGTCTTGCGGCCGCGGCCCGAGCCGCTCTTCTTGCCGCCGCCGCTTTCGCGGTTCACCGTGGCCCATGCCCGCCGTTCGGCTTCCTTCTTCTTTACGCCGCGCTTCTCGTAGCCTTCCTCGATATGTTCGGCCTTGCGCTTCTGCTTGTCCGTATAGCTCGACTTGTCGCCGCGCGGCATGACGCCTCTCCCGGTTCTGTTTCGATGGACTCGAAACGTTCGGCGGTTGCGAGGGTTCCTTTGCGTTGAATCAGGCTCATCGCTGATCTTCTTGTTTGAGCATCGTATCTTCCGAAAACCGGTCTCTACTTTTCAAGATCATGCTCCAGCCGGCGCGCCGGAGCGCGGCTGCGGTAAAGTCACGCGTTGATGCGGAGCGTCAGCCATCGACCTTCAGCGCGGCGATGAAGGCTTCCTGCGGAATGTCGACCTTGCCGAACTGCCGCATCTTCTTCTTGCCTTCCTTCTGCTTCTCAAGAAGCTTGCGTTTGCGGCTGACGTCACCACCATAGCATTTCGCGGTGACGTCCTTGCGCAGCGCGCGCACCGTTTCGCGCGCGATCACCTTGCCGCCGATCGCCGCCTGGATCGGAATCTGGAACATGTGCGGCGGGATCAATTCCTTCATCTTCTCGACCATGGCGCGGCCACGGCCTTCGGCGCGGGTCCGGTGCACCAGCATCGACAGCGCATCGACCGGCTCGCCGTTGACGAGGATCTGCATCTTCACGAGATCGGCCGGCTTGTAGTCGGTGAGGTGATAGTCGAACGAGGCGTAGCCTTTGGAAACGGACTTGAGCCGGTCGTAGAAGTCGAACACCACTTCGTTGAGTGGCAGATCGTATTTCACCATCGCGCGCGAGCCGACATAGGTGAGTTCTTTCTGCACACCGCGACGATCCTGGCAGAGCTTCAGCACGCTGCCGAGGTAGTCGTCGGGAGTGAGGATCGTGGCCTCGATCCAGGGCTCCTCGATCTCGGCGATCTTCACAACATCCGGCATGTCGATCGGGTTGTGAATCTCGATCTCGCCGCCGTCGGTCAGCTTCATCCGGTAGATGACGCTCGGGGCGGTGGCGATCAGGTTGAGATCGAATTCGCGGGAGAGGCGTTCCTGGATGATTTCCAGATGCAACAGGCCGAGGAAGCCGCAGCGGAAGCCGAAGCCGAGCGCGGCGGAGGTTTCCATTTCAAACGAGAAGCTGGCGTCGTTGAGGCGAAGCTTGCCCATCGCCGCGCGCAGCGTCTCGAAATCGTCGGCGTCCACCGGAAACAGGCCGCAGAACACCACCGGGATCGCCGGCTTGAAGCCGGGCAGCATCTCTGTGATCGGCTTGCGGTCGTCGGTGATGGTGTCGCCGACGCGGGTGTCGGCGACTTCCTTGATCGCCGCGGTGATGAAGCCGATCTCGCCGGGGCCGAGTTCGTCCACCTGCTGCATTTTCGGGGTGAAGAAGCCGACGCGCTCGACATCATAGGCCGCGTTGGTGCCCATCATCCGGATGCGGCTGCCCTTCTTCATGACGCCGTCGACGATGCGGACGAGGACGACGACGCCAAGATAGACGTCGTACCAGCTATCGACCAGCAGCGCTTTGAGCGTGGCGTCGCGGTCGCCCTTCGGCGGCGGCAGGCGGGTGACGATCGCCTCCAGCACGTCGGGCACGCCGAGGCCGGTCTTGGCCGAAATCATCACCGCATCGGAGGCGTCGATGCCGATCACGTCCTCGATCTGCTGCTTCACCTTGTCGGGCTCGGCGGCCGGCAGGTCGACCTTGTTGAGAACCGGCACGATCTCGTGGTTGTTGTCGAGCGCCTGATAGACGTTGGCGAGGGTCTGCGCTTCGACGCCCTGGCTTGCGTCCACCACCAGCAGCGAGCCCTCGCAGGCGGCGAGCGAGCGCGAGACCTCGTAGGCGAAGTCGACGTGGCCGGGCGTGTCCATCAGGTTGAAGACGTAATCCTTGCCGTCCTTGGCGCGGTATTTCAGCCGCACCGTCTGCGCCTTGATGGTGATGCCGCGCTCGCGCTCGATGTCCATGGAGTCGAGCACCTGCTCCTTGCCCGCCATCTCGCGATCGCTCAGGCCGCCGGTCATCTGGATCAGGCGGTCGGCCAGCGTCGACTTTCCATGGTCGATATGGGCGACGATGGAGAAGTTGCGGATGTTGGTTATGGGAGAGGTCGTCATGGGGCGCGGGATAGCACCGGCCCGAACGGCGGGCAAGCAAGGGTCAACCGCGAGAAGCGCATTCTTGAGGTTTCCCGTGCAACAGCCGAGAGCGCCTGATGCCGGTCACTCTTCTTCGTTGAACTTGTCGCGGACGAGTTCGGCGATCGCCGCTATCGCGGCTCTGGCCTCCGGGCCGGTCGCGGACACCGTGATCGTCGTTCCGATGCCCGCGGACAGCATCATCAATCCCATGATCGAGTTGCCGCCGACCGTCTCGCCGTTGCGCGTGACGCTGACGTCGGCGTTGAAACGCTCGACCATCTGGACGAATTTCGCGGACGCCCTCGCATGCAGGCCGCGCTTGTTGACGATCGGGATTTCTCGGGAGGCCGCGCCAGGAGCAGCGGATGCTCTCGCCGTCGCCGGCTCCTCGTTCGACGAGACTGCGTCGTCCGGCTTTCCGGTCATTTCCCGGCGAGCACCCGGCTGGCGATCGTCACGTATTTGCGGCCGGCCTCCTGCGCCATCGCGATGGCGTCGGGCAGCGTGCGCTCCTCGCGCACCTTGGCGAGCTTGACGAGCATCGGAAGATTGATTCCCGCGAGCACCTCGACCTTGGGCCGGCTCATGCAGGAGATCGCGAGGTTTGAAGGCGTACCGCCGAACATGTCGGTGAGAATAGCGACACCGTCGCCGCTGTCGACACGGTTGACGGCTTCGATGATATCGCCTCGGCACAAATCGGCATCGTCTTCGGCGCCGATGGTGATGGCTTCGATTTGCTTTTGCGGGCCCATTACATGTTCGAGCGCCGCCTTGAACTCATCGGCGAGGCGCCCGTGGGTCACAAGTACCAGACCAATCATTGAAAACTCCTCGCGGGTGCCCTTGGTGCACCGCACGAACGAGCCACTTTGACCATCCGTAGCCCTCATGCAAGGGGGAGCGACAGGTTTTTCCGTTGAAAAGCGCTGCCGCTCCGAAAGCCGCGATGGTCTACTTCGTGGCTATAGTGGGATTTATATGGTTACCAGATTTCTCCCGGCAATCAGCAGTCAAGCGAGTGTCGCTACAGCCCGGAATGGTCGTCAGCGCCGCGATTATCATCGGAAGTGGCGAAAAAGCAGCCCCGACCGGGATTCGCGCCAGTTCGACCCCCAAAATGGTGGTTTGCAGCGCCTGCGTCGGGGGCAGGCGCTCTGCATCGGGCGCGTCAAGGTCGATCACGAGGCCGACCGGCGCCTCCGCGACAAAAGCGCACCGGCGAATGCCGAGCCCGCGGATTTCCATCAGTCCCTCAAGTTCGCGCGGCGGCCTGACGAGGAGACGGCCACGGACCGGCTCCAGGCAAAGCCGGTCGTCGGCGACCAGCGTCGCTGCCGGGATCAGGCCGCCACGGCCGGCTAAAATGAGATCGAACGCAAGGCGCGACTTGCCGGCGCCGGAAGGTCCGCGGATCAGAACGGCGTCATCTCCCACCAGAACCGCGGAGCCATGGATCGTCGGGCCGGGGGATGCGGTCATGTCGCGGGAAGCCGGACCACGAAGCGCGCGCCTGCGATCCGGGTGTCGCCATGGGCATCGGTCGGGCCGGGACGGTTTTCCGCCCAGATGCGTCCGCGATGCGCCTCGATGATCTGCTTGGAGATGGACAGACCGAGGCCGGAGTTCTGGCCGAAACCCTGGTGCGGCCGGTCGGTGTAGAAGCGTTCGAACACCCGCTCCAGCGCGTCGGGACGAATGCCTGGCCCGTCGTCGTCCACGATGATCTCGATTTCGGATTTCAGGCGCCGGCACACGATGCGCACGCGCCCGCCGGATTTCGAGAACGATTGCGCGTTGGTCAGGAGGTTGGAGATGACCTGGCCAAGCCGGGAGTCATGCCCCGGCACCGAGAAGGTGTCGGCCCGATTGCCCTCGAAGCGCACCTCGACGCCGACGTCGTGGCCAAGCCTGGTTTGGTTCGCAACCGACGTCAGCGTGGTCAGCAGGCGGCGGACATCGACCGGGGCCACGTCCGTGCGCTGCAATTCGGCGTCGAGGCGGCTTGCGTCGGAAATGTCGGAGATCAGGCGATCAAGCCGGCGCACGTCATGCCCGATCACCTCGAGCAGGCGGCCGCGGCTGGCCTCGGTTTTTGCAAGCGGCAGGGTCTCCACCGCTGAGCGAAGCGAGGTGAGGGGATTCTTCAGTTCATGGGAGACGTCGGCCGCGAACGTCTCGATCGCCTCGATGCGGTTGTAGAGCGCGTCGGTCATGTCGCGCAGCGCGCCGGACAGGTGTCCGATCTCGTCGCGGCGGCGGGTGAAGTCGGGGATCTCGATGCGCGTCTTGATGCGGCGGCGAACGCGCTCCGCGCCGTCGGCGAGTCGCCGCACCGGACCGGCGATGGTGCTGGCCAGCAGCAGCGAGAGCACGATCATGACGACCATGGCGACGCCGAACACCTTCAAGATCGCGAGCCGCTCCGCCGTCACCATCTGGTCGATGTCGTCGCCCTGAGTGGACAGCATCAGCGAGCCGAAGATGGTGACGCGCGGCCGCTCCACCGGAACCGCGACCGAGACGATGATTTCGCCGCGGTCGTTGATGCGAACCATGCTTGACTTCTTGCCCTTGAGCGACTGCGCGACCTCGTAATAACCGTTGCCGTTTTCAGGGCCGAGTTCGCGGTAGAGCGGAAGGTCGCCGCGATTGAGCCAGGTGCGGATCGCGATCGTGGTGCGCTCCAGGAAGCCGGGCTTGACTTCGGTCGGGGGCGGCAGTTCGAAACGAATGACGTCGCCGCGGCGAAAAAGGCTGCGGCTGTCGAGGATCAGCACGCCGTCGCGGTCGTAGATGCGCGCGCGCGTTTTGGTCGGCGAGATCAGCCGCAGCAGCACGGGAGCGACGCGCTCGGGATTGATCGGAAAATCCAGCCCTGAAAATTCATCCGGCGCGCCGTAGCTCTCGCCGGGCTTGAGATCGAGCAGGCGGTCCGGATCGATGGTGATGGTGTTGGTTTCCACCGTGGCGGAGGCGGCGATTGCGCTTGCGATGATCTCGCCCTGAACCAGCAGGCTTTGTGCGCGCGCGTCGATCAGGCCGGCGCGGAACTGCGAGAGATACAGAATGCTGGCGACCAGCGCGATCAGGCCCGCCAGATTCAACGACACGATGCGGCGGGTCAGGCTCGAAAAGCTGAGCGTGAAAAGAAACTGTCCGGCCCGGCGCAGCCAGCCGAGCGGCCGCTGCCAGCGCGGCGTCGGCTCGACATGATCGGCAGGGGCTTCCGTCACGAGGATCTGCGAGGTGTCCTCGGTATCCGGATCGAGATCAGACTGCGTTCGATCAAGCAATGACTACAACTGCCCGGTTATCTGTCCCACACTTCAACGATCGTCATTTGCGCGCTCGCGCGTCGCATTTACGCTGAGTGATGCGCCCGCGCCGATTAATGCTTCGCGCTCCCCGCCGCCGACCGCCGCCTCGGATATGAACAGCGCGTGGGGGAATACCTGCTCCCAGGCCCGGACGGCCCACCCTGGAACAATAGTCTATCAGGTTTCCTTGAAGCGGTAACCCACGCCATAGAGAGTTTCGATCATCTCGAAATCGTCGTCGACGACCTTGAACTTCTTGCGCAGCCGCTTGATGTGGCTGTCGATGGTGCGGTCGTCGACGTAGACCTGATCGTCATAGGCGGCGTCCATCAGCGCGTTACGGCTCTTGACCACGCCGGGTCGCGTCGCCAGCGCCTGCAGGATCAGGAATTCGGTGACGGTCAGGGTGACGGGCTCGTTCTTCCAGGTGCAGGTGTGGCGCTCCGGGTCCATGCGCAGCAGGCCGCGATCGAGCGCCTTGGCGTCATTCTCCTTGGGGACTGCGGCCGGATCTTTCGGGCAGGCGCGGCGCAACACCGCCTTGACGCGTTCTACCAGCAGCCGCTGCGAGAACGGCTTGCGGATGAAGTCGTCGGCACCCATCTTGAGACCGAACAGTTCGTCGATCTCTTCGTCCTTGGAGGTGAGGAAAATAACGGGCAAGTCGGATTTCTGACGCAGCCGTCGCAGCGTCTCCATTCCGTCCATGCGCGGCATCTTGATGTCGAGGATCGCAAGATCGGGCTGGCTGGTGCGGAAGCCGTCGAGCGCCGACGCGCCGTCGGTGTAGGTCATGATGCGATAGCCTTCGGCTTCAAGCGCGATCGAGACCGATGTGAGAATGTTGCGGTCGTCATCGACCAGGGCGATTGTGGGCATATGCCTGCTTTCCGAAGCGGATGGCGAGAGGCGAAGGATTCGGCCGTCTGCCGTTGGAGTGGCTTTGAGAACGCAGTCAACGAGCAATGCAAGCTGGGCTGAAGTGTGACCGAGTTCCCGGAAAACGCGCGGAGGGCGCCACTGTTCCGCACCTGTTCAATCTTTTAATTTTAGCCCGAGAGGGTGGTTTTTTCAAATGAATTGAGGACTTACGCCATGCAGCCGACCGCTAATTTCACCGCCGCCAACCTCACCCGATCGCTGCTGCGCCGAAGCCGCCAGGGCGCGCTGGCAACCCTGATGGGCGGCAGCGGCGACCCCTATTGCTCGCTCGTCAATGTCGCAAGCTATTACGATGGCTCGCCAATTCTTCTCATTTCACGCCTTGCGGTACATACCAAAAATGTGATCGCCGATCCCCGGGTATCGTTGATGCTGGACGAGCGAGCCGAGGGCGATCCGCTGGAGGGTTCCCGGATCATGGTCGGCGGAACGGCCGAGGAGGCGGACGGGGAACTCAGGACCACCCTGCGTCGACGCTATCTGAACGCTCACCCGTCGGCTGAATCCTTTGCCGATTTCAAGGATTTTTCGTTTTTCCGGATCCGGCCGACGGGCGTTCATCTGGTGGCGGGCTTCGGGCGCATCGTCGATCTCAAGCCGGAAAAGATTCTGACCAGCCTTGAGGGCGCGGAGGCATTGATTGAGTCCGAACAGGGGGCGATCGACCACATGAACGCCGATCATCGCGACGCACTGAACCTTTATGCGACGCGATTGCTGGGCGCGGGGGCGGCCGACTGGCGCTGCACCGGCTGCGATCCCGATGGCCTGGACATGAGCGCCGACGGTCATGACGCACTGCGGCTTGATTTTCCGCGACGGATCGTCACGCCGGCCGAGCTTCGCGTCGTTTTGAAGGATCTGGCGGAAAAGGCCCGGGCCGCAAAGCAGTCTTGATCGGGATTCAAGCCGTTCTGGAATAAACTAGTGTGGTAGTTCAGAAGTTCGCTTCAGTGCCCGATCAAGTCCGTCAAGCGAACTTCTGAACCTAAACCACACTAGGATCATAAAGTTGCTAGCGTCCCTTTGATTCCGAAGTTCGCATCAGAGGTTGCTGCAAGGTATACGAACTTCGGAATCGGGACACTGAGGTTGCCACGGATCGGCTTGGCGGTTCCGGCGTTTCATCAACCATCCGGCCGCGGGATGCGGGCCGGAGAGGTTATATTGAGGTCGTTGCGGCAGCTGTGCGATCGGCGATGATCGCGCCGGCGATGCGGGAGTTCGAGGAGGAATTCTCCGTGCATGAGACGGGCGAGCGTAACGGCGCCTTCGGCGCTGACAAGTTCGGCTTACGGAATCTCAAGGCCGTGTACTGGAATCTCGGCGCGCCGCAACTCTACGAGCACGCGCTACGCAACGGGGAAGCGATGGTGAACGCCGACGGCGCGCTGTGCGCGGACACCGGCGTGTTCACCGGCCGAAGCCCGAAGGACAAGTTTACGGTCCGCGACGCGGTGACCGAGACCAAAATCTGGTGGGATGGAAACCAGTCGATCACGCCCGAGCAATTCGCAGCGCTGCATGCCGATTTCATTGCGCATGCCGGGGGCATGACGCTGTTCGCGCAGGATCTCCATGCCGGCGCGGATCCGAATTTCGGCATCAGGACCCGCATTTTCACCGAGCTGGCCTGGCATTCACTGTTCATCCGCACGCTGCTGCGCCGCCCGCAAACCTCGGAACTCGCGGACTTCGTTCCCGAACTGACCCTCATCGACCTGCCGAGTTTCCGTGCCGATCCAAAACGGCACGGCGTGCGCTCGGAAAATGTCGTGGCTCTCGATCTCACCCGCGGGATCATTCTGATCGGCGGGTCTCATTATGCGGGGGAGATGAAGAAGAGCATCTTCACCACGCTGAATTACCTGCTGCCGGACAAAGGCGTGCTGCCGATGCACTGCTCGGCCAATGTCGGCGCAGGCGGCGACAGCGCGATCTTCTTCGGCCTTTCGGGTACGGGAAAAACCACGCTGTCCGCCGATCCAAAGCGCACGCTGATCGGCGACGACGAGCATGGCTGGAGCCGGGGCGGCATCTTCAATTTCGAGGGCGGCTGCTATGCCAAATGCATCAGGCTGTCGCAGGAGGCCGAGCCGGAGATCCATGCGGCCTCGAAACGTTTCGGCGCGGTGCTGGAGAACGTCGCCCATGACGAGTCCACGCGCGTGCCCGATTTCGATGACGGCTCGAAGACCGAGAACACCCGTTCGGCCTATCCGCTCGAATTCATTCCGAACGCCTCGCCGACCGGTTGCGCCGGCCAGCCCAGGAATCTGGTCATGCTGGCCGCCGACGCCTTCGGCGTGCTGCCGCCGATCGCCAGGCTGACGCCGGCGCAGGCGATGTATCATTTCCTGTCCGGCTACACCGCGAAGGTCGCAGGCACCGAGCGCGGCCTCGGCGACGAGCCGCAACCGGAATTCTCCACCTGCTTCGGCTCGCCGTTCCTGCCGCGCGATCCCGGCGTTTACGGCAATATGCTGCGCGAACTGATCGCGAGGCACAATGTCGATTGCTGGCTTGTCAACACTGGCTGGACCGGCGGCAAATACGGCACCGGTCGCCGCATGCCGATCAGGGTGACTCGCGCGCTGCTTGGCGCCGCGCTCGATGGTTCGCTGCGCAAGGTCCAGTTTCGCTCCGACCGCTATTTCGGGTTCGCGGTGCCGACATCGGTGCCGGGCGTCGAGCCCCATATCCTCAACCCGATCAAGACCTGGGCCGACAAGTCCGAGTTCGACCGGACCGCGCGCGCGCTGGTCGGCATGTTTCAGAAGAATTTCGTCAGGTTCGAAAACGATGTCGATGCCGAGGTTCGGGCCGCGGCGCCCGAGGCACGGATGGCGGCGGAGTAGGCCGGCACCGCGCGCGGGTGCTGCGTTCAACGTCGGTCCGGCCTCAGGGTGTTGCTGGGGGTCGGACGGTCGGTGATCTGTTGCCCGAACAGGCTGGCGATCAGTTCGACCGCGACCCGCGCGGTGCGCCCACGCTCGTCCAGAAACGGATTGAGTTCGACGATATCGACGGAACGAACCAGCCCGGAATCGTGCAACAGCTCCATGATGAGATGCGCCTCGCGATAGGTCGCGCCGCCGGGAACGGTGGTGCCGACCCCGGGCGCCACCGTTGGATCAAGAACATCGAGATCGAAGCTGACGTGCAGCACCCCGTTTTGCGCTTTGACCCGATCGATGACGCGGCGGATTAGCACCGCCACGCCGAACTCGTCGATCTCACGCATGTCGGCGATGGCGATGCGGCGGTCATGCACGAGCTTCTTCTCGAGCGGGTCGATCGAATGGATGCCGAACAGGTCGAGATGCGCTGATGGGATCGACGCACGCGGTTCGTCGCCGAGCAGGCCGTCGAGCCCAGGCTCGCCACACAGGAAGGCGGCGGACATGCCGTGCATGTTGGAGGTCATCGTCGTCAGCGGCGTGTTGTAGTCGGCGTGGGCGTCGAGCCAGAGTACGAACAGCTCGCGGCCTCGTTCATGCCAATAGCGCGCGACGCCGTTGACCGAACCCATCGACAGGCTGTGGTCGCCGCCGAGAAAGATCGGTATCGCGCCGGACTTCGCCACATCATAAGCGCGCGGGCTGAGCGCGCGGACCCATGCCTGGATGTCGCGGTAGTGGTTGGCGTTTGCGGGAACAGGGCCGGTTGCCGGCGCAAGGTTATCGATCGAGACGTCGCCGTGATCGGTCACGTCGATGCCGAGGCCCTCCAGCACCGGCTTGATGCCCGCGGTTCGCAGCGCCGCCGGCCCCATCAGGGTGCCGCGCTGCGCCGCGCCCATGTCGATGGGAACGCCAAGCAGCGCAACCTGTCCGGCACGGCCGCCGGTCGTCTCCGTCATCGGACCAGCTTTCCGATCGCGGCCGTCAGCGGGCGCGTGGCCTCGTCGTAGTCCGACCACGCCTTGCTCTTTTTCAGAAGATCAGGCGCGGTGCGTAACGTGAAGCGCTTTGGGTCGAGGCCGGCTTTCACCTGCGACCAGTTCAGCGGCATCGACACGGTGGCGCCGGGGCGCGCGCGCGGCGACAGCGGCGCAACCGCGGTCGACTTGGTGTCGTTGCGAAGATAATCGAGAAAGATTTTGCCCTCGCGCTGCTTCTTCGACATGTTGACGAGATAGTTTCCCGGTGCGTCGGCGGCCATTTGTTCGCAGACGGCCTGCGCGAACATTTTTGCCTGCTTCCAGTTCAACCTGTCCTTTGGCCTGACTGCAAGTGGCGTGACCACGTGCAGCCCCTTGCCGCCGGTGGTCTTGCAGAATGTTGCAAGTCCGAGCGCTTCCAGGCGCTCCTTCATCTCTTTTGCGGCGGCGATAACGCGGGCGAAGGCCACTTCCGGCGCCGGGTCCAGATCGAACACCAGCCGCCCTGGCACGGCGTATTGGTCGGGCGCGCAATTCCACGGATGCAGTTCGATACCGCCGATCTGCGCGACTGCGACCAGCGCTTCGACGCGGTCGATCTGCAAATAAGGCTTGCGGTCGCCGGACACCTTCGCCTGCGTGACAAGATCCGACAGGCCCGGCATGGCATGGCGTTGAAAAAATTGTTGGCCGTCGATGCCGTCCGGAGCGCGCACGATCGAACAGGGCCGCCCCTGAATGTGTGGCATCATCCAATCGCCGACGGTCTCCATGTATTCGGCAAGGTCCCGTTTGGTGACCGGCTGTTTGTCCCCGGCATCGGGCCATAGCGCCTTGTCCGGGTGCGAGATCGCAATGCCCATCACCGCCGCGCGGTCTCGCGCCGAATATGCGCGTGGCTGGCGCGAGGTGGTGGTCTCCGTGCGCACGGCGGCCGCTGCCCTTGCATCGAGCTTGGGCACCGCGGTGCGGACCGGCATCTCCGCCTTGACCTCGCCGGCCGGCTTGTCTGTGCGCAAACCCTTGAAGGCAGCCTGCCGGACCATGCCGTCATTGGTCCAGCCGGCGAATTCGATCTCGGCGACGAGATTCGGCTTGAGCCAGTGCACCTCGCGTCCGCCGGAGGGGGCATTCTTGCCGGAGAACGGACTTTTCGAGGCTGCGGCGGCCTTCAGCGCCGGCATGATGCGCTTCACGGTGTCGCGACCATAGCCGGTGCCGACGATGCCGGTATAGACGAGACGATCGCCCTCATAGACTCCGGCCATCAGCGAGCGGAATTTTCCGCCCGTTGTTTTCCAGCCGCCGATCACGACTTCATGGCCGGGGCGGCTCTTGACCTTGAGCCAGCTTCCACCTCGGCCGGGGCGATAAGGCGCATCCGCTTGCTTTGAGATGATGCCTTCGAGGCCGGACTTGCGAGCCGATGCGAGCATCTGCTCGCCATCGGCCTTGAAATGCTCGACGTAGCGGATCGGGGAGCGGCTCGATTGCGCCGAGCGCCCGAGCAATTTGCGAAGCCGTTCCTTGCGCGCGAGCAGCGGCAGGGGACGCAGATCCTCGCCCCCGGCGAACAGCAGGTCGAAAGCGAAGAACACGAGATTGTCCGTCTTGCCATCGGATAGCGCGGCCTGCATCGCGGAAAAGTCCGGATGGCCCTTGCTGTCGAGTGCGACGATCTCGCCGTCGATGATGGCGTCGGGCAACTTCGCGGCGGCTTTTGCGATGGCAGAAAACTTCTCGGTCCAGTCGAGCCCCTTGCGGGTTTTGAGTGTCACCTCACCGTTCTCGATCCGCATCTGGATGCGGTAACCGTCGAACTTGATCTCGTGCACCCAGCCTTCCGCCGTTGGCGGACGCGCCGAAATTTCGCATAGCTGAAACCCGGTGAAGTCGGGCATATCGTCCTTGATGGCGCGGGCGTTCGTTTGTGCCCGGCTCGCTCGTGTCTTGCTCGCTCGTGTCGTGGCTTTTTTCGGCACTCGCTTGCGCGTTGACGCCGGTTTGGCGCTTGTCTTTGTCGCGCGCGCCTCCGCTGCAATGCCTTTGTTGGAATTCCAGACCGCATCGGAACCGGCTGTTCGCGCGGTCATCATGAAAGGCTCCGGCGCCTTGCCCTGGCCTTGCGCGATCTGTTCGAGCGTGCGGCCCGACGCGACAGAGCGGTCCTGCTTCAGCACGTCCTCGCCGCTGCCGGGCTTGGCGTAGTCATCGCGGTGCTTGATCAGCAGCCAGTTGGTGCGCTTGCCGCCGCTGCGGTCGTGCTTCATGCGCACCAGCACCCACTCGCCCTTGAGTTTCTCACCCATCAGCGCGAATTTGAGGTCACCCTTGGCGAGACCTTTCGCCGGGTCTTCGGCGTACCAGTAGCCGCGGTCCCAGATCTCCACCGTGCCGCCGCCGTACTGGCCCTTGGGGATGGTGCCCTCGAAGTCGCCGTAGTCGAGCGGATGATCCTCGACCTCCACCGCGAGCCGCTTCTCGCCCGGATCGAGGGAGGGCCCGCGCGTCACCGCCCAGGACTTGAACACGCCGTCATATTCGAGACGAAAATCGTAATGCAGCCGCGTGGCGGCGTGCTTCTGAATCACGAAGCGCCGTTGGTTTGAAGCCGCGACGCGCGCTTTGCCGCTCGGCTCTGTGGTTTTCGAGAAGTCGCGCTTCTTGATATAGGTGCTGAGCTTTCGGGAGGACACGGCGTCGGTTCCAGTTGGATCATCCGATGTGCAACGCCCGGAAACGCTCGCGGGTGCCGCGACGTTACGATTTTTTGCGTCTTACGCCCGCGCTCTTGCGCAAGGCGTCCTTCAGGTCGATCGGCACGCCGTGCTTCTTCAGGAGGTCGGCGAATGCCTCGTCGGCCAGATCCTGTATCGTCGCCATGCGATCCCGACCGAGACGCGTCAGCGCCGCCATGGTCTCGTCGTCGAAGGCGATCAGCTTGCGCATCGGCGCGATGAGCTAACCGGCCTTGCGCTTCGCCGCGGGCGTCTTGTTCGCGCCGCGCGTCCTGGCCGGACGCTTCGCAGGCTCGCGCTTGGACTCCTTTGCCGCCTTCTTGCCCTCGATCGGAAACAGCATCTCGCGCTGGCCTTCGATGCGCTTTTTGGGTTTCCTGCCTTTCGCTGGCGCCGGCTTGTCGCTTGAGGCCGGTGCGGATTTGCCGCCCTTCAAACTCTGCCGTAGCGCGTCCATCAGGTTGATGACGTTGCCTTCGGTTTTGACCTTGGCCTTGGCGATCGGGTGGCCGGCCTGCTTCTGCTCGATCAGGTCCAGCAGCGCGGCCTCATAGTGGTCCTCGAAAGCGGTCGGCTCGAAGCGGCCCGATTTCTGCTCGACGATGTGCCGCGCGAGATCGAGCATGTCCTTGGTGATCTTCACGTCCTTGATGTCGTCGAAATAATCCGATGCGTCGCGCACCTCGTAAGCGTAGCGCAGCAGCAGGCCGACCAGCCCGTTGTCGCGCGCTTCAAGCGCGATGACGTGCTCGCGGTTGGTGAGCACCACCCGCGCCAGCGCGACCTTTCCCGTCGCCTTGATGGTGTCGCGGATCACGGCATAGGCATCGTGGCCGACCTTGCCGTCGGGCACCAGATAATACGGCCTGACGATATAAAGATCGTCGATCTCGGCGCGCGGCACGAACCGGTCGATCTCGATGGTGTGGGTGGACTCCAGCGCGATATTGTCGAGTTCGTCTTTCGTCACTTCGAGATAGGTGTCGCTGTCGATCTTGTAGCCCTTGACGATATCGGCGTTATCGACTTCCTCGCCGGTCTCGGCGTCGACCTTCTGATATTTGATGCGGTGGCCGGTCTTGCGATTGATCTGGTTGAAGCTGACCTTCTCGGATTCCGACGTCGCCGGAAACAGGGCGACCGGACAGGTCACGAGTGAAAGGCGCAGAAAGCCTTTCCAGTTCGCACGCGGGGCCATCGGACAAACTCCATACGCGACGGGCCGGGGGACGGCAGACCTGATTCAATATCACGGAGCGGGAAACGTTCCGAGTCGGGAACGTGGCTGAACACCCGCGGCCGCCGCAGCAGTCCGTGTGTTCCGGTTGTGTTCTTGAAGTCCGAAGCGGTTACCGGTTGAGGAATTCGCTCGCCTTGTACAGCGCGCGGAACGGCACGCCGGCCTGCGCGAAGGTTTCCGTAGCACCCTCCTCGCGGTCCACCATGGTGAAGACCAGCACGATCTCGCCGCCGGCTTCGCGCACGGACTCCACCGCCTTGATGGCGGAGCCGCCGGTGGTGGTGACGTCCTCGACGATGACGACGCGCTTGCCCTTGAGGCTCTCGCCCTTGGCGAGGCCTTCCACCGCCAGCCGCGCGCCATGCTCTTTCGGCTTCTTGCGCACGAAGAACGCGGCGATCGGCTGATGCTTCAGCCATGACAACTGTGCGATGGCGCCGGCGAGGGGCACCGCGCCCATCTCCAGCCCGCCGATATAGTCGAGTCCGTCGTCCTTGAGCGCCTCGAAGCTCAGTTCCGCGAGCAGCGCCGCGCCTTCGGGGTCGAGCATGGTCGGCTTCAGGTTAAAGTAGAAATCGCTCTTGCGGCCTGAGGCCAGCGTGATTTCGCCGCGCCCGAACGAGCGGGTGCGGATGATCTCGGCGAGGCGGGCGCGGGAGGCGGATTGGGACACGGACAGGCTCGAAAGGGTGGCGCTAATCTAGCGACGATCGGAAGGGTGAACCACTTTTCCGCGCGTCCATCAACAGTTCAGTGCGGCACCATCAGCGGGCGGTGCTGAAGGCGAACCACACGGCGATGGCGGCCAGCGCAACCGCCAGCACGCGGCGGATGCCCCGTCGCTTCTCCGGCGTATGGATCGCGCTTTGCAGGCGCGAAGCCAGCAGCACGATCACGAGGTGGACGAGTGTGGCGATGCCGACATAGAGCGCCGACAGCCCAAGCGTCTGCGTCACGACCGATCCCCTGTCGGGCTGGATGAAGTCCGGAAGCACCGCGACGTAGAACACCGCCGCCTTGGGGTTGAGCAGGTTGGTGATCAGGCCGCGACGAAACGCCTGTCCGGGCCGGATGTCGGAATCGCCGGCTTTTTCGGGGGCGGTCTCCGCCTCGCTCGCCCACGCCTCCCAGGCGAGCCACAGCAGATAAATGACTCCGCCCCAGCGCAGCACCTCATAGAGCAGCGGCGAATTGTCGATCGCCGCGCTGAGGCCGAGCGCCGCCACTGCGCCATAAACGGAGAGTCCGAGCGCGACGCCGCCGACGGCGGCGAGCCCGGCGCGGATGCCTTGCGACAGCGACAGCGCCGCAAGATAGGCCATGTTCGGCCCCGGCGTCATCTCGATGACGAGCGATGTCAGCGCGAAGGCGGCGAGCGAGCCCGAAAAAATGTCGCTCATCGGTCAGGCCGCAGACATGCTTTAATGCGCCTCGTCCCAGTTGTCGGCGGCGCGGGCGTCGACCCGCAGCGGCACCGACAGCAGCACCGCCGGGAACGGCGCGTCCTGCATCACATGCTGCACCACCGGCAGCGTCGCCGTCACCTCGTCGTCGGGCACCTCGAAGATCAATTCGTCGTGGACCTGCAGCAGCATCTTCGCCGACAGCTTCTTCTCGGCAAGCGCCTCGTCCATCCGCGCCATGGCGCGGCGGATGATGTCGGCGGCGGTGCCCTGCAATCGCGCATTGATCGCGGCGCGCTCGTTGAACGCGCGGTGCGACGGGTTCGGCGACCGGATGTCGGGGTAGTGGCATTTACGGCCGAACAGGGTGGTGACATAGCCGTGCTCGCGGCAGAAGTCGCGGGTCGCGTCCATGTAGGCGCGGATGCCGGGAAAGCGCTCGAAATACTTCTTGATGTAGGCGGCCGCCTCCTCGCGCGGGATGCCGAGCTGGTTGGCGAGACCGAACGCCGAGATGCCGTAGATGATGCCGAAGTTGATCGCCTTGGCGCGGCGGCGGATTTCGCCGGGCATGCCCTGCACCGGCACGCCGAACATCTCCGATGCCGTCATGGCGTGAATGTCGAGCCCGTCGCGGAACGCCTGCTTCAGGACCGGAATGTCGGCGATCTCGGCGAGCAGCCGCAGCTCGATCTGGGAGTAGTCGGCCGACACCAGCTTGTGGCCCGGCGTCGCGATGAAGGCGCGGCGGATTTTGCGGCCCTCTTCATTGCGCACCGGGATGTTCTGCAGGTTCGGCTCGTTCGACGACAATCGTCCCGTGGTGGTGGCGGCGAGTGCGTAGGTTGTGTGGACACGGCGGGTCTGCGGATCGACGTGTTCCGGCAGCGCGTCGGTATAAGTTGATTTCAGCTTCGAGACCTGACGCCAGTCGAGGATCTTGCGCGGGAAGTCGTGACCCTGCTCGGCGAGTTCGTCGAGAATCTGCGCCGAGGTCGACCAGGCGCCGGTCTTGGTCTTGCTGCCGCCCGGCAAACCCATCTTGCCGAACATAATCTCGCCGATCTGCTTCGGGCTGCCGACATTGACCGGCTCGCCTGCCAGTTCCTGAATCTCGGCTTCCAGGCGCGCGGCGGTCTGCGCGAATTCACCCGAGAGCCGCGACAGCACCTGACGGTCGATGGTGATGCCGCGCTGTTCCATCCGCGCCAGCGTCGCGATCATCGGCCGCTCCAGCGTTTCGTAGACGGCGGTCATGCGCTCGGCGACCAGCCGCGGCTTCAAGACCTGCCACAGCCGCAAGGCGAGGTCGGCATATTCCGCGGCATAGGTCGTGGCGCGATCGATCGGCACCTGATCGTAGGCGAGCTTGTTCCTGCCGCTGCCGATCAGCTCGCCATATCCCAAGCTGCCGTGGCCGAGCCAGCGCTTTGCCAGCGATTGAAGATCATGCGAGCCGCGCCCGGCATCGAGCGCATAGGAGATCAACTCGACGTCGTCGTTGTTCTTCATGATGATGCCGTGCCGGGCCAGTAGCACGGCGGTGAATTTGACGTTGAAGCCGACCTTCAGATGGCCGCGGGATTCGAGAACCGGCTTCAGGAGCTTCAACGCATCGGCGGTTGCGATCTGGTCCGGCGCAAGCCCGGCGGCAAACAGCCCGGCCCCGTCTCCGGACTGCCTGTGGCCAAGCGGCACGTAACAGGCATCGTTCGGCGCGAGCGCCAGCGCGATGCCGCACAATTCGGCCTGCATGGGATCGATCGTCGGCGCCAGCGCCTCGAGCGCGAAGCTGCCGTCGTTGTCGATGCGGGCGATCCAGTTCGTCAGCCGCTCCAGTGAGCGGACGATCTCATACTTGTCTGGCTGAACCGGCAACTTGCGCACGGCTTCAAGGCGCGCCGCAGCGAGGGCCTGCGGCGTCTTGATTGCAGTGTCGCTTGTCGCCTTTGCCCTGATCGCCGGAGCGGCTTTCGCGCTGCTGTCGTTTCCGAACAAGTCTCCAGTGACCGCGTCCTTCGAGGCCACGGCCGCCACCGATGATACGCCGCTCGCGTTTTTTCTGTCCGGCTCGATTTCGGCGGCATTGACTTGCGAATACTCCGCGACGCGCTTCGTCAGCGTGGTGAATTCCATCGCCTTGAGGAAAGCGATCAGCTTGCGCGCGTCCGGCTCCTGCACGGCGAGGTCTTCCAGCGGCACGTCGAGCTGCACTTTGTCGTCGAGCAGCACGAGTTGCCGTGAAATGCGCGCCTTCTCCGCATTCTCGATCAGTGCCTCGCGCCGCTTCGGCTGTTTGATCTCGCCGGCGCGCGCCAGCAGCGTTTCGAGGTCGCCGTATTCGGTGATGAGCTGAGCCGCGGTCTTGACGCCGATGCCGGGCACGCCCGGAACGTTATCGACGCTGTCGCCTGCCAGCGCCTGCACCTCGACGACCTTTTCCGGCGGCACGCCGAATTTCTCGATCACCTCGGGAACGCCGAGGCGGCGATCCTTCATGGTGTCGTACATGGTGACGCAGTCGGTGACGAGCTGCATCAGGTCCTTATCCGAGGAGACGATGGTTGCGGTCGCGCCGCGCTCGCAGGCCTGCCGCACATAGGTCGCGATCAGGTCGTCGGCCTCGAAGCCGATCTGTTCGAGGCAGGGAAGATCAAACGCCTTCACAGCCTCGCGGATCAGCGCGAATTGCGGGATCAGGTCGTCGGGCGCGGGCGGCCGATGCGCCTTGTAGTCGGCATAGAGCTTGTTGCGGAACGTGACTTCGGATTTGTCGAAGATGATCGCGAGATGGGTCGGCTTGTCGTCCTTCGGCATATCGCGCAACAGCTTCCACAGCATGTTGCAGAAGCCGAGCACCGCATTGACCTGCAGCCCGTCGGATTTGCGGTTCAGCGGCGGCAGCGCGTGATAGGCGCGGAAGATATAGGAGGAGCCGTCGACCAGAAAGACGTGCTGGCCCTGCATGCTGGCACCTGCCGCCGCAGGCGCAGAGATGGCTCTGGCGGGGAGCCTGGCTGGGGCAGGTGTCGTGGCGGCAGGTTCGGCGGCTGGCTTCTTCGGCATGGCCGCAACTTAAGGACTCTTGCGCGCAATGGCACCCCCTTGCGGCCCGCCATCGCCAGCAAATTCGCGGCGGGTCCGTTCGGTTTCGCGCGTGATGGCTGGCTTATTCCGCCGCCTGCAGCGCGGCCGGGCGTTTTCTCGGCGCGATCCAGAAGGCGTCCGGGCGCTCGAACAGGAAGTTCGCCCGCGTATTGCGGCAGGCCCACCAGGTCAGCACCGCGCCGACCACGCCGGCGATGGTGACGATCAGCGACACCGTGCCGATATCGTGGATGATGCCGGTCTTCAGCAGCAGCGTGCGCGTCGTCGCCATCGGCAGGAAGAACGCGAGGTAGATGACGATGGAATGCTCGCCGCAATAGCGCACGGCGTCCAGCCAGCGCATTTTGGCCAGCAACGTGCCCGTTGTGATGATGGCGCAGGCACCGGCCAGCCCGAGCGCGAGCGAGATGATAGGCCATTCGCTGACGCCGGTATAAACGAGGCCGGCATTCGTGACCGCCCACAGTGCCAGTCCGGCAAGCGCAAGTACCGGATAGGCGCGGGCGCGGTTGGACAACGCGAACACATGGCTCGCGAACAGGTAGCCGGAATAGATGTAGACGAAACGCGCGGCGAATTCGTCGATCAGCGTCCACCCCGTGGAGATATGCGCCGCCTCGAGCGCCGCGGCGGCGCCCCAGATCGCCCATGGCGAAACGTTGCGTGTGGCCTTGATGACCACGAAAAACACCGGCAGCAGGTAGATGAACCACAGCGTGCCGAACGGCTCGATGAACGACATCAGGTAAAGCCGGGCGACGCCTGGCCAGCCAACTTCGGCGGCGAACGAGGGCGCCTTGAAGCCGAACTGGATCGTCACCCAGAGCACGTAGAAATATGCGAAATGCACCACCTTGCGGTCGAGATAGGTACGCCAGTCGCGATTGATCACGAGGGGCAGGAACAGGCCGGAAATCAGGAAGAAATCGGGCATCCGGAACGGTTTGGCGAAGGCGACCACGAGGTGCATGAAGCCGGTCTGGCCGGCCGCGGCCTCGACCCCCAGCACCGAGTGCATCATCACGACCATGATGATGCAGATGCCTTTGGCATAGTCGACCCAGTCGATCCGTTCGTTCTTCAGTGCGGCTGTGCCGTTTCCGGTCATCGGTGTCTCTTTTCAGCGCGATCGGGCGCGTTTACAGGAGGATCGGTTGCGTTCTCCTTTCACCAATCAAATAATGTGCCATGTTTCATGGGATCGTGATCGGAACAGGCCATTAACCATCGAAGGATTACGGCGGGCACGAACCGGCTGTCATGCCTTGCGAAGGCGAGGTATCCGGTACGTCCGCCTTCGAAATCATTGAAACCTGCCTTACGCGAGCACCACCTTCGTGGATGATGACGGAACCGAAACGGTGATCCGAGAATTTGCCACGCCGCTTCCGATCGACGCCGTGCTCGACGAACTCGGACGAACGCTTGGCGCGCGCAATACGGTCGTGCTGGTGGCGCCGCCTGGCGCCGGCAAGACGACGCGGGTGCCGCTGGCGCTGCTCGATGCGCCCTGGGCCGCGGGCAAAAAGATCATCGTGCTGGAGCCGCGACGGATCGCCGCGCGGGCCAGCGCGGAGCGAATGGCGCAAACGCTGGGCGAGCGCGCCGGCGAGACCGTCGGCTACCGCGTGCGGTTCGGCTCGAAAGTGTCGCGCGCAACCCGCATCGAGGTCGTCACCGAAGGAATCTTCTCGCGTCAGATTCTCGATGATCCTGAACTGACCGGCGTTGCTGCGGTGCTGTTCGACGAGTTTCACGAACGCTCGCTCGATGCCGACATGGGTCTTGCGCTGGCGCGTGACGTACAGACCGGCTTGCGGGAGGACTTGCGCATCCTGGTGATGTCCGCGACCATCGACGGCGCGCGTGTCGCGAAGCTGCTTGGCGATGCGCCGGTCATCGAAAGCGAGGGCCGCGCCTTTCCGATCGAGACGCGCTATCTCGGCCGCAGGCCCGACGCGCCTCTCGAATGGCAGATGGCTGACGCGATCGCCATGGCGCTGCGCGCTGATGCCGGCTCGGTGCTGGCGTTTCTGCCGGGAGCGGCCGAAATCCGCCGAACACAGAATATGCTCGCTGAACGGGTTCACGATGCATCCGTCGAGATCGTGCCGCTGTTCGGCGCGCTCGACGCCGCGGTGCAGGACCGCGCCATCGCGCCGGCCGCGAAAGGACATCGCAAGGTGGTGCTGGCGACGTCGATCGCGGAGACGTCGCTGACGATCGAGGGGGTCCGTATCGTGGTGGATTCCGGCCTGGCGCGGGTGCCGCGCTATGAGCCCGACATCGGTCTGACGCGGCTCGAAACCGTGCGCGCCTCGCGCGCCGCGGTCGATCAGCGCCGCGGCCGCGCCGGCCGCACCGAGCCCGGCCTGTGTTATCGGCTCTGGGATGAGCCGCAGACCGCCTCGCTCCCCGCCCACACCCAGCCTGAGATTCTCAGCGCCGATCTGTCGTCGCTGGTGCTGGATCTCGCGCAGTGGGGCGTCAGCGATCCGGCGATGGTGTCGTTCCTGGATGCGCCGCCCGCGCCGGCTTTGAACGAAGCGCGCACCCTGCTGCGCGAACTCGGCGCGCTTGATGGGGACGGCCGCATCACCGACGAGGGCAAAAGCCTGCGCGCGCTGGCGCTGCCGCCGCGGCTCGCGCGCATGATCGTCGATTCGCATCGGCTCGGCGCGGGCCGCGAGGCCGCCGACATCGCGGCTATTCTGACCGAGCGCGGCCTCGGCGGCGACAGCATCGATCTCGACGCGCGACTCGACAACTTTCGTCGCGACCGCTCCCCTCGCGCCTCAGGCGCAAGGCAGCTCGCGGAGCGATGGGCCTCGCAGGTGAAAGCGAATGAGAGTGTGCAATCATCGCCGCGCGGCATGACCTCTTCTCCCTCCCCTTTTGTGGGGGAGGGGCGGGGAGGGGGGTCTACAGGCAAGGTACTCAATTTGACTACCCCCACCCCCAACCCCTCAGAGCGGGCGTCCTTGCCCGTCTCGGCCCCACAAGGGGGAGGGGAGCTTCCGTCCACCGGCGTCATGCTCGCGCTCGCATTCCCCGATCGCGTGGCGCGCAATCGCGGCAACGGCTCCTTCGTGCTCGCCAACGGCCGCGGCGCGTCGGTCGACCCGGCCTCCCGCCTGGCGCGAGACCGCTTCATCGCAGTTGCCGAACTGACCGGCGCTGCCGCCAATGGCCGCATTCTGCTGGCTGCGCCGATCACGCAGGCCAGCATCGAGGCGCGTTTCGCCGATCAGATCGAGGCCGACGATGAGGTCACGTTCGACCGCGCGGCGATGGCGTTGCGGGCGCGCCGCCGGAAACGGCTGCATGCGATCACGCTCTCGGAGGCGCCGCTGGCGATCGTTCCTTCGATGGCGACCGCGCGCATCCTCGCGGAAGGACTGATGGGTGCGGGGCCGGATCGCCTGCCATGGTCGAAATCGCTCAAGCAATGGCGCGACCGGGTGATGTTCCTGCGCGCGGCGGAAGGCCGGAAGGGACCCGATGAGTGGCCCGATCTCTCCGATGCCGGACTTACGGACGAAGCCGAAAGCTGGCTGGTGCCCGCGCTGTCCGACAAGACATCGCTGAAGGATTTCTCCGCGAGCGATCTGTCGGATGCGCTGATGGCGCTGTTGCCGTGGAGTTTGCGCGCGCGGCTGGAGCGGGAGGCGCCGACGCATTTCGAGGCTCCGACCGGCACGATGCTCGCCATCGACTATGGAGCGGAGCAGGGGCCGACCATTGCGGTGCGACTGCAGGAATTGTTCGGCCTGACGGCGCACCCGGCGATCGCGCAAGGCAAGGTGCCGCTGGTTCTGGAATTGCTGTCGCCGGCGCATCGTCCGGTGCAGGTGACGCGCGACCTGCCCGGATTTTGGCGCGGCAGCTATGCTGGGGTACGCTCCGATCTGCGCGGGCGCTATCCCCGGCATCCCTGGCCGGAAGATCCGGCGAACGCGCCGCCGACACGCCGGGTCAAGCCGCGCGGGACCTGAAGGGCTCGCGTATCCGGAACCTGTGCTGTCGCCGCAACGTTGGCCACGACATCTCGCCCCGAGGCTCCCATGGACATGCCCCTGCAACCGACCTGGCCGGATATCGCAATCCGTCTCGCCTTGACCATGGTCGCCGGCGGCATCGTTGGCCTGGACCGGAGCACGCGGGGACATGCGGCCGGATTTCGCACCACCATTCTGGTGGGACTCGCCGCCTCGGTCGCCATGATCCAGGCCAACGTCCTGCTGTCGGCGAGCGGCAAGACGCCGGCGTCCTTCGCCGAGATGGATGTGATGCGCTTGCCGCTCGGCATCCTCACCGGCGTCGGCTTCATCGGCGCCGGGACCATCTTCAAGAAAGGTGATCTCATCACCGGCGTCACCACCGCGGCAACGTTGTGGCTGATCACGGTGATCGGTCTCTGTCTGGGCGGCGGTCAACTGGTGCTGGGCGCCGCCGCGACGGTGCTGGCGGTCATGACTCTCTGGGCGCTGAAATGGGTCGACTATGTCATCCCTCGCGAGCACCGCGTCCGGGTGGTTGTCGCAGCCGATGCCGAGATGCGAACGATCGTCGAACTGCCGCGCCTGATCGGAGGCTTTGGCTATCACGCCCGCTTCGCCGATGTGAAACGGCATGATGACGGGTCGATCGATTGTTCATTCGATGTCTCGTGGCGGCGCGCCGAGCGATCGGTACGGCCGACGGATCTGCTGGCGCTGATCCGCAAGAGCTATGAGATCAAGGCGTTCGCCTTGAGCACCGAAGACGGCCGCTAGGGCAGATCCCGAAAAGTGGAAACCGGTTTTCGGAAAAGATCATGCTGGCGCAGGATGACGGAAGCGCGGAGCGGGTGGGCGTAGCGCGCGATGGATTTCGCATTAACGCTTCGCTCATCCTTTTCCCAAATAAAGAACCTCACGGTTGTTGCGGGTTATGGCCAGCCGACGACCGCGCGTAAGGTCGCGGCCGTTGTTCGGGTCTGTTAGTTGAGTCGGGTCTGTCAGTGAGTGTGCGCCATGCGAAATCTGATGATTCTTGCCGCGCTTCTTGTCGGAGCGGGTACCTACATGGCGCAGGTGGCCGACGAAATGACCGCAACCGCGGCGGCACGGGCGACGACGCCCGTGCAGCAGGCGACGTTCGAGGACAACGCCCAGGCCGGTCGCCGCAGCGTCAGCATCGCGCGGGATGGCCGCGGCCACTTCCAGACGGAAGGCCGGATTGACGGCCAGCGCGTCGGCTTCATGGTCGATACCGGGGCGTCGGTGATCGCGCTCAATGAAAGTTCAGCCGCGCGGATCGGCGTGCGGCCCTCGCAGAACGATTATGATGCGACGGTGACCACGGCCAACGGCAAGGTCAAGGCGGCGCGAACCCGGCTCCCCATGGTCGATGTCGGGGGTCTCATCGTGCGCGACGTCGACGCCATGGTGCTGCCCGACGAGGCGCTGTCGGAAAACCTGCTTGGCCTGTCGTTTCTGTCCAAACTCAGGCGCTTCGAATTTGCCAACGGGCGCATGGTGCTGGAACAATAGGCTGGCGCCGCCATTGGTCGAGGTCGCAGGCGACGCGCTCCGCCGTGGCGCTGCGAATTATGCCGCAATTGCCTTTCACAAACCCGCTCCCGCATTTCCGGCAGCCATGGCATTCAGGGCTGCATTTTGTTTCTAATGTTCCCGCCCTTATCCTGACGAGGCCATCTGCATGTTTCCGAAGCCGAAACCCGTTCTGGCGCCGAATACCTATGCCTATGAATCCGAGCCGATGGTCAAGGCGACCGGCTTCCGCGAATACGACGCGCGCTGGCTGTTCGGCAAGGAAATCAACCTGATGGGCATTCAGGCGCTGGGCATGGGGCTCGGCACGCTGATTGGTGAACTCGGCCAGAAGAAGGACATCGTCACCGGGCACGACTTCCGCAGCTATTCGTCGTCGATCAAATACGCCTTGATCTCGGGCCTTCTGGCGTCCGGCTGCAAGGTCCACGACATCGGACTGTGCATGACGCCGATGGCGTATTTCGCGCAGTTCGAACTCGACGTCCCCTGCGTCGCCATGGTGACGGCCTCGCACAACGACAACGGCTGGACCGGCGTCAAGATGGGCGCCAACCGGCCGCTGACGTTCGGGCCCGACGAGATGAACCGGCTGAAGGAGATCGTGCTCGGCGCCACTTTTGCTGACAGGACCGGCGGCTCCTATCAGTTTCACGAGAACTTTCCGGCGCGCTATATCGCCGACCTGACCAAGCGGCCGAAGCTGAAGCGCAAGCTGAAAGTCGTGGTGGCCTGCGGCAACGGCACCGCGGGCGCCTTCGCGCCGAAGGTGATGGAGGCGATCGGTTGCGAGGTGATCCCGCTCGACACCGAACTCGATCACAGCTTCCCGAAATACAATCCGAATCCCGAAGACATGAAGATGCTGCACGCGATCCGCGACGCGGTGCTCGAGCACAAGGCCGATGCCGGCCTCGGCTTCGACGGCGACGGGGATCGCTGCGGCGTTGTCGACAACACCGGCGAGGAAATCTTCGCCGACAAGGTCGGCGTGATGCTGGCGCGCGACATGTCGGCGATCCACAAGGACGCGCATTTCGTGGTCGACGTGAAGTCGACGGGCCTGTTCGTCACTGACCCGGTCTTGCAGAAGCAGGGCGCCAAGGTCACCTACTGGAAAACCGGTCATTCCTATATGAAGCGCCGCACCAACGAACTCGGCGCGCTCGCCGGTTTCGAGAAATCCGGCCACTTCTTCTTCAACGCGCCGATGGGTCGCGGTTATGATGACGGCCTGATCTCGGCGATCGCGATCTGCGAGATGCTCGACCGCGCTCCGGGAAAATCGCTGGCCGACCTGAAGGACGCCTTGCCCAAGACATGGTCGTCGCCGACCATGTCGCCGCATTGCGCCGATGAAGCCAAATACGGCATCGTCGACAGCGTGGTGAAACATTTCGAGACCGCCAGGGCCAATGGCGACAAGGTGGCGGGACAGCCGATCCGCGATCTCGTCACCGTCAACGGCATCCGGGTTACGGCGGAGGATGGAAGCTGGGGCTTGGTGCGGGCGTCGTCGAACAAGCCCGAACTGGTGGTCGTTGTGGAAAGCCCCGTCTCCGAACAGCGTATGCGCGACATGTTCGAGGCGATGGACAGTGTGCTGCGCACCCATCCCGAGGTCGGCGAATACAATCAGAAGATTTAACGCAGATGTCATTGCCGGACTTGATCCGGCAATCCATCAGGTGATGAATACGCGGGTCAAGCCCGCGTATGCGGATTGAAAGCGCTACGCTGCGCTTACCGCCGGCACCGGCAGCGCCGTCACCGATTTGATCTTCTCCATCGCGAAACGCGAGGTGACGTTCTTCAGCGCCACAGCGCTGATCAGCTTCTTGTAAAAAAGATCGTAGCTCGCCATGTCCGCGACCACGACGCGCAGCATGTAATCGACATCGCCCGCCATGCGATAGAGTTCCATCACCTCGGGCATGGCGCTGACGGCGCTGGCGAATTTGCTCAGCCAGGCGTCCGAATGGTCGCCGCTCTCCACGGAGACGAACACCGAAATGCCGAGCCCGATCTTGTTCTGATCGACCAGCGCCACCCGGCGCAGGATGATGCCGTCGGCCTCGAGCCGCTGAATCCGCTTCCAGCAGGGGGTTGAGGACAATCCGACCCGGTCGCCGATCTCGGCCACCGAGAGGGAGGCATCCTCCTGCAGCACGGTCAGGATCTTGCGGTCGATGGCGTCGAGACGACGGCCGGACTCAGGCGGCGGGAGGGAGATATCGCTCATGATTAGAACATTGTTCCAACACGGAAGTTATTCAACCTCATATATAGAAAAATATTCCAATGCAAGGGCGGTGTTCCGGACTAAGCTGAGGCCGGGGCCGCTTCTTTCAAAAACGCTTCCACTTCAGCACGTTGCGGGCAGGCAAAGGCGCCCCCGAAACGGGTGCATTTGATCGCGGCGGCGGCGGAGGCAAATCGGAGCGCCGTCGGCACCTCCTGGTTTTCGGTCATGGCGAGGGCGAATGCGCCGTGAAATACGTCTCCGGCTCCCAGCGTGTCCACGGTGTGGACCGGAAAGGCCGGGATCTCCCGAAGCTCGCCGTTGGCATCGAGCCACAACGTGCTCTGTGGACCACGCGTTCCGGCGAGAAAGGACGAGGTAGATCCGGCAAGAGTCCGCAGCGCCGTCGCATCGTCCTCGGTGCCGGCGGTGGCCCGGAGTGCTTCGCTGGAGAAAATCAGATGCGACGAGGCGGTCAGCAGGCCGCCGCGCATCGGCATGGCGCTGTCGATATCGACCACGACGGGAATGCCGCGCCGGCGCGCTTCCGTGCAGAGATCCGTGCAGAAGGGGGCGCAGCGATTCTCGACCAGAATGGCGTCGCAGTCGGCGAGCAGCCGCCCGGTGTCGGGCAGGCGCACTTTCCACAATTCGGGATCGCGGAAGGTAATGATGGTGCGCTCGCCGCCGGGGTCGATCATGACACTGGAGATCGGCGTCACCAGGCCCGGCATGTGGACGATGTCCTGCATCGCGATGCCGAGTTCCGCCGCCTTGTCGAAGATGTAACGGCTGGAGGTTTCGCCGGCGTCGCCCATGGGGCCGCAGAACGCCGCGTGGCCGCCGAGCCGGGAGATGGCGATCGCAGCATTGAGCGCATTGCCGCCGGCGATTTCCTCGAAGCGCTCGGCGCCGATCTTGAAGCCGCGTTCCGGAAGGCCCTGCACATGAAAGGTCATGTCGCGCACCGGTATCCCGATGCACAGGATGTGGGACAGGCGCTTGGGCGCGGCGTCACGAAAGTTCATCGCTGGTTCCCTTGTCGTCTCCGCAACCTACATTCTAACGGTCTAACCGAATCCTGTCCTCCGCCTGATCGCTCCCATGAACGCCTCAAGTTCCGCGGCGTCGTATTCGAGCGCGGGCGCAGCGCCCCAGACCGGGCGAGGCCACGCAGCGTCTCCATTGCGGCGGGCGATGATATGGACGTGGAGCTGCGGCACCTGATTGCCGAGTGCGGCCACATTGAGCTTGTCGCAACCCGTGACGTCCTTGAGCGCTTCGCAGACCTCACCGATCTCCGTCATCAGGCTTGCGCGGTCGTCATGATCGAGGTCGATGATCTCCACCGCTCCGGCCCGTCTCGGCACCAGAATGAGCCAGGGATAGTTGGCGTCCTTGCTGAGCAGGAGTCGGCTGAGCGGCAGGTCGCCGATGCCGACCGCGTCATTGTCGAGCTGCGGGTGAAGCGACCAGGCCTCGGACATCGTTTGCGGTCACTTTTTTGAGGAGTGCCGAGGCAAACTGGCCCGACGATCCGCCGAGGTCAATGGCCCGGAGCGGAATGCCGCGGCCGCTTGCTTTCCGCCCCTTTTGGCCCCAAATAGGGACCGGGAGATTGGCGGTGGACGAGCCACTCGCCAACCGGGTCAGGTCCGGAAGGAAGCAGCCCTAACGAGGTCCGGATCGGGTCGCTCGTCAGTCTCCTACCTGTTTTTTGGCGAGCCATGTTTTTCGGGGATTCTGCCGGCGCCGGGATCGGGCGCGGCCCGAAAATATCGCCCGTTGTTCCGCAAGCCGGCCTCACAGAGAGAAAATTGCGGATCGCTCAATGACCGACGCTGGCCATTCCTCAACGCCCACCGATGATGCCGCCGGCCAGACCGGCTTCGACAGCGCGCGCGCATCCGGACCCGGCACCGAGTATCGCGTGCTGGCGCGGAAATACCGTCCCGCCAGCTTCGACGATCTCATTGGACAGGAAGCGCTGGTGCGCACCGTGTCCAATGCCTTTGAGACCGGACGAATTCCGCAGGCCTGGATTCTCACCGGCGTGCGCGGCGTTGGCAAAACCACCACCGCGCGCATTCTCGCCCGCGCGCTGAACTACGAATTGCCGGATGGCTCGGTGAGCGGACCGAGCATCCGGATGCCGACTCTCGGCGTGCATTGTCAGGCGATCATGGAAAGCCGTCACATCGACGTGCTGGAAATGGACGCCGCGTCTCACACCGGCGTCGACGATGTCAGGCAGATCAACGACAGCGTGCGCTATGCGCCGTCGAGCGCGCGCTACAAGGTCTACATCATCGACGAAGTCCACATGCTGTCGACCGCGGCTTTCAACGCGTTCCTGAAGACGCTGGAGGAGCCGCCGGAGCACGCGAAATTCGTGTTCGCGACCACGGAGATCCGGAAAGTCCCGGTGACGGTGCTGTCGCGTTGCCAGCGTTTCGATCTCCGGCGCGTCGATGCCGACGTCCTGGTGTCGCACCTCGCCAGTATCGCGGCGAAAGAGAACGTCGAGGTCGAACCGGAAGCGCTCGGCATCGTGGCGCGGGCGGCCGAAGGCTCGGTGCGCGATTCGCTCTCGCTGTTCGATCAGGCCATCGCCCACGCCGCCGGCGTGGTGCGGGCCGACGCGGTGCGGCAGATGCTGGGGCTTGCCGACCGCACGCGGGTGATCGATCTGTTCGAATCGCTGGCGCGCGGCGATATCGCGCGCGCGTTCGGCGAATTTCGCGACCAGTACGATACCGGCGCCGATCCGGTCGTGGTGCTCAGCGATCTGGCCGAATTCGTCAACTTCGTGACCCGTATCAAGATCGTCCCCGCGCTCGCCGACAATGTCGCATTCGGCGAGACGGAGCGGCTGCGCGCCCGCGATTTCGCCGCGAAGCTATCGATGCGCGTGCTGTCGCGGATGTGGCAGATGTTGTTGAAGGGCATCACGGAGGTGCAGGGCGCGACGCGGCCGGCGGCGGCGGCGGAGATGGTGCTGGTGCGCATCGCCTATGTCGCGGACCTTCCGACACCCGATGAAGCAATCCGGATGCTGGACCAGAACGGCGGCGGATCGCCCGTGGCCCCGAACAGCGCCGCATCGCAGAAACCGTCCGGCGCATCGGCGTCTTCGGTCCAATCATCCGCCGTCCGCACTGTGTCGGCGCCGCGCGCCGCTGCGGAGCCTGCGTTCCGTCCGCAGGCGGTGGCCCCGATGGCCGGTCCGGCGGATGCGGCACCCGCGCTGCGACTGGAGAGCTTTGCCGAACTCGTGGCGCTCGCCGGCGAGAAACGCGACCTGATCGTCAAGGCCGCGCTCGAGGCCGACATGCGCCTCGTCCGCATGGAGGACGGCCGGCTCGAGGTCGCGCTCGAACGCAGCGCCGCGCGCACGCTGGTGAACGATCTTGCGCGCAAGCTGGAACAGTGGACGGGCCGGCGCTGGGCCGTGATCGTCTCCAACGAGCCGGGCCAGCCGACGCTGCGTTCGCAGGCGCTGCTGCAAAAGAACGAGCGCGAGCGCGCCGCAGAGGCCGATCCGCGCGTGAAGGATGTGCTGGCGCGTTTTCCCGGCGCCAGGGTGATCGAGGTGCGAAAGCTCGCATTGTCGCCGCCGGCTCCCGACGTCGTTCCTGACGATCTGGCTGACGGATTCGACGGTGGCGACGAATAGCAAAGGAATATGTGATGGCTGACTTTCTTGGCATGATGAAACAGGCGGCTCAACTGCAGTCCAAGATGAAGGCGATGCAGGACGAGCTTGAGCACGTCGAGGTCGAGGGCACCTCCGGCGGCGGTCTCGTCCGGGTGCGGATGACCGCGAAGATGGACGTCAAGGCGATCTCGATCGATCCCTCGCTGATCAAGCCGGAGGAGCGCGAAATCCTTGAGGATCTCGTGGTGACCGCGGTTGCCGACGCGCGCCGCAAGGCGGAAGTCGCGATGCAGGAGAAGATGCAGGCGCTGACCGGCGGACTTGGTCTGCCTCCGGGCCTGGGTTTCACCTGATGGGTGAAACGGAGTGCGCGTGTTGGAATGGGGCCACTATAGCGTTTTCGAGCGAAGTGGAATCCGGTTCGCGTGAAGAAAACGCGTCAGACCAAGACTCTAGAGCGTTTTCGAGCGAAGTGGAATCCGGTTCGCGTCAAGAAAACGCGGCAAATCAAAAACATGGAGTTCCGCTTCTGATTCCACCAGAAGCGGAAAGGCTCTAGAAGATGGCGTCTGTCACCGGCCCCGAGATCGATCGCCTGATCCAGTTGCTGGCGCGGCTGCCGGGGCTTGGCCCGCGCTCGGCGCGGCGGGCGGCGCTGCATCTGATCAAGAAGCGCGAGGCGCTGATGACGCCGCTCGCCGGCGCGCTTCAGGTCGCGATCGACAAGATCCGTGTCTGCGAGACATGCGGCAACATCGATACCCGCAGTCCCTGCACCGTGTGCACGGATGCGCGGCGCGATCCTTCCATCATCGTCGTGGTTGCGGATGTCGCCGACCTCTGGGCGCTGGAGCGCGCGGGCGCATCCAGCGGACTCTATCACGTTCTCGGCGGGACGCTGTCGCCGCTTGACGGCGTCGGCCCGCAGGATCTCACCATCGATGCGCTGGTGTCGCGGGCGCACGATCCGCGCGTGACGGAGATCGTGCTGGCGCTGAATGCGACCGTCGACGGCCAGACCACTGCGCATTACATCACCGATCTCATTGGCGACGCCAATGTGAGGGTGACGCGGCTCGCCCATGGCGTTCCGGTTGGCGGCGAACTCGATTACCTCGATGAAGGGACGCTGTCGGCCGCGATGCGGCAGCGCACTCTATTTTAGAGTGCGCGTCACACTTGACGGACGCATCTCGGCTATCCGTCATGGCCGGGCTTAACTTCTGATTCCGTCCGAAGCGGAAAGGCTCTAACCCATCTCAAAGCCGGAGAATTCAAACCCCGGCGCCACCGTGCATCCGACCAAAGTCCAGTCGCCGCTGCTCACCGCCGCCTGCCAGGCGTGAGCGGGCACGGCCGCTTGCGGCGCTTCGCCCGCCGGAAGGTTCGCGCCGAGGCGCACCGTGCGCATGACGTCGCCTTCCTGGATCTCCAGCACCAACGGGCTGCCGGCATAGTAGTGCCAGACTTCTGCCGCATCGATGCGATGCCGGCGCGAGCGTTCGCCGCGCGCCAGCAGGAAATAGATCGCGGTTGACGCGGCGCGGCCGTGCGCGTCAGTCCGGGTGTCGCGAAAAGTCTCGCGATAGTGACCGCCTTCGGGGTGTGGCTTAAGATCAAGCCGCGCGATGATGTCGGCAGCGGAAAGCGCCATCTCGGCGTGCCATGAACTCACGACTTGTTCTTGCGTTCGCGCAGCTCGGCGAAAACGTCGACCCCGCTGGCGCCCTTCATGTGCACCCCGGCCGCCACGGCAGGATCGTCGGCGCGCAGGAACACGTTGGCCTTCTTCTCCTCGCCCATCAGGGTCGGCACCGTCGGCTTGCCCTCGGCGCGCAGCCGCGCGACGTCCTCGGCCCTCGCCTTGAGCACCGGATTGTTGGGTTCGATGGTCAGCGCGAACTTCACGTTCGATGCGGTATATTCATGCCCGCAATAGAGCCTGAAATCGTCCGGCAGCGCGCGCAGTTTCAAAAGCGAGTCCCACATCATCGGATAGGTGCCCTCGAACACCCGGCCGCAGCCGATCGAGAACAGCGTGTCGGCGGCGAACACCACCTTCTCGTCGTCGAAGACGTAGCTGACGTGGTCCAGCGTGTGGCCTGGCGTTTCCAGCACCCGTCCCAGCAGCGTGCCGACCTTGACGATGTCGCCCTGGCCGACCCGCACATCGACATTGGCGATCGCGGCGCTCTTGTCGTGCGGCCCCACCACCCGGCAGTTGTATTTCTGCTTCAGTTCCGCGACGCCGCCGACATGATCGGCGTGGTGGTGGGTGAGCAGAATATCGGTCAGCTTCCAGCCGTTCCGTTCCAGGGCCTCGATGATCGGCCCGGCCTCCGGCGCATCGATCGCGGCGGTCGCCTTGGTGGCGGGGTCGTGAATCAGGATGCCGAAGTTATCTGTGAGGCAGGTGAAAAGGCGAATTTCGGCGGTCATGTCGTCTCCGTGAGCCCGAAACATTGACGCTAGCACACCCCTGTATGCGGTGGAACATGCCGTTAACGCCGGGTTATAATTGCACAAATCGTGCCGGGCCGGGGTGCCGGTCCTGCCGGCAACATGGTAGATATGAGCCATGGCAATCGACGTTATCGACCTTCGCGATTTTTATTCGCAGCGCCTCGGTGTCGTGGCGCGGCGGTTGATCAATCGCGGCATTCAGGCGCACTGGCCGAACATGGAAGGTCAGTGCGTGGTCGGCCTCGGCTATCCGACACCTTATCTCGGCTTGTTCCGGGAGGACTGCGAACGCTGTATCGCCTTCATGCCTGCGGCGCAGGGCGTATTGAAATGGCCGACGGCGCGGCCGGCGCTGGCAAGCCTAGTCAACGAGTTTTCATTGCCGCTGCAGGACGCGGCGGCGGACCGCATCCTGCTGGTTCATGCGCTCGAAATGTCGGACGATCCGGAAAATCTGCTGCGGGAGGTGTGGCGCGTTCTCTCGCCGTCGGGCCGCATGATGGCGATCGTTCCCAACCGCCGCGGTATCTGGACCCGCACCGATACCACGCCGTTCGGCCACGGCCGGCCCTATTCGCGCTCGCAGATCACCCAACTGCTGCGGCAGACATGGTTTACGCCTTCGGCCTGGGGCGAGGCGCTGTTCGTGCCGCCGATCAATGGCGGCTGGTTCCTGCGCTCGGCGGCGGCGTGGGAGCGCGTCGGCGCGGCGTTGTCTCTGCCATTCGCCGGCGTTCATATCGTGGAGGCGACCAAGCAGGTCTATCGCCCCATTGCCGCGAAGCGGGAGCACAGCCGGCTGATCCCGGTTCTGCCACCGGTGCTCGCGCCATCCTCGTGCAGCACCGAGGAATAATATCCGATCGTGGGCTCCGGCGCGTCCACCCTTCCGGAGTTGGAAGGGGGTGGGCGTGGGTTATTCGTTGCCGGGGTTAAAGTCCTCGCCGGGAACGGACGGCTGCGCCATGCTGTCCTGACGCGGAGCGTGCGGGCGGCGGCGCCGGCGTGGCGGGAAACGGTCGTTGCGCTCGCCGCCCTGATGGCCGTTGCCTTCGAACCGGCCGCCATTCACCTGGGGCTGTGCTCCCGTGATGAACGACGGCAGGCGATCGACGCCGCCGTTGTCAACGGGCTGCATCGCCGGCTGCGGCTGATATTGCGGCTGCGGTTGGCGATGTTCGCGGGGTTGCGGCTGGTCGCGCTGAAAGGGTTGAGGATCGCGCTGATGATTGTCGCGCGGCTGCTGAACCGGAACGAAGCCGGGCTCCGCCCCGAAATTCGAGTAGTTTTCGCTCTCGTCGTCGCCCGCATCATCGCTCGCCTCGACGTCGATCCGCGGCTGCTGCTGCTGTGGCTGGCTCTGGCGAAACTGCTCCTGCGCCGCGGCGATCAGGCGGAAATAATGCTCGGCATGCTGATAGTAGTTCTCGGCCGCCACGGGATCTCCGGACGAGCGCGCATCGCGGGCGAGCTGGACATACTTCTCGGCGACGTGAGAGGCGGTGCCGCGGATCTTGATGTCGGGGCCGTTGGATTCGAAAACCCGCGTCATCGGGTTCTGGCCGCGCCGGTTGTTATTGTTATTATTGTTGTTCCGGTTACGCATCCGCTTGTTGTTATTCTGACCGTTTCTCATGTCCCGCCTTCGATTACCAGCCTTGAAGTTTCGCCCTTGAGGAATTGCCTTGCCGTTTTGTATTTATTGTCGTTTTGACTTTAATTGCCGCCGACCGGCCTGTGCGGCGCGCACGCACGCCACTTCTTGCGTGTCGGTTTCTTCCATGTCGGTTTCGCCGATCGTTGCGTTCAGCAAAGACGCGTTTCCGGCACGTCGGCAGGCGCACCGCACCGCACGGCTACATCATCCAGCCAGAGACACAAAACTCCGGTTTTCTCTCGTGAGTCTTCAAGCGCAGTATCAGGCTTTCGTTCGCTTCATGGTCGCAAGCAACGTAGCTCTCGGCCAACGCGCTTGATATGACCTGCCCTTAAGAACCGTTCACTCGGGTCGGTTCTCGTTCGAGAACGCCAGGCTCACCTGCAGGAGTATTGCGGGGCCAGCAACCCGGGATCGTGTTGATTTGGAAGGTAGTCGCTCCCGAGGGATATTCCAAGTGGTTTTTTACGACCCAATTGGGCTTTACGAGGGCGATTTTCGGGCTATGACGGCGCGGCCGATGCCCGCCAGGTCGGCCTTGGGGGCATCCGCGACCGTTAACCCTGCCGCCGCCGCCAGCCGGACAACGTCGCCGTCTTGACCCCGCCCGACCTCCAGAACGAGGAGACCCTGAGCCGATAGCAGCCTTTCGGCCTGCGGCGCGATCCGGCGATAGGCTTTGAGCCCGTCGTCGCCGCCATCCAGCGCGAGATGCGGATCGTGATCGCGGACCTCCGGCGCGAGAGACATGATATCGGCCGTGCGGACATAAGGCGGGTTCGAGACGATCAGGTCGAACGGGCCTGACAGGCCTTCCGCATAGTCACCGACCATGAAATCTGCGCGCGGCGTAAGACCGAGGGCTTGCGCATTAGCCTTGGCCGTGTCGAGCGCGGCCGCGCTCAGATCGGTGCCGACGCCGGTGGCATTTGGCAGTTCGCTCAGCAATGCGAGCAGGATCGCGCCGCTGCCGGTGCCGAGATCGGCGATGCGGAGCGGTGCCTTCGCGCGGCCTTCGGCGTGCAGGATGTCGAGCGCAGCCTCGACCACCGTTTCGGTATCCGGCCGCGGCACCAGCGTCTCCGCCGACAGCTTGAGCGGCAGTCCCCAGAATTCCTTCGTTCCGAGAATGCGCGCCACCGGCTCGCCGGTGAGGCGGCGTTGCGCGAAGGCATCGAGACGTGCCGCGTCTTCCCGCGTAAGCTGGCGTGAGCCGTGCGCGATCAAGCCGGTAAGATCAAAGCCCAGCGCAGCGCCGGTCAGCATTCGAGCGTCGAGTGCGGCGCTGTCGATACCGGCGGCCTCGAATCGCGTCGCCAGCGCGCGGCGCGCCGTCTCGATGCTTTGTCCGGCCACTGGACCGGTCATGCCTTCGTCTCCGCCCCATGCCCTGCGAACGCGGGGACCCATACGCCGTGTCGTTTCATCTAATTGAGCACCGTGGGATCAATCGGCCAAATGCCTGACGTCAGGGAGTCCTTGCCGGGACAGAACGTGGTTTCACGCGCTGCCATTCTCGGCGGCAAGCTGTGCTGCCTGATGCTCCGTGGTCAGCGCATCGATCAGTTCGTGCAGCGCGTCGCCGGCGATTACCTGCGGCAGCTTGTAGAGCGTCAGGTTGATGCGGTGATCGGTGACGCGGCCTTGCGGAAAATTGTAGGTGCGGATGCGCTCGGACCGGTCGCCCGATCCGACCTGATCCTTGCGGTCGGCGGAGCGCGCGGCATTGATGCGCTGCCGCTCGGCGTCGTAGATGCGCGAGCGCAGGATGTTCATCGCCGAAGCCCGGTTCTTGTGCTGGGAGCGGCTGTCCTGCATGTTGACGACGATGCCGGTCGGGATGTGGGTGATCCGGATCGCGGACTCCGTCTTGTTGACGTGCTGGCCTCCCGCGCCCTGCGCGCGCATGGTTTCGATGCGAAGATCGTCGGGCTTGATCTCGACGTCGACCTCTTCGGCCTCCGGCAGTACCGCCACCGTCGCCGCCGAAGTATGGACGCGTCCCTGCGCTTCGGTATCGGGCACGCGCTGCACCCGGTGCACGCCGGATTCGAACTTCAACTTGGCATAGGCCCCGCGGCCCCGTACCTCGGCGACGATTTCCTTGTAGCCGCCCATGGTGCCTTCGCTGGCTGACGCTACCTCCACCTTCCAGCCCTGCAAGCCCGCAAAGCGCTCGTACATGCGGAACAGGTCGCCCGCGAACAGCGAGGCTTCGTCGCCGCCGGTGCCGGCGCGGATTTCGAGCATCACGTTGCGCTCGTCCATCGCATCTCTTGGCAGAAGGGCGATTCGGATCTTCTGGGCGAGTTCGTCGCCTTGCGCTTCCAGCGCCGGGCGCTCGGCTTCCGCCATCGCCCGCATCTCCGCGTCGGTGGCGGGATCGGCGATCATGGCGTCAATGCCGGTGATCTCGGCCCTGACCGCGCGCCAGTTCTTCACCGCCTCGACGACAGGATTGAGTTCGGCCAGTTCGCGCGTCATCTGCACGTATCTGTCGGCGCTGACCTGGCTCAGCAGTTCGCTTTCGAGCGCGGCGTGGCGGGCCAGCATGAGGTCGAGTTTGGATTCGGGCAGCATGATCAGGCGCGCAACGGTTTGTTGTTCCCTTTTCCCTTGCGGGGGAGGGGCAGGGAAGGGGTTAAGCTCGGGCGTGGCGAAACGCGTCTCAAGATGTTGCTCACAACGCCAGTCCTTCTGCGTCGGCGAAGTCCTTGAGCTTGTCGCGGATGGACATGCTGCCGGAGGGGGCGTCCAGCAGAGGCACGATCGCCGCTTCGGCCTTCTGCGCATCGAGATCGAGGATCATCGCCTTGACGGGACCGTGCGCTGTGGCCGACAGCGACAGAGAGCGGTAGCCGAGCGCGATCAGCGCCAGCGCACCCAGCGGCTGCGATGCCATTTCCCCGCACAGCGAGGCGCTTTTCCCCGCGGCCCTGGCTTTGGTCACGATGTCGCGCAGCGCCCGGAGAATCGGCGCCGACAGCGTATCGAAGCGATTTGATACCTTGCTGTTGCCGCGATCGACCGCGAACAGGAACTGGAACAGATCGTTCGATCCGACCGAGACAAAATCGACTTTCCCGAGCAATTCGTCGAGCTGGTACAGTAGCGCCGGCACCTCGACCATGGTGCCGACGTCCACGCGCTCCGGCAGCGCATGGCCGTGCTGGCGCAGATAGGTGAGCTCGCGCTCGACGATGACCTTGGCCTGATCGAACTCGGCGACTTCCGAGATCATCGGAAACATGATGCGAAGAGCGCGCCCGCCGCCGGCGCGCAGCAGCGCGCGGACCTGCCCGCGCAGCAGACCGGGGCGATCCAGCCCGAGCCGGATCGCGCGCCAGCCCAGCGCCGGATTCTCCTCGGCCACGGTTTCCATGTAAGGCAACGCCTTGTCGCCGCCGATATCGAGGGTGCGGAAGGTCACCGGCTTGTCGCCGGCGGCGTCCAGAACGGCGCGGTACAGCGCAAGCTGCTCGCTGGTGCGCGGCAGGCTTTGTCCGAGCATGAATTGCAGTTCGGTCCGGAACAGGCCGATGCCGGAGCAATTGGTATCCTCCAGATGAGGCAGGTCGATCAGGAGGCCGGCATTGATCATGAGATCGACCGGCTGGCCGTCTTTCGTAACGCAGGGCTTGTCGCGAAGCGCGATATACTGCGCCTGCCGCCGGGCGCGGAAGCGCACGCGCTCGGCATAGGCCGATTCGATTTCCGCCGACGGCCGTACATAGATCGCGCCCGAGGTGCCGTCGACAATAATGGCGTCGCCGGGATCGGCGATTCCAGGCGCGTTCGGCACCTCGCCGACGGCCGGAATGCCGAGCGCGCGCGCGACGATGGCGACGTGTGAATTCGCGGTGCCTTCTTCCAGCACCAGGCCGCGCAGTCTCTTGCGGTCGTAATCCAGCAGGGCCGCCGGCCCCATGGCGCGCGCGATCAGGATCGCATTCTCGGGGAGTTGCTCGCGGGACGGCGCGTGATCCTGTCCGACCAGTTGCCGCATCAGGCGATGGCCGAGATCCTCGAGGTCGTGCAGGCGATCGCGAAGATAGGGATCGGTCGAGCGCAGCATCCGCGCGCGGGTATCCGATTGCACGCGCTCCACGGCGGCCTCGGCGGTGAGGCCCGTCGCGACCGCCTCCTGCAGCCGGTGCGACCAGCCGTGATCGTTGGCGAACATCCGGTAGGCTTCGAGCACCTCGCGGTGCTCGCCGCCGTCCACGACGTCGCCGCGCTCCAGCATGCGGTCGAGGTCGGCGCGCAGCTTGGCGAGCGCCGTCTCCAGCCGCCTGATTTCCTTCGGCAGGTCCTCGGCGATGTAGTTGGTGATCACGACGCGCGGTTCGTGCAGCACCACATGGCCGAGCGCGATGCCGTCGGACAGGATCGCGCCGGTCTGGCGGATCGAGTGGCGCGCGGCCGGTTCGAGGCCAGGCTGGGCGAGGGCGGCCAGTTCACCCGAGGCGATCATCTCGGCGAGCACCATCGCCGTGGTCTGGAGCGCTTCGACCTCTTCCTCGACATAGGTGCGCCTGGCGCGGTTCTGCACCACCAGCACGCCGAGCGTGTTGCCCGCGCGCAGAATCGGCACGCCAAGGAACGAATTGTAGATTTCTTCGCCGGTTTCGGGACGGAACGAGAACGCCGGGTGACTCTGGGCGTCCGACAGATTGAGCGGCGTTGCTTCGCTTGCGACGAGGCCGACGAGACCCTCGTGCGCGGTCAGCACGGTGCGATGCACCGCATCGCGGTTGAGACCTTCGGTGGCGTAGAGTTCCAGGGTATTGTCGACGCGCAGCACGTAGGTCGAGCACACCTCCGCCACCATGTTGGCGGCGATCAGCACCACGATCTTGTCGAGGCGCTCCTGTGCGCTGACCGGCTCCGCCATGACTTCGCGGAGTCGTCTCAACAAGACGCGGGGGCCGCTCGACGCGCTCCGCATGTCCCGGTATCCTCCCTGCGAGGCCGTCTTTTCGCTGAGCCTCGGAAACATAATGAATTCGCCGCGTCCGAAAGCGCCGCGGCGCCGTTCACGACCGAATGATTGTCTGAAGCCGTGGCGCGCCAGCCGCGACGGTCACGTCATGAGGCCGTATAGCCAATCGACGTCCATTTTGCCAAGCAAAACGCCTGCTGCCGAGGAGCGCCGGGTTTGGAAAATCTGCAACGGCGCGGGGCCTGCGGCGGGTGAGGTCGTGGCAGCCTTTTACCGGCCCCGCAGAAGGATGATCCGCTTCATTTCCCGAAGCAGGATGAGGAAAGGACGCAGCGGTTTTCCGTCCGCGCGTTCCGCTTCTTAAAACATTGGAATCGATCACGTTCATGATTTGGGATCGGTGTGATCCCGTAAATTGGCGTGATCCTAAAGTCTGCTTCAACTGCGTTGAATCAAACGTGTCACCTATCTTTTTGATTGAGCATGATCTTTTTTCCGAAAACCGGTTTCCACTTTTCGGGATCATGCTCTAGGCGTGATCGAGTCCGTACAGCGTGTGCAGGGTGCGCACCGCCAGTTCGGTATAGGCGGCGTCGATCAGCAGCGAGAACTTGATTTCGGAGGTGGTGATGGCGCGGATGTTGATGCCCTTGTCCGACAGCGCCTTGAACGCCTGCGCCGCGACGCCGGCGTGGCTGCGCATGCCCGAGCCGATCACCGAGATCTTCGCGACATCGGTGGCGCTGTCGAGGCGCGCATAGCCGATCGTGTCCCTCGCTTGGGCAATGGTCTCCCGCGCGCGGGCATGGTCGGTGGCCGGCACCGTGAACGTCAGGTCTGTGGTCTTGCCGTCTTCCGAGACGTTCTGCACGATCATGTCGACGTTGATATTGGCGTTTGCGAGCGGGACGAAGATCGAGGCGGCCACGCCCGGCTTGTCCTCGATCTGGCGCACCGAAATCTGGGCCTCGTCCTTGGAGAAGGCGATGCCGGTGACGACGTGGCTTTCCATGATTTCCTCCTCGCTGCAGATCAGCGTACCCGGCGGCGTGCCATGGGGGTCGATGTCCTCCGGCTTGTCGAAACTGGAGCGGACGAAAATCGGCATGTTCTGGGTCATCCCGAGTTCCACGGAACGCACCTGCAGCACCTTGGCGCCCTGCGACGCCAGTTCCAGCATGTCCTCGAACGCGATCCTGTCGAGCCGGCGGGCTTTCGGGACCACGCGCGGATCGGTGGTATAGACGCCGTCGACGTCAGTATAGATGTCGCAGCGGTCGGCGCCGATCGCGGCCGCGATCGCCACCGCCGAGGTGTCGGAGCCGCCCCGGCCGAGCGTGGTGATGCGGCCGGTTTGCGGGCTGATGCCCTGGAAGCCGGCGATCACCGCCACCTCCTTACGCTCCCTGAAGCGGTTGACGAGTTCGCCGCCGTCGATCCCGAGGATACGCGCCGAGGCATGGGCGTCGCTGGTTTGGATCGGGATTTGCCAGCCCTGCCAGGAGCGTGCCTGAATGCCGATCGCCTGCAATGCGATGGCCAGAAGTCCCGACGTCACCTGTTCGCCGGAGGCCACCACGGCATCGTATTCGCGCGCGTCGTGCATCGGCGAGGCGTCGCTGCACCAGGCCACCAGTTCGTTGGTCTTGCCCGACATCGCCGACACCACCACCGCGACGTCATGGCCGGCATCGACCTCGCGTTTGACATGCCGCGCGACGTTGCGGATGCGGTCGAGATTGGCGACGGAGGTGCCGCCAAATTTCATCACAAGCCGGCTCATGACGGATGGTGCGTTCCCAAGGCGATCTGGATTAAGGGGTTAATCGGGCAAAGGCTGGTTTAACGGAGTGATCGTGCGAAAAGCGGGCGCCGGGGCGAGAAGGCGCGTATACATAACGGCGCGGTTGCGGGCAGGCAAGGCGGGCTTCGGGCCGTCCCAGGGGCGGGGTGGATGATCCCGGGAAGGCGCGCGAGGCAGGCCAATGGATGCTATGTTGATGATATTCTCGATTCTCGCGATGAATCTGGACAAGGTCGAGAGCTGGGATGTCGATCGGAGTCGTTTTGGCCGTATTCTCAACTGCGGCGACATGACGGCGCGCGGGGTTGGTGAAGGGGCCGGGAGGATCGGGACGATCTTGCCGCGGGTGTTCCGCAGCCACATCACGGCGCGATAGGAGCCGCGCAGCCATGACCATGCAAGTCACCCCCTCTTCCTCTTCTTCGTCCGCGTCGGGATCGACCGTCGATCCGGCAGAGATCGCGAAGTTCTCCAGACTGTCGCAGGAGTGGTGGGATCCCAACGGCAAGATGGCGCCGCTGCACAAGATCAACCCGCTGCGGCTCCAGTTCATCCGCGACGCCGCCTGCCGCAAGTTCGAGCGCAGCGCGCGCAGCCTGAACTGCCTGGCGGATTTGAGGCTGCTCGATATCGGTTGCGGCGCGGGCCTGTTGTGCGAACCCTTCACGCGGCTTGGCGCCGAGGTGATCGGGGTCGATCCGTCCGCGTCCAACATCGCCGCGGCGAAGCTGCACGCCGGGAAGTCGCATCTGTCGATCGATTATCGCTGCACCACGGTGGAAGACATGGATGCGCGCGAGCGTTTCGACATCATCCTTGCGATGGAGGTGGTGGAGCATGTCGCCGATGTCGGCCTGTTCATCGATCGTTGCGCCGCGATGCTGAAACCGGGCGGCATGATGGTGGCCTCCACCCTCAACCGCAATTGGAAAAGCTTCGCGCTCGGTATCGTGGCGGCCGAATACGTGCTGCGCTGGCTGCCGCGCGGCACCCACCAATGGGACAAGTTCGTCACTCCCGACGAACTCGCCCGTCATCTGGAGCGCAACAGGCTCGGCATCACCGAGCAAAGCGGCGTGGTCTACAGCCCGTTCGCGGACAAATGGAGCCTGTCGTCGGACATGGACGTCAACTACATGGTGGTGGCGGAGGCAGTGGGGTGAAGAATCAACGGGCGTAAGCCTGCATCGTTCGTCATTGCCTAGCATAGCCGTTCCGGCGTCGTTTCGCTCGCCTATGCCCAGCCATCCAGCGCTTCCTTAATAAATACGCAGGTCGAGCCCACGTATGACGACTTCAGCAGGCCGTCGCATCCGCGCCGCGATGTCGTTCCCGTTGACCCCCATGACGGGGACCGGCACGGTGCGCGGCGTTCAGCGACTCAAACCTCCGTCATTATTCATGTTCACCTCGCTCTGGATACCTTTTACCGTCACGGCCGCATTCGCACAGGTCGCGCGCAACGCAATGCAGCGGTCGCTGACCGGTCCGCTCGGCGCCTGGGGCGCGACCAACATCCGCTTCCTGTTCGGCTTCCCGTTTGCGCTGATCTTTTTCGCCCTGGTGATCACGGTCACCGGCGACCCGATCCCGTGGCCGCCCGCCGTCTTCTGGCCGTGGCTGATGCTCGGCGCGCTCACGCAAATCGTCGGCACCGGCCTGATGCTGCTTGCAATGAACGACAGCTCGTTCGTGGTGACGATAGCGTATCTCAAGACCGAAGCGATCCAGACCGCGATCTTCGGGTTTGTTTTTCTCGGCGATCATCTGACCTTGCTGAAAGTGGTCGCAATCATGATCGCAAGCGCAGGCGTCATCATCACCGCGCTCCGGCCCGGCGCCAGAGGCTTCGCTGACATCAAGCCGACGGCGCTGGGACTGCTCGCGGCCGCCTGCTTCGCGCTGTCCGCGGTCGGCTTCCGCGGCGCTATCATCATTGTGCCGGGGGTATCGTTCGTCACCGCGGCGACCTGCACGCTGGTGTTGGGTCTGTTGGTGCAGACAGCGGTTTTGACAGCCTATCTTTTTCTGCGCGCGCCCGACGTGCCGGGAAAAATTCTCGCCCTGTGGCGGCCGTCGATGTTCGCGGGCTTTATGGGCGCGTTCGCCTCGCAATTCTGGTTCCTGGCGTTCGCGCTCACCGCCGCAGCCAATGTCCGCACGCTCGCGCTGGTCGAGGTGCTGTTCGCGCAGGCGGTGTCGTATTATTCGTTCAGGCAGCCGCTGTCGTTACGTGAAGCTGGCGGAATCGTGCTGATCGTGATCGGCGTCGGACTGCTGGTCAGCGTTTGAATGCAATCAGCACCGCGCCGCTTGCGATCAGCGCGATGCCGAGCCAGCCGTTGAGCGACGGCCGTTCGCCAAGGAAGGCGACGCCGAACAGCGCCACCAGAACCACGCTCAGCTTGTCGATCGGCGCAACCAGCGCCGCCGGACCGAGCTTCAGCGCGCGGAAATAGCAGATCCATGACGCGCCGGTGCCGAGCCCGGACAACACCAGGAAGATCCAACTGCGTGTCGGGATCGAGCCGGGCCGGCTGAACTGCCCCGTTGCAAACAGGATCGCGCTCAGGCTGACCAGCACGACGATGGTGCGGATCCAGGTCGCGAGATCGGAACTGATATCCTCAACGCCGATTTTGGCAAAAATGGCGGTCAGCGCCGCGAACACGGCTGATAACACCGCCCAGGCTTGCCAGCTCACAACGGCCTGTGTGCTCATCAGTTCCGGTCGTCCCGCAGCACCGGCAGCGATCCGACCGCGACGCCCTCCTCGATCAGCGACTTCGCGTCCTCCGGCGACGCCTCGCCGTAGATCGGGCGAGGCTCGATATCGCCGTAATGCATTTTGCGGGCTTCGTTGGGAAAGCGCGCGCCGACGTCGTCGGCGTTCTTGACCAGATGGTCATGCAACTGTTTGAGCCCGGCGCGCAGTTCGCTTTCCTGCGCCATTGTTGCCGGCTCGGATAAATCCGCAGACGCCGCCGATCCGCGCTTTTTGGTGCCGGCGATCCGCGGCGCCATGATCGCCTTCTCGACCTTGGCCGAGCCGCAGACCGCGCAGGTCACGAGCTTGCGCTTGAGCTGCGAGTCATAGGCCGACGAGCTCTGGAACCAGCTTTCGAAGCTGTGACCGCGCTCGCAGCGCAGGTTGTAGCGGATCATGCCGAACCTCCCTCGGGAGGGTCGATCGTGAATGCGGGAGCGGCCGCGATCCGCCGGGGGCCTTTCTTCTTGCTGCCGCCGAGCCGCGGCGCCATGATCGCCTTCTCGACCTGCGCCGAACCGCAGACCGCGCAGGTCACGAGCTTGCGTTTGACCTGCGAGTCATAGGACGCCGAGCTCTGGAACCAGCTTTCGAAGGTGTGGCCGCGCTCGCAGCGTAGGTTGTAGCGGATCATGCCGAACCTCGCACCAGATGCAGATGGTCGCTCGCCGACTTATGGTCGGCGAAGGAAAAGCGTCGCCCGTGCTGCAACGACGGCACGGCCTTGCGCGCGGCCGTGACCTTGGCCGGCTCGATCGTCGCCAGCACGATGCCGGGTTCGGTGCCGCCGCCTTCCGCCAGCACGGCGCCCCAGGGATCGACGATCAGGGAATGGCCGAATGTTTCGCGCCTGTTCTCGTGCAAACCCGCTTGTGCCGCGGCAAACACGAAGCAGCCGTTCTCGATGGCGCGGGCGCGCAGCAGCGTGTGCCAGTGCGCCTCGCCGGTCTTTCTGGTGAAAGCCGAGGGCACGGTGAGAAACGACGCGCCTGCTTCGGCCAGTGCGCGGTACAGTGCCGGAAAGCGGACGTCGTAACAGATCGTCATGCCGAGCTTGCCCCAGGGCAGCTCCGCCACGACGGCGGTTTCGCCCGGCTGATAGTTGGCGGACTCCCGGTAGCTTTCGCCGCCGCCGAGATCGATGTCGAACATGTGGATCTTGTCGTAGCGCGCGAGGATGTCGCCGGACGGTCCGATCAAAAACGAGCGGTTGACGGCCCTGTCGGGGGTGGCCCGCAACGCCAGCGAGCCGACATTGAGATAAATTTTCAACTCGCGCGCCAGATCGCGGTAAGCGGCGAGCGAGCGGTCATCGTCCTCGCTTCGCAGATGCTCGAACAGCGCGACGCGATCGGTCTGCATGATGTTGCTGACTTCGGGAGTCTGAATGAAGCTCGCGCCCTGCGCCGCCGCCTCGCGGATCAGCCTTGCGCCCTGATCGAGATTCGGCTCCGGCAGAAGACCGCTGCGCATCTGGATCAACGCTGCGACGAACGTGGTCTCGGTGCTCATGTCGTTGCCTTTCGCCCGCGAACAGGAACGAGGCTCCGGGTTCGAAGTTCAATTTATATGGGAGCTTTCATGGTGTCGACAACCCGGGCGAACACCAGCACGTCCACCTGTGCGGCCTTGGCGCGCAGCAGCACGCGCGCGCAGGCGTCCACCGTCGCGCCCGAGGTCAGGACATCGTCGATCAGGACGATCCGGCGGCCTTGAATCTGGCCGGTGCGAGCGCTCGCGACCTTGAACGCGCCCTGCACGTTGCGGGCGCGGTCGGGCCGCGACAATCCGACCTGCTGCCGGGTCGGACGGACGCGCTGCAGAGCATCGGCCCTGACCGGCACGCCGGATTGCGCGGCGATCACGCGCGCCAGCGCGCCGGACTGGTTGTAGCGGCGGCTCCAGCCGCGCCGCCAATGCAGCGGCACCGGAATCAGAATATCCGCGCCGTCGAGCAGTTCGGTGCCTGCGCGCGCCATCCAGCGTCCCATCGCGGGTGCGAGGTCGGTGCGGTCCTGATATTTCAGCGCGTGGACCAACACCTTGGCGACATCGTCGTAGCGCACCGCGGCGCGGGCGCGCTGATAGGCGGGAGGATTGGCGATCGCTTCCATCGACAGCATGTCGGAGCCCGGATCGTAAACAAAGGGGATGCCGAGGCGGGGACAATAGGGGTGTTCGATGAACGACAGTTGCGTCCAGCACGCCGCGCAGACGCCGACGCCCGCGACCGGTTCGCGGCAGGCGACGCAGAGCGTCGGCAGCGCGATATCGAGCGCCGTTCGCGCCGCGTGGGACAATGCGCCGGAACAGGCCCGCCACGCGCCGCGCAGCCGATCGGCTCGGGGCGGCGAACCCTGGCTGTCCGTCGAGGCGTCCATGGTCGAGGCGTCCATGGGTGAAAGGCTAGCCCGCGATTCGATCCCGCTCAAGCTGGACAGAACGAGTCCTTTTGCCCGGGACACAATCGCGTTGCGGCGGATTGCCAGCAACGGGACGATCGGCGTACCAAGCCGCATGGCCCCGAACCCGCCATCTCCGCCCGTTCTGTTCGACCGCGCTTTGCTGCGCGTGCGGCAGGGCCGCGCGGCCAAAATGGGGGTCGCGCCGTTTCTGCTCGAGCGCGTCGCGGAGGATATGGCGGAGCGCCTGCAGGCTGTATTGCGCACCTTTCAACATGGGGTGGATGTCGGCACGCCGGGCGATCAGGTGCGTGGCGCGCTGGCGGCGCAGGTCGCGGAGTTGTCGCCCGCCGATCTCCCCGCCGACGAGAGCGAAGCCCTGGGGCTGGCGCCGGAATCGCTCGATCTCGCCGTCTCGGGACTCGCATTCCAGTTTGTCGACGATCTGCCGGGCGTTTTGGCGCAGATTCGCCGCGCCCTGAAGCCGGACGGGTTTCTGCTCGCGGCCACAGTCGGCGGCGAAACGCTGACCGAATTGCGTCAGGCGTTCGCCGCCGCCGAGTCAGAGCTTGAAGGCGGCATCTCGCCGCGCGTCGCGCCGTTCGCCGACGTGCGCGACGCGGGTGCGCTGCTGCAACGCGCGGGCTTCGCGCTGCCGGTGACGGATGTCGATCGCGTGGTGGTGCGCTATCGCGATGTCTTCGCGCTGATGCACGATCTCCGCCGCATGGGTGCGGCCAATATCATGACTGAGCGGCGGCGCACGCCTTTGCGCCGCGCAACGCTGCTGCGGATGGCGCAAATCTATCATGAGCGCTTCGCCGATCCCGACGACCGCATCCGCGCCACCTTCGACATCGTCTGGTTGTCGGGCTGGGCGCCGCATGAGAGCCAGCAGAAGCCGTTAAAGCCGGGGTTGGCGAAGGCCAGCCTGGAGGACGCGGTGCGAAACAGTTCAAAAGAAAAGCCGGGCCGGGAATAGGGTTTCGTCATGGCCGGGCTTCGCCCCACCATCCATGTCTTCGACAAAAGAAGACGCGGATGTCCGGCATAATAGCCGAGCGTGACGGGGATCTGGCTACATCAGCAGATCGATCAGCGGCGGGATCAAGGGAATATCCGCCGGCGGCATCGGATAGTCGCGTAAGCGGTTGGCGCGAACCCATTTCAACGCCTGCCCCTCTTTCGAGACCACGTCGCCCTGCCAGCGCCGGCAGATATAGAGCGGCATCAACAGATGGAAACTCTCATAGGCGTGGCTGGCGAATGTCAGTGGCGCGAGACAGCCCTCCTGCGTGACGATACCGAGCTCCTCGCGCAGTTCACGGATCAGCGCCTCTTCGGGGCGTTCGCCGGGCTCGAACTTGCCTCCGGGGAATTCCCACAGGCCGGCAAGCTGCTTGCCTTCGGGCCGCTGCGCGATCAACACGCGGTTGTCGGCATCGATCAGCGCGCAGGCGACGACGAGGGTGAGTTTCATCGCTTCGTCTCTTTCACGAGATTCCCGGATAATCCGTGCAGTCCGGCACGGGCCCGGGTTGCTGCGGCGTGAATGAGGAGGTCGGAAATTCGCCGCTGGTTAATGCCGGACCCTGTACCTTTATTGTCGTTTGAGTGAGCCGCGTACCTTCCAGCAGGATCATCCGATAGACCAGGCTGTCGAAACCTGAAAATCCGGGTTGCGAGCGATAGACCAATTGCCTGCCCTTCACCCGTCGGTTCAGGCAGTACTGATACTTTCCGTGCATGGCATTGGTCGGCGTGACATCTCCCTCGCGGATACAGACATGGCCATGGCTTGGCGGCTGTTCGAGAACGAAGTCGGGCACGCCGATAATGTTGCATTCGCTGTCGAAGCGAACGCCTATTCGGATGACGGTGTCTTCTCCGCTCCTGGCATCCCGGGCAGTCCGCTGAAGGGGCTCGGCGACCGCGTCGCCCGTCACGGCCAACATGACGACAATCAATGAGCCGGCGTGGAGGAGAGAAAATCGCGAGAGCATGGGCGCCTCGTTGGAATGTCCGTCTCTAAGACCGGTAATCGCCGTTGATCGCGACATACTCCTTGGTGAGATCGCAGGTCAGCACCCGGTCGCGGCCCTTGCCGAGGCCGAGCGCCACCTTGATCTGGATGGTCGGGCTTTTCATCGCCGCCGAGACCTCCGCTTCGTCATAGGACGGATCGCGCGCGCCGCGGGTGGCGACGCGGATGCCATTGAACGAAATCGAGAGCTTGTCGCGATCGGCCGGTTCGCCGGCCTTGCCCACCGCCATCACCACGCGGCCCCAGTTGGCGTCCTCGCCGGCGATCGCGGTCTTTACCAGCGGCGAATTGGCGATCGACTTGGCGATCCTGCGTGCCGACAGCTTCGAGGTCGCGCCCTCGACGATGACCTCGACCAGCTTGCGCGCGCCTTCGCCGTCGCGCGCGACCTGTTCGGCGAGATCGGCCAGCACGCCGTGGAACGCCTTGGCGAAAGACTTCAGGCGTGGATCGGACGCGCGCGAGATTTTTGGCGCGCCGTGCACGGCCGCGGCGCCGGTCGCGAACGCCAGCAGCGTATCGGAGGTGGAGGTGTCGCTGTCGATGGTCACGGCGTTGAAGCTATCCTCGACGCCGCTTTTCAGCAGCGATTGCAACGCCGTCGCCGAGATCGGCGCATCGGTGAACACGAACGACAGCATGGTGGCCATGTCGGGTGCGATCATGCCGGCGCCCTTGGCGATGCCGTTGATGGTGACGATGGCCTTGCCGAGTTTCACGCGCGCGGTCGCAACCTTGGGAAAGGTGTCGGTTGTCATGATGGCGCGGGCCGCGTCCATCCAGCGATCGGGCGCGGCGTCGCGCGCCAGCGTTTCCAGCACGCCGTTGAATTTCGTTGCATCGAGCGGCTCGCCGATCACGCCGGTCGATGCCAGGTAGATGTCGCTTGCCTTGCAGCCCGAGGCCTTCGCCGCGATGTCGGCGGTCAGTCTGGTCGACTGGCGTCCGCTCTTGCCGGTAAAGGCGTTGGCGTTGCCGGAATTCACCACCAGCGCCAGTCCTGCCCTGGAGGATTTACCGTCTTTCAGGCGCGCGCGGCACCACTCGACCGGCGCCGACGGGCATTTCGATCTGGTGAACACGCCGGCCGCCGTGGTGCCCTTGTCCATCAGCGCCAGCAACACGTCGGTGCGGCCCTTGTAGCGGATGCCGGCCGCGGCGGTCGCCAGTCGAACGCCCGCGATTGCGGGCATGTCAGGGACGTCGGTCGGGGCGAGCGGGGAGACGGCGGTGGACATACGGCGTGCCTTCGGCGGTTGGTCCCTTTCCCCTTGTGGGAGAGGGTGCTGAGCAGCGAGGCCGCGAGGCGGGTGAGGGGCAGGCCAACGACACGACGATGCGGTGACCCCTTAACCCGACGCGAATTCGCTTCGCTCATTCACGCCACCCTCTCCCACAAGGGGAGAGCGAAGAAAAGAGCCGGATGCGGACACCAGACACTAACGGGGCGGGATGATTGCATCCCGCCCCGTCATGATCGAAATCTGTCGTCGATCTACTTCTTCGCCGGCGCTGGCGCCATCTTGCCGTCGGCGGGCTTTGCGGAGCCGGCCTTGTCTCCACCTGCCGCAGCCGCCGGCTTGTCCATGCGCTCGACCTTGGCCGTCTCGCGCAGCTTGGCGACGTAGTCGGCCTGCGCCTTGCGCGTCACGTACTGTTCGATCTGGGACTTGACCTGATCGAAGTCGGGGGCTTTGCGGGTGCGCTTCTCCTCGACCTTGATGATGTGCCAGCCGAACTGGGTCTTGACCGGATCGGAAATCTTGCCGGGCTCCAGCTCGAAGGCGACCTTGGAAAATTCCGGCACCATCTGATCCTTGGTGAAGAAGCCGAGGTCGCCGCCGTCGGATGCGCCGGGATCCTTGGATTCCTTCTTGGCCAGTTCGGCGAAGTCCGCGCCCTTCTTCAACTGGTCTTCGATCTTCTTGGCTTCTTCCTCGGTCGGCACCAGGATGTGGCGGGCATGCACTTCCTGTTCGCTGGTGATCTGCTTGGAGGCGTCCTCATAGACCGCCTTCATGGCGTCGGGGGTGAGCGCCGCCTTGCCCTCGGACGCCAGCAGCTTGTCCATCAAAAGGCGGTCGCGGGCGAAGGCGAGCCGTTTCTTGAAGTCCTCGGTGTTTTCGATCTTCTTGTCCTCGGCGGCCTTGGCGATGATCTTCATGTCGATCAGGAACGACAGCACGTTGTCCTGCCTGGCGGCCGGGTCCATCTGCGCGAGGCTTGGGCCCAATTCCTCTTCAGCGACATTGACGTCGCTCTGGCGGATCTCGGAGCCGTTAACCTTCGCCAGCACGGGGTTCGAATCATCTGCGCGGACCGGCGTGGCGGCGAGCAGGGCCACCGCCAGGCAGCCGCCGAGGACGGACGAGGCCAGGCGAACGCGCAGGCTGTGTTTCGTTGCGGGCATTGAGGTGGTCATGGGAAGTCCTTGATCTCCAGGAGGAGGGGTTTTGGGACGGCGGACACTCGCTTAATCGTGCGGCCTTGGCAACGCGAAAACTCTGTCAAAATCATGAATTCACGGACAGGTAGGCGGCCGCGGGTTTCCACCTCGGGCGCCTCGGAGCGGTGGTTCGGCGACCGTTGACAACCCACAAGGTGGGCCATATCTCTGCCGGACCGGGCCGGCAGCAGAGGCGGGTTTTGGCTGTGCTTTTGCGATTGAACCCCGGTCGCCGAATCTCAACCCATGACGATTTTCAATCCATGACGACTTCCAATCCATGACGGCTTTCAATCCATGACATGGATGCTCGGCTTCCGGGACTTCCAGGCTTCCGGGACTTCCAGCCCTGAGGCGTCACGATGAGGTGAGTTGATGGGCGGCTGGTGTGGTGGTTTTGAAGTTCGCTTCGCCGTCCTGGCGAATTCTGCAGGCGAATTTCCGAATCCAAACCACGCCGGAATCAGAAGCTAGCTTGCTAATGTCCCTATGAATCCGAAGTTCGCCATGGAAGGCGCTGCAGAATTAGGGCGAACTTCGGCTTCGGACACCGGGAGACGATCACATGGCTGCAACGCCGAACCGCGAAGACAGGAATAAGGCATGATCGGCGCGCTTGCCCGCAAGTTTTTCGGTTCCGCCAACGATCGGCGGGTCAAGGGATACCAGTCCCGAGTCAAGGCCATCAACGCCCTCGAACCCGAAGTCGCCGCGCTGTCCGACGAGGCGCTGCGGGCGCGCACCGCCGAATTCAGGCAGCAGCTCGCCAACGGGGCGACCCTGGACGACCTCCTCGTTCCCGCCTTCGCTACCGTGCGCGAGGCCGGCAAGCGAACGCTCGGCCAGCGCCACTTCGACGTGCAGTTGATCGGCGGCATGGTGCTGCACGAGGGCGACATCGCCGAGATGAAGACCGGCGAAGGCAAGACCCTGGTCGCAACCCTTGCGGTCTATCTCAACGCGCTCGCCGGCAAGGGCGTCCACGTCGTCACCGTCAACGACTATCTCGCCCGCCGCGACGCCGCCTGGATGGCGCAGATCTACTCCTTCCTCGGGCTGACCACCGGCGTGATCGTCCACGGCCTCGACGATGCCGAGCGCAAGGCGGCCTATGCCTGCGACATCACCTACGGCACCAATAACGAATACGGCTTCGACTATCTGCGCGACAATATGAAGTACCGCCTGGAGGACATGGTCCAGCGCCCGCACTTCTTCGCCATCGTCGACGAGGTCGACTCGATCCTGATCGACGAAGCACGCACGCCGCTGATCATTTCCGGCCCGCTCGACGACCGCTCCGAATTCTACAACACCATCGACACTTTCATGCCGAGCCTGGAGAAGGTGACCGACTACGAGGTCGACGAGAAGCAGCGCGCGGTGACGCTCACCGAGGCTGGCATGGAGAAGATCGAGACGCTGCTGCGCGAGGCCGGCCAGCTCAAGGGCGATTCGCTCTACGACGTCGAGAACGTCTCCGTCGTGCACCACATCAACCAGGCGCTGCGCGCCCACTCGCTGTTCACCCGCGACAAGGACTACATCGTCCGCGACGGCGAAGTCATCATCATCGACGAGTTCACCGGCCGCATGATGCCGGGCCGCCGTTATTCGGAAGGCCTGCATCAGGCGCTGGAGGCCAAAGAGCATCAGCCGGTACAGCCGGAGAACCAGACGCTCGCCTCGATCACCTTCCAGAACTACTTCCGGATGTACAAGAAGCTTGCGGGCATGACCGGCACCGCGGCGACGGAAGCCGACGAACTGGCCGACATCTACAAGCTCGAGGTGGTCGAGATTCCGACCAACCTGCCGATCGCGCGCCTCGACGAGGACGACGAGGTCTACCGGACCCAGAACGAGAAGTACGCCGCGATCCTGGCCGAGGTCGAGCGCGCCAACGCGCGGATGCAGCCGGTGCTGGTCGGCACCGCCTCGATCGAGAAATCGGAAGTGCTCGCCGACTATCTCAAGAAGAACGGCTACAAGCAGATCGACTTCACCGATCCCAAATCGATGCGAAAGCTCTACGCAGCGGCCCGCGCCGGCAAGCCGGCGAAGCTGTTCGCGGTGCTCAATGCCCGCTTTCACGAGCAGGAAGCTTATATCGTCGCCGAAGCCGGCGTGCCCGGCGCCATCACCATCGCAACCAACATGGCCGGCCGCGGTACCGACATCAAGCTCGGCGGCTCGCTGGAGATGCGCGCCCAGTTCGAGACCGCCGACATCGCCGACGAGGCCGGGAAAGCCGCGAAGATCGCGGAAATCAAGGCTGATATCGAACGTTTCCGCGACATGGTGCTCAAGGCCGAGGAGGTCGTCGAGATCGAGCCGGCCAAGGGCTCAAAACCGGCCAAGACCATGACCCGGCCCGGCGGGCTCTACATCATCGGCTCCGAACGCCACGAGTCGCGCCGCATCGACAACCAGTTGCGCGGCCGTTCCGGCCGTCAGGGCGATCCTGGCCGCTCGAAATTCTTCCTGTCGCTTGAAGACGACCTGATGCGGATCTTCGGATCGGACCGGCTCGACACCATGCTGCAGCGGCTTGGCCTCAAGGAAGGCGAGGCGATCACCCATCCCTGGATCAACAAGGCGCTGGAGAAGGCGCAGCAGAAGGTCGAGGCGCGCAACTTCGACATCCGCAAGAACCTGCTGAAATACGACGATGTGCAGAACGACCAGCGCAAGGTGATCTTCGAGCAGCGCGTCGACCTGATGCAGAACGACAGCGTCGCCGAAACCGTCGCCGACATGCGTCATGCGTTCGTCGAGGACCTCGTCACCAAGCACGTGCCGGAAAACCAGTATGCCGAGCAGTGGGACGTTGCCGGGCTGAAGGACGAACTGAAGCGCGTGCTCGACATTGATCTTCCGGTCGACGAATGGGCCGCGGAAGAGGGCATCGCCGACGAGGAGTTGCTGTCGCGCATCGAAAGCCGGGTCGACGAGCACATGGCGGCCAAGGTCGCGCAATGGGGTCCCGACGTCATGCGTTACGTCGAGAAGACCATCCTGCTGCAGACGCTCGACCATCTCTGGCGCGAGCATCTGGTGATGCTCGATCATCTGCGCCAGGTCATCGGCCTGCGCGGCTACGGCCAGCGCGATCCGCTGCAGGAATACAAGTCCGAAGCCTTCTCCCTGTTCGAGTCGCTGATTGCCCATCTGCGCGAGGCGGTGACCGGGCAGTTGATGCGCGTCGAGATCGTGCCACCGGAGGAAGAGCAGCCGGTGCTGCCCGCGATGGAAGTCCACAAGCTCGATCCCAATACGGGCGAGGACGAGATGGCTTTCGCGCAAGGCAATTTTGCCCAGGCTTCGCTGGCGCCGGCGGTGAACGCGGACCGTTCTTCCGGCCGCGATCCGGGCAATCCCGCGAGTTGGGGCAAGGTCGGCCGCAACGAGGATTGTCCCTGCGGCTCCGGCAAGAAGTACAAGCACTGCCACGGCCGCTACGCGTGAAGACGTGGATGGCTGGGACGAAGTCCGGCCATGACGCGTTGAAACGAACGTCTCACCGTCAGCTCATCCGGTTGCTATCCGTGATCTGGAATAGTGGATGCCCGCCTTCGCGGGGATGACGGCATTATTTACCGGAACGCCGAGAAGCGATTGTCGAACGAGTTCGTTGCCGCCACCGGCGCCGCACGTGGAGCTGGCGTCGGCGCAGGCGCATCGGCGTCGATCGCTGGCTTTAATGGCGGGCGTGCAGTTGCGACCTGCTTGGTCTTGCCTGACTTGTCAGCCGTTTTTTCGGTCGTCCCGTGCGCGGGGCGTTTTTCCGCCACGGCCGGACGAAGCGGAGCGGTATGGGTCGCGGGGGCCGCCGTCTTCGGCTTGGCCGGGGTCGGCTGTTTGGTTGCGGTGGCGGTCGTCGCGGTGGTGTCGGCGGTGCCGAAACCGATCTTGCGCGCAAAATTGCTGAAAACATTGCCTGACGCGGAAGGGGCGAGCAGCGATGACGACGGTCTCGTCGCGTCGGCCTCCTGTTCGTATGCGGCTGCGACCGTTGCCGCCGCCGGGTCGCGCGGCGGATTGACGGTCGGAGGAATGGTGCCGGGCGCCGTCGAGTAGGCCGTAAGCTTCAGCCCGGGTTCGGCCGGATCCGACAGCCCTGTTTGGCCCTCCGGGATTTTTGCGGCGAACACGCGGTTCATGCCGCCGTCAATTCCGGTGTTGAGCCTGGCCACCGGCGTGCCCTTCGCGATCAGCCTGGCGATCTCAGTGTTGTCGCGCTCCTGCTTCTCGCGCACGGCGCTCGCGATGTCGTCGGGGATCACATAGGCCGGACACTGCGCGGATGCGTTGAACTGCAGCGGCTTGGTGGAGCCGGGAGGGGCCGCAGGATCGAACACGTATTTATGCTCGCAGAACTCGACCTTCGGCTCCTGATGGGTCACCTCGAAATGATCGTTGCCTTCCTTGATCATCTTCCAGAACGGCATGTTCGGATTGTTGCGATGTTTCGCAAGGTTCACCGCCGTCATGTGGAACGGATAGGCCTGGAACTGAAAGGCGCGTTGGCCGCCGAAAAAAGACTCCCGCCCGACTGCGTAGATCTCGGCGATCTGCTCGTCGGTCATGGCGTAGCAGCCGCGCGAGGAGCAGTCGCCATGGACCATCAGCTCGGAGCCGGTGCGCCCAAGCGACTTGTCGAAGGCGTTGGGATAGCCGGTATTGAATGAGAGATAGTAGGCTGAGCGCGGATTCATCTGCGCCGGCGTGATGCTGTAGAACCCTTCCGGCGCCTGACGATCGCCTTCGCGCGTTTTCGGGCCAAGATCGCCGGACCAGCGGCAGATCGGGTAGGTCTTGAGAAGCGCGAACTTGCCGGACCGGTTCTGCTTCCAGACTTCGAGTTCGGCTTCCTGCTTGAACAGGCGAATCAGGATCGGCGATTGCAGCTCCATGTCCTTTTCGGTCATGGCGGCGATGAGCTTGGGCGGGACGGGCTGGTTGGCCTTGGCGTTGCTCGCGAGTGAAGCGTTCTCGCCGTTGCAGCCAGCCAGAAGCGCGCCGGCCGCCAGCAACACGGCCGACGTCATGATCGCGCGGCCGGGCGCGCGATGAATCAAAGCCGGGCGATGGATCAAAGCAAAGCTCCGCAAGCGTCGGGCAAGCCTGCACCCCGAATTCATGGCGTTTGTGCCCCAAGCCATTGAATAAAATATTATCCTTAAGCCCGCGGCCCCGCAAGCCGGGCCGGCCGGCGCAACCAGATCCATGCCAACGATGGTGAACGGAGGTTAAATATTCGTACCGGGCTGAAATAGGGCGGTTCGCCCGGAATCCGGAAAAAGCCGCGATTTTTGCGGCCGTCCAAGCGTCGGAAACTGAATGCGGGTCGTCCGTCACGGAATCCTGGCGACGGCGCCGGTCGTGCTCAGCCCAGTTTGCGCCCGATATCGAGAAATTTCTGGCGGCGCTGCTTGCGAAGCGCGTCGCGGTCGAGATCGCGCAGATTGTTGAAGGCTTCGGCAATGGCGTCGCCAGTGAGCGCGACCATTGCCGGCGGATCGCGGTGGGCGCCGCCCGGCGGCTCCTTGAGGATGGCGTCGATCACGCCGAATCGCAGCAGGTCCTGCGCGGTGATTTTCATGTTGGTCGCGGCTTCCTGCGCCTTTGAACTGTCCCGCCACAGGATCGACGACGCCGCTTCCGGCGAGATCACGCTGTAGATCGCATGTTCCAGCATCAGGACGCGGTTGGCGGTCGCGATGGCGATGGCGCCGCCTGAGCCGCCCTCGCCGATGATGACGGCGACATTGGCGATGCCGAGCGACAGGCAGGTATCGGTCGAGCGGGCGATCGCCTCGGCCTGACCACGCTCCTCGGCGCCGATGCCGGGATAGGCGCCGGCGGAATCGACCAGCGACAGCACGGGGATATCGAAGCGGTCGGCCATTTCCATCAACCGGACCGCCTTGCGATAACCCTCCGGCCGCGCCATGCCGAAATTGTGCTTCAGCCGGCTCTCGGTGGTTGCGCCTTTTTCCTGGCCGATGACGCAGATGCTTTCGCCGCGGAAGCGGCCGAAGCCGCCGATCAGCGCCTCGTCCTCCCCGAACTTGCGGTCTCCCGCCAACGGCGTGAACTCGGTGATCAGGCCATTGATGAAATCGGAGAAGTGCGGCCGCTGCGGATGCCTCGCCACCTGGGTTTTCTGCCACGGTGTCAGGTTGTCGTAGAGATCCTTCAGTGCCTGCGCGGCCTTGTCCTCGATGCTCGAAATTTCCTCGCCGATGTCGCTGCCGGAAGCCGCGAGTGTGCGCAGTTCGTCGATTTTGGAATCGAGTTCAGCGACGGGCTTTTCGAAATCGAGGTAACTGCGCATGGGGTCGGGCATTCCAGCAATATAGGACGAACGTGCGGGGGGACGAAAGCTATTGGCGGGGAGAGCAAAAAATCCTTTAATTCAAACGTTTAAGGGAAGCGGCAGAGGGCTGCCGGACCGGTCGTTGGCAAACGACGCTGCGCTCTTTCGCGGCTGATCGGCGCGAAGTCAAGTGCCGAGCCGGGGCGGGTTTTCTGGCTGGAGCGGGGCCACGACAAAAAAACCCCGGCGTTGCCGGGGGTTCAAGGTGGATCTGAGATTGCCGGACGGGTTCGGCTGTTGTGGGCCGCCGAACCGGTGGCATAAGGCCGACGCGAATCGACCTGTCATTGACTTACAGATTAGAGCGGCCGGCGCGGGATGGAAGATGGAACTTGGCCGGGACCACATTTGGTGCGGCCGTGTGATGGTCTGGTAACACCCGGATGCCGACGGCGTTTCAAGATTCGATATTCGAACCTGCCCCGCCGTGCGTCAGACTTCCGCCAGCGGGTGCAGGTCACGCACGAGACTCTTCAGCCGTTCTTCCACGACGTGCGTATAAATCTGCGTTGTCGAGATGTCGGTGTGGCCGAGCAGCGTCTGCACGATTCGCAAGTCCGCCCCGTTATGCAGCAAGTGACTTGCGAAGGCATGACGCAGCACGTGCGGGGAGACCAGCCGGGGCGCGAGACCGGCCGCCCCCGCCAGTTCCTTCAGTTCGCGCGCGAAATGCTGCCGCGTCAGGTGGCCGCTTTCGCCGAACGAGGGAAACAGCCATTTCGGCTTTGCCGTGGCTGCCTTGCCCTCCCCGCGCTGATCGTCCATCGCGGCGAGGTAGGCGGCCATCGCCTGTCGTGAGGCGTCGTTGAGCGGCACCAGCCGCTCCTTGTCGCCCTTGCCCCGCACCACGATCATGCGCGCGTCGCGCCGCGCGGCCGACAGCGGCAGCGAGACCAGTTCGGACACGCGCAGCCCGGTGGCGTAGAGCACTTCGAGCAGGCAATACAGCCGCGCCGCGCGCAATCGCTGTGTGGTTGAAGCACCGGGCGCGTCGATTGCAGCCTTTGCCCGCGCCAGCAGGCGATCGACATCGGCTATCGACAGCACTTTCGGCAGGCTTCGCCCGCGCCGCGGACCCGACAGGATGGCGGCAGGATCGTCGCTCCTGATCCGTTCGCTCAGCAGAAAGCGAAACAGATGGCGCATCGCCGACAGGCGGCGGGCGACGCTCGACGACTTGAAGCCACGCACGTCGAGATCGCCGAGATAGTCCCGCAGGGTCTGGGTGCCGGCGGTGACGAAATTCTCGCTTGCGCGCGCCAGGAACGCGGAAAAGTCCTCGAGGTCACGACGGTAGGCGCCAAGTGTATTCTCGCCGGCGCCTTGCTCGGCCGCCAGCATGTCGAGGAACAGGTTCGTCAGCCTGGAGTCGGATGATTTGTCGGATGTCATGCCGCCGCCTATAGCGTTTTCGAGCGAAGTGGATACCGGTTCGCGCAAAGAAAACGCGTCAAAACAAAAAGCTGGAATCCGGCTTTGATTCCGTCAAAGCCGGAATGGCTCTAGCAGCTATTTCTTGAGAAATTTGTCCGGGTGGATGGTCACCGTCATCTCCCGCGACGCCGGATTGACGAAATTCGCCAGCGCGAAGATCACGCCGTAGCCGATCGCGCCGATCGCCGCGACGACTGTCAGGAAGCGGAGCAGGCTGGGCATTGGCGGTCCGAAAACACGATAGTGACCCTCGGGGCGAATACTAGTGGTCCGATTCTAACATTTGCATCCCGTTGCGGCAGGGAGTTGCTGAAAATGTTAGAATCAAAGGGCCACTAGCAACTATCAGGTTTCTAGTGGAGTTTTGAATGTGACATTCGCCTGACAAGTTCGCTGCAAAGTGGGTAGCGAATGTCAAATTTCACTCCACTAGTGGTCCGATTCTAACATTTGCATCCCGTTGCGGCAGGGAGTTCCTGCAAATGTTAGAATCAAAGGACCACTAGCAACTATCAGGTTTCTAGTGGAGTTTTGAATTTGACATTCGCCTGACACGTTCGCTGCAAAGTGGGTAGCGAATGTCAAATTCACTCCACTAGAGAGTACCAACATGTTCGCCGGGTCGGTGCAAGAGTCTCTGGCACCCCCCTCGACGGGAGTAGTATAGCTGGCGAGACGAGGTGGTCCAATCTCGGGTCGGCATCCGTTCCACTTAATCGGATGTCGGGAATCCGGGGCCGGATCAACTCAACGCCTTCAACCGCGTTCCGACAGGTGCCTTTTGACCTCCGAAACCGTTTCACCGGCCAGTGCGGGCACGTCCCCGGAGCGCGCGATCGTCGCGGCGCTCGGCGGGCGGTCACTGGTGCTTGTCGGGATGATGGGGGCCGGAAAGTCCACGATCGGCCGGCGGCTTGCGACGCGCCTTGCGATGCGGTTCGTCGACGCCGATGCCGAGATCGAACTCGCCGCCGGGATGTCGATTCCCGAAATTTTCGAAACCCATGGCGAGCCGCATTTCCGTGACGGCGAGGCGCGGGTGATCGCGCGGCTCCTGAGCGGCGGGCCGGTGGTGCTCGCGACCGGCGGTGGCGCCGTGCTGCGCGAGGAGACCCGCGCGCGCATCGCCGAGCGGGCGATCTCGATCTGGCTCAAGGCCGATGCCGAGGTGGTCCTGCGCCGGGTCAGGCGTCGCGCCGATCGACCCCTGCTGCAAACCGCCGATCCCGCCGCGACGATCAGGCGTCTTATCGCCGAGCGCCAGCCCGTCTACCAACTGGCTGATCTTACGATCGCATCGCGCGACGTGCCGTATGAACGGATCGTCGATGAATGCATCGGCCTGCTTCACCACCGCCTGACCGCCGCGGACCGGCGGAACTGAAGCCGCCCGGACCCCGACGACCGACCGAAAGACTTTGACACCAAAGGACTTGATCCAACGCGATGACTGCTCCGCTGAAAACTCCCGACCCGGTCACGGTCGATGTCGCGCTCGGCGACCGTTCCTACGACATCGTGATCGGCCGAGGCATTCTGCCCTCGCTCGGCGAACGAATCGCCGCGCTACGGCCCGGTGCGCGGGTGGCGATCGTGACCGACGAAAACGTTGCGACCCATTGGCTGCGGCCGACGGAGGCGGCGCTGCAAGGCGCCGGCATCGCGACATCGCGGATCGTCGTCGGCGAAGGGGAGGGGTCGAAAAGCTACGAAGGCCTCGAGTTTGTCTGTGAAGAACTGATCAAGGCCAGGATCGAGCGCAACGATCTCGTTGTGGCGCTCGGCGGTGGCGTGGTCGGCGATCTCGCGGGCTTTGCCGCCGCGATCGTTCGCCGCGGCGTCGATTTCGTGCAGGTGCCGACATCGCTGCTGGCGCAGGTGGATTCATCGGTGGGCGGCAAGACCGGCATCAATTCCCCGCAGGGCAAGAACCTGATCGGAGCTTTTCATCAGCCGATTTTGGTGGTCGCGGACACCGCCGTTCTGGACACGCTGTCGCCGCGCCAGTTCCGCGCCGGCTATGCCGAGGTCGCCAAATACGGCCTGCTCGGCGACGAGCCGTTCTTCGCGTGGCTGGAAACCAACCATGCCGACATCGTCACGGGCGGGGCGGCGCGCGAACACGCGATTGCCGCCAGTTGCCGCGCCAAGGCTGCTATCGTTGCCCGCGACGAGCGCGAGACCGGCGAGCGGGCGCTGCTCAATCTCGGCCACACCTTCGGTCATGCGCTGGAGACCGCGACCGGGTTTTCCGACCGGCTCTATCACGGCGAGGGCGTGTCGATCGGCATGGTGCTGGCCGCCGAATTGTCGTGCCGGCTCGGGATGATCGCGGAAACTGATGTGTCCCGCATCCAGCGGCATCTGGCGGCGGCGGGCTTGCCGACGCGGTTGCAGGACATCGCCGGTTTCAGGCAGGAAGGTCTGGCAGACGCGGACGGACTTATGGCGCTGATGGCGCAAGACAAGAAAGTGAAGCGCGGCCGCCTCACCTTCATCCTGCTGAAAGCGATCGGCCGGGCGGTCGTGGCGTCCGACGTCGAACCGGCGATGGTTCGCGATTTTCTTGCCGCCAAGCTCGCCGTCGCGCCGGCTTAGGACTTTCGGAATCAGAGAAGTTGGAATCAGCAGCGTGGCTCTGTTCTGACAGGACGCTTTTTCTTCGCGCGAACCGGTGCCCACTTCGCACGAAGACGTTATAGTCCGGCATGGTTATGGGCCCCCGATGAGTTCGACGCTCCTCCAGATATTGCTGGCATTGCTGCTGCTTGCCGCTAATGCGTTCTTCGTTGCGGCCGAATTCGCGCTGGTGAAAAGCCGCGGCTTCCGCGTCAAGGCCATGGTTGAGCGCCGCGCATTCGGCGCGCGGCTCGTGCATGACATTGTCGGCAACATCGAGGCCTATCTCGCCTGCTGCCAGCTCGGCATCACCATGGCGTCTCTCGGTCTTGGCTGGGTCGGCGAGCCTACGGTGGCGGCGCTGCTCGAACCCTTGCTGCGGCCGCTCGGCATGCCGGAACCGGCGCTGCGCCTGACCTCGTTCCTCACCGGCTTCCTGGTGTTCTCGTCGCTGCATATCGTGATCGGCGAACAGGTGCCGAAGACGTTGGCGATCCGCCAGCCCGAGCCGGTGTCGCAATGGATCGCCTATCCGCTTCACGCGGCCTATCTGCTATTTTTTCCGCTGAACTGGCTGCTCAATTCGGCGTCGCGCGCCATCCTGCGCGCGCTTCGCGTCAAGGAAGTCTCGCAGCATGACGTCTTGACCGGCGCGGAGCTGGAGGGACTGGTCGGCGAATCCGCCGAGCACGGCGGGATCGAAAGCGGCGAGGCCGAATACATCCAGAACGTGTTTCGCTTCGGCGATCTCGCGGTGTCCGACGTGATGGTCCATCGCACGGCGATGGTGACGATCAATGCCGACTTGCCGCCGGAGGAACTGGTGCGCGAGGTGCTTGCGAGTGAATACACCCGTATTCCGCTCTGGCGCGACAAGCCGGAAAACATCATCGGGGTGCTACATGCCAAGGATCTGTTGCGGGCGATCCTGGCCTCGGACGGCGACCTGTCGCGCATCAACGCCGGCGCCATCGCGTTACCGCCGTGGTTCGTGCCGGAAATGCGCCCGGTGTCCGATCAGCTCAAGGCGTTTCGCCGCCGCAAGACCCATTTCGCGCTGGTGGTCGACGAATACGGCGAAGTCGAGGGCATGGTGACGCTGGAAGACGTTCTGGAGGAAATCGTCGGCGACATTTCCGACGAGCACGACGTGGTGGTGGCCGGGGTCCGGCAGCAGGCCGACGGATCGGTGGTGGTGGACGGCTCGGTGCCGATCCGTGATCTCAATCGCGCCATGAACTGGCATCTTCCGGACGAGGAGGCGACCACGATCGCGGGACTGGTGATCCACGAGGCGCGCTCGATCCCCGAGCGCGGCCAGAATTTTACGTTTCACGGTTTCCGCTTCCGGGTTTTGCGCCGCGAGCGCAACCGCATCACCGCGTTGCGCATCCAGCCGGTGTCGCGCGAGGCGGAAGCGATGGAGAACAGACCGAGGCAGGCGCGAATGGCGCCTTAGGCGTTTTGAGACCGGTTCGCGTGAAGAAAACGCGTCAAATCACAATCATCACATCACAATCAGAGAGCCCCGCTTCTGATGCCCTCAGAAGCGGAAAGGCTCTAACGGTCAGGACGGCTTGCAACCTCCGGGAAGGCACGCAAAAGCGAATGCGCCCGATGTGCGGGCAAGCGGCGTTGTCGGTTGAAAGCGAAGGACGATCGCGGATTCCGGCCTGTCACGAATCGGATCTGGCGAGCGCGCGACCTTTCTTCTTCTTGCCGGTATCCTTGTCCTCGACGAACTTGACGCCGATCTCGTCGCCATTGATGCGGACGAGTTCGCAACGGCGAAAGGCCAGCCCGGTCGACGATAGCAGCAGGAAGAATTCCTTGAGGTTCAGTCCCTCGATCGAGTCTTTCACCTGAAGCCGCGCGCCGCTGTTGGAGATGTCCAGCAGGGTGCATGACCGTTGCCATGTTCCGTCGATTCCCATCATCAGGACGGTATAGCCGGTGGCGAACGTCACCCGATCTGCTTTTCGGTTGCCCCAACTCACGGCTCAGATGTCCGAAATGGCGACCGCCGTGTTCGGCGCATCGGCTTTCCTCGCCGAGCCGCGCGCCGACCAGAAGCGGATCGTGCGTTGGGCCGACGACAGTGAAAGCGCGTCGAACACCTCCCGGCCGTTCTCGAAGTCCTGCTTGTTCAGCGGACGGCAATGTGGCCGATTGCGCAGGATCATGCTGGTGGTTGACCAGTTGAGCCGGGCGGCCTTGCATGCGACGATCAGCCCGTCGGGACGCGGATTGCCGATCAGCGGCTCGATCGCTTCGGTTTTGACGGAATTCAAAAGCGAAAGCGCTGCGATGATGTGATTGTATTCGCCCTGCATCGCAAACCGGTTGATGGTTTGATCGCCAAGCTTTCCCGCCCGGTTCAGGGCAAGGACCATCGATTCCGATTCGGTGTAGTCTTCCGGCGCCAGCGCAGGTGATGCGATCTGTTCGACGACCGCGCGGATCGCTTCCTGAATCTTCGCTCGCATCTCCGGCGGCGCGACCTTCAGCAGGCGGTCGCGGACGGCGGCGCTGGCTCTGGAGAGAAGTTCGCGCAGCACCTTGAGCGGGATATCGATCCGCAGCCCCAGTTTCTCGGCAAGCACATCGTCCTTTTCGGAGCTTTCAACCAGGGTAGCGTAGCCGAATTCGGAGAAGCGGGCGCCCGCATTCTTGGCGAGCGCGTGGGAGACCTGCTGGTCGCCGCGCCGGAGCAGCACGTCGGTTATACCCTCGCTCAGCGAGTCACGGTGCGAGATGGCCAGCAGGTGCTGCGGCCCCCGCAGATTGGCGATCTCGATCAGGTCGCCTTCCGACAGCCGGGCGGATTTCGTCAGAACCGGGGCTGCGACGGATACTTCCTCATGATAGGCAAGCTGACGGACGGTTTCCCTCGGAGCGGTTTTCGAACCCGAAAGCGTGGTGCCGAGCTGCGCCAGCGCCCGCGTTTCCATCTGCTCCATGAGACGGACAAGGACGTCGTCGAAGACGCCGATCTGGTTTTCGTTCAGCCTGTCGGCATCGGACAGGAACAGATCGGTGACCTGGCGAAGCATCTGGAGCCGCCGCTCCGACGAGCCGCCCTTCACCGCACTTTCCAGTTCCACGATCAGCGCCGTTGAGGCTGCTTCGGACATTACACGATCCCAGCTGGTCAATCCCGGCGCGCCTACGCTCCATTGCGTTCGCGTTCTACCGTACGACGGCGGTATTTTGCTCCGATGTTCTGAGTAGCGGGTTAATTTCCCATAAAAACAACGTCCAAATTTATCGGCGGAAATGCTCGCAGGCCGTGCGTAATCGATTGCAATATTTCTAAGAAACCGGATGCGGGCGGAAAGCCGCCAAAGACTTTACTTGTCCCCGCTCCGGGGTGCGCCGCATGCGCAAATCGCGAAGGATCGGTTTGCCGGCGCGAAGGCGGGGCATTCATTAAGTCATTCATTAAGTATTGTAGGCGCGAAAGGCGCGAGGCAGGCCGGTTTCGTTGGAGTCCCAGATCCCGCGGCGGGTCGTCCGGCCCGTTCAGTGCTTCTGTTCGTCCGGCGCCAGCGCCCGGATCGCCAGCGCGTGGACGCTGCCCGCCAGTTCCTCCGCGAGCAGCGTATTGATCATGCGGTGGCGATCGACCCGGCTCTTCCCTTCGAACGCCCGAGACACGATATTAACCCGGAAATGCGTTTCGCCGCCTGGCCGATGGCCGGCGTGCCCTTCGTGAAGATGTGATTCGTCGGCGACGTCGAGGCTCTCCGGCGTGAAGGCCTCGTTCAGTTTCCTTGCGATGCTGTCTTTGACGCTCATGGCGCGCGACTTAACGCTCATCGCTCTTGTCCGTCAATGGCGCGCGCCTGACGGAATAAATGCGATGTCAAGACTTGAAGCGTAAAGCGTTGCGGTGTCAAAGATGGTCATGCCGATCGATACATCAAAATTCTTCGACAGCATCCGCATCAAGCCCAGGGCCGGCCCGAAGGCTGGTGCGAAGCAGCCGCGCGCGCGCGAGGAAGCGGCCGCTTGCGAGTGGCCCGGCTGCGAGAGCCGGGGATCACACCGCGCGCCGAAAGGCCGCGGCAACGAAGGTGGGTATTTCCATTTTTGCCTCGATCATGTCCGCGCTTACAACCAGTCCTACAATTTCTTCCAGGGCATGAATGCGGAGGCGGTCGCGCGTTACCAGAAGGATGCGCTGACCGGCCACCGTCCGACCTGGAAGATGGGCGCCAACGGCACCCGTGGCAAAGGCAAGACCGACACGATCGATCTCGACGGCACGGCCGATCCCTTCAGCATGCTCGGCGAACTCAATGGCCGCGGAAGGTGGCGGCCGGGCCCCGGGGCGGGGTCCGAGGCCAAACCCGAGACGCGCAAGATCTTCAACGCGGAGCGTAAAGCGCTGCAGGTGATGGGGCTCGGCGCCGACGCGACGCTCGAAACCGTCAAGGCCAAATACAAGATGCTGGTGAAGCAGCATCACCCCGACGCCAATGGCGGCGACCGCTCGACGGAAGATCGCCTGATCGAGATCATCAAGGCGTACAATTATCTGAAGACGGTGGTGCGCGGCGCCTGATGTTGGGCATGCCCTGACATCGGCTCTACTTCTTCTCCAGCATCAGCGTGCCCTTTTTCTGGATGACGCTCTGAATTCCGTGGGCCAGGCTGTTGAGCAGCCACGGCAGCGTCACTTCGAGACGGACATGATCCTCGAACACGTCCAGGAGGCCTGACACCTGCTGCTTCATCGCGGTGACGGAAAACGCCAGGCGGTCGCCGCTCCACACTTCCTCGTTGACCTGGATGAACTGGGCGTATTGCGTCCGGGCGCCGTCGAGTCCCGCCTTCATCCGGCGCAGCGCTTCATCCTTGCCGAGGCGATGCGGGATGGAAATCACGAGAGGTTTCGTCATGATTGATCCAATGTTAGCCGGTTCGTTCAGATGCGGTTTTGGCGGCTAAGTTAATGCCGCGCCGGCGGCGCCGCCACCATGTCGTGGCGCCGACGATCGCGGCAATGACGATCACCGTGGGGATCCAGATGAGCTTGCCGATGTGAGTGTGGTGGGGCAGTCCGCTATATTCATGCAGCGCCGAAACCGCCAGCACGCCGGGCAGGACGTGCGCGGGAGCCCAGAGCAGGACCGCCGGAATGTTCACCGCATAAAATCGCGACGGCGGCATCGCCAGCGCCCCGGCCGTGATCGGCACGAAGGCGCGGACCGGCGGCACGAACCGCGCGAAGAATACCGCGAGCGTACCCCAGCGGTTGAAGAACCCTTTGCTTTGCGCGACCACGCCGGGGTACCGGGACATCGGCCATGCACTGAGAATTTCATGTTTGGAGCGGTGGCCGATCCAGAACGCCGTCCCGTCGCCGAGCACGGCGCCGGATGCGGCGGCGGCCAGCACCGCCGCCAGTCGGAGGTTGCCGCCGGGAATCAGCGCGCTCAGCGCGAGAATGATGGTCGAGCCGGGCACTAGCGAACCCAGCACCGGAACCGCCTCGAGCAACGCCGCGAGAAATATCGTGAGATAGGCGAGCCAGGCGTGGGCCGAGACGAACGCAACCAGTGGGTCGATCAGTGAACTCACGAAATTCCGCTTTCAGCGTCCCGGGGGACCGATTTCCGGCTCCTTTAGCATACTCTGGGAGGGGTAACGCCCCCGATAGTTGAGGGTTCGGTCCGGCAAGACATCCGCGCAGCTTCCGCTGATTCGCCGGGCAGCCCTTCAAAATCCGCCGCCGGGGCATATCTTGATGATATCAAAAAGGAACTTTGATCGCGCAGTGGGCTTCTGCCGGCTTCCGCTCTCTGCTAAATTTCGTGCGACCCACTCATCCGCAAGCCACGCGCAGTTCTGGTTTCGGGAGCGCGCCCGAACCTCGGAGGATTGATGACGACCGCCGCTATGACCAAAACCGAAACCTCCGAAGGTTTGCCGGACATGAAGGTCTCGGTGCGGCAGGTGTTCGGGATCGACAGCGATCTTGAGGTCCCTGCCTATTCCGCAACCGATCCGCACGTACCCGACGTCGATCCGGACTATCGCTTCGATCGCGCCACCACGCTCGCCATTCTGGCCGGTTTCGCCAGGAATCGCCGCGTCATGGTTACCGGCTTTCACGGCACCGGCAAATCGACCCATATCGAGCAGGTCGCGGCGCGGCTGAACTGGCCCTGCGTGCGCGTCAATCTCGACAGCCACATCAGCCGGATCGATCTGGTCGGCAAGGACGCGATCGTGGTGAAGGACGGCAAGCAAGTCACCGAATTCCGCGACGGCATCCTGCCGTGGGCCTACCAGAACAACGTGGCGCTATGTTTTGACGAGTACGATGCCGGCCGCCCGGACGTGATGTTCGTGATCCAGCGCGTGCTGGAATCCTCTGGCCGGCTGACGCTGCTCGACCAGAGCCGGGTCATCAAGCCGCATCCGGCGTTCCGCCTGTTCGCAACCGCCAATACCATCGGCCTCGGCGACACCTCGGGCCTTTATCATGGCACTCAGCAGATTAACCAGGCGCAGATGGATCGCTGGAATATCGTCACCACGCTGAACTATCTGCCGCATGACAACGAGGTCGAGATCGTTCTGGCCAAGGCCAGGCACTATCGCACGCCGGAAGGCCGCGACATCGTCGGCAAGATGGTGCGGCTCGCCGATCTGACGCGCAACGCCTTCGCCAACGGCGATCTGTCCACGGTGATGAGCCCGCGCACGGTCATCACCTGGGCGGAGAACACCGAGATCTTCGACGATCTGGGCTTTGCCTTCCGCGTCACGTTCCTCAACAAATGCGACGAGCTTGAGCGGCCGCTGGTCGCTGAATTCTACCAGCGCTGTTTCAACGTCGAGCTGGCGGAATCGGCTGTCAATGTGGCGCTGAGCTGATTTTCCCTCTTCCCCGCCTTCGCGGGGACGACCGGTCGGGTTGTCATGAGCACCGCACCACCGAACAACAAGTTCCGGGCCGGGCCGAAGGAAGCGCCGAGCGAGCCGTTCAAGCGCGCGGTGGCGTCCTGCCTGCGCGCGATCGCCCGGCGGCCGGAACTGGAGGTGACGTTTGCCATCGAGCGTCCCGGCCTGTCGCCGGGCAAGGCGCGGTTGCCGGAGCCCGGGCGCAAAATGAGCAGGCGCGATGCGGCCATCGTGCGGGGACACGCGGATTCCATCGCGCTGAAGCTCGCCTGCCACGATCCGAAAGTGCACCGCAAGCTGATGCCAGGCAATCCGCAAGCGCGCGGCGTGTTCGACGCGGTGGAGCAGGCCCGCGTCGAGGCCATCGGCTCGCGCCGGATGACGGGCGTTGCAAAGAATCTGACCGCGATGCTCGATGACCATTTTCATCGCGGCAAGTATGACGAGATCACCGATATCGCCGATGCGCCGCTGTCGGATGCGCTGGCGATGCTGGTGCGCGAGCGGCTGACCGGGCTTGCGCCGCCCGGCGCTGCGCGCAAGATGGTCGATCTGTGGCGTCCCTATCTGGAAGACAAGATCGGCACGCGGCTGGATCAGCTCAGTCGTCTGACCGAGGATCAGGCCAAGTTCGGCGACGTGGTGCACGACCTGCTGTCGGAGCTTGATCTCGGCGACGACACCAGCGCCGAGGCCGACAGGGACGAGAACCAGGACGACAATCGCGAAAGCGAGAGCGACCAGGCCGGGGCGGAGGGTTCGCCCGACAGCGATGCCGCGCAGGAGATGAGCGCGGATCAGGCGCAGGAGACCAGCGACGAGATGTCGGACAGCGCGCTGGAAAGCGCGCAGGCTTCCGCGAGCGATACCTTCGACGACGGCGAACTCGGCGACGACGAGACGCCGGGCGAGGCGATGCGGCCGAATGCCAGGGGCGCCAACGAGCCGCGGGGTCCGGAATATCATGCTTTCGCGCCGAAGTTCGACGAGGTAATCGCGGCGGAAGACCTCTGCGATCATGACGAACTGGAACGGCTGCGCAGCTATCTCGACAAGCAGCTCGCGCACCTGCAGGGCATCGTGGCGCGGCTCGCCAACCGCCTGCAGCGCCGCCTGATGGCGCAGCAGAACCGCGCCTGGGAGTTCGATCTGGAGGAAGGCATTCTCGATCCGGCGCGGCTGTCGCGCATCGTGATCGATCCCTATCAGCCGCTGTCCTTCAAGCACGAGAAGGAGGCGACCTTCCGCGACACCGTGGTGACGCTGCTGCTCGACAATTCCGGCTCGATGCGCGGACGTCCCATTACGGTGGCCGCGACCTGCGCCGACATTTTGGCGCGCACGCTGGAGCGCTGCGGCGTCAAGGTGGAAATTCTCGGCTTCACGACGCGGGCATGGAAGGGCGGGCAATCGCGGGAAGCGTGGCTTGCCGCCGGCAAGCCGGCCGCGCCGGGCCGTCTCAACGATCTGCGGCATATCATCTACAAGGCCGCCGACGCGCCCTGGCGGCGCTCGCGGAAAAACCTCGGGCTGATGATGCGCGAGGGCCTGCTCAAGGAGAACATCGACGGCGAGGCGCTGGACTGGGCGCACAAGCGACTGCTCGCGCGCGGCGAGCAGCGCAAGATCCTGATGATGATCTCGGACGGCGCGCCGGTCGACGATTCCACGCTGTCGGTCAATCCCGGCAACTATCTCGAACGTCACCTGCGCTGGGTGATCGAGGAAATTGAGACCCGTTCGCCGGTCGAACTGATCGCGATCGGCATCGGCCACGACGTGACGCGCTACTATCGCCGCGCGGTGACCATCGTCGATGCCGAAGAACTCGGCGGCGCCATCACCGAACAACTCGCCGAACTGTTCAGCGAGACGCACGATCCGCCGGCGCCGGTGAGGCGGCCGCGCAAGCTGCATTCGTAGCGGCAATACCTGACGGCGTGCACGGACTTGACCCGCGCATCCATCTCATTTTGAACGATGGGTGGCCGGGACATCTGCGCGAAGACGCGCTTCGCGCAGACGTCCTGGCCATGACGTTGGGGTAAGCCGGGCGTGCAAAAGCGAGTGTTAAGCCAGCATAGTCGCCGCGCCCTGCTTAAATGGGGCGCGATGGCCGCTTCCCTCGCGGTTGCTCCTGCCGCCGCCCGCGCGCAATTCGCAACGCACACGCCGACGCAGCCGCCACCCGACGAGTTGACGGCGCCGGCGCCGGTGTCGATCACCGTCAATGCGCGGCCGATCCCCTCCTTCGACCTGCGCGACCGCTCCCGCACGCGTTTCGGCGCGCTCGCCTTTCGCAGCGGCCTGATCCTGACCTCGTCGTTTCCCGGCTTTGGAGGATTGTCGAGCCTGCGGCTCGATCCGAAAGGGCGGCAATTCATCTCGGCGAGCGACAAGGGCACCTGGATTACCGGACGCATCGTCTATGGGACCGCCGGCGAGATGACCGGGCTCGCCGATGTCGAAGCCGCGCCGATCCTGGGTCCGGATGGCCGGCCGATCACCGCGCATGGCCGGTTCGACACCGAGTCGATCGCGCGCGACGGATCGTTCGTCTATGTCGGCATCGAGCGCGTCAACCGCATCATGCGGTTCGATTTCACGAAGGACTTTACGCGTGCGCGCGGCGAGGATGTCGAGGCTCCGCCGGCCGTGCGCAGGCTGCCGTTCAACGAGGGGCTGGAGGCGCTGGCGGTCGTTCCACCCGGCAGGCCGCTCGGCGGCACGCTGATCGCGATCTCCGAACGCGGGCTCGATGCCGGCCGCAATATCGTGGCGTTCCTGATCGGCGGGCCGTCGCCCGGTCAGTTCGCGATCCGCCGCACCGACAATTTCGACATCAGCGATGCCTGCCTGCTGCCGACCACGGGCGACCTGTTGATCCTCGAACGCAAATTCTCGCTGACCGGCGGCATCGGTATCCGCATCCGCCGCATTGCGATGAACGCGGTCGCGCCCGGCGCGCTGGTGGACGGCCCCTCGATTTTCGACGCGGATCTCGGGCAGGAGATCGACAATTTCGAAGGGCTTGACGCGTTCGTCGACGACAAGGGCGACCTCGTCGTGACGCTTGTGTCCGATGACAACTTCTTGCTGATCCAGCGCACGCTGCTGCTGCAGTTTACGCTGGTCGAGGATTGAAGCGGCGGCGGGCGTCATGCTGTCGCGCGACCGCGCGCGAATGACGGCTCGCCAGCATCAGCCTGCTTTGGCGGCCTGCTTCTTCTCGATCTGGCGCTTGATCTCGATCGCTTTCGGCGACAGCTCCGAGTCTCTCGCCTTCAGCAGGAAGGCGTCGAAGCCGCCGCGATGGTCGACGCTCTTCAGCGCGTTGGTCGACACCCGCAGCCGCACCGGACGGGCCAGCGCTTCGGACAGGAAGGTGACGTTCACCAAGTTCGGCAGGAAACGCCGCTTGGTCTTGATGTTGGAGTGGCTGACCCTGTGGCCCACCAGCGGAGCCTTGGCCGTCAGTTCGCAGCGCCGGGACATGGCGAAAATCCTCTGTCGTCCCCGGCATCGGCCCTCAGGGCGGGCTCGGGGGTTCGAAATCGCGTCCATTTCAGGAACGGCGGACGTATAGGAGGAGAGCGGCGGGGCGTCAAGGCATGGCGAGCCGATCGCGGTCTGCTTGCGGTACGGATGGACGTCGATCGCTTCATTTCTGTCCGTTTTCCGCGAACCACCGTTCGGCCTATGTCATATACATCATATAAAGGGCGCAATCGGTCCCGACATCATGGCCCTTGACCGGACCCGCGCGCCGATTGCCGGTCGGAGGCCGGATTTGCTGGTTCCAAACCGAAAGTCTGAGGCTCTTGCCGACCTGCCCTGTGGGCCGCTCGCCCTGTTTGCCCGTTCCAGGATTTCCGCCTCTCAATCGGTCGCCACAACGGATAATGATCCGCAAGCCCGGTTGAATGCCGCGTGAGGCCCGGACCGTGGACGGGCAGGACCGTCTTTAAGTGAGTTGATGCCGAATGACGTTGCCCCGGTCGATACGCGGTTCGGTTCGGACGCTGGCTTGCGCACCTCTCGTTTTTTTTGCAGCGGTGTTGACGATGGCCGCTCCGGCGGCCGCGCAGGGCAAGCTCGAGGCCCATTATGACGTCACTTTAGCCGGGATTCTCGTGGGAACCGGCGCCTGGGCGGTCGACATCTCCGACGATCAGTATTCGGCCGCCGCGAGCGGCGGCACCACCGGACTTCTCAAGGCATTTGCCCATGGCACCGGCAGCGGCAGCTCGCAGGGCCGCATCGTCAACGGCGCTCTGGCCCCCGCAACCTATACCGCGACCATTTCATCATCGAAGAAATCCGAGACCATTCGCATGTCGCTGGCCGGCGGCAACGTCAAGGACTTCGTCATCGAGCCGACCCCGCCGGTGGACACCAAGCGCATTCCGGTCACCGACGTGCAGAAGCGGGGTGTGTTCGATCCGATGAGCGCGACGCTGATACGCGTGCCCGGCACCGCCGATCCGCTCGGTCCGGAAGCCTGCCATGCCGCGACCGGGGTCTTCGACGGCCGCATGCGCTACGACCTGCGCCTCGACTTCAAGCGCATGGAAACGGTGAAGTTGGAAAAGGGCTATCATGGTCCGGCGGTGGTCTGTGCAATCTATTTCGCGCCGATCGCCGGCTACGTCCCCGACCGCCTCGCGATCAAATATCTCGCCGCCCGGCGCGACATGGAGATCTGGCTGGCGCCGATCGCCGGTACGCGGGTGCTGGTGCCGTATCGCCTGACGATACCGACGCCGCTCGGCACCGGCAAGCTGGAGGCGACCCAGTTCATCACGACCGCCATGCCGCCGAAGACCGCGGCCAAGTCGCAGTAGACGTCGAGCCGCGAAGGTCAGGCCCGATGCTTGGCCGTCATGCGCTGCCTTGAGTTTGCCACTACGGAATCCTGTTGACTCCGGCTGCGGAATTCCTGCGCTTACGGATTCACGATTTGGGAGGCATAACCGCTCTTGTTGACGACTGTAGAACTTGATCTAGTTGCGGTATGTCGATCAAGCGCGAGATGTTGCGGTGAACGAAGCCGGAGAGGCTTGGAGTCAGCGATTCGGGCGCGTTTCGTTCCGGACTCGTTCCAAAGCTTAAGCCGTAGTCCTGCAGGCGTCGCATTGTGAAACACCTTTGATCCCGGCGGTCCGACTCCGCTCCACCAACGCTGCGAAAACTCTCGGAAAACATGGTCTCTTTATCTTCGATATCGTCGCCAGGCAGTGACCGCGCGCCCGGCGCCGGCGTGACGGCGGTGCTCGGTCCGACCAATACCGGCAAGACGCATCTCGCGATCGAGCGGATGCTGGCGCATTCCTCCGGAATCATCGGCCTGCCGCTGCGGTTGCTCGCCCGCGAGGTCTACAACAAGATCGCTGACCGCGCGGGAGCGGATTCGGTCGCGCTGATCACCGGCGAGGAGAAGATCAAGCCGTCGAAGCCGCGCTTCTGGGTCTCGACCGTGGAAGCGATGCCGCGCGACCTCGATGTGTCTTTTCTCGCCGTCGATGAAATCCAGATTGCCGCCGATCTGGAGCGCGGCCATGTGTTCACCGACCGCATTCTGCACCGACGTGGCCGCGACGAGACGCTGCTGCTCGGGGCCGCCACCATGCGTCCGATCATCGAGCGGCTTCTGCCCGGCGCGAACATCATCACCCGCCCGCGGCTGTCGCAGCTCGAGTTCGCCGGAGACCGCAAGATCACCCGGCAGCCGCGCCGCACCGCCATCGTCGCCTTCTCGGCCGACGAGGTCTACGCCATCGCCGAACTGATCCGCCGCCAGCACGGCGGCGCGGCGGTGGTGCTGGGATCGCTCAGCCCGCGCACCCGCAACGCGCAGGTCGCGATGTTTCAATCCGGCGACGTGGACTATCTCGTCGCCACCGATGCGGTCGGCATGGGCCTCAATCTCGATGTCGATCACGTCGCCTTCGCTTCCGACAGAAAATATGACGGCTACCAGTTTCGCAGGCTGAATCCCGCGGAGTTCGCCCAGATCGCCGGCCGCGCCGGCCGCGCCACGCGCAACGGCACCTTCGGCACCACCGGACGCTGCGCGCCGTTCGAGCCCGAACTCGTCAATGCGTTGCAAAACCATACTTTCGAGGCCGTCAGGACGCTGCAGTGGCGCAATTCCGATCTGGATTTTTCCTCGCTCGGCGCCTTGCAGGTGTCGCTGGTGCTGACGCCGTCGCACGAGGCGCTCACCCGCGCGCCGATCGCGGAGGATCTGCGCGTGCTCGACCACGCCGCGCGCGATGTCGAGGTGCGCGCGATGGCGCAAGGCGCGGCGGCGGTGGAGAGACTGTGGGACGCCTGCCAGATTCCGGACTACCGCAAGATCGCGCCGGCCGCCCATGCCGAACTGGTGACGACGTTGTTCGGCTTCCTGATGCGCAAGGGCCGCGTTCCTGACGACTGGTTCGCCGCTCAGGTCGCGCAGGCCGATCGCACCGACGGCGATATCGACACCTTGTCGGGGCGGATTGCGCAAATCCGGACCTGGACCTTCGTCGCCAATCGGCCGGACTGGCTCGCCGACCCCGACCACTGGCAGGGAATTTCGCGCGAGGTCGAAAATAAATTGTCTGATGCGCTGCACCAAAGGCTCACTGAGCGTTTCGTTGATCGCCGGACCAGTGTATTGATGCGCCGCCTGCGGGAAAACACGATGTTGGAAACGGAAATCGGCAAGACCGGCGAGGTGATCGTAGAGGGCCATGTCATTGGCCGTCTCGACGGCTTTACGTTCGCGCCTGATGCGACTGAAGCCGGCTCGGAAGCCAAGGCGTTGCAGGCGATCGCCCAAAAGGCTTTGGCCGGCGAAATCGAAGCGCGCGCAGAAAAGCTCTCCGCCGCGCCGGACGATCAGTTCGTGCTGACCTCGGACGGCACCATCCGCTGGACCGGCGACGCCGTGGCGCGGCTGGTCGCCGCCGATGATGTGCTGCGGCCGCGGATCCGGATCATTTCCGACGAGCGGCTGACCGGTGCGCCGCGCGATGCCGTGCAGGCCCGGCTCGATCTGTGGCTGAAGACCCACGTCGAGAAATTGCTGGGACCGCTGTTCGAACTGACCAAGGCCGAGGATGTCACCGGCATCGCGCGCGGCATCGCGTTCCAGTTGATCGAGGCGCTCGGCGTGCTGGAGCGGTCGAAGATAGCCACCGAGATGAAAGATCTCGATCAGCCGTCGCGCGCGTCGTTGCGCAAGTACGGCGTGCGCTTCGGCGCCTATCACATCTATTTCCCGGCGCTCCTCAAACCGGCCGCGCGTGCGCTGGCCTCGCTGTTGTGGGCGCAGAAGCAGGACAATGTCGATCTGTCGGCGCTGTCGAGCGCGCAGCATCTGGCTGCCAGCGGCCGCACCTCGTTTCCGGCCGACAAGCTGCTCGGTCAGGACGCCTATCGTGCCCTCGGCTATCGGCAATGTGGCGAGCGGGTGGTCCGGGTCGATATCCTCGAACGGCTGGCCGACCTGATCCGGCCGGCGCTGGCGTGGCGGAAAGGCGCGCTCGGCATGATGCCGGCCGGCGCATTCGACGGCCGCGGCTTCGTCGTGACCCAGGCGATGACGTCGCTCGTCGGAACCGCCGGCGAGGAATTCGCCTCCATCCTGCGCGCGCTGGGCTATCGCATGGAGCGGTGTCCGGCGCCTCCACCCGTTACGCCTCCACTCGTTACAGAGCCCACGCCGGCGACCGAGGGCGCGGAGGCGGCGTCGGCCGAAGTCTCGGAGAGCGCATCGGAGGAATCGGCTGCGCCGGACGCCGTGCCCGAAGGGCAGGAATCTGCGGACAGCGCGGGCACCCTGGACGTCGGATCGGTTGTGGAGCCGGCGCCGATGGCGGATGCGGATTTGTCCGACGGGACCGCTGCGGTGCCCGAAGCCGCGGGTGCGGCCGAGGAGACGCCGGCGGCGGTGTCGTCCGACGTCGCGGTCTCACCAGTTTCCGATGCTCCTGAACCGACAGCAACCGATGCCGCGCAGGCCGAATCGGGGACCGTCGATGCGGCGAGCGCGCCGGAAGGCGAGACATCCGCCGCGAATGCTGCGGATGTCGCCGCGAGTGACGTCGAGCCCGCGATGGTCGAGGTCTGGCGGCCCGGCGGCCGTCCTGCCGACCGGCGTCCGCGCCACGATCGCAACCGCCATCGCCGGCATCAGGCGGGGCAGGATGGCGCGCAACAACCTGCGGGCGCGGATGGCGAAGCGGGCGAGGCAGCGCAGGGACGCGAGCGGCATGGGCGAGGACGCCACAGGCGATCCGCCGATGCGCCAGCCGAAGCCGGGTCCGCCGGGGGCGAGCGCGCGCCCGGCCGGGAGCCGCGCGAGGGCAAGGGACGTCCGCCGCGGGAGCGCTTCCAGGGCAAGGGCCGGGATCGTGACAGAGACAGGGATCAGGACAAGGGCCGGTTTAAGGGCTCGCGCAAGGGCGGCGGCCGCGAGGGACGCCCCGACGCCGGACCGTCGCACCGCCCCTACGCCAGCAGCGCGCCGCGCGAGCGCGAGCGCGCGCTGGACCCGAACTCGCCGTTTGCGAAACTGGCCGCGCTCAAGGAGCAGCTTTCCGGCCGCAAGGATTGAGCGGGCGAACAGTCTAAAACACGATAAGTGTGAAGCTATTTGGCAGTCCCGGAGCGTCAGCGTCTCGACAAATGGTTGTGGCATGCGCGGGTGGTCAGGAGCCGGACCGATGCGGCGACGCTGATCGAGGCCGGCCATGTTCGCGTCAACGGCGCGCGCGAGAAATCGCCGGGGCATTTCCTCAAGGTCGGTGACGTGCTCACGGTCGGGCTGGACCGCGGCGTCCGCATTCTCAGGGTCGCCGGATTTGCGGAACGGCGCGGCAATGCGACTGCCGCCAGAGCGCTTTATGACGAGGTGTCTGATGTCGCCGACAGAAGAAGCTGACCGCGCATATAGCGCGTCTCCACGGCTTGCGGCAGCGCTGTTCCTGCGGTACCCCAGCCTGCAAATCTGACCCTTCCGGAGCCCTGGATGACTTACGTCGTCAACGATGCCTGCATTAAATGCAAATACACCGACTGCGTTGAAGTTTGCCCTGTCGACTGCTTCTACGAAGGCGAGAACATGCTCGTCATTCATCCCGATGAGTGCATCGATTGCGGTGTCTGCGAACCGGAATGTCCGGCTGAGGCCATCAAGCCTGACTCCGAGCCGGGACTGGAGAAGTGGCTTGAGTTGAACGCGGAGTACGCCAGAAGCTGGCCCAACATCACGCAAAAGAAGGACGCCCCGCCGGACGCCAAGGAGTTCGAGGGTGTGGAAGGTAAATTCGAGAAGTATTTTTCTCCTGCTCCGGGTTCCGGAGACTGAACTTGGTTTAGGGACGGCAGTTTTTACTGCAACTCGGGGCTGGGGGCGTGCCGGCTTTAACCTTGTTTGCGGGCGGGATCACCGAAAGCGGTCCTGATCCGTCTCCTTGGGTTTAAATCATTGATTTTCGCGGAAAATGCGCTATACTAATGGTGTTTTCGGAGCTGGACTGCGTTTTACCTGCTTACGGCCCTGACGGGCTTCCGTGAAAACATCGAACAGGGCGTGGCGTTTCCACGCGGCAGGCTGTGTCACAGAAACCGCCTAAAAAGAAGACTTCCAGGACATCCGCGGCTCGTCGCGGAGCGACACGGGTTCGTGCCCGGACCGCTGGCACGAGCGCCCGGACGGCTGCTACCCGAACGGCAGCCAAGGGCTCGGCCGGAAAACCCTCAAGACATAAAAGAGATGAGATGCCAAGCAAGACCGCCAAAGTGGCCGCCAAAACTGTTGCTTCGAAAACCGCTGCTTCGAAAACTGCCGGCATGAAGACGGCCGCATTGAAGGCTGCATCGTCCTCCAAGGTCGCGTCCAGAACCGTCAAGCCGGTTGCAAAGTCCGCTGCGAAAACGGCGGTGACCGGCAAGACCGCCGCGAAATCTCCCGCCAAGGCCGGCGTACTCCGGGTCGAGGAGCCGAAGAAGGTTCTGACCCAGCGTCAGGGATTCAAGACCAACGAGTTCGTGGTCTATCCGGCCCATGGCGTCGGTCAGATTCTGGCGATTGAGGAGCAGGAGATCGCGGGCGCCAGGCTCGAACTGTTCGTCATCAATTTCATGAAGGACAAGATGACGTTGCGGGTCCCGACCGCGAAGATCGCCAATGTCGGGATGCGCAAGCTGTCGGAGCCTGCTCTGGTCAAGCGGGCGCTTGAAACGCTGAAGGGCCGCGCGCGGATCAAGCGCACCATGTGGTCGCGCCGCGCGCAGGAATATGAAGCCAAGATCAATTCGGGAGACATCGTCGCCATCGCCGAGGTGGTGCGCGATCTCTATCGTTCGGAATCGCAGCCCGAGCAATCCTACAGCGAACGTCAGCTCTATGAGGCCGCGCTCGATCGCCTGTCGCGCGAGATCGCCGTCGTCCAGCATGTGACGGAAACCGAGGCGGTCAAGGAAATCGAGGGACAACTCGCCAGGAGCCCGCGCCGCGGCGCCAAGGCGGAGGCCGACGCCGAGACCGATGGCGACATTGACGCCGACGCCGATGGTGATGACGCGGCGGTCGCCGACGAAGCTGCATAACCGGCTTTCGACTGCAAAGGACAAGAAAACCCGGCCGAGTGGCCGGGTTTTTGTTTGGAAGGTTCTTCGTCGAAGCGATGCGAGTTCCTTCTCCCTTGTCGGAAAGAGGTGGGAGGAACAGAGCCCATTCGTTTCTGACGGAATCAGAAGCGAGGCTCCCATAGTTTTATTTTGACGCGTTTTCTTGACGCGAGCCGGTCTCCATCTCGCTCGAAAACGCTACAGGTCGACAAATGAGTCCCCACCCGCGCGACTTCGACCCACCGCATGCGGAGAGGTGAAGCGGCGTTTCCTTGCGATTTCGTCCGGGGACTGTCCTTGAATGCGTGACGGCGCGGATCAATCCACCACGATCTTGACCCGGCTGCGCACCTTGACCTGCGCATGCGGATCGAGACCGTTGAGCACGCGGAAACGCTCCGCGGGATGATCGACGTCCGCCATGCGATGCGACAGCGATTCCACGGTATCGCCGGGTTGCACGGTGATGACCTTGATCCGCAGCGGCCGCGCCGCCTGAATCTCATCCAGCGTCAGGCGGCGGAACGAGGCGACTGTCTCGCGGGCGTTGCGCTCGCTCTCCGTGGTCTTGTGGCGGGTTGCGAAGATAAAGCGGTAGACGTCGCTGCCGAAGCGCAAGGCGTAGACCCGGAACTGCCACTGCTCGCCGTTGGCGACCGCCGAGGCGGCCGGAAAACCGTTGATGGTCAGTTCCTCGGTCGAGCCTTTATCGACGTTTTCCATCCAGCCGGAGTTGAGATACTCGGTGAGCTTTTGCTCGGCAGGCACGCGGACGACGTCGAAGCGCATCGCCTGGCTTCCGCCCTCGCGCACCCCGATCACTGCCTGGGCCGTATTGTCGAGCGAAAAACCCTCCGGGGCCTGGAAGGTAAAGCCGAGCTTGGGGTGCAGGAAGCGCCGGCCGCGAACGAATCCCTCGCTCGGATCCTCGCCGTAGACGATGTTGTCGATCGCGTCGAGATAGGTTTCGCTGTCGCGCTCGCCTTGCGCGGGCGCGCTGTATTGCCGCGCATTGGCCTTTGCGTTCTCGACCCGCTCCGGCGTTGCGGGGTGCGATGACAGGAAGTCCTGCGAGCGCGGGTCCAGCGACGGCTTGCCGGCCTTGAGCGCCGCATTGCGTTCCATCGCCGCCAGGAAGCGCGCGGCGCCATAGGGATCGAAATGGGCCCGCGCGGAAATCCCGACGCCGATGCCGTCGGCCTCGAATTCCTGGGCGCGCGAGAAGCTCGCCAGCGTCAGCTTGGACTTGGCGAGCGCCAGCGCCGTCAGATCGGGGTCGGTGCCCATCTCGGTGACGACGTGGCTGACGAGAGCGGCCTGCCGCGCCTGATCCTCGCGGATCGCCGCGTGCTTGGCCAGAACGTGCGCCATTTCATGCGACAGCACCGAGGACAGTTCCGAGGTGTCGTTGGCGAGCGCGACCAGGCCGCGCGTGACGTAAAGCTGGCCGGTCGGCAGCGCGAAGGCGTTCACCGCGCCCGAATTGAGGATCGTGACCTTGTAGGTGAGATCGGGGCGCTCGGACGCCGCGACCAGCCGCTCGACCGTCTTGTTGATCAGTGCTTCGAGCCGAGGATCGTCGTAGGCGCCGCCGTAAGAGGCGAGGATGCGCTCATGCTCGTGTTCGGCTGCCGGAGTCGGAGCTGCCATCCGCGCCGGTTTTGCAGGCTTGGCGGGATGAGGGGCTGCGGTCTGGAACCGGCTCACGTCGCCGCAGCCGGCAAGCGCGAGCGCCGCGCACAGCAGTACGGCAGTCGCAGCCAAAAGGCGGCGGCCTGTTCCCGTCCCGCGCCGTTCCGCGCTCCACGCCATCGTCGTCATATCTCCGCCCGACCGTCGGGATTCAACATTCGCAAGTCTTCATTCGCAAGTCTTCCCGGTCGGCTCGTTTTGCGAATGACGGAATCCGAAAACCGCCAGCATCCTACCATTCCGCGCGGCCAAGGTTTCAGAAGTTCGCTCGAGGCGAGTTTTCCACACAGCAAATACCGGACCACGATGATTTTTGATCGGTTCGATCAAAAATCATGAACATGATCGAATTCCAATATCTGGAGCAGGATGCGGGCGAAAACCGTACCACGCTTTCCTCATCCCGCTCTAAAGGCTGGTTCAACTGCGTTGAATCAGACTCTAGTCTTAGTCTTTTGGATCGAGCACGATCTTATCCGAAACCGGTTTCGACCCCGGATCACATCCGAGGCAGGCCCTTCGGAATCCTGCTCCAGTGCCCCAATTCCGAAGTTCGCTACGGACTTGCCGGGAAATGAAGCGAACTTCTGAAGCATCACACTATAGCGTTTTCCAGCGAAGTGGAATCCGGTTCGCGTGGAGAAAACGCGCCAGATCAAGAACCTAGAGTCTTTCACCGTTTCCGTGAAACGGTGAAAGACTCTAGTCGCCGATCACTTCGATCTGCCCGGTCCGGACCACATTAATCCGTGGTCCGCCACGGCGTTCGACCCAGCCGCGGACACGCACGCGGCGATTTTTCAGAGAGGCCGGAGTAACGCCCGCTGCCTCCAGATCCGGTACCATGCGCTTTGGGATAGTCGCAGCAAAGTCTCGTGTCCAGCGCCGGCCGAAGTTGACATAGACTGTTCCGCCCGCCTGTCTGACAGACACGACTTTCCCCTCGACGACGGCGAATTGACCGGCGCGGGTCAAAATATCGGCCGGGTCTTCAACGGTCTCGACAATAGAGTCAGTCGCCCAGGCTCCGCGCCGGGCCTGTCGCGCCGCGGCCTCGGCAGTTGCCAGTTCCGTTGCGCAGGCTTTATCGACGATATCGGCGGATATAAGCGCTTCGCCCCGGGTCAGCAGATCGCTCTGGACCGAACTCGCGGACGGTTCGAGGTACAAGAAGAGGGATTGCCGGCCGTAGCGATCCGGATCGTCGCGTTCGCCGCGCAGGACCACATGCCGGCCGATCAGCGCCGCCAGCGCGGATTCGCGATCCTCCGGCTTACCCGCAACGACTTCAATGCCGGCGAGGCGGATCTCGCGGTCATCTTCGAGGCGGAGCGTCCGCGCGTCGACGACGGCGCTTACGACGCCTTCACCCTGGATGTCGAACTGGCATCCGGCCGCGAGCGATGGCGCGGCGGCACCGAACCATATTCCGCAGAGCATTGCTGCGAGCAGATTATTGCACGTGCAAAACAACCGCGTCGTCATCGTCAACCTTTAGCGGCCGCATTGCGCGCGGCGATGACACGCGGATTGCTTTTTGCCCTCGAACATTGCTCGAGGGATGCTTTCGTCACCTTGATCCGGGATCGGTGATGACGCGGGCCGCGACCAGCCGGTTCCAGATGAACAGCACGACGATCGCGCCGATGGTCGATGTGATGAACCCGGCGCCCTGATTGGGACCGTAGTGACCAATCGATTGTCCAATGAAAGTCGCGAGAAATGCGCCTGCAATCCCGAGCACCGTCGTGAGGATGAATCCGCTCGGCTTGTTCGGACCGGGAGACAGAAACCGTGCAATGATCCCCGCGACGAAACCGACGAGAATAATCCAGAGAATGCCGCTCATGATGAAAGTCCTTCCTCAGAATAACCGTGGCTTTGAAGCCTCCGCAGGGACCGGCCAGGCGGCCGGTTCCGCGACGGCTAGCGAGTCCATCAAAGCATTCGTGACAGTTCGTTCTCGGTTGGCAGGCGCCCGTCGGGCGTCAGGTGGTGGACGACCTCGGGCAGGTGCTGGCTCAGTCCGGTGAGCAACTCCTCCCGCGACAGGCCGGTCTGTGCCATCAGGCCGTTGATCTGGTCGGCGCCCAGCGCGTCGGCGAGGTCGCGTGGCGCGATCTGCTTGTTGGGACCCGGACTGACCCAGGAACTCGCGGTCTCGCCATGGCCTTTCTGCTGAAGCTGGTTCAGCAGGTCGCCAAGACCGCCGCTCAGAATGCTTCCGGCGGCGCCACCCGCCAGCAGGCCGCCAAGCCCGCCCTTAAGCAGGTCACCGAGGCCGCCGCCGCCGCTGCCGGGCAGGCCGGCATTGACCGTGCTTCTCGGCGCGGGAGCCGGCGGCGCGGACGGGCTGGCTTCAGAATGGCTTCCGGTGAAATGCTTCAGTGCCTTGTAGCCCAGCAAGGCGAGAATCGCCAATGTCATTGGCGACATCCCGCCGCCGCTTTCGCTTGGCGCGCTAGGCGCGCTGGGCTCGCTTGGACCGCGCGGGCCGTTCTGCATTCCGTTGAGGACGTCGAGCAAACCCATGATCGTCTCCTGTTACGCTCCAGCCCCGTCGCCGAAGATAATGTCGCCACATGACGGTCACAAGGCAAACATCCCGCGAGCGTGCCGGCGCCGCCGTTTCATATTGCCGTTATTGCTATCGAAACAAAAATGACTGCGGGATGAATGGCGGTGCCCAAGTAAGGGGCGCGGGTTTTCGCGAAGCCGGAGTCATGTCGCGGCCGAGCGATGTCCGATCGGATGCCCTCGAAGCTCAAAACGCGATTCGGATCATTTTCAGATCATGCGCCGGGGGCTTGCCCGATGCGCCTGAGTACCGGATAAGTACCGAGGTTATGTGGCGCTCAGTCCCGGTAGCTCAGCTGGATAGAGCACAGGTTTCCTAAACCTGGGGTCAGGGGTTCGACTCCCTTCCGGGACGCCACCGCCAATTCGCCTCTTGTTTTCTTTAGTCTTTCTCCTCGAATTGTCCCACACGGTACGTCCTCACGGCGGAACGCGAGGTAGCGCAAGAGGTCAAACACGGGGCGGGCCTTGGTGCCTATGGCGTGGCACTTAATGGTATTGCGCTATCTCCGCGTCGGTCCATGTGTGGTGGCCATCGGTAACATGCTTGATGCGCTTGACGCCAAGGGTCGGGCTGACCGTCGTCTCCTCCGCCTCATTCGCCCAGACATGCTCACGGCTGTCGCCCGCAAGGACTATGACGATAGGCGGCGGCGGCAAGCGCAAGCCAAGGCGAAGGCCGAGGGACGCTACAAAGGGACTGCCTGAGGACACGGAGCGCAATGAAGGCATCGCCTGCATGCTCGCCTTTGGCCAGACATGGAGCGCCATCCAGAAAGCCACCGGATGCAGCCGCGCGACGATTGCCAAGGTGGCCAAGCGGCAGGAACAGACAGCGGCCTAGCGGCAGGGTTTTTCCACACAGCACCTCGCAGGGTCCCGCTCAAGGCGGGGCCTCGCGGACGGGGCACGGGGGAAACTCCGTTCGCAGCCGTCACGTCCTACCCTTCGAATTTGTGACCCTTGAAAATGCCGGAGCCCCTAGATCATCCGGTGTAGATTCAGCCTCGAATCAAAGGAAAAACTCGGTATGGCTGTAATCGACATATTCTCAAAGCGTAGGCAACGCGCGCTCGGCACTGTCTCTGATGTTTACACCTACGACGAAATTCCCGGAGGCTTACGAAATCAAATCGTACAAATTTGGAATGAGGCGATAGGCGTACCTGAGACTCTTTACGACCATAATGAACGTGAGACATCGGACGGAGTATATTTTGCGATCGCTAGCGTTTTGCGGCGAGAATACAGCGTTTTTACCTTAAGCGGTGCTCGTGGCATCAACATGCATGACAAGGGGGATGCATACCGAGACCTCACACTATGGTTCATGAATGACTCGAATACCGATCGTGCGCTTGATGCGATTGAATTGTCGGCCCGATGCATCAAAAATCGCTGTAGCCGATCCTACTATCTTAACAGGCGGAATGCTGAGCAAGTGGCGAATGAGGCTCTCTCTGAGATCAACGTCCGATTCAAAGAGCACGGCGTTGGTTATCAGTTTTTGGATGGAGAGATTGTTCGGGTTGACTCACAACTCATTCATCAGGAAGCGGTGGTGCCAGCGCTAACCGTGTTGCGTGGTGCCGAATACTCGAACGCTCACGAGGAGTTTTTGAGTGCCTACGAACACTACAGACATGGTAATATGCAGGAAGCACTAGTTGATTGTTACAAGTGCTTTGAAAGTACAATGAAGGTGATCTGCACCAAACGGGGATGGCACTTTGATCCGAGAGCTAGCGCCAGGGACCTCGTGGAGTCATGTCTCACAAACGGTCTAATCCCGCCGTACTGGCAGACTCATTTTGGCGGACTACGGAGTGTTCTGGAATCGGCAATTTCGACGCCCCGCAACAGACAGGCGGGTCACGGTGCAGGTCCAGGTCCGTCACCTGACATACCAAATGAATTAGTATCTTATGTGCTCCACATGACAGCGGCGACGGTGCTCTTCCTTGCGGAGGCCGAAAAGAATTTGTCATAGGAGAGCCAAGAGGTGAGCCACACGGATTGGAAAGCATAATGACCCCGTGGAACGCCTCCGAGTCTCAAGCTAACATGTTGATATTATTCGCTCGTCTCAGCCCCTTCCGGGACGCCATTTGCCAAGACCGAGTTTGAAATCATCGAGTTTGAAATCACTGATTTTTCAGCTTGGGTATCCCATCTCGATACCGGTTGGGATGATTCGATCCCAGCAGCGCCGCGCCCTTGAAGATCAGGCGGCCCCTCGGCGAGGACAGCGAAGCGCTGTCCGTCGCCCTGCGTCTTCATGCCGGCCTGATGCGACGGTCCCGATGGTCGCAGCAGCACAATCGCGTTTGATGCAATTCAGCGAGCTACCTCGGGGTTCCGTGCCGGTGGCCTTCGGTCTGACGCTCGCCCCAGGCTATGGCCAGCGCAAATACGGCTATAACTGCGGTAACGAATAAAGTGACAACGATTGTATCGGTTGGCATGTCGATCCCCTTTTTGATTTCGACAAACCAAGGATATGGAATTCATGGCAGAGGTTTTTGATCTGGCTCAAAAACGCCATCTCCCGCGGCGGTTTTTAGGCGGCCTCGAAAGTTGACCGGCATGGACAGTGAATCGCTGAGCCGCCTTACGGTGTCCCTGGCCATCGGGCTTCTTGTCGGCCTTCAGCGCGGGTGGCAAACGCGCGATGCGGAGGACAATCGGCGAGCCGCCGGCTTTCGTACGTTCGCGCTTTCCGGGCTGTTGGGTGGGGTCACCGGCCTCATCGCGCTTCGAACGACCGCTTCGGTCATCGGGTGGGTCTTCCTGGGATATATTACAGCATTCACGGCCTTTCACTGGCTGGAAGCCAGGAACGAGGGCCGTGCCAGCGTGACGTCCGTTGTCGCGGGGATGCTCACCTTCCTGCTCGGAACGATGGCCGTCGTCGGAGATCTGCAACTTGCCATCGCCTGCGCCGTCGGCATGACGGTTCTGCTGGCGCTGCGCGAGCCGCTGCATCGATGGATCGACTCGCTGAACCTGCAGGAAATTCGTGCCGTCCTGACTTTGCTCGCGATGTCGTTCCTGCTGTTGCCGTTGCTGCCTGATCGACCGATCGATCCGTGGAAAGCGATCAATCCCTATCAGATATGGCTTCTCGCCATCATGATCGCGGTAATTTCATTCGCCGGCTACGTGGCGGTGAAGGCATTCGGAAACCGGCTCGGGGTTTTCATGGCGGCTGTCGCGGGAGGGCTGGCTTCGTCCACGGCCACCACGCTCGCGCTGGCAAGGCTTGCTCGTGAGCATCCGTCATCGTCGGGGTTGTTGAGCGCAGGTATTCTGGTGGCGGGTGTCGTCATGATGCTGCGCGCGGGCATCATCGCAGTGGCGCTCAACCGCGCCCTGCTGACGTCGCTTTTGCCCGCGCTGCTGACCACCGCCGCGGTGCTTGGCATCGGGGCCGCCATCCTGTGGTTCAGAAATGTCGAGCAGGAGTCGCCTGAACTTCGGATCAGCAATCCTCTTGCTGTTGGAACTGCGGTCAAGCTGGTAGCGTTGCTCGCAGCCGTGATGCTGGCCGCAGAACTGGTGCGTCAAATGTTCGGCGGGGTCGGCATCCTTGTTGTCGCCGCGCTTTCCGGAGTTGCGGATGTCGACGCCCTGACGATCTCGATCGCTCGCATGGCGGGAGCCGATGTGGATTTCAATACGGCAGCGCGTGCGATCATGATCGCGATCGCAGTCAACACCGTCTCCAAGACCGTTATGGCGGGTTGGGTGGGAAACCGGAGGGTCGGGCTTCTGGTGGGGGGGATTAGCGCCGCCGCGCTTGCCGGAGGTCTCGTTGTGGCTGCCTAGAGTCTTTCACCGTTTCATGGAAACGATGAAAGACTCTAGCGTCTTGGTCTGATGCGTTTTCTTGACGCGAACCGGTATCCACTTCGCTTGAAAACGCTATGGAGCTTAAGGGGCCGGATGCTGGCGGGAAATGGCCTCCCGAACGCGCATCACGAGGCTGTTTTCCAGATCAGGCTTGAACAAAATATAGTCTATACCGGCGGCCGCGGCCTTCTCCGCCATATGCTGGTTGGGATAGCCGGTCATAAGGACAATCGGCGCTGCGACTTGTTGTTGACGCAGGCGAGCCGCCACATCCAGTCCATCCATGTGGGGCAATCTGTAATCGATCACCAGGCAATCGACGTCGTCCCGCTCGATGGAAGTCAATAGCGTCACGGCGGCGTTGAATGTGCGAACCTTGAATCCATGGGTTTCGAGAAGAAATCGCAGCGACTGACGCACGGCAGGATCGTCATCGAGAACGCAGATTTTGTGCTTTGTCGTGGCTGGGTCTGTCATCTGGCGTCGCGAATTCCAATAGCTGTCTCCGCACTATACAATGGTGGGAACGCGGCGATTTGATCTAGCTCAATCGTTCAAGATGCCGGCGCGCAGCGCAAGCCGTATCAGTTCGGACAGGTTGTGCGCCTGCATTTTGGTCATGACGTTGGCCCGGTAAACCTCGATCGTCCTGGGACTGATATTGTGTTCGCGGGCGATGAGCTTGTTGGAAAGCCCTGCGACGAGTCCTTCCATGACCTGGCGTTCGCGCTGGCTGAGACTTGCGATCCTCGATGCGATCTCGGCCGAGAGGGCGTCGCTTTTCGCATGATCGGGGCTTTGCTGGAGCGCGGCCTCGATTATTCCGATCAGCCGTTCATCCTCAAACGGCTTTTCGACAAAATCGAGTGCTCCCAATTTTATCGCTTCAACAGCGAGAGGAATATCCCCGTGTCCGGTCATGATGATGACGGGCAGGGGCGAGGCGTTGGCTTTGAGACGTTGAAGCAGGTCCATTCCATTGATACCGGGCATGCGAACGTCGGACACGACACAGCCGAAACGAAGACCGGCTTGAGCGTCGAGGAAGTCGGCGGCCGTGTCGAACAGCGTGACGTTGAAGCCTGCGGAGCCAAGCAGGAAATCGAGCGAGTCCCGCATCGCGGGATCGTCGTCGATGACGTAGACATTTCCCTTATGCGACATCTGGTAAATCCCAGGTCGACACGATGGGTAGCGTCAGTCGGAAGGTGGCGCCGCCGGAATCGTTCGTTTCGGCCCACATTCGGCCGCCGTGGGCTTCCACGATCGACCGGCTGATCGAGAGCCCCACGCCCATGCCGGTTTCCTTGGTCGTGAAGAAGGTCTCGAACAGGTTTGCAGCGGCGATCTCGCTGAAGCCGTGGCCTGTATCCGATATGGACAGTTCGACCATATTGTCTGAAGTTTTCTTGCTTGAGGCGGTAAGTTCCCGTTTTGGCGACGCGGTCATCGCCTCCAGTGCGTTTCGAAAGAGATTGACCAGAACCTGCTGGATCTGCACGCGGTCGACCAGGATGCGGTCGCAGTCGGCATCCAGCTCAAGCCGCAGCGTGACGTTTTGTTCGCGGGCGCCGGCGAGACCGAGAGCGCCGGCTTCCTCCATCAACTTTGCCAGGCTTTCGATGCGCTTCTCTGAATCCCGCCGGGAAACAAAATCGCGCAACCGCCGAATAATCTGGCCGGCGCGGATGGCCTGATCGGCGGCGCGATCCAGCGCCGTTTCGATCTTGGCGATGTTGGGGTCGGTGCTTGCCGCCAGAAGACGGCGCGAACCTTTCATGTAGTTGCTGATCGCGGTGAGAGGCTGGTTCAATTCGTGAGCGAGGGTCGAGGCCATTTCACCCATCGCGCTCAGGCGAGACATGTGAACCAGTTCGGATTGCAGTTCCTGAAGTTTTGCCTGGGTTTGCTGATGCTCCGTAAGATCACGAACAAATCCGGTAAAATGCCGCTTTCCACCCGAATGCATCTCACCGACGGATAGGTGCATTGGAAAAGTGGCCCCATCCCGGCGTTTCCCGGTGACAATCCGTCCGATGCCGATGATATGCCGTTCGCCGGTGGATTGGTAACGGGCCAAATAGCCATCGTGTCGGCTGCTATCCGGTTCAGGCATCAAAATGCTGACGTTCTGGCCAATGGCTTCATGTTCTGAATAGCCGAACAGGCGTTCGGCCGCAGTACTGAAATGCTGCATGATGCCGTGATCGTCAATAACGATCATCGCGTCGGGAATCGTATCGAGAATCGAGCGCAAGTGGTCCTCGCGCGCAAGCAGGGCTTCTTCGATCAGCTTCTGATCGTTGATATCGAGCATCACGCCACTCAGGCGCTGCGCTACGCCGTTTTCGCCGATGACGAGGCCGCCTCGCGCCCGAACCCAACGGCTCCCTTCCGGTATCCCGCGGATCCGGTACTGAATATCGAATCTGCGTCCCGTCTTGATCGAGCGCTGAATGGCCGATTCCGTGCGGTCGCGGTCTTCCGGCTGGAGCAGGGAGAGGAAAAAATCGTAACTGACCGGAGCGTTTTCCGGGACGCCGAAAAGCCTGCGTGTCGGGCTGGACCAGAACAGTTTTCGCGTCGAGAGATCGAGATCCCAGATGCCAACCCCGGATTTGTCAATTACGCGTTGCAACTCCTCGTCACGGAACAGGCTTGAGGATGGCAGATCGTCACTCGTCACGGTTCGTCCCGCACGGCAAGGAAAGCTTCGTGAGCCTCTCGTATTCCCGGCTAATGAGGCTATCCGGGATCACGACCGCTACTTAAGGCAGGGCCCCTGGGCTCAAGGATCGAAGAATAAGACCTTGTCCGGCCAAAAACACCATAAAAAATACGATCCGTTGCAGCCTGTCCCGGCCGGCGCGGGGTCTTCCGTTAAAGGGGGCTGGTTTGCTTTCCGCTTCAGTGGCGCCGCTTGCAGCGGCGGGCGCACCGCAAACCTTCATAACGACCTGATCGGAGAAACGAGAGACTTCCCGGCGAATGGATCGCCGCTCCATCCCTTGAATTCTGATGCAATTTCCGGACGCAAAATCGCGGCGCGCTTTTGCCGGAATTGCTTAGGCTTTGAGGTTTTCGATCACTTTTTGCAGCAAGGCCCGGACACGTTCCGCCGACTGCTTGAGTTGCGGGTTGTCGATGGCCTGCATGGAAGCGACGGGATCGATGGCTGCGACTTCGGTGCGATCTTGAGTGATCTCGTTGACGACGACGTTGCAGGGCAGCATGGTGCCGACCTTGTCCTCCAGTTGAAGTGCATCATAAGCCAGCTTGGGATTGCATGCCCCGAGGATGCGGTAGTTGCGAAACTCGACGCCGAGTTTTTCCTTGAAGGTTTTCTTGACGTCGATCTCGGTAATGATGCCGAATCCTTCACCTTTGAGAGCGTCGATCGTTTGCCGAACGGCCTCGTCGAACCCGACCGTCAGGGTCTTGCCAAAATAATACGTCATCATGGTTTCCCTTCATCGTCGACGGCGGCTGCGTGTTTGTGTCGTACTCTTCAAGAAACGGTCAGCCGGCCGCTGCCAATTTGTCATCTTCGGGAGAATTCAAGTACAATCCGGACATGGGATCGACCCAGCAAAGGTGATCGTGGACTTCCTTCACGCCGACGACATTTTCCGCCGCGACAATGGCAGCCTGCCGGGCCCGTTCGTCGGTGATGATCCCGTTGAGATGAACGATGCCGCCACGGACAATGACGCTCAGGCCGAATGGACACCAGTCGCTTGTCTCAATGGATGTCGCGATGCGATCGCGAATATGGTCGTCATCGGCGGTCGGATCGGGAATCTCGCGGGCAAGCTCTGCGACAACCTGCAGCAGATTGGCGCGGGTAACAATTCCGACAATCCGGTCGCTCCGCATCACGGGCAGCCGCTTGACGCTGTTTTTCTCCATCATTGCCACAATGTCTTCCAGCAACGTATCTTCTGACACGGTGTAGGGATTAGGTGTCATGATTTCACCGACCTTGCGGCCTTGCTCATGAACGAAGTCCGACGCGTCTCTGCCGGCGCCGAGCAGGAATTTCAACCATCGCGCCCTCCTGCGCCCCGTACCGATTTCGGCGCGGCGAAGGAAATCTCCTTCCGAAACGATGCCGACCAGCTTTCCTGCTGCGCCGATTACCGGGAGACCGCTGATGTGTCGTTCAAGCATGGTGTTCGCGGCGTCGACGATGGTCGTGTCAGGGCTGACCGTGACGACCTGCCTGGTCATGATCTGATGGGCGCGCATGGCGAGGTTCCAAGATCGTGGATAAAGCTGTTTGAATCATATCGCCAATTCACCGAGATGGCTTGACCTGGGTCAAGCGCGGCGGGCGCGACCGGGTTCCGGTCTGGTTCGGAGGATTGCTCATCGGTCCAACGACAGCATCATTTGCAGGTTTCTTGACCTGAATCATTTCGCTCAACGATCCAGGTCCCATGCATACTGGATGCCGCTTGAGGTTTTCGATTGGGCCGCATCAGGAGAAGAAAATGACCTACGCGACGATCATGGTGAGCCTTGCATCCGATCAGCCGAACGAGTGGTGTCTCGCTGTTGCCGGCGAAATGGTCGAGCGATTTGACGCACGAGTGGTCGGAATCGCGGCCGCGGAGTTCAGTCCGCCGCTTTATTTCACCTCGGGCGAGCAGGCCGACAAAATGATTGAGCTAGGTCGGGATGCCATAAAAGCGCGGTTGTCTGAACTCGAGACCGAGTTTCGAAAGGTGATGATGAACCGAGACGCGAAACGGGTCGAATGGCGCTCCGACATGGAGATCCCTCTTCGGTTCGTTTCGCGCGAAGCGCGTGCCGCCGATATTATCGTGATCGGGCAAAGTCGAGGCAGGGCATTTACAGACCCGTTTGCCAGGGTCGATCCGAGCGATCTGGTGATGCAGGCGGGCAGGCCCATGCTCGTCGTTCCCGAGGCGGTTGGCTGGCTCGATTTGCGGAGTGTGCTGGTCGGCTGGAAGGATACGCCTGAGGCACGGCGGGCAATCGTCGATTCGCTTCCATTGCTGGCCGGAGCGAAGAACGTGACGGTCGCCGAGATTATCGAGGGCGGTGGCAGCCGCGAGGCTGCATTGAACCGTACTCATGACGTAGTTACGTGGCTGTCACATCATGACATCGCAGCAAACGCGCTTGTTCAAGAAGAGAGTTCGACGCGGGATGCGGCAGCTGCGTTGGACAGGATCGCGTCCAGCGTCGGAGCCGGCCTGGTTATTGCGGGCGCCTACGGCCATTCGCGATTGCGTCAGTGGGTGCTCGGTGGCGTGACGCAGTATCTTGCCTCTGAATCGACGCGCTGCGTGTTGCTATCGCGCTGAGCTTCACCTGATATCGCGGCTGTTTCGGCCAAGGTGAGATACGGCCTTCGTCGTGACGGACGTCAAGTCAGCCCGCGGATAGGACGTCAACTCTCAATCGTCCCATTCGTGAGTTGATCTTAAAAGGGATGAATCTGGCTAGAACGGCTTCAATTCCGCCAGCTCCCGGAAGGTGAGTGCGGCGGCCTTGATGATCCGTTTCCTGGCCTTTTGGCCTGTCGGGAATAGCGAGTTCCATCTCGTTACATCGTCCCGCGTCGATTTTGCCAAAGCTGTTGCGATAACGCGGCCTTGCTCAGCGTCGTTCAACTGCCCCAGGTGTTTCTGAATCCTGCGTAGAGACTTAAGACACTCCTTCACTCCTGCGTGAGACTTGCTTGGAAAAAGCTGCTCGAGCATTTCGAGTGCATAACGGAATCGTTTGCTTTTGATCCTGAGCTGATGGCGCTGACTTGCGTTCATATCCTCTAGGGCGCGGCTCTTTTTGACCAGCTTCTTGTACCAACGATCAAGCTTGCGGCTGGAATAGGTCGTGAGCGAGGTTGGTGGCTTCACGTTGCCGGACGGCCCGCTTCCGTCAATCCAGATCGACATGTCGCGTAGCAGGATCCGGTATCGTCTTGAGCGGAGCGCCCGGCTGAGCTCCCGGTGGCTGGCGCTCCAGGTTTTTCGCCAGAGGCGATCGGGCGATTGTTCCGGGCTCGTGTCATGGGCTGAGGAAAGCCGCTTAAGCGCGACGTCCAGATCCCGCGCCCGGCTCAGGTGTTTGTTCAACCATCTCAATTCACCCTTCAAGTGGGGCCATTCTGAGGATGGAACACAAGAGGAGAAAAAAGATCGAGCGGCCCGCAGCCGGGTCAGGGCAATTCGCATCTGGTGCAGCGCTTCCCGGTCTTCCCCGCATGTGGCCTGGTGATTTGCCGCCAGATCGTCGAGACAGCCGCGTGCGATCGTGCGAAACGCTTCCTGACATGTCATGGTTGCGGTCAATCGCGGCGTTTTATAGCGGCGATACCTGTCCTGTCGCTGTTCGAAGCGTGGGCTGCGCGGGTGAAATTTTCGGGAGCCAGTCATGGCGGGTCCAGTGGCTTGGCGAGAGACCGGTTTCAGTCGCGACAGGGCTTTTCCTTTTGATTATAGCATTTTCGAGCGAAGCATATCCTCGGGCTTGACCAGGGGAGGATGTTGGCTCTCGTGACAAAAACGCATCACATCAAAGTCCTGGAGCCCGCTTCTGTTTCATCAGAGGCGACACGGTTCTAGGGTTGAAGCACCGCCGCTCCCAGCAATTGTCCTGCCCTCAGCATGGCAATGGCGTCGTTTGCCTTGTCGAGGGGAAAGGTGGTGGTACGGATGTGAATTCCGGCCCGAGGAACAATCCTGAAGAAGTCGATGCCGTCCTGCCTCGTCAGATTGGCAACAGACATCAACTGCCGCTCCTCCCAAAGAAGACTGTACGGAAACGACGGAATATCGCTCATGTGGATTCCAGCGCAGACAACGCGGCCACCTTTGCGAACCGCGCGCAGGGCGAGCGGGATCAATTCACCGGCCGGCGCATAGACAATGGCGGAATCCAGTTCGTCTGGCGGTTGCTGATCGGATGCACCGGCCCAGACGGCGCCAAGTTGCCTGGCGAAGTCCTGCGCCGCGATATCACCGGTGCGGGTGAAGGCAAACACCGAGCGCCCCTGCCAGGCGGCGATTTGAGCGACGATGTGACCCGCCGCGCCAAATCCGTAGATACCGAGCCGCTCGGCGTCACCCGCCATGACCAGCGATCGCCAGCCGATCAGGCCGGCGCATAATAGCGGCGCGGTCGATACATCGTCGCCGGCTTCGCCGATCGCAAACGCATAGCGCGCATCGGCGATGGTGTGGGTTGCGAAGCCGCCATCGCGAGTATAGCCGGTGAAAAGCGGGCGGTCGCACAAGTTCTCCTGACCAAGGCGGCAATAGCGGCAAACGCCGCAGGTGTACCCAAGCCAGGGGATACCGACGCGGTCACCAATTTGATGGCCGGTTGCGCCGATACCCACCAGGTCGATGTGGCCGACAATTTCATGGCCGGGAATGATCGGATAGCGAATGCCGGGGAGTTCCGAATCAACGACATGGAGGTCGGTGCGGCAAACCCCGCACGCACTGATCTTAACGCGGATCTCTCCATCGCCGGGAACTGGATCATGGCGCTCCTGCATTCGGAGCGGCATAGCGGGAGCCGAGAGCACCATCGCGCGCATGAAATGCCTCCTGACAAGGCCGGCGGTGCAGCACGTCAGATCAGCCTGGAAGGTAACGCGGGTATTCCTTGCAGTGCAATAGCCGCTGCTGTTTGACCTCGATCAAAATCTTCCGGCTGGCGCATGGTGAAATACTCCACTCAGGGCTCATTGCTGGAGGATCGACCATGGTGAAGCCGCTCATCCCGATAGGCCGGGATAGTTCCCTGGCGCGTACCGAAGCAAACCCGTTGACGATGTTGCAGCAAGAGATGGACCGGCTGTTCGATGGCTTCAGCAAAAGCTTTACCGGTCTGTCGTCACGGACGCTGATGCCGAGCATGGATCTTGCCGAGACGGACGAGGAGATCGAATTAACCGCGGAACTTCCCGGAATGGAGGAGAAAGACGTACAGTTGAACGTCGTGGACAATCATTTGACGATACGCGGCGAGAAGAAGAACCAGCGGGAGGAAAAAGAAAAGGATTATCATCTCGTCGAGCGGAACTACGGTTCTTTCGTGCGGACGATCGAACTGCCGCCGGGCGTGAACCTCGACAGCATCAAAGCGGTGATGTCGAAGGGTGTTCTGAAGGTCACGGTACCGAAGCCGCCGCCCGCGCAGGCGAAAACAATCGAGGTCAAGGCGGCCGGTTGAATTGAGAAGTCGGGCGTGCGCGGCGCGGAAGACTGCGCGCGTAGGAGCCGCGGCTCGCCATAAGTCAGATGTAGCGGATTGGGTGGTATCTTGCACCAATTTCCCGAACAGATCGTCGACCGCTACATGACGCGCAAGGTCAAGACGGTATCGTGTGATGCCACGATGGGCGAACTCAACGATCTGTTCGCCAGCGATGATTTCAATGCCTATCCGGTTGTCGACCAGTTGGAGGTCGTCGGCCTGGTGACAAAGTTCGACGTCCTCAAATGTTTTGCCCTTGCGCTGGGTTCGATGGCTCCGCGCTATGACGAACTTATGAAGCGAACCGCTTCAGATGTGATGATCCACGAATTTATCTATGTGGGCGCAACGACGAAGTTGGTGCGTGTGTTGCAGTTAATGATCGAGCATCAGCTTCGCAGCATTCCGGTCATGGATGCGGACCAGCGCCTGGTCGGCATCATCTCGCGCGAGAATATCATGCAGGCCATACGAGACTGCATGCGCGGCGAGAAGCGTACTCTCTAAAATCCGTCAGAAAATTGTTCGCCGCACTGAACAGCGCCAACGTCTTTCGTCGTACAGATCCATGTCGACTTATCGATTGAACAGCCTGCTCGCGCCGAACTCGGTGGCATTGGTCGGCGCGAGCCCGCGTAGCGGATCGGTCGGGCGAGCGATTATAAGCAACATCCGCGCATCCCGGTTTGAAGGTCCGTTCGGTGTGGTCAATTCGCGTTATCGGGAGATCGACGGCATACCGACGGTCAGACGTTTATCCGAGCTTCCGTTTGTCCCGGAACTGGTCGTTGTCACCACGCCGGCGCCGACGGTTCCCGAGATCGTTGCCGAAGCCGGACAGCTTGGTTCCGCCGGAGCGATCATTATCAGCGCTGGCCTCGGCCATGGTGCGGGCTCATTGGCGGAAGCCGCCGATCGCGCGGCGCGTGCCTCTCATATGAGGCTGATCGGTCCCAATTGCCTCGGCATCCTGATGCCAACGATAAATCTGAACGCGAGTTTCGCGGCTCATATGCCGCGCGCAGGGAATCTGGCGCTGATCTCCCAGTCCGGTGCAATAGCAACCGGGATGGTGGATTGGGCGGCACATCGCAACGTCGGATTTTCCGGGATCATATCGGTCGGTGATCAGCTTGATGTCGATATCGCAGACCTGCTGGACTTCTTTGCGCTCGACACCGAGACCAAGGCGATCCTGATGTACATCGAAGCGATCAAGGACGCCCGGAAGTTCATGTCGGCGGCGCGGGCGGCGGCGCGGGTCAAGCCGGTCGTCGTTGTTAAATCAGGACGGATGGCGCAAGGAGCCAGGGCGGCGGCAACCCACACCGGCGCGCTGGCGGGCTCGGATGCCGTCTATGACGCAGCATTTCGTCGCGCCGGCATATTGCGGGTGTTCGACCTTCGGGAGTTGTTCGATTGTGCGCAGACGCTAAGCCGGGTCAAGGTTTCGGCCGGAAAGCGGTTGGCGATCCTCACCAATGGAGGCGGCATGGGTGTTCTTGCGGTGGATCGGCTTGTCGAACTGGGTGGGATGCCGTCGGTGCTTGATCCCATCGTCAGACAACGACTCGATGCTGTTCTGCCGGCGACATGGTCGGGCTCCAATCCGGTTGACATCATCGGTGACGCCGATCCGGCGCGTTACGCCGCCGCGCTCGAGATACTGCTGGAGGATCGAGATAGCGATGCCGTCCTTGTCATGAATGTGCAAACGGCGATTGCCGATTCAGGCGCTGTCGCCACGGCGGTCACCCGAGCCGTTGACGCCGGTCGGCGCAAGCACGCTGATTCCGCGAAGCCGGCGCTGGCGGTATGGGTCGGCGGTGACGAAAATATCTCGAGAACATTTGCCGATGCAGGCATTTCCGATTTCCCGACGGAAGATGATGCCGTGCGCGGATTCATGCATCTCGTTCATCACCGCGAGGTGGTTGAATCGCTTGCCGCGGTGCCGCCAAGCCTGACACATGAGTTCGTGCCAGATGTCGCGGCGGCGCGACGCATCGTCGAGTCGGCGGTGGCAGAAGGCAGGGGATGGCTTGGCCCGATCGAGGCGATGGGCGTGCTGAATGCTTACGGGATTGCCGGCGTGCCGACGCGGGCGGCTGCCGATGTCGAAGAGGCCGCCACTCATGCGCAAGCCCTGTTCGCGCAAGGCGCGACCATCGTTATGAAGGTGCTCTCGCGTGATATCTCGCACAAATCTGACGTCGGCGGCGTGGTTCTCAATCTGACAAGTGTCGATGCGGTTCGCGCCGCGGCGCGCAGCATTCTGGCGAGCGCCAAGGCGAAGCGCCCGGATGCGAGGATTGATGGCTTCATGGTGCAGCCGATGATCCTGCGGCCGAAAGCTCGTGAACTCATTCTGGGAATCGCCAGCGATCCGACGTTCGGCTCCGTCATCGTTTTTGGCCACGGCGGCACGGCCGTGGAGGTGATCAACGACAAGGCGCTGGCCCTGCCGCCGCTCGATCTCAGGCTCTCCCGCGATCTTGTCGAGCGCACCCGCGTTTCCCGGCTGTTGCGCGCCTATCGCGACGTACCTCCCGTCAAGCAGGACGAAATACCTCTGACGTTGGTGAAGCTGGCGCAACTTGCGGCGGATATCCCCGAGATCGGTGAACTGGACCTTAATCCGCTGCTTGCCGACGAGACCGGGGTTCTGACCGTCGATGCCCGTATCGCGATCGGGCCTCCGGTGCGAAAATTCGTCGGTCCGGGTAATGCCAACTTTGCCGTTCGGCCGTATCCGTCGCAGTGGCTGCGGCACCTTGAGCTGAAGGATAACTGGCGGATCATGGTCCGGCCGATCCGGCCTGACGATGAAACGCCGATCTATGGCTTTTTGCGCCACGTCACCAAGGAGGATTTGAGGCTCCGGTTCTTTGCCGCCACGAAGCCGCTGAGCCATGAATTTATCGTGCGGCTGACGCAACTCGATTACGCCCGCGCGATGGCTTTCGTGGCTTTCGACGAGGCCACCGACGAGATGGTTGGCGTCGTTCGAATCCATTCGGATTCGATTTATGAGACCGGTGAGTATGCGATACTGGTTCGCTCGGATTTGAAGGGCAGGGGACTGGGCTGGAGACTGATGCAATTGATCATCGAGTATGCCCGGTCCGAGGGGTTGAAGTTCATCACCGGCGATGTGCTGGCGGAGAATACGGTGATGCTGGCGATGTGCCGGGATCTCGGTTTCGAAATCGTGGACGATCCCGTCGAGCGCGATATCTGCCATGTCAGGCTTGCGCTTTAGCCGGGGCGTTCAATCGTTCGGCATGTTACAGATGGGCAACCGATCTGACGCGATAGGTGTGCATGGTGCCGTCTTCGTTGATTGAAACGTATTCACCCGGCACGAAGCGCTCGTCCGCGAAGTGATAGCCGGCTTCGTCGGGCAGCTTGGCCGCATCGTCGTAACGGAATGCCCAGGTGCCGCCGGGACGGTGAACGAGATGACCGACATCGTCATCCCCGTCCGGCCGCAAGCGTGTCACGCGACACGCCTCGCGATGTTCCTTCCATAACTCATGATCGATGCGGCCATCAGGGAAGAGCGGGGCGATAACGATGTAGCCGATGCCGCTGTCTCCTTCGGGGTGACCGGGTTCACGCGCCAGCTCGAGACGAATCTGACGGAATTGCAGCGGCAGGGACGTATTCAGGATCGGTTTGAGAGGCATGATCATAATCCTCGTGTCTGAGGGACTTTCGGACGATGGACCAATCCGGCTTGGCTTCCTCATAACTGATCAGGGTCATCTTCCCTTCTGAACCAGGCGAAAATCTACACAAGCGGCGGCTCGTTCCGTTGACTTGCATCAATGCCTGTTGGGCGAACTGCCATGATGGCGGATTGAGGCAAGTCAACGTCCTTCCCCAGTACAGTTTTATGGAGAATGGGCGAGCCGGAGGTTTTGCATTGGTGACGATACCCCAATTGGCGGCCACCCCGAGAGGCGATGCTCTCGAGCTTCGCCCGGACGGTTCCTGGATCGCGGTGAATGTCGCCACCCTGGAAGCGCTCACGGAGACCGCCGCGCCGCAGGTCGAGCGGGCGAAGGCGTTGAAAATGGATATGAGCGGCGTGAGCGAACTCGACACGCTGGGAGCCTGGCTGCTCGAAAAATTGTCGCGGCGACTAGCGATCGCCGGCCGTCCGGTCGAAGTTGTCGGTGTCTCCGAAAACCACGCCGGCTTGATCGAGGAGGTCAGGCACGTCAACCGGCATAACCCTTCGCCACCCGGGGCGCGCAATCCCTTGATCGCCAAAGTGGAGGAGGTTGGTCGCACCGCCTGGGATTCCCGCGAAGACGTCGCCGTGTTCCTGCATATGCTCGGCTCCCTTTGCGTCGCATTGCTCGGCATCATTCGCAGGCCGCGTTCGCTGCGGCTCACGTCGTTGGTCTATCAACTGTATCGAGTCGGCTGGCAGGCAATTCCCATCATTCTGCTCATCACGTTTCTGATCGGCGCGATCATCGCTCAGCAGGGATTTTTTCATTTTCGCAAGTTCGGCGCCGATTCCTACGTTGTCGACATGGTCGGCATTCTCGTGCTGCGCGAACTCGGCGTGCTGATCGTCGCGATCATGGTCGCCGGCCGCTCCGGCAGCGCCTACACCGCCGAGATCGGATCCATGAAGATGCGCGAGGAGATCGACGCGCTCTCCACCATGGGTCTTGACCCCGTCGTGGTTTTGATCCTGCCGCGCGTCCTGGCGCTGGTTTGTGCGCTGCCGATCCTGACATTCATCGGATCGATGGCTGCCCTCTACGGCGGCGGCCTGGTCGCATGGTTCTACGGCGGAATGGGACCGGCCATCTTCATCGCGCGGCTGCACGACGCCGTTTCCGTGACGCATTTTGAGGTCGGCATGATCAAGGCGCCCTTCATGGCGCTGGTGATCGGCATCGTGGCTTGCAGCGAGGGGCTGCGCGTCAAGGGCAGCGCCGAATCGCTCGGCAAGCAGACGACAACCTCGGTGGTGAAGTCGATCTTCCTGGTGATCGTGCTGGATGGACTGTTCGCAGTGTTCTTTGCATCGATTGGAATGTAGCGATGGATGCATCGGCTGGAGAGTTCGCCATTCGGGTCAGCGACCTCGTCGTGGGCTTTGGACGCCGCATCGTCATCGATCATCTTTCGCTCGATGTGCGCCGTGGCGAGATCCTCGGCCTGGTCGGCGCCTCGGGCGGCGGCAAGTCGGTGCTGATGCGCACCATCATCGGTCTGATTCCGCGACGGAGCGGCGAGATTGAGGTGATGGGCGCCACGATCGGCTCGACCCATGATCGCGGAACGCAGATGGCCGCGGGCAAATGGGGCATCCTGTTCCAGCAGGGGGCGCTGTTCTCCTCGCTGACCGCGCGGCAGAATATCCAGTTTCCCTTGCGCGAAAATCTTGCCCTGTCGGACGCGCTGCTGGAGGAGATCGCGACTGCCAAGCTGGAGATGGTCGGCCTGACCCCGGAAGACGGCGACAAGTTTCCCTCCGAACTGTCGGGCGGCATGACCAAGCGCGTGGCACTGGCGCGGGCGCTGGCGCTTGATCCGGCGATCGTCTTTCTAGACGAGCCGACTTCCGGTCTCGATCCCATCGCAGCCGGCGACTTCGATACGCTGATCAAGACATTGCAGAGAACACTCGGCCTGACGGTGTTCATGGTGACGCACGATCTCGCCAGCCTGAACACCGTCTGCGACCGCGTCGCGGCATTGGCGGACGGCAAGATCGTCGCCATCGGGCCGATGCGTGAGCTGCTGCAATCCGAACATCCTTGGGTGAGAGCCTATTTCCATGGCAAGCGTTCGTTGATGCTGCAACCGAAAGCGATTTGAGAGATGGAAACCCGTGCCCCGTTTGTCATCATCGGCGCCTTCGTGCTGGCGGCCATCGCCGCGGTTTTCGGCTTCGTCTATTGGCTGCACAACACCGGCGGCCTCGGCCCGCGGACGACCTACCAGGTGCAGTTCGAAGGCTCCGTGCCCGGCCTGCTGGTCGGTGCGGCCGTCCTCTTCAATGGCATTCGTGTTGGCGAGGTGACCGAGCTCAGCCTCGCGCCGGACGATCCGCGCCGCGTCAATGCGGCGATCGCCGTGACGTCGACCACACCGGTGCGGTCCGACACCAAAGTCGGTCTCGAATTTCAGGGCCTGACCGGCGTTCCGGTCGTTGCGCTGGAAGGAGGTCGGTTGCTCGGCGCCGCCGGCCCGGTTCCGACATTGATCGCTGAAGCCGGTGCAGGCCAAAGCATGACACAGGCGGCGCGCGATGCGTTGCGGCATGTCGATGCGGTGCTCGCGGAAAATGCGGGGCCACTGAAAACCACCATCGCAAATTTGCAGGTCTTTTCCGAAGGGCTGGCGCGGAACACCGGCAAGCTCGATGGCATCGTGGCTGGCCTTGAGCGCATGACAGGAGCGGGTACTTCTGCAGCGCAGAAAATCACTTATGACCTCCGCGCGGCGAGCGGCTTTCCAAGCTCGCCCGGCCGTACTCTCAAGGGAAAGCTCGTCATTCCGGAACCGACCGCGGTGATCAAGCTCGATACGCAGCGCTTCCTGTTTTCGCCGGCCAAGGAATATCCGGAATTCGCCGAGGCGATGTGGGCCGACAACATTCCAAAGCTGATTCAGGCGAAACTGCTCGAGAGCTTCGAAAATTACGACATTGCCCACGCGCCGTTACGCGCAGTGGATGGAGTGCAGGCGGATTATCAACTTCTGATCGACATCCGGAGCTTCCAGATCTCGACCGATCCCGAAGCGGTTGCCGATATCGGGTTGTCGGCGCGAATCCTGAACAAGGACGGCAAGGTGGTTGCGGCGCGGCTGTTCCAGGAAAAGCAAAAGCTGGATAAAATGGAGCCCGCAGCGGCCAGCGCAGCGTTCAACGATGCGTTCGGGCGCATCGCCAGGGATATGATCGCGTGGACCGCCAAGGCGTTGTAGACACCAATTTCGGCAAACGCATGGAGCGGAGTGCGTTCGCAATTGCGTCAGGACAAGTCAGGAAAAAGAGGCCAGGTAGTGGAGGTGGATTCTATTTTCGCCGTAAATGCTTGAGAGCGTGCGTCCAACGGCCGGGATCGCCGGAAAATGCATTGGGGTTGGTGCTGTGCTTCCTTTGACCTAAATCAGCATCCTGGCGAGCCGATCCCGTAACTTCATAACCTGAAAGGGGGGTAGATAAAAGGGAGCGCAACGATGGCATCGATCACAAAAGATCACCGTGGAACCTGTACGCGGTGTAGTTCACGCTTGATCAATCTTGAGTGGGAGGAACGTCTTGACCCGCATCAGATTCAGCAGCTTTGGAAGTGCCTCGAATGCAGGAATGAGTTCGTCACTGTGAACGCTTTTGAAGAAGAAAGCACAACGAGCGACGACATCATCGAACCATTCTTCACGAATCTCGTGGTCGAATAGGCTGCGTGGCAGCGGCAAGCCATGCAGCGGCAGGTTGGCAGGATGGAGCGTGAAATGAGGTTTCGTATGCTGATCGTCCTCTCGTGCGCTGGAGCGATCCTGACGTCGTTCGCTGCTGCGGAGTCACCGGGCGGATTTTCCAGGTCAAACTATATTCCGCATCTTGGCGACATCATGGGAGCGACGCAGCTTCGCCACATCAAGCTGTCGTTTGCGGGCAAGCTGCGGAATTGGGAGCTTGCCGCCTATGAACTGGATCAGATCAAGGAGAGCTTTCAGGATGCGGCCACGCTCTATCCCGGGATTCCGGTTACGGACATGACGATTGTAGCGGAGCCGGTTCGGCGGCTTGGCGAGGCTATCCAGGCGAAAGATCCCAGAAAGTTCTCTGCCGCTTTTGTTGAGTTGACGGCGGCATGCAACGGTTGTCATCAGGCGATCGGCCGCGGCTTTATCGTGATCAAGGTGCCGACGTCTTCTCCATTCAGCAACCAGACATTCGAGCCTGCCACGAAACCTTGAGGTCGCCGCGGCAGGCTCTCTTTGGATTTAGTAATTTTCATCGGAAGGTGCAGCGTCTATGCAAGCCGTCTTGGCCGATGAGACAGTGTTATCTGCCGCGCTGGTGATGTCGTAGACGGCTTAACCGGTTTCGCAACCTCGCGGTGAATTTATCGACAGATGAACATGCGTCACGTTGCAGGTGGCGGCGCGAATCATTCCAAGGTTTTTAGAAACGCGATGAAATCATTGATCTGGTCAGGCTCGAACTGAAATTGTGGCATGCTCGGATGCCCGGTCATGATTCCTTCGGCGAGCGCTTCCTCAAGCGTTTCGACGGGATAGCGCTTGTGCAGGCTGCGAAATGGCGGCGCAATCCGAAGCGGGCTGGGGCTCACCTTGTCGATGGCGTGGCATCTGGCGCAATAAAGCAGCGCCAGCCGCCGGCCTTGCTCGATATTGGCGGCCTCCATGCGTTGCGCTGATCCCAAGGTGAAGCTTACGGACAACGCCAGAAGCAGAGATGAGTTGGAAATGCGCATTACCGTTCCTGCGGGAAAGGTTAAAATTTGCCGATGGCGGATATTTTAACAGAGCGTAGCCTTGGTCTTGTTGACCAAGGTCAAGGCGTCGAAGCCCTAAAACCACCGCCAGCTTTGAGATACGTCAAATCGATCCGATATCAGCACCCTATCATTTCCGCAAAATATACCGATTGAAAGAAGCCAGATGATCAAGGACATCATTCTCCATCTGGAGCGAGATCCAGCCCGGGATATCGTTCGCGACTTTGCGGCTTCGGCAGCCGACCTGTTTGGCGCTCATCTGACGGGAGTGTCCTTTGCCTTTGCGGCAGGCATTCCGAATTATATCGTTCCGAACTTCCCGGCAGGCGTGCTTGCCGATCTCTTCGCTGCAAGTGAAACGGCAGCGCGTGGCGCAATCAACCGTTTTGAGGCGGCTGTGAAGCGTGGCGGTCTTTCGGCTGAGCCGCGGCTGGTCTTGCAGACCGAATTCGGGCCGCCCAACGCGTTTTCGGAGATGGCGCGGTGTTTCGATCTCAGCATCATCATGCAATCGGACGATTATAGTGGCGTCAATAACAGCGACCTGATCGAAGCAACGCTGTTTGATTCTGGCAGGCCGCTCATTGTCGTTCCCTATATCCAGAAGGAGATGTTGAAGCTCGACCGGGTCGTGTGCTGTTGGGATGGAAGTCGGGCCGCAGCGCGTGCCGTCAATGATGCGCTGCCGTTGTTGAGGAAAGCCAACGTCGTCGAACTGCTTATCGTCGAGAATGAGAAGACCGCTCATGAGAGCGTCGGCGGCGGCATTCAAATCGGCAGGCATCTTGCCCGGCACGATATCAAGATCGAAGTGAGAAGGACGCCTGCCGCTGATATCGATGTGCCGAACATCATTCTATCGCATGTTGCCGACAGTTCGGCGAGCATGCTCGTGATGGGCGGCTACGGACATTCCCGTCTGCGCGAATTCATACTTGGCGGAGCAACACTCGGCATACTGTCGGCGATGACAGTTCCTGTTTTCATGTCGCACTAGTGGTCCAATTCTAACATTTGCATCCCGTTGCGGCAGGGAGTTCTTGCAAATGTTAGAATCAAAGGACCACTAGCAACTATCAGGTTTCTAGTGGAGTTTTGAATTTGACATTCGCCTGACACGTTCGCTGCAAAGTGGGTAGCGAATGTCAAATTCACTCCACTAGATCACGAACCTATAAAGTGGATTCCGTTTGGATTTAAGGCGTGATTCAATCTCCGGAGTGAAGGGAGAATTGCGTAGCAAATCCCGGAGCCCAAACGGGTGGATATTTCATGACCCCTCAGTTGACTCCTGTGGAGCGGACCCGCCAAACAGGTCAGCAATCCAACGGCTTGAAGGATAGTGCGCACAGAACGTCAGAATCGCAAGCGCGATCGGCACGCCGATGAAGGCTCCATAGAGCCCCCAGATCCAGGTCCAGAAGAAAACGGAGAGCAGCACGAGGGAGGGTGAGATCGCCAATACTCTGCCCGAGACGAGCGGCTCCAGGTAGCTACCGATGACGAACTGGATGACGTTGAGGGAGGCAAAGATTGCGACGACCGCCTGCCAACTGTCGAACTGGGTCATCGCGAGCAAAGTCGGAAATAGGGTGGCGACGAACGGACCAATGAAAGGGATATAGTTGAGCACAAAGGCGATCACGCCCCATTCCAGTGCAAATGGAAGACCCACCCCCCAAGCGAAAATCCCGACGAGCGCTCCGGTAGCGAGGCTCATCAGCGTGCGCACTTCCATGTACTTGCGAAACTTTCGCGCGGTTTCGGCGCTTGCTGACAGCAGTGCCCGCGAGCTTTCAGGCGGGAGGAAAGCTTTCGCGTTCCGCTGCAGGCTGTCGACCTCCATCAGCCCGAGAATTACGTAAAGGAGCGTGATCAGCCAGAAGCTCAGCGTGCCGTTGAGACGGCCCGTGATCGCCTGCGCTCGTCGCAATAGCCACCCGACATTGAAATGCTCCGCCCACAGGCCCGCAATGGAAATGCCATGTTCGTCCAACCAGTTCACGAACTGAGCATAGATCGCCTGGTAGCGCATTGAATCGGTGACGATAGAGTGACCTACACGCCCGAAGCCCCAGACTGCTAGGGATGTGAAGGTCACTATGGTCGCGACGGTCGCGACCATAGTGATTGCCAGCGCGAGCAGCGCCGGCACCCGCTTCTGCAAGGCGTTCTGCAATGGCCAGACAATGGCGATGATGAAAAGACCGAGCGTCAGAGGGGCCAACACGACGTCTGCCTGGTAGGCGACGAAGCCGACGGCGACAGAGACGAGGATGACTGTTGAAGCCGTGATGACTGTATCGCTCCGCATTCTTTTGCCCCCGTTTCCAGAGCTAAACTCGCCGCATCGTCCGCAATGCTCGCCCGCGACGGGAGCGTCCACGAGCGATAATGCTCGCGGAGCTCTTTACGCCTCCGCTTGATCAATTCCAGCTATAGCGCCTCCATGAGTAAGCGAACAAGCTTGTGAAGATCTCTGTTCTCAGCGTTTCCTCGCTGTTGGCGTTATCAGCCCGTCGATGAAGTTGTGATTTGATCAGCCTGTGCTTTTGGCAGCAAGAGTCACGACGAACATCGCGGGGGTCCTCAATGACGGTTGCGACGATAATTGCCCTGGCGTCCTCGCAGATCGGCGCCTTCGTCGGGCGCTGCTATCACGTCCGCTGCCACGAGAGCATCGACAACGTTACACCTGCCGACGTTTACTTCGGTAGATCTGAGACGATCCTCGCCGAACGCAAACGTATCAAGCTTGCCAATATCGCCAACCGCCGCTTGCTGCATCGACTGCAGGCCGCTTAAACTCTAACCCGATGAGCCGGAACCTCCCTTCGCGAGCCGCCTAATCGATCTGTTCGACGAGAGATAAAAATCCATTCGAGCGGCGGTCTGAGTTCATGGCGAGATCGTTCGCGCAAGGGGCATCGGCGACAGGCCGATTTCAACGGCCGGCCGGTGCCGCGAGCGCTATGCCGAGCGGATTCAAGGTTGTACCGATGGCGTCCAGAACGAAGGCTCCGGACTGATCTGCGGTCGCGCTTGCGCTTTCCATCTGAGGATAGAGCGCGGTGAGCCGGACGTGACGGTCGTGCCTGAAAGCGTCCGATGTGTCCAGCGCTGAGATGTCGATGATGCGGACGTGCGCTTTCTGCGCTGCTTCCACCACCCGTGGGTCGTTGACATTCAGCGCGCCGACACGCGGCCTTGACGCTGCGAGGCAGCTTGATATCGCAAGCGCGCGGTCGTCGGCGACCAGGATGGTCATCGGGTGCTCCATCGGGCCCAGCACCGCAATCTGCTGGCGGAACACGTCGACGTCGATGTCGGGTGACGCCAGCACGACCCTGAGCCGGTTGAGGACGGAATTCTTGCCGGCGAGCCGCAACTGCCGAAGCGATTCCATCGTGAGCCACCCGCCCATGCTATGGGCGACGACCGCCACGCGCCCGATGCGGGGATTGCTAGCGAGGCTGGTGAGGAGATCGGCGAGATGGTCGCGCGAGAAGGTGGCCGCGTCCTCGTCCGCCGCGTAGGCGGTCGCGCGAGCCTCGGATGGCCATGCGAACAAGATTGGTGTGTAGTCCGTTTGGGTATCGGCGGCGATCTGCGTAATCCGGAGCACTGCTTCCTGAAAATTAGTGTTGAAGCCGTGGACGAAGACGGCGACGTCCCGCTTGTGCGCGGTGAGGCGGCTGGTGAATGAGCGTTACTAAGTCCTTGTTTTGCCTTATCCTCTCCGGAAATAAGGGCTTTTCCGGCAAGTGGCGGAGAGGGAGGCGACGGCAGCCCTCTTCGCTGCTGTTTTCTGTTGTGGTTTGACGTAAAGAAACGACTGCGCCGCAAGGCTTTCCTCGCATCGCAGTGTTCAACGTTGTTCACGACAGTTCGCCTAAATTCGTTTGCTGTGCCAAAAGATGGTCGGGTTTACGAGAGGGCGAATCCGACGCAGCGGGTTCAACAGCAGATTCGGCCGGGTTCGAATCTCCGATTGTTTGGAGCCCCATATGACGCAGACTCGTCTCATCAACCGGCTTTCCGCCAAAAGCATATTAACCCTCACACGCAAGGCCCGCCACGCTGATGGCGGCGGGCTCTTTCTCGCAATCGACGGCCGTATGCGGAATTGGGTTTTCATCTACCGTGATCGCCAGACTCAGCGAAAGAAGGAAATGGGACTCGGGCCTGCGCCCGGTCCAGATAAGCACGGCGTGAGCATTGCAGACGCTCGGGCAAAGGCGGCAGAAGCGCGCCGGATGCTTTGGAACGGCCTAGACCCGCTCACGGAAAAGCGCACGGCGCGGGCTGCCGCCACGACTGAGACGTTCGGCCCGTTCGCGGACGCCTACGTCACCAACGTTTCCGGCGGCTTTAAGTCCGAAACCCACAAGGGCCAGTGGAAATTATCGATCGAGACTCACGCCGCGTCGCTTCGGCCGTTGCGTCTGGACACTATCACGACTGAAGACGTGCTTCGGGTGCTAGAGCCCCTATGGGAGAAGACGCCAGAGACCGGCAAGCGGACGCAGGGGCGTATAGAGCGAATCCTTGACGCCGCGCGCGCCAAGGGTTTGCGTACCGGCGATAACCCGGCGCGATGGAAAGGTCACTTGAAGGAGCTTCTAGGCAAGCGGAAAGGGCCGAAGGCTCACCACGCCGCATTAGCCTATCCTAAGATGCCCGCGTTCATGATCGATTTGCGGAAGCTGAAAAGCGTCTCTACGCTCGCGCTCGAATTTACAATCTTGAACGTGGCTCGCACTGGCGAAACCATAGGTGCGACGTGGGCAGAGATTGACTTCGCACAAAAGCTCTGGACATTGCCTGCCTTTCGCATGAAGGCGGCTCGCGAACATCGTGTACCGCTCTCGGATCGGGCGCTTGAGATTCTGAACTTGGTGCGACCGCCAAAAGTGAGGCCGTGCGACTTCGTCTTTCCCGGCGCTCGCAAAGGAAAACCACTTTCGGGCATGGCAATGCTGCAAGCGCTTCGCGGAATACATCCCGGAATCACGGTTCATGGATTCCGTAGCGCGTTCTCGGACTGGTGCGGCGATTGCTCTTCCTTCTCGGAAGAAGCTCGCGAGTTTTGTTTGGCGCACGTCAAGGGTGACAAGGCCGAAGCCGCCTATCGCCGTGGTGATGCGCTCGCCAAGCGCCGGAAGCTTTTGGAGGCTTGGTGCAGATTCTTGAATGGTGAGACCGGTAACCTCGCTTCGTTGGTTGAGGCGGCCTGACGCATGTGAACATTAGCGGGCGTTCATTTATTTGGAGCGCCCGCTATGTCCGACATTGAATTCTCCGACCGTGTGTTTACCGTCCCTGAAGCTGCCGCCCACTTGCGCGTGTCGCGAGTCACCATTTACGCGCTTATCAAACAAGGCAAGCTGATCCCTTTCCACATCGGCACTCGCACCCTGTTCAGCGGCGGTGAACTGGCCGCGTTCGTTGCTCGCGCCTCTCACTGATTGTTTCGTACCATACAATGGGCGATTCAACCGACAGTGATTGGCGTACGGCGTTTGCGGCGGAAAAGAATGGCGACGCATCGCTGCTCCTTGCCTTGATTCTCGAATCCGTTCCTCTCGAATTCCACGAGCAGACTCGCGCTGTTCTTCGCAGAATTCCGAAGCGCGGACCTTCCGACAATGACAGACGCATCGCTCGCGCCGTTCGCGATATCGAGAAAGCGACGCCCGCAGGCATGTCCTATTCCACGGCGACGCTATCCGCCGCATGTGCCGCCGCTGGCGTGAGTCCACACATCGTCGCCAGCTACCTTGAAAAGCGCAATCGTCAAGGCGTGACGATAGCCCTTGAAGAAATGGGGCATCATCAGCGACGCGGGTATCATCGAACGAAATTCTTACCGTAAGAATTGGTCACGTGACTTCTCGCGCGTGCGGCCGTTATCTTCGCAGCATCATTTTTACAGAGCGAAGATTTTAGCATGTTCGATATTACATCGCTACCCGCCGAAGCGCAGGCGATCATTACTCGCCATCAGATTCAAGATGCGGAACGGCTTGTGCGAAGCCGCTCCCGACTCAAAGAAAGCCAAGAGCTTCGACAAGATCGGATGCACGTAGTTCGCCTCCGTGACCGTCTCCTCGCCAACGCTGTGTTTAAGCGGAAAGGCAGCCACAAGCAGAAGCTGAACAACAGTGCGCCCGAGCGCGACGCCGATAAAGAGTTTCGGCGGATGGTTGACGGGTGTAATGCTGAAATCGATCGCTTCGACTCGCAAATCGCGAAGATGGAAGCCGAAGTGCCGCCTGCATGTCTGACCGCATCTCGCATCCTTTCAGAATTGGACCGCCTAGCGTCTTCGATTCTGGAGGAGTGCGCACGGCCGAAAGTCATCTTGATCGATGGAGAGCGGGATATCGCTGACGCGTTGCCGAGATTCCGCGAAAATGTCCGTCTAGCGAAGGCCGCGAAGCGATCAGCGGAAAACGAGCCGCTTCATGCTATTGACGTGAAGGAAGTCGCGCGACGCCAGATTAATCGCCTTGCGGCGCGGGGCGTGCCGATGGTCCAGCAGATGTTCGCGGGCGGCGGCATTGACTGGCCTAAAATCCAAAACCCGGCGAAAGTGGGCGCGAACTACAACCTGCAAATAGATGCGGCGGCGTTGCTCGCTTTCATGTTCAAAAAAGAGCTTATTGAAAAGCTGGATGGGCTCATTGACAGCTATGCCGATGTAGCCGGAACGCTCTCCATTGGTCAACGCGCCAAGCGTATTGCAGCGCTTGCCGCTGACATCGACGAGGCCGAGCGCATCGAAGCAGCAGCCGTTGAAGCCGTCATAGCCGATGGCGGCACTGCATTTCATCGTCCCGATATTTCTGTTCTTGCGGTTCTCTCGATGCGGACCGCTTAGACATTTTCACAACCCAAAAATTTTGGAGTCTTTCTTATGGCTAACATGGTTGATGCATTCTCATCTGACGTTTTCGATGTCGTTCAGACAACTGCGGCGATCAATGAATTGGACTGGGTTCCAGGCCGTGCGGGAACGCTCGCCTTTGAAGGTGTGGGCGAAGGCGTCGCGACAACTTCAGTTACAATCGAGTCGCTGCCGGAGGGCCTGAAGCTCATTCCGACTTCGCTTCGCGGTGCACCCGCACCGGTGGAAACCAAAGACAAGCGATCAATGCTGAAGCTGGATATTCCCTTCATCCAACTGACAGATTCTATCTTTGCCGACTCAATTCAGAATGTTCGAGCGTTCGGTTCGAATGAGTTGGAAAGCGCGGATAGCGTCATCAACAAGCAGATGGAGAAGATGAACCTCCGTCTTGACCTGACGTTGGAGCATCACAGGCTTGGTGCACTTCGCGGCGTCATTAAGGATGCGGACGGTTCGACTCTTTGCGACTTGTTTTCAGAGTTCGGATTCCTGAATTCGGATGGCATCGCAGCGGCCGAAGAATTCGAGTTCTCGCTCGATAATTACGGCGCTGTCGGCGTGGGCAATGCAATCCGGATTCAGTGCCAAGCCGTCAAGCGCTATATGAAGCGTCAGGCGAAAACCAACATCCCGGCGAACGCAAAGATTTGGGCCTTCTGCGGTGACAACTTTTTCGACAAGTTGCTGGAGCACCCATCCGTCCGCAGCACGTATGACGGTTACGGGGCAGCGCAAGCCGCGCTCGGCGGAAATTATACGTTTGATATTTTTGAGTACGGGGGCGTCTTTTGGGAGAATTACCAAGGGACCGACGACAATTCGACCGTCATCATCGCACCGGACGAATGCCGTTTCTTCCTAAGCGGGGTTCCGGGTCTCTATGTGGAATACTACGCGCCCGCTGATTTCATACCGCAAGCCAACACGATTGGTCTTCCGCGTTATGCGAGCGTTCAGGATGACAACAACCACGGCAGAAGCGTCAGCATTCTTGTGGAATCAGCACCGCTGCCGCTGTGCTTGCGTCCGCAGACGCTTTGTCGTGGCGTGATCGCGGAAGCGCCGTCAGCCTAACCCGAGATCGCGCGGCGGTGGGGCGGGTTTCCGAAAAGACCTTTCTGCCCGCCGCGTGCTGCGCCGCCGATTCTCCTAACCGAAGTCATCGGCGGTGCCGCCGGTCCCGTTCAGCCCCAAGCGGGACCGGCCCATTCTCTCCATGAAAGGTTTTTCATCATGGCTAAGTCGTGGTTTTCAATGCGCGCATCCGCTGGCGGCGATATCCCTTCAGGCTTCGCCCTATACAATATGCTGGATCGGCACCCGGCGAAGAAAATCGTGACGGTTGATGGCCTTGCTGCTTCCATGGCTTCGGTCATCGCGATGGCGGGCGACGAGATTGTGATGCCTTCGAATTCGATGCTCATGATTCATAACCCGTGGGGGGCGGTCAACGGCGACTCCGAGACATTGATTTCCTTCGGTGAAGCGCTCGCGAAGATGCGTGACACAATCGCGGAAACATATGTTGCGCGGTCCGGTCAACCGATGGACGACGTGCTTACGATGATGTCCCGCGAGACGTGGCTCTCCGCTCAAGAAGCGGTCGATATGGGCTTCGCGGATCGGGTTGAAGAACCGCGCAAGATGGCGGCGCGCGTCAACACCTCCAGATTCTTGAACACGCCGCTTGCCCTGCGCAAGATGGCGGTGGACTTCAAGCCGCGCTCGTTCGATGACATCGCGGCGAAGGTTTGGGGCCATGGCGTATAGTACGATTAGCCTTTTCCAGATCAGTCTCCGGATGAACCTTTCGCTCGAAAGGACTCGCCAAATTGTAAACAGTAAGAGTTTCCCGGCACCGATCTACAGAGATAATATTTGGGACAAAAAAGCGGTAGCGCACTGGTTTGAGCGTAATTGGCCGCCGCCCGAGGGTTGATCGGTGCGGTTGCTCTTCAACATAGATCACGGAATCGGTGGCACGATCGACGTGACCGCCGATTCCGCATATGTCGATTCCGCCAGTCGCGCGGCTTTGTTCCACGCTGTCATGTGCCAGACGGCCGACGCCCATGAGGCCGCCGCGCATTTGGGCCTGCGCTCCATCCGCGCCGTGCGCCGCGATCCGAAATTCCCCAAACCAATAATGATCGGCATGGAGCCGCGCTGGCTGCGTGCGGAGCTTGATCGTTTCGTTGGTTTAGAAACGAAAATAACAAACCGATACTGGGAGTATTGATTGAAACGTTGGAGTCAAAAATGAAATTTCCCAAAAACGGAATCATTGCAGAGAACATCGCTGCTATCGGCGGCGTCGCGCTGCCCACGGTTTACGCGCACATTCACTGGAAGACATTCCCGAAACCGCTAGGCAAATTTCTCGGCCGCCTTGTGTGGGACTCTCGCGCGGTTCAGCATTTCTATCGGACGCGCGTGGACGGCCGCACAACGCGAGCGAAGCGCCGCCGTGGCAAGTGAAACGATTCAAACGAGTTGAGGATCGTTACGGCGTTGTCCGAACGTACTGGCGGCGACCGGACGGCAGTTGGCAATTGATATTTTCGAGGCGAGTCAGATGAGTAAAGACAACGGAGACAAGATTCTGACGGTCGAAGGTTGTTTGCTAAAGGCACGCAATCTCGACGTATACACGTTTCGGGCTGAAGATGCCGATTTTTGTGTAGTTCTGAATTACGGCAAGATTCGAATCACGCTCGCTAGAGGTTTTCTCTACAGATACGCGTTTAGCACATTGAAAGAGGGCGACCCGATGGCTGTAGATTGGGCCGAAGCCTTGCCCATGCCTTTGAGTGATGATGTTTCCGTTAAAATCATGGTGGACGCCATCTACTTCAACCTCTCATCCGGAGATAAGTACAAAATACGTCGCTCGGCTTTTCGCGCGTGGCTTGATGAGGAAGACGGATGGGAGTTTCCCGGCTTGGAGCAAATTTAGAAGGAGACGAAACGTGCCCATAAAGATGACACCAACGCACACCGTGCCGTCTATGCTCTCGCGCATGACTAAACGTGCAGCGTCCATGGACTTTTGCCTTTTCCGACCGAAGCGCAAGGGGCAAGGTGGCCCTGTGTGCGCCTCTTTCGATCATGGCGCGAAAATCATCAAGTTTCCGCCCAACGCCATCGAATACTTCGGTCGCACAATGGGCGAATCGGACGACCCGTTTACCGCCCAAGAGTGGGATGACGACGAACTTGTCAGTCAATGTCGCACACCATTTGGTCTCGGTTTTCGAGTATTGCGGACAGGGCAAACACTCTGGCTTCATCGCGACGATATCCGCCGTTGGACTATGGGCGGTGATTTCCCAAAGTTGAGAGAGCAACCGCCACGCGCGCCCACGCCGATTCACGAAGATCGCGGCACGTTGCGCAACGCTCTACGCAACGTGATCCGCGAATGCAGCGACGCTGATGAGCGTAAGCGCATCCCGCCGACGCCGCCGGATTCAATTCTTAATGCAACCATATGGCAACGCGACGACGGCTACATTATGTACAGCATCGAATATGAACAAGCGCCGGTTGATGACTTCGGATGACGCGACAAAAGAAAAACCCGCCGAGCAGTGAAGCCCGGCGGGTTCAAGGAGACAGTCGAAGAAAAGGACAGTGAGGCAAACCGTCCGGAACGGAATTATGACTGATAATAGTATTGCTCAACCAACAAATATACCAGCACCGCGCCGAGGATGGGATAATCAAATCGATCTTGAGGACGCAAAGCAACGCTGCATCAAGAACGCGTCGCTATATCGGAAGACCGAAGAAGGGTTGCGGCTGCTATGGAACACAGCCCAAGACTTCTTCGATTGGGGCGTAACGCCAGAGTCGGCCGCTAATATTATTTGCGAGTACGGCTCACCAAAGGTCTCGCGCACTGCCGTCATCGATATCGTCTATCGCGCTTACGCCTCCAAATCTGATAAAGGTAACGTTCCCGGCCGCAACTCGCGCGCGCCGTTGCCCGAACCACTGCCGGACGATGACGAATCCGACGACTGGATGGAAGGCAGCGATGAATCCACCGAGCTTATCATTGCGCGCGGATTCAAGATGAACCGGAAGACGAACGTTGCGCCCGACACATATGCTAACGCGGAATACGCGGTGTTGAAGGCGGACCTCAAGCCTGCATGGAACGAGTTGAAACAGAACTATGAGTTCCGCACTGAGTCTCTGCCTTGGCCGGACGATTTCGGCCGCGTGCTTGACGACAAAGTAATGCGGCTCACACGGAAGTACATGCATGAGCAATACAAGGCCGCAGCATACACGCCCGATATCCACCACCTAGGTGAGGTGATAAAGACGCTCGCCTACCAGAACAAGTTTAATCCCATTATCGAGTACCTTGACGGGCTGAAGTGGGATGGCGTGGCGCGCGTCGATGGGTTGTTCTCCAATTATTTCGAATGCGATGATTCCGAATACACGCGCGCGGTCTCCCGCTGCTTCATGGTTGGGGCCGTGCGTCGCCAACGGCGGCCGGGCTGCAAGTTCGATACGATGCCCGTCCTGAAGGGACCGCAAGGCTATTACAAATCGACGGCATTGCGCGTCCTGTTTGGGGATGAGTGGTTTTCGGACGCTGATTTGGGCAACCTTCGCGACAAGGACGCCGCGATGAAGCTCCGGGGTATTTGGCTCCAAGAGTTCGCGGAGATCGGATCATTGACCCGCGCCGACGCTGATACCTTGAAAGCCTTCCTGAGTCGGGCGGTGGACCGTCAGCGCGACCCGTACGACCGAATGCTGAGTGAAGTCCCGCGTCGCAGCGTGTGTGCCGCCACGGTCAACGAGTCCGGATATCTTAAGGACGCGACCGGCGGCCGTCGCTTCTGGCCTCTCGAACTGCGCACAGCTATCGACGTGTCAAAGCTGGCGCGCGATCGGGACCAATTGTGGGCAGAGGCGTCAGTGCTAGAAGAGCGCCGCGAGCCTCTTACGTTGCCGGAATCGTTGTGGTCGGTAGCCGCTGAGCTTCAAAAGAATGAGACGGCGGATAACCCATGGGAAGATACCATCGCTGATTTTCTTGAGCAGCGAGAGCGCGACCACGTACGTTACAATAGCAACTTCGACCTATCAGAGGATGAAGACGACGACGAACCGCCGCCGCCCGATCGGGTTCATGCGGATGATTTGATGAATGCTCTCGATATACCCAAAGCTCAGAGGTCAACGGGGCAGGCGCAGCGATTGCGCACCACGATGGAGTCGATGGGGTGGGAGCACCGCCGTCAGGTAAAAATTTTCGGGCAGAATCGAGCGGGGTTTGTAAAAAGCACACAAGGGTAGAGGCGTAGAGTCAGCCTCTACCGCCGACTTTACCGCAGAAACCCTTGCAGCACAGTTGTTTCCTTCATTGGTAGAGTCGTAGAGTCATATACTATAAAGGGGGGGGGTATTTAGGGCTGTGTAGCTCATGCAATCCGGGGGGGGGGGGGTATATGGCGGCAGGGGTCTACCCCTCTACGACTCTACCCTCACCCTTGGTGCGCCCCCATTTCCCGCAAGCGCCCGTGTCGCCACCTATTTACATGCAAGTGCATCTATCTCGATATCCGCACGACGCTGAAAATTTTCGAGTTGAGATAAAGAGAGAAGAACATTCTCTTCGAAGCCCACGCCTGAGTCCTCCCAAAAATTTTCGGGTCCTTCCGGGCCAAAAAGTAATGCGGGCAAGACACGGGGTCGGACTCTTCGCAGCTATGATAAAAATTTTTCACGGAGGTAGGTAAAGCGGCTGAAAATATTTTTCTCCGTGCGTTTGCGCTCGAGTCTGAGAGTGCTATCATTTGATCGGTTGATGGCGTCGAAACGTCCCGCGCCATTAACTTCCTCAGAAAGGGTCAGCGCATCACACCGCTGGCCCTTTTGATTTGTCCGCCGTTGTCCGACAATTCGTTGGCTGACGCCGCGCGTCTGACCGCCGATACTCCATCCAAAATGGAGATCGGCTTTGAAACGGAATCTGAAACGTCGTGCGCCCCTCACGGAGAAGGTGAGCGTCCGTCTACCCGGCGCGATGCTTTCCCGCGTTGATGCCCTCGCGATTTATGGCACGCCCCGCGCCATCGTTCTTCGCCGCCTCGTCGCTCGCGGCCTTGAGCGAGAGGAGGCTGTGTTATGACCGCTTCGAAAATCCGCGATGCAGCACTTTATATCTTACGATGCGCGGACCTCCCGTCCGCGCGCCGTGGCGAGTTGCTTATCACCGCTGGCATCGATCCCGATTATCACGCTGGAGCAAGCTGGCTGCGGATTGAAGCGGACGGGCAAATCGTATTTCGCGCGTGGTGGAATCCCGACGAGCCTGATGTGCTCGCGGCTGTCGTGAGTCATGGCCCGTGGGAATCAAATTTATTGGAGGCAAGCAATCATGGCTGGTAAATCATTTACAGTCCGAATCTCCCTAGCCGGTGGAGTGGATATTAAGAAGCAGCTTCAAGACATCGGATCATCCGGGAAGAAGGCGTTCGAAGATTTGGAGCGCGCGGCGAGTGCGAATTCGACTCTGGACAAGCTCGGCGTTTCCCTGAAGTCCGTGCAGGAAAAAGCGCAACAAGTCCGGGCCGAAATCGATAAAGGCCGTGAGGTGTTCAGCAACTTAAAATCAACGCTCAGCGACGTGGCCGTGAAGGTCACCGCCGTGGCCGCCGCCTTTTCGGCTGTCGGAGTTGGCGTCGCGGCTTTCGTGAAGGGATCGGCACAAAACCAAAAGAATATCCAAGATGCGGCCGACGCGGCGGGACTCTCGGCAAAGGAATATGAGAATCTGAAGAATGCGGCAGCACAAGCGGGCGTGTCCGGTGATGACTTCGCCAAGTCGATAACCGGCGTAAGCCGCGCGCTCGACGAGTCAGTGAAAAGAAATGAGCAGTATAATAACAGCGTTCGCGACTTGAAGCGTCAGCTTGCCAGCGGACAGATAAATTTCCAGCAATTTAGCACGTCAATGCAGAAGTTGAATCAGAACGCGTCGGATTCGCAGGACGCATTTACGCGACTCGGTGTTTCCACGCGCAATTTTGACGGCAGTCTGAAGAATCCGAAGCAAGCATTTGAGGGTTTGGCAGACGCCTTTCGCGAGTTGCCGGACGGCGCGACGAAGGCCGCGCTTTCCATGGAGTTGTTTGGGACGAAGAGTAGTTCGCTCGTTAGCTTTATGAATCAAGGTTCGCGCGGCATCGCGGCGTTCACTTTGGAGGCGCAACGGATCGCGCCGCCGCTGGATCAACTTGGGCGCAAGAATCTGCTCGCGGTCTCAACAGCGTTCGCCCGACTCGGCGCAGCCGCAACATCCGCGAAGGACTCGATCGCCGCGACGCTCGCGCCCTTGGTGTCGCAGAGTTTGAACGGCCTCACGGAATTCATCGCCAAGAATCGCACGGCGCTTGTTCTATTCGTGGCGGACATTACGGCGAAGGTGAAGCCTGTCATTGACGATTTGGTCGCGGTGCTCGAAGGCCGTGACGCGGATGTGAAATCTGACATGCTTCGCGGCGCGCGAGAGTCGGTCGTGGCTTTCGGCACCGCTGTTTCGAACGCCGTCACTAATATCATCATCCCGGCGCTCAGTGCTTTGATGTCAGTGTTCAACACGGTCGCTACAGGCATCAACACGATTTTCGGCACGAATTTGACCGGGACTGAGATTGCGGCGGCGCTCGTCATCGCGAAACTCGTCGGATCGTTTACGCTGCTAGCGTCGTCTATCTCAACCGTCGTCACAGTGTTCGGCGGACTTATCTCTATCTTCGGGGCTGCGACGATTGGAGCCGCAGCGTTGGGAGTCGCGATAGGGGCCTTTATCGTCTCGTCTGCGATTCGGATGGGCTCGCTATCGGAAGCGGCGTCGGCAGTCGGGCAGGCCATCAGCGACGCGTTTAGTGGTGCGCTTGATTTTGTTAGCTCACTGTTTAGCGGTCTCGTGGACGCTGCAAATGGAGCGTGGCAGGCCGTAAGAGACGGCGTGAGCGCCGCAGCCGATTGGGTCGTCGATCAATTCAATTCTGCTGTCGCTACCGTGAAGGGCTATTTCAGCGGCCTGATTGATCTTATCGCGAGCGTCGTCGCGAAAGCGCAGAGCGCGGCAAGCGCGATTGCTTCGGTAGTCGGCGGCGGCGATGGTGCGCCCGGCTTTGCCAGCGGCGGCTACGTCCGTGGAGCGGGCACCGGAACGAGCGACTCGATTCCTGCACGGCTCTCGAACGGCGAGTTTGTGCAGCCCTTCAAGGCCGTGTCTTATTATGGTGTCGGTATCATGCGCGCTTTGCAGAGTATGCGAATCCCGCGCGATCTTCTCGCGAGCTTCGCGGGCGTCGGCGGCGGCATCGCGTCTGCGCTCACACCTCCGATGACCGGTTTCCGAAATGGCGGTCTCGTGTCGGTCCCGGCGGTCGGGTCGGGCGCGAGCGGGCATCCCGTTCAGATACACCTGCCGGGTAATAAAATCATAGAAGGCCTTACGGCGACGCCCGATGCAGTCATTGAATTGCAGAAATTTGCCACAAGGTCTCAAATCATCAGCACGGGCAGGGCTCCGTCTTGGAAGGGAGCGTGAATCATGAGCGAGAGCATTGAAGTTTTGAGCTTTGCAATGTTGATGCGCGCTCTGACAAATGGGGCTGCGGCCATCAGCCATTTGGCCAAGCGCGACCCCGGTTTTTTCGAGCGTAGCTTCGCGTCGTGCGCCCTCGTGTTGGCGCTCTGGCCTGATGAGAAAGCAGAATCTGGAATCGGCTTTTTGACCGTTAAGCGCGTGAAACGCGCGGGCCTCGAACAAGGTTTGGAGGTTCTGCCCGTGGTAAGCCGGGAGGCTGCTGGCGCGTTGCTGCATCGTTTTGGCGATGACGCGTTGCGAGCCGAGTTTGCCGACTACATTAGGCCCTTGAACTGAAGGGCCGTGCGACCTGTTTTCGATTTTGGGTTACCTGTTTTCGAAAATAAGTAAGCAAAATCAAATACTTGACTCCTGTTTCAGCCCGTGGCTAGATCGCCTTGGACGGGCTGAAACAGGAGTTAACCATATGGATCAGACAGTTCGATTCCGCGATTTCGCTGGCGCGCTCGCCGCGCTCCGTTCCCGCCGCACGGCGTCGGGGTGTGTTCCTTCTTATTCGGTTCTGAGTTGGCTCGGGCGTCGCCGGTTTGGGGCATGGCGTTTCGAGAGCGCCAGCCTTCGCGGCGGCGTGATGACAGCGCGCTTTCGGGATTCAACTGGCCGCCTGACCGTCCGCAATAGAGACGATCGGCCGGGCTTTTCGCTGTCGGTGCGGGGGCAACATCGCGATTTTGACTTGCACGTCAATTCCGCCGCGACCGATCCTGTAAGGGTTGAGGTGTGCCGCGAAGGCCGTCTGACCGTGGAGCGGCCCCCGATGCGCCCGAAAGAGTTCATCCGCCGCTTTCTCGGCGCGTAGCGGCCCTGTGGGCGAGCCGGGCCGGATCGAGCCCGGCGCGGCTGAAAGCCTGCTACGCGGCCGATTCTAAGCCCTTGGGAGGGACGGATAAACGGTAGGGTTGACCCAGACCGGCCTTCAAAAAGCATCTAGAAAAACAATCGTTTAGGTGCTATTTTTGGCGGAGAGGGAGGGATTCGAACCCCCGATAGGCTTGCACCTATGCCGCATTTCGAGTGCGGTGCATTCGACCACTCTGCCACCTCTCCTAAGGTGCATGCTGGCGGTGGATCGCCTTTAGCGCGGTTTCGGGGAAGCGGACACCGGCTCGCATGAAGAAACGCGCGCCTTGATACATCGCCGCCCGTTCAAATGCAAAACCCAAACATGACCGGGCTGGTTCGGCGGGCCGTGGAGGGGCCCGCCCGGCGTTCTGGAAAAGTGGGACCGCCGGACGCGATAATAACCGGCGGTCCCGTGCCGCGTCATTAAAATCGTGGCCGGAAGTGCGGCTTCGCGGACCACCTGCGCGACCATGCGACCGTAGCGGTCTTTGCAAAACCGGCAATGCGATCCTGATTTTAACCTCACCAATCAAGGTTACTTTGTCGGGACAGCGCCGTCCGCGTCGTGGCATATCCGAGCGCGGCGGCCAGGCACCGAAAGGGCCACGCGCGGGCGGTTTGTCAGTCCTTCGCTTTTTTGTCCTTCTTGTCCTTGCCGTCGTCGGACTTCTTGTCTTTCTTGTTGTCCTTCTTGCGATTGGTGAAACGCGCGTTGCCGAGGCCCGTGCCGATGGTCAGGACGCCCCAGCGGGTGACGTCCTGCATGTAGGGCATTTCGCTCAGGCCCTGCGCCAGACCGTCATTGTGCATCAGCACGGTGGTGTCGTGGCCGCCGATCTCGGGAATGGCCTCGATCAGCGACGCCGGCAGGTTGAATCGGCTGCTCTCCCAGTTGCCGGGAAGATTTTGCGCGCCTTTCTCGATCGATCCATCCTCGTCGATCACGCCCGGGCAGGAAATGCCGATGAATGGCGCGAGCTTCAGTCCCTCCTTGTCCGCCTGCGAAATGAGGTCCTTCAGCATTTTCACGAGCTTCTTCACCGCACCCTCGCGGGTCGGCTCATCGTCGGCGTGACGCCACAGTTCGGATTTCCACACCCCGGCCTTGGAGAGGTCGGCGGCCTTTTTCCAGCGGGTTTCGACCACGCCGCAGCGGATGTTAGTGCCGCCGATGTCGACCGCCAGGATGCTGTCAAACGCCTCGAAGATCCACGATGGCGCCAGGTGCAGGCAGCCGATCAGCCCGGCCTCGTCGGGATCGAAGCGGATCGGGATCAAATGGACCTTGTGACCCTGGCTTTTCAGCAACAGGTCGGCCCGGGCGATCGCGATCTCGCCGACCCGGCTCTTGCGGAAGCCGCCGCCGACCACGATGCACTCGGTATCGGCCCATGCCTTGGTCTTGAGGAAGCGTCCCGTCACATAGGCGAGCTCCTGCGCGAACTCCTCGATGGCGCCATGCACCAGGGCGGCGGCCTCGATATCGTCGCCGATCAGCGCCTCGTCCAGCGAGCCCTTGGCGATTGCTTGGGACGGGGTCTTGCCGAGCGGGTCGTCGCCGTTTTTCTTCAGCGGTTTGCGCAGGCCGTCGAGGATCCTGCGGAAGGCGCCCTTGCAGGCGCGGTCGCCGAGAAAGCCCTCGTCGTCTTTCAATTCGATGTTGTAGCTGTCGACATCCACCGATGGCAGCCGCAGAACCCCATGCTTGCCGATACCCGCCGTCGTCAAGGTGTCTTCTGCCATCGTTGCCCCGCTCCCTGGTCGTTTTGGCGGGGATCAACGGTCAGGGAACCTTTTTGTTTCATGGCGATCGAACCGGAAGCGGGAAGGATGAGCGCCGAATCGCTGATAATCGGCTCTTCCCGCGCCTCGCGCCTTGACTCCCCGCCTTTGGCGGCTATAAGTCGCGCAGCCGGCGCAGGGGTACCCTTGGCGCCGCTTGTTTTTGTGTGACCGCAGGGGCATGTCCCCGGTTACGTGAAAAACCCATCGGGCATTTCTGGGCAAAGCGGCATCCGGTTTGTCGTTCGAAAATGCTCTTGACCTAGCGACTGATAAAAAGCCGGCCCGGACTTGTCCGAGGCCGGGATCGAACACGAAGGAATAGAACGATGTTCGCAGTCATCAAAACCGGCGGCCGCCAATATCGCGTCGTTCCGGATGATGTGCTCGAGATTGGCAAGATCACCGGCGAGGTCGGAACGATCGTGCAGCTTGGTGAGGTTCTGGTGCTCGGCGGCGACACGCCGGTGCTCGGCGCGCCTACGGTGGCCGGCGCTTCGGTCGCTGCGGAAGTGCTGCAGCACAAGCGCGGTCCGAAGGTGATCGCGTTCAAGAAGCGCCGCCGCAAGCATTCGAAACGCAAGCGCGGTTATCGCGACGAGATCACGGTGCTGCGGATCACCGAGATCTTGGCTGACGGCAAGGCCCCGACAATCGGACCGCGCCCCAAGAAGGAAAAGGTCGTCGAGCCGGCCGGAGGCGAGAGCGACGGCGACGAGGCGCCCAAGGCCGCGGAGAAGAAGGCCGATTCGAAGACGTCGGCCAAGACGCCCGTGAAGAAGGCGCCGGCGAAGAAGGCGGCCGCCAAGAAGCCGGCGGCCAAAAAAACCGCGGCCAAGAAGGCGAAAAGCGACGAATAAGAGCGATTAAAAATCTCCGTGAGAAAAAGTGAATGCTTCTGTCACGGAAATGATCTAGAGATACGGACGAGACTGGAGACGAGCGATGGCTCACAAAAAGGCAGGCGGTTCTTCGCGGAATGGACGCGATTCGCACGGCAAGCGCCTTGGCATCAAGGCGTTTGGCGGCGAGCACGTGATTCCCGGTAACATTATCGCCCGCCAGCGCGGCACCACCTGGCATCCCGGCCTTAATGTTGGCATGGGCACCGACCACACGCTGTTTGCCAAGGTTGAAGGTCGCGTTGCGTTTCGTGCGAAGGCCGGCGGCCGCACGTTCGTATCGGTGGTCCCGATGACGGAAGCCGCGGCCGAGTAGACGGTGGATGATATTGCGTCCGCCGGTCCCTGTTGAACCGGCGGAGCATGAACGGCTTCGATGGGGAGGCGGGAAACCGGCCTCCCTTTTTAGTTTGCGTTTGCATATGGACCTGCGTTCGCATCACGGAGCCGACCATGCTGCAGGACATTCCGACCCCGACCCTCGCGCTGCGCCAGACGCGGCCGTTCATTCTCGAGACCGAGCGGCTGAGCCTGCGCAAACCGACGCTGGCCGACGCCAGGGTCATTGCCGCTCTCGCCAACGATCGCCGGATCGCGGAGATGGCGCGCCGCCTGCCGCACCCCTACACGCAGGAGGAGGCGGTTCGCTTTGTCGACGCCGTCGCCGGCGACAGCAGCGAGACCGTGTTTCTGATCGAGCACAATCACGTTCCCGTCGGGGTGGCTGGCGTCGACTGGAGCGAGCCGGACGCGCCCGAGCTTGGCTACTGGGTCGGCGTCGACTACTGGGGCCGGGGTTTCGCCACCGAGGCGGCGCGCGCGGTGATCGATTACACCTTCGAGGCGTTCGCGGTCGACCAGTTGCGCTCCGGTGCGCGCGTGGTCAATCCGGCGTCGCGTAACGTGCTGGAGAAGTGCGGCTTCCAGTGGACCGGTGTCGAACTGCATCGCTCCAGGGCGCTGGGATCGTCGACGCCGGTCGATCGCTTCCGCCTGTCGCGAGGCGTTTGGTCGTCGTTGAAGAACTGGAGCAGCGCCGCGCGCCGCGAACGGTAACAGCCGAACCCGTTAGGGCACGAACGATGCAATTGAGCGCCGGGTCAATCCGGCATGACGAATTGATGGTGCGTCGCGGCGGTTGCCTCGCGACCGCGCGTAACTTACCTAATCCACCATGAAATTTCTCGATGAAGCCAAGGTCTATATCCGCTCCGGTGACGGCGGCAACGGCTGCGTGGCGTTCCGTCGCGAGAAGTTCATCGAGTTCGGCGGACCTTCCGGCGGCAATGGCGGGCGCGGCGGCGACGTCATCGTCGAGGTCGCCGACGGTCTCAACACGCTGATCGACTATCGCTATCAGCAGCACTTCAAGGCGCCGAAAGGCGCTAACGGCATGGGCTCGGACCGCCACGGCGCCAACGGCAAGGATATCGTTCTCAAGGTGCCGCTCGGTACCCAGATCATCGACGAGGACCGCGAAACCTTGATCCATGACTTTACCAGCGTCGGCGAACGCTTCGTGCTGGCCGAAGGCGGCAATGGCGGGTTCGGCAACGCCCACTTCAAGTCGTCCACCAACCGCGCGCCGCGCAACGCCAATCCCGGCCAGCCCGGCGAGGAGCGCTGGATCTGGTTGCGGCTGAAGCTGATCGCCGATGCCGGCCTTGTCGGCCTGCCCAATGCCGGCAAGTCGACGTTTCTATCCAAGGTCAGCGCGGCGAAGCCGAAGATCGCGGACTATCCGTTCACCACGCTGCACCCGCAGCTCGGCGTCGTGAATGTCGATGACCGCGAATTCGTGCTGGCGGACATTCCGGGCCTGATCGAGGGCGCGCATGAAGGCGCGGGTCTCGGCGACCGGTTTCTGGGTCATGTCGAACGCTGCCGCGTGCTGCTGCATCTGGTCGACGCCACCTGCGATCATGCAGGCCGCGCTTACAAGACCGTGCGTGGCGAACTGGAAGCCTACGCCGGAACGCTCGCGGAGAAGGCCGAGATCGTCGCGCTCAACAAGATCGACGCGGTCTCGGCCGAGGACCTGAAGAAGCAGCGCGATCGCCTCAAGCGTGCCGCCAAGAAAACACCGCTGCTGCTGTCGGGCATCACCGGCAAGGGCGTCGGCGAAGCGTTGCGGGCGCTTGCCACCGTGATCGGCGAGGCGCCGGTGTCCGACAAGGCGAAGGGCACTGAGGTTTCGGCCGTGCCGGCTGGCGCAACAACGCCGGTGGCGCAGGCCAAGCCGTGGTCGCCATAGAGCCTTCCGATTCTCATGGAATCGGAAGCGGGGTCTATGATTTTGATTCGACGCCTTTTCTTCTCGCGAACCGGTTTCCATTTTCGGGTCGAGCCCGAGGACATGCTTCGCGCAAAAACGCTTTAGACGATCCCGTGGCCGGGTTGTCCGTCATTCCGGCAAAGTCACGAACTGGCGCTTCGAAGGAAACTGACCCGGACCGGCATTCCGCTTTCCAAGGCGTCGCTTTCATGTGATGAAAGCGGCGCCTTCGCTCGATTGATCGCCGACCACCATGTCCAGCCTGCATCTCAAGAGATTTCGCCGCATCGTCGTCAAGGTCGGCTCGTCGCTTTTGATCGATTCCGATGCCGGCGAGGTCCGCGCAGCGTGGCTGACGGCGCTGGCCGCTGATATCGCCGGTCTTCATGGCGAGGGACGCGACGTGTTGATCGTTTCGTCGGGCTCGATCGCGCTGGGCCGCAGCCGGCTCAAGCTGCCGCGCGGCACGTTGAAGCTGGAGGAGAGCCAGGCCGCCGCCGCGGTCGGGCAGATCGCGCTGGCGCGGATCTGGTCGAAGGTGCTGGGCGATCACGGCATCGGCGCCGGGCAGGTTCTGGTGACGTTGCAGGACACGGAAGAACGCCGCCGCTATCTCAATGCGCGCTCGACCATCGCGAAACTGCTCGAATGGCGCGCTGTTCCGGTCATCAACGAGAATGACACGGTCGCCACCAACGAAATCCGCTACGGCGACAACGACCGTCTCGCCGCGCGCGTCGCCTCCATGGCGAGCGCCGACCTGCTGATTCTGCTGTCGGACATCGACGGGCTTTACGACGCGCCGCCCCATCTCAATCCGGATGCGAAACTGATTCCGCTTGTGAAGCGCGTCACCGCCGACATCGAGGCGATGGCGGGGAGCGCCGCCTCCGAATTGTCGCGCGGCGGCATGCGGACCAAGATCGAGGCGGCGAAGATCGCGACCACCTCGGGCATCCACATGCTGATCGCCTCGGGCAAGATCGATCATCCGCTGCAGGCCGTCATGGACGGCGGCCGTTGCACCTGGTTTCTGACGCCGGCGAATCCGGTCACGGCGCGTAAACGCTGGATCGCCGGTTCGCTGGAGCCGAAAGGGACGCTGATCATCGATGCCGGCGCGGTCGCGGCGCTGCGTGCCGGCAAGAGCCTGCTTCCTGCCGGCGTGATCCGGGTCGACGGGCAATTCGCGCGAGGGGACGCCGTCATCGTGCGCGGCCCGAATACGCATGAGATCGGCCGCGGTCTCGTTGCCTACGACGCCGACGACGCCGAGAAGATCAAGGGACGCTCGTCCTCCGATGCGGCGCAGATCCTCGGCATCAGCGGCCGGGCCGAAATGATCCACCGCGACGATCTCGTGGTTGGCGGGCAACGCGGCGACGCTGGCTAGATGGGAGCGGATCAGGTTTGATTGAATCGTCAAGCCCGGCTTTATGCCGGGCCATGACGAGTCCTGGAGTATTTTCCGGCTAAGTGGAAGACGGTTCAGCTAACCATGCTGGAGCCAATCATAGAGCCGGAGATCGTGTAGATAAGTCCCATCGCGGTGATTCCAAAAGCGGCGGCCGCCATCGGCAACAATATCTCGGTGGCTGCCTGCCCGGCGCTCTGCTGACTGCCCCAGACCGCAAATTTTCCCGAGATCCAATCCCGGAACGGGACCTCGTTCGGATGTCTGTCGTAGTCGGGCTGATGTCTGTACCACACCAGGAACGACGCACTGAAACACAGGCCAGCCACCAGAAACAGAACGGTGATGAAGGCCAGCGGAAGTGCGACGAGGCTCTGCCTGTCGAAAAACAGCCAGGCCATCAGGACGAACCAGGTGACGAAGCCTGCGGCGATCTTTGGAATCGTGGAGTGAAGCTGAGTGTACGTCTCGTTCGCCGGGTGATCATGAGCGACAATTTCTCTAGTCATGGAGAATGCCTTTCTTGAGATGGCGCGCAATGCGGGCTTGGCGGGTTGAGGTGGCGGGACGCCACGCCGCGTCAAGAGGGACTGGCGCGACCTGCATTGAGCTAGCCAGCCGTACGAATATAAAACGGCGTCGAACTCGGCGGGTTTCGCTTTCACGAAGAATTGGACGGATGCGACGGCGCGTGATGCCGTGAACCCGGCTGGCGCGCGCGACTTGCGCGGCCTGTCTTCATTTGAAAGGATCGATGGCCCGGACGCGTCCCGCCGAGCCTGATTCATAACAGCCGAAAGACGTCTGGCCGTGGCTTACGCTGCATCCGCGATCGGATCGAGACCGAGAGCGACGCGGCCGGTGAACCGCTGCTGCCGTTTCGCCGGGAGCGGGTGGAATTGCGCGCCGTGCGCGTCGCGCAGCAGGCGTTCGAGCCCGGCCTTGCGATAGAAGCCGGCGCCGCCGGCCACTTCCAGCGCCTTCTCCACGGTCGCCAGCACACCGTCTGCGACGATGGTCTTGCGCACCAGCATGGGACCGGTCACCTCCAGGCCCATCGTGACGTCGAAGTCGTTGGTCAGGCGGACCATATCGTCGATCGCGAGTTGAACCTTGGTCAGTTCGTTGGCGAGTTCGCCCAGAAGATAAGGCACTGTGGGATCGTTCATGCGCTTTTTTGCAAGCCCGGTGCCGATCGCCGCCGCTGCCTCGGCGATGCCGGCATAGACCGACATGATCAGGGGCATCGCGACCGTCAGGATCACGTTCCAAGCGGGATGAAAATGGCCGCGCGGCCGCCGCAGCGCGACCGCGTCATCCGGTACGAACACGTTCTCCAGAACGATGGTCTGCGATCCCGTCGCGCGCATGCCGAGCGTCTGCCAGTCGTCGCCAAGTGACACGCCCGGCGCATCGAACGGCACCGCGAAATGCAGCACCTGCCAGCCTTCGTCAGGATCTTCGAACGGCGCCGATGTCATCAGCAGGCCGCCTTTGGGCGAGCCGCTGCCGAAGGGCTTTCGTGCATTGACCCGGAAGCCGCCATTGGCACGCTGCGCCAGACCGTTTGATTCCATCCAGTCGGCGGCGCCCGTTGAGATCAGCACCAGTTCGGACGCTGCGACCCGTTCCAAAAGCTTCCGCCCCGGCCGGCCCTGGCGGTGATTATAGACAGCCGCGGCGACGAGATGCTGGTGCATCGACAGCGCAAGCGCCGTCGAGGGACAGTAATGTGCAAGCTCGCGCAGGAAACGGCACATGGCGCTGTACGCAACGCCGCCACCGCCGAACTCCCTGGGCACCAGCGCGGAGAACACCTTGTGTTGCGTCAGCACATCGTAGTGGTCCGCGACGAAAATATCCCCCGCATCGCGCTCCGCGGCGCCTTCGGCAAAACGCGGGCCGATGATCTGCACGAGCGCCTGAAGGTCGAGATACCCTGTCATAACCGGCTCCTGATGCTGGACGTGGAGGGATCGTGCGCCCGTGGCGTCGAATTTCAACTTCAATATGTGAAGTTGCCTGGCGTGAGGCCCGGGGATAAGATTTGTCCATGCGCGAAGCACGGAGTTACGGCCAGTTCTGTCCGGTCGCCATTGCCAGCGAGGTGCTGGCGGAACGATGGACGCCGCTCGTGATCCGCGAACTCCTGTGTGGCAGTGTCCGCTTCAACGATCTGCAACGCGGTGTGCCGCGAATGTCGTCGGCCCTGCTGGCGCGGCGGCTGAAGGAATTGCAGCACGCAGGCATCATCGAGCGCCGCACCGGCTTGCACGGCGGCGCCGAATATCATCTGACGCCCGCGGGCAAGGAATTGTTTCCGGTCATCGAAGGCATGGGACTGTGGGCGCAGCGCTGGCTGCGCCGCGATCTGGTGGATGCAGGCAATCTCGATCCGAATCTTTTGATGTGGGATGTCCGGCGCAATGTCGCGGCCAGAATTCCCCATCACGACCGCCGTCACGTCACCGAGTTCCGGCTGTCCGGGGTGCCGGCCAACCAGCGCTGTTACTGGCTGGTGTTCGAGGGCGACGCCGTCGATCTCTGCTACAAGGATCCGGGCTTCGAGGTGAACCTGTTCGTGGCCGCCAGCCTGCGCTTGCTGACCGAGATCTGGCTCGGCCACATCGCGATCGACCGCGCCATTCGCGACGACCGGCTTCGCCTCGACGGAGCGCGCCGAGACGTGGCGGCCTTTCGGTCATGGTTCGCGCTCAGCACGTTCGCGCCGGCTGGTGCAAGACCGACCGGCCAGGCTGAGTTGGCTGCTCAATAGCCGGCCGGTCGCAAGTGTGCTAGTGTCCCAATTCCGAAGTTCGTATACCCTTGCAGCAACCTCTGATGCGAACTTCGGAATCAAAGGGACACTAGCAACTTTATGATTCTAGTGTGGTTTAGGTTCAGAAGTTCGCTTGACGGACTTGATTGAGCACCGAAGCGAACTTCTGAACCACCACACTAGGACATGACTATAAGAGAAAAACTGAACCGCCAGGAATTCTGCCTGACATGACGGCCTCCCTGAAGGCGGTCGGCGCCTCGGCCGATCTGCCCGCTTTGATGAGCGAGCTTGCAACGCAGGCGCGCGCCGCCGCGCGCGTGCTCGGCCTCGCATCGACGACGCAGAAGAATCAGGCGCTCGATGCGATCGAGCGCGCGATCCGTAGCCATGCGGCCGCGATTCTCAAGGCCAATGCCGAGGACGTCACCGAGGCGCGCGCCGGCGGCGCTGCTTCCGCGTTCCTCGATCGTCTGACGCTGACGCAGGCGCGCATCGATGCGATGGCCGATGGCGTCAAGGTGGTGCGCGGGATCGACGATCCGGTCGGGCGCGTCACCGAAAGCTGGCAGCGCCCCAATGGAATGACGATCGAGCGCGTGCGCGTACCGCTCGGCGTCATCGCCGTGATCTTCGAGAGCCGCCCCAACGTCTGCGCCGATGCCGGCGTGCTGTGCCTGAAATCCGGCAATGCCGTGATCCTGCGCGGCGGCTCCGACAGTTTCCGCTCATGCCGTGCGATCCATGATTGTCTGGTCCAGGGCTTGCGCGAGGCGGGCCTGCCCGAAGCGGCGATCACGCTGGTGCCGACGCGCGACCGCGCCGCGGTCGGCTTGCTGCTCGGCGGGTTGAACGGCGGCATTGACGTGATCGTGCCGCGCGGCGGCAAGAGCCTTGTCGCGCGCGTCGAGGCCGAGGCGCGCGTGCCGGTGTTCGCGCATCTGGAAGGCGTCAATCACGTCTATGTCGATGGCGCAGCTGATCTCGCGATGGCGAAGGCGATCGTGCTCAACGCCAAGATGCGCCGTCCCGGCATCTGCGGCGCGGCCGAGACGCTGCTGGTCGATCGCGCCGGCGCGGCGAAGGCGCTCAAGCCGCTGGTCGAAATGCTGATCGATGCGGGCTGCGAGGTGCGCGGCGACGCCGCCGTGCAGGGCGTCGATGCGCGGGTCAAGCCGGCAACCGATGACGACTGGGATACCGAATATGAAGCTGCGATCATCGCCGCGCGCGTCGTCGATGGCGTTGGCGAGGCGATCGATCATATCCAGCGCCACGGCTCGCACCATACCGATGCGATCGTGACCGACGATTCAAAGATTGCCGCGAGGTTTCTTGACGAAGTGGATTCGGCGATCGTGCTGCACAACGCCTCGACGCAATTCGCCGACGGCGGCGAATTCGGCTTTGGCGCCGAAATCGGCATCGCGACCGGCAAATTCCATGCGCGCGGGCCGGTCGGCGCCGAGCAACTCACCAGTTTCAAATATCGCGTTCACGGCGCCGGACAGACCCGGCCGTGAGCGCAATGTCATTTGGGCGCGCATGATGCTTTCGCCAAACCGCAGGCGCTACGGCGGATCACGTGCCTGCTTGCGCGGAGACTGACTTGGGGCTGCGTTCAGTCGCTTCGTCGTGCGCCCTCCCGCTTCATTCCGACGGCATGCGCATCGGTCTGTTCGGCGGCTCGTTCAATCCGCCTCATGCCGCGCATCGCGCCGTCAGCCTGTATGCCTTGAAGCGGCTGAAACTCGATCGGGTCTGGTGGCTGGTTTCGCCCGGCAACCCGCTCAAGGACCGGCGCTCGCTGTACGATCTCGCCGAACGCGCCGCAGCCGCGCGGGCGACGGCCGGGGATCCGCGGATCGATGTCAGTTGTCTCGAAGCTGTCATCGGAACGCGCTACACCGTCGATACCATCACCTATCTGCGGCGCAGGTGCGCCAATGTGCATTTTGTCTGGATCATGGGCGCTGACAATCTGGCGCAGTTCCATCGCTGGGAGAACTGGCAGCGGATCGCCGCTGAGGTGCCGATCGCAGTGATCGACCGCCCGCCGCAGAGTTTCCGTGCCCTCGCGGCGCCCGCCGGCCAGGCCTTGGCGAGGTGGCGTCTGCCTGAGGCCGAGGCCACCCGGCTGGCGACCCGTCTCCCGCCCGCCTGGGTCTTCCTCACCGGAATGAAGTTGAGTTTGTCCTCGACCGGGCTGCGGAACGGAGATGGAACATGGAAAAGCGTGGCCGGGAAACATGAGGCCGCCGCACCACTGGAATATTGAAACCCTCCCGCCTACATGCGTAATATAGTCTATTGGCTGCCGCCGGGATTCGGCGTGTCCGATACAGCGAAAGGAAATCGTCCCTGACCGCATCTGTATTGCCCAGGTCCTCCTCGTCCAGGTCCTCATCGCCCAGGTCGTCTTCGAAGAGAGCGGCATCGAAGACTGTCAAGTCGGACGCAGACAAGGCTTCGCCGGACGCCGTCGCCTCAAAGGCGCGACCCGACGTCGAGGAGACCCTCAAGCTGATCCTTTCCCGCCTTGATGATATGAAGGCGGAAGATACGGTCACCATCGACCTGCGCGGCAAATCGGCTTTTTCAGACTACATGGTCGTTACGACCGGTCGCTCCAACCGGCATGTCGGTGCGGTCGCCGAAAACGTCGCCAAGGCTCTCAAGGAAACCGGGATCAAGAAGGTCCATGTCGAGGGCCTGCCCAATTGTGACTGGGTGCTCATCGATTCCGGCGATGTGATCCTGCACGTCTTTAGGCCCGAGGTTCGCGAATTCTACAATCTGGAGAGGTTGTGGGTACAAAACACGGCGACGGCGAAGACGGTCTGAGCCGGCGCCGCTCTGCCAACGGTCGGTCGCTCCGTTCAATGAGCGAGTGCTTTTTCCGCTTCTGACGGTATCGGAAGTGACCTTCGATGATTTTGGTGTGACGCGTTTTCGTCACGCCAACGACGCCGTTCCCGGGGCAACCCGAGGAGCGCTTGAGAACGCTGTAACTTGCGCGGATGCGACTCGCCGTCATTGCCATTGGCCGTCTCAAGCAGGGTCCGGAGCGGGAGCTTTCCGACCGCTACCGCGGACGCTTCGATGACATTGGCCGCAGGCTGGGATTTCGCGGCCTCGACGTCCATGAAATTCCGGAAAGTCGCGCCCGCGATTCCGAACAACGCATTCGCGAAGAGGCTGCTTCGATTCTCGCCTTGATCCCGCAGGAAGCGCTTCTGGTGGCGCTGGATGAAAGAGGCAAGAACATCGACAGCGCCGCGTTTGCGGCTCATCTCGGCCGCTGGCGGGATGAGTCGGTGGCGAACACGGTTTTTGTTGTGGGCGGTGCGGACGGACTTTCGCCCGAATTGCGGCGCAGGGTTAAGCTGAGCGTTGCGTTCGGCGCGGTCACCTGGCCGCATCAGATCGTGCGCGTGATGTTGCTGGAGCAGATCTACCGGGCCGCGACCATCCTGGCCGGCCATCCTTATCACCGCGGCTAGGCGGTACGAACGATTTAACTATCCAAGCCAGATGGCGACGGCGGCGAGTTTGACGAATCGTTATATGCCGGCCTGATTGGATCGACATGGTGCAAGCAGACGAGCGCCGATTGCCTGACATGCGATTGACCCACGTGACACGAGGCATCGTTTCAAGACAAGTGGCCGCGCGCGACGGACAACCGTCTGCCGTGCTGGTCCTTGCGGCCTGTCTGCTCGCCGGCGTTTCGTCCGCGGCTCTATCCGCTGCGAGGGCGCAGGCAGCGGGAACGCCCGCGCCCTCCGCCGCCGTCCCGTCTGCCGACGATATCAAGCAGCGCGAGCAGGAGTTGGAGGCGGTGCGGGCACAGCAGAAGAGCACCGCCGAACTCCAGGAGCGGCTGAAGGTCGACATCGCGGCGATCGGCCAGAACCGCGCCAAGCTCAATCAACAGTTGATCGAGACTGCCGCCGCGGTTCGGGATATCGAAACCAAGATTACAGAGGCCGAAGCGCGCCTGCTGCCGCTCGACGCACGCGAGCAGGAAATCCGCGGTTCGCTCGATTCGCGGCGTTCGGAGATCGTGGAAGTGCTCGCTGCCCTGCAGCGTGTCGGCCGCCGCGCGCCGCCGGCTCTGCTGGTGCGGCCGGAGGATGCGCTGCAATCCCTGCGGACTGCGATATTGCTAGGCTCCGTGGTGCCGGAGATGCGCGGGCGCGCTGAAAGGCTCGTGGCGGATCTCGATGAACTCGTCAGCCTGCGCAAATCCATCGCCGCCGAACGCGACCGGATGGCAGCCGATCGCGACAAGCTCAAGGCCGAACAAACCCGGTTGTCGACGCTGGTGGACGAACGGCAGCGGCAGCAAAGCAGCTTCGAAAAGGATATGGCCGCGGAAGGCGCGCGCGCAGTCGAACTGTCGCATCAGGTCGACAGTCTGCAGGGCTTGATCGCCAAGATGGAGCAGGATCTGAAGAGCGCGGCCGAGGCGGCGGCGATAGCCAGCCGGAAGGGCGCTCCCGCGCCGCTCAACGGCAAGCCGAATCTCGCTGCTCTCAAGGATCCCGGCCGGCTCAGCCCCGCCATTGCCTTTGCGTCCGCCAAGGGTTTGTTGTCGCTTCCGGTTAACGGGACGAAGATCCGTGACTTTGGCGGTTCCGACGGCGTCGGCGGCGTGGAAAAAGGTATTTCGCTGGCGACTCGCCGGGGCGCGCAGGTCACGACTCCGTGTGATGGCTGGGTTGTGTATGCCGGACCATTCCGCAGCTATGGACAACTCTTGATCCTCAATGCCGGTGGCGGGTATCATGTCCTCATCGCCGGGATGGAGCGTATTTCGGTTAACATCGGCCAGTTCGTGTTGACCGGAGAACCGGTAGCGACGATGGGATCGACCTCCCGCGTTGCCTCGATTCTCGCGGCAAACCCGAGTCAGCCCGTTCTCTATATCGAGTTCCGTAAGGACGGCACTCCGATTGATCCAGGTCCATGGTGGACCGCAAATAACGACCAAAAGGTTCGCGGATGATGCGCAAGGCTTCCCTTATTCTTCTCAGCGCCGCCGCGGGTGCCGCGCTGACGCTGTTCGTGACCCAGCCGCGCTCGGTGCTGATGGGATCGAGCGCGCGAGCCGCGACCTCGGATACCTATCGCCAGCTCAACCTGTTCGGAGACGTGTTCGAGCGGGTGCGCAGCGACTATGTCGAGAAGCCCGACGACAGCAAGCTGATCGAATCGGCCGTCAGCGGCATGCTGTCGGGTCTCGATCCGCATTCGAGCTACATGGATGCCAAGAGCTTCCGCGACATGCAGGTGCAGACGCGCGGCGAGTTCGGCGGCCTCGGCATCGAGGTCACGATGGAGGATGGCTTGGTCAAGGTGGTCTCGCCGATCGACGACACGCCTGCGTCCAAGGCGGGAATCCTGGCGAACGACGTCATCACCAATCTGGACGACGAGGCAGTGCAGGGACTGACCCTCAATCAGGCTGTCGACAAGATGCGTGGCCCGATCGGCACCAAGATCAAGCTGAAGATCATCCGCAAGGGCCAAGACAATCCGATCGACGTGACGCTGGTGCGCGACAACATCCGCGTCCGCTCGGTGCGCTCGCACGTCGAGGCCGATGACATCGGCTATATCCGCGTCACCACCTTCAACGAGCAGACCACCGAGGGCCTCAAGAAGGCGATCGCCGACCTCCGCAGCCAGATCGGTGACAAGCTCAAGGGCTACATCATCGATCTGCGCAACAACCCCGGCGGGCTGCTCGAGGAAGCGGTGACCGTGTCCGACAGCTTCCTCGATCGCGGCGAGATCGTGTCGACGCGCGGCCGCAACGCCGAGGAAACCCAGCGCCGCAGCGCCCACCCCGGCGACCTCACCAAGGGTAAGCCGGTGGTCGTTCTGATCAACGGCGGGTCGGCATCGGCTTCCGAGATCGTCGCGGGCGCCTTGCAGGATCATAAGCGGGCGACGCTGATCGGCACCCGCTCGTTCGGCAAGGGCTCGGTGCAGACCATCATTCCGCTCGGTTCGGGCAACGGCGCGCTGCGGCTGACCACGGCGCGCTATTACACGCCGTCGGGCCGCTCGATTCAGGCCAAGGGCATTGTTCCCGATATCGAGGTGCTTCAGGACGTGCCTGACGAGTTGAAGTCGCGGACCGACACCAAGGGCGAGGCCTCGCTGCGCGGCCATCTGAAAAACGGCAATGATGAGAAGACCGGTTCGCAGTCCTACGTGCCGCCGGACGCCAAGAACGACAAGGCGCTCAAGATGGCCGACGATCTTTTGCACGGCATCAAGACCAACCTCTCGTCACAGGCTTCCCGCGACAAGGCGGCGATCGAGAAGCCGGCGGACAAGGCCGCGAATTGAGGCTTTGAGATAAGCCGGATTTGAGGAGAGGGACGTTCCCCGAATGTCCGTCTCCTCCTCGCCGGGGTCGATATTCCCGGTGTGAGTACGATTGCGGCCTGCCGCCTTTGCGGGCGTCCATGGTATCGTCGAATCGGATGATTCGGGGAGTTCCATGGTCGATACGACGGACGATCTCAGCGCGCCGCTCGGACAGAACCCCACGCCCAAGCGCAGATTGCGGCTTCCCTTCACGCTGCCGCAGGCGAGTGCGGTCCTGCTGGGATCTGTCCTTGCCGCTTTCCTGGGCTTTGCCCTTTTCAACCACGATCCGCTCGGCGGCGAACCCACGGCGCGGGTCGCGATCCGGCAACTCGTAACACCCGAAGAGAAGCCTGCGGCGGTCCCGCCTGCATCGAAACCGGCCAGCGCCACCGCTGCCGCGAACTCTCAACCCGAGGCCGGTCAGAAGACCATCACCATTATCGACGGCTCCAGCGGCGCGCGTCAGAACGTCGTGGTTGCCGGCGGGGATTCCGCCGCGGCCGGCGGCGACGTCGCGCCAGCGACGATGGCGGGGATCGATCAGCGCCTGCTGGAGAAGTCGCGTTATGGAATGATACCGATCGCCGCCGCAGACGGCCTGAAGCCCTTCAAGGCCTATGCGATGGGCACCGATGCCGATCGCGCGAAGGCGGCCACGATGCCGGCGGTCGCGATCGTGGTCGGTGGCCTCGGGGTTGGCGCGGCCAAAACCGTCGATGCCATCATGAAACTGCCGTCCGCCGTGACGCTCGGGTTTACGCCGTACGGGTCCGATCCGGTCGGGCTTGTGGAGCGGGCTCGCGCGAAACGTCATGAGGTTCTGCTGCAAGTCCCCATGGAGCCTTATGACTATCCCGACAACGACCCCGGACCGCAGACCCTGCTGACGACGCTCGGCACTGAACAGAATATCGATCGCCTGTATTGGCACCTCAGCCGCTTTCAGGGCTATGTGGGTGTTGCCAATTTCATGGGATCCCGCTTTGTCACCGCCAGTATCGTCATGCAGCCGATCATTCGCGAAGCAGCCAAGCGCGGCCTCGGCTATCTCGATGATGGCTCCACCCCGAGGAGCGTTGCGGGTCAGCTCGCGGGGGGGCAGGCGATGCCATTTGCTAAGGCCGACCTCACCATCGATTCCGTCCCGACCTCGGTGGAGATTGACAAGGCGCTTGCCCGGCTTGAAGACTTGGCGAAGGAGCGGGGGACCGCGATCGGCATGGCCTCGGCGCTTCCGGTTTCCATCGACCGGATCGGTGTCTGGGCCAAGGCTCTCGAAGGCCGTGGCGTGATGCTGGTGCCATTGACAACCGCGATGCTGAAATCAAAATCGAGTTGATCTTCCAATCCGCGTTCCGCCTGCGTTCATAGCGGGGAGGCGCGAAAGGCATTGACGGAATGGCGCGCTACGACGATCTACCCTATCGCACGTGCGTCGGGGTGATGCTCATCAACGACAGGGGACTGGTCTTCATCGGTCGCCGCGCGGGCGGCATCGAGCAGGTTGACGACAGCCATGTGTGGCAGATGCCGCAGGGCGGCGTCGATCCCGGCGAGGACACCTGGCTTGCTGCGAAACGCGAACTCTATGAGGAGACCAGCGTTCGCTCGGTCGAGAAGCTCGCCGAGGTATCCGACTGGCTGATCTATGATATCCCGCGCACCGTGGCCGGACGGGCCTGGAAGGGGCGCTATCGCGGCCAGCGCCAGAAGTGGTACGCGATGCGCTTCACCGGCAGCGACAACGAGATCGACGTCGCCAATCCGGGCGACGGTCATAAGCCGGAATTCATCGCCTGGCGTTGGGAGCCGATGCAGAACCTGACCCGGCTTATCGTGCCTTTCAAGCGCCCGGTCTACGAGCGCGTGGTCAGGGAATTCGCGAGCCTCTCGAGCGATTAGAGCATGATCCCGAAAAGTGGAAACCGGTTTTCGGAAAAGATCATGCCCAAATAGATAAGCGACGAGTCTGATTCAACTTCAACGCAGTTGAAACAGACTCTGGCCGGTTCTCCGGGGGTGAGGGTGGTTGCCCTCATTGCTTTTTCGAGCAAAGCGGAGACCGGTTCGCGCCAGGAAAAAGCGTCAAAACAAAATCATAAATCGCTTCGGGATTCCATCAGAAGCGGAAGGACTTACGCTCAATGCAAAGCCGTGGTGTTGAGCTGGCTCTGAATGCTCTTGAAATGATCCAACCGCTCGATCGCCTTGTCGAGTTCGGAGCCTTCCTTTTCCGCCAGCTTGGTCTCCATGCTCGCGATCGTGTCAGCGAACTGGGCGCGATCGAGATCCTCGATCGAGGTTGCCACATCGGCGAGAACGGTCAGGCCCTTTTCCGAGACCTCGGCCAGACCGCCGAGCACGATGATTTTCTGATGTGCGCCGCCAGCGGTGACGGTCAGGATTCCGGGACGGATCGCCGCCACGACGGGCGCGTGGCCGGCTAGGACGCCGAAGTCGCCCTCGATGCCGGGGATGTCGACCTGATCGACTTCACCGGAAAATGCCAGTTTCTCCGGCGAAACAAGATCGAAATGGAAGGTGGCCATGGCACACGGTCTCTTTCTTCACCTCTCCCGCTTGCGGGGGAGGTCGACCGGCGCAGCCGGTCGGGTGGAGGCTCTCTTTCATGCAGAGGAGGTTAAGACCCCCTCCCCAATCCTCCCCCGCAAGCGGGAGAGGGTGCGCCGCAAACGTTGCAGCGATCTTCTGTTAGCTTAAGCCGCTTCGGCAGCGAGCTTCTTGCCCTTCTCGACGGCTTCCTCGATGGTGCCGACCATGTAGAACGCCGCTTCCGGCAGATGGTCGTATTTGCCCTGGCAGAGGTCGCGGAAACCCTTGATGGTGTCGGCGAGGTCGACGAACTTGCCCGGCGAGCCGGTGAACACCTCGGCGACGTGGAACGGCTGCGACAGGAAGCGCTCGACCTTGCGGGCGCGGGCGACCGTCAGCTTGTCCTCTTCCGACAGTTCGTCCATGCCGAGAATGGCGATGATGTCCTGCAACGACTTGTAGCGCTGCAACACCTGCTGCACCGTGCGCGCGGTCTGGTAGTGCTCCTCGCCGACGATCAGCGGCGAAAGCATGCGCGAGGTGGAATCCAGCGGGTCCACCGCCGGATAGATGCCTTTTTCCGAAATGGCGCGGTTGAGCACCGTTGTCGCGTCGAGGTGCGCGAAGGATGTGGCCGGCGCTGGGTCGGTCAGGTCGTCGGCCGGCACGTAGATGGCCTGCACCGAGGTGATCGATCCCTTGTTGGTGGTGGTGATGCGCTCCTGCAGCGCGCCCATGTCGGTGGCGAGCGTCGGCTGATAACCCACCGCGCTCGGGATGCGGCCGAGCAGCGCCGACACTTCCGAGCCGGCCTGGGTGAAGCGGAAGATGTTGTCGACGAAGAACAGCACGTCCTGGCCCTGGTCGCGGAACTGCTCGGCGACCGTGAGACCCGACAGCGCGACGCGCGCACGCGCGCCCGGCGGTTCGTTCATCTGGCCGTACACCAGCGCGCATTTGGAGCCTTCGCCGCCGCCCTTCTTGTTGACGCCCGACTCGATGAACTCGTGATAGAGGTCGTTGCCCTCACGGGTGCGCTCGCCGACGCCGGCGAACACCGAGTAGCCGCCGTGCGCCTTGGCGACGTTGTTGATCAGTTCCTGAATCAGCACGGTCTTGCCGACGCCGGCACCGCCGAACAGGCCGATCTTGCCGCCCTTGGCGTAAGGCGCGAGCAGATCGACGACCTTGATGCCGGTGACGAGAATTTCCGCCTCGGTCGACTGGTCGGTGTAGGAGGGCGCTTCGGCGTGGATCGGGCGCAGATCGTCAGCCTTGATCGGACCACCCTCGTCCACCGGCTCGCCGATCACGTTCATGATGCGGCCGAGCGTGCCTGCCCCGACCGGCACCCGGATCGGCGCACCGGTGTCGGTGACGTCCTGGCCCCGCACCAGGCCCTCGGTGGTGTCCATGGCGATGGTGCGCACGGTGGATTCGCCGAGATGCTGGGCGACTTCGAGAACCAGGCGGTTGTCGCCGTTCTTGGTCTCAATGGCGTTGAGAATCGCCGGCAGATGCCCTTCGAACTGCACGTCGACGACGGCGCCGATGACTTGCGTGATGCGTCCGGTCTGGTTGGCGGGGGATGCCATTAGAAATATCTCCTTCGAACTCGTTCTAGTTGGCGCGTGGCCTGTTCCGAAAACCGGTTTTCACTTTGGGGACCAATCGCTTCAGACGGCGGTCAATTTGACGGGCACATTGCCCCTGGTCGCCTTGGAATAGGGACAGATGGTGTGGGCGTCTTCGATCAGCGCCTGCAGCTTGGCCTTGTCCGCGCCCGGCAGAGCGACCTTCAATTCGGCAGCCAGCGAGAACGCGCCGTCGTCGACATTGAGTGTGACTTCGCAGGTCACCTTGGCAGCCTGTCCGTCGAGACCATGCTTTTTCGCCAGAACAAGAATGGCCTGTCCGAAGCAGGCCGACCATCCCAGCGCGAAAAGCTGTTCGGGATTATGGCCGTCGCCGGCGCCGCCAAGATCCTTCGGGAGCGCCATCGCCAATGCCAGGCCGCCGCCGTCGATAACGGCGCGGCCATTGCGGCCGCCGCTTGTCGTCGCCTTGGTGACATAAGCCATGCTGCGTCTCCTTCGACTAGACCGCCTCGGCGCCGGAGATGATCTCGATCAGCTCCTTGGTGATCATCGCCTGTCGGGTGCGGTTGTAGATCAGGGTCTGCTTGCGGATCATTTCGCCGGCGTTGCGGGTGGCGTTGTCCATCGCCGTCATCTGCGCGCCGTAGAACGAGGCGTTGTTTTCCAGAAGCGCCCGGAAGACCTGCACCGCGAGGTTGCGCGGAAGCAGCCGGGTGAGAATTTCATCCTCTTCCGGCTCGTATTCGTAGGACGGCGCGGGGCCGTCGCTCGCAGTCGCAGCTCCCACTTCCAGCGGAATGATCTGCTGGGCAGTCGGAATCTGGGCTATGACGGAGCGGAAGCGCGAGTAGAACAGGGTGCAGACGTCGAACTCGCCAGCCTCGAACCGCACCAGCAACTTCTTTGCGATCGCCTCGGCGTTGACGAAGCCGAGTTGGCGCACCGAACGCAGCTCCACCGTCTCGACGATCTGTTTTTCGAAGGTACGGCGAAGCTGCTCGTAACCCTTGCGCCCGACGCAGAAGAACTTGACCTCCTTGCCCTGGTTCATCAGGGCAAGCGCCTTGTCGCGGGCGAGGCGGACGATGGCCGAGTTGAACGCGCCGGACAGGCCACGCTCGCCGGTGCAGACCAGCAGCAGGTGAACCTGATCCTTGCCGGTGCCGACCAGAAGCGGCGATGCGTTGGGCGAGCCGGCTGCGGCGCTGGCGATGTTTGAAATCACCGTGTCCATTTTCTCGGCGTAGGGCCGAGCCGCTTCGGCGGCGTTTTGCGCGCGGCGGAGCTTGGACGCCGCCACCATCTGCATCGCCTTGGTGATCTTCTGCGTCGCCTTGGTCGAGGCGATGCGGACACGCATGTCCTTGAGTGAAGCCATTTGGTCGGTCTCTGCTCATCCCCTGGGCACAGCTTGTCCCCTCTCCCCATGCGGGGGAGGGTTAGGGAGGGGCGTCCCGTGCATGAGCGGCCCCCACCCGACCGGCTGCGCCGGTCGACCTCCCCCGCAAGCGGGAGAGGTTAATAAATCAGGCAAACGTCTTGGCGTAGCCCTCGACCGCGCTCTTGAGCTTGGCGGCCGTATCGTCGCTGAGGTCGCGGCTTTCGCGGATAGCCTTGAGAATGTCCGCATGCTGTCCCCGCAACAGCGACAACAGTCCGTCCTCGAACGCGCGCACCTTGTTGAGCGGCAGCTTGTCGAGGTAGCCGTTGGTGCCGGCCCAGATCACCACCACCTGCTCTTCCATCTTCAGCGGCGAGAATTGCGGCTGCTTGAGGAGTTCGGTGAGGCGTGAGCCGCGGTTGAGCAGGCGCTGGGTCGAGGCGTCGAGATCGGAGCCGAACTGCGCGAACGCCGCCATTTCGCGGTATTGCGCCAGTTCGCCCTTGATCTTGCCGGCGACCTTTTTCATCGCCTTGGTCTGCGCCGACGAGCCGACGCGCGACACCGACAGACCGACGTTCACCGCCGGGCGGATGCCCTGGAAGAACAGGTCGGTTTCAAGGAAGATCTGGCCATCGGTAATCGAAATCACGTTGGTCGGGATGTAGGCCGACACGTCGTTGGCCTGGGTCTCGATCACCGGCAGCGCGGTCAGCGAGCCGTTGCCCTGGCTGTCGTTCAGCTTGGCGGCGCGCTCCAGAAGGCGCGAATGCAGGTAGAACACGTCGCCCGGATAGGCTTCGCGGCCCGGCGGACGGCGCAGCAGCAGCGACATCTGGCGATAGGCGACGGCCTGCTTGGAGAGGTCGTCATAGATAATGACGGCGTGCATGCCGTTGTCGCGGAAATACTCGCCCATGGTGCAGCCGGTGAAGGGCGCCAGATATTGCATCGGGGCCGGATCGGAGGCGGTCGCGGCGACCACGATCGAATATTCCAGCGCGCCCTGTTCCTCGAGCACCTTCACGAACTGCGCGACAGTCGAACGCTTCTGGCCGACCGCGACGTAGACGCAATAGAGTTTCTGGCTTTCGGGGGCGCCCGCGACGTTCAGAGGCTTCTGGTTGAGGATGGTATCGAGCGCGATGGCGGTCTTGCCGGTCTGGCGGTCGCCGATGATCAACTCGCGCTGGCCACGGCCGATCGGGATCAGGGCGTCGATGGCCTTGAGGCCGGTGGCCATCGGCTCGTGCACCGACTTGCGCGGAATAATGCCGGGAGCCTTGACGTCGACGCGCTTGCGCTCGGTGGCCTGGATCGGGCCCTTGCCGTCGATCGGATTGCCCAGCGCATCGACGACGCGGCCGAGCAGCCCCTTGCCGACGAGCGTATCGACGATGGCGCGGGTGCGCTTGACGGTCTGGCCTTCCTTGATCTCGCGGTCGGCGCCGAAGATCACGATGCCGACGTTGTCGGTCTCCAGGTTCAGCGCCATGCCGCGCGTGCCGTTTTCGAACTCGACCATTTCGCCGGCCTGGATGTTGTCGAGGCCGTAGACGCGGGCGATGCCGTCGCCGACGGACAGCACCTGTCCGACTTCGGAAACTTCGGCCTCCTTGCCGAAATTCTTGATCTGGTCCTTGAGGATCGCGGAAATTTCCGCGGCGCGGATGTCCATCAGCCTGCCTCTTTCATCGCGTGCTTGATCGAATTGAGTTTGGTGCGGAGCGAACTGTCCACCATGCGGCTGCCGAGCTTGACGACAAGCCCGCCGATGATGGTCGGATCGACCTTCACGCTGAGCGTGATGTCCTTGCCCGTCACGGATTTCAGCGCGGTCTTCAGCGCGTTCAGATTCTTTTCATTGAGCGCTTCGGCGACGGTGACCTCGGCCGCGGCCTCGCCCTTGAACCTGGCGACCAGCGCGCGGTACGCCCGGATGACGTCGGTAACCGCGAACAGGCGCCGGTTGGCGGTCAGAACTTTCAGGAATTTCGCGGTCGTGCCGCCGATCCCGGCTTTGTCGAGCACGGCGGCGAGCGCCTTGACCTGGGTATCGGCGCTGAAAACCGGGCTGCGCACCAAGCGGAGCAGCTCCGGGCTGCCCGCCAGCATGGCATCGAATTTATCGAGGTCGGCCTTGACGGCGTCGACCGATTTGTCTTCGCGGGCCAGTTCGAACAGGGCCGTCGCATAACGACCGGATACACCAGAAACCGAGGGATCTACAGCAGCCACCAGAGCGCTCTTCAAGCTGTCAAATTCGCAAGGGAAAAGCCGTCGCCAAACAAGCGGCGCGATCGCGGCCCAAGCCCTTGGAATTCAAGAGGGACTTCGATTTCCGACCGACACAAGCGTATCGGCAGCGTTAAAATCGCGGCTTTGCTAACATAGCGCGCGCGCAGGTGCAACATGACCGCAGCGCCGCGATGCCTTGTCGCATGGGTCTGATGAGCCAGAGGGACATTTTGAGCAGAGCGACATTCGCGTCACGTCGCGGGCATGCGATGAATTCCTGTCGCGCAGTATTGTCGCGCACAGGCGGCAAGTCTCATCAAACTCAAGTTCGCCCTGTGTCGCAGTCGCTTCCGGCTCCGCTCCCGGCCGGCATGACGCCCAAACGCCGTGCAGTACTTGTTGAACGATCGCCGATATGGCGGCATGACTTTCTTTTACAGTAAAGACAAATACATTATCGTATACGATTCATAAAAATGTGTATTAATTTGATTAGTTGGCCGCGGCCAGCCGATCAAAAGATATTTCAGCCGAGTCACGAAGCAACTCTCTGCCCATTTTACGCCTTAGTTACAGGATCAACCCTGCGGCGACTCAGAGGTCATAGGTTTCACTTGCCGCAGGGGCGGCAATACTGTCCAGGGGACTTTCAATATGTTGCATCCGCAAAAGGCGACGTTGGGGTTTCTACGGCCGCGCATGGCGGCCGCTGTGATCGCAGCAACGGTTTTGATCGCGGGGAGCGTGACCGAGGCATCGGCCCGCTCGCGCCACCCCCACCACGGGGCGAACCATGCTGCCAGCCCCGGCACCGCGCAGCAGTCCTGGGGACAATCCTGGGGCGCGCAGCCCTGGCTGAACGCCAATGCGTCCGTTGGGCGGTCCGCAGGTTCAGGCCGGTCATTCTCCGGCGTGGCTTCCTACTATGGAAGTGAGTCCGGCAGCCGCACCGCGTCGGGTCAGCGCTTCAACCAGAACGCCATGACCGCCGCCCATCGCAGCCTGCCGTTCGGGACCAAGCTGAAGGTCACCCATGGCAGCCGCAGCGTTGTCGTCACCATCAATGATCGCGGTCCCTTTATCCGCGGCCGCGTGCTGGATCTGTCGAAGGGTGCGGCCCGCGCAATCGGGTTGACCGGCCGTGGCGTCGGCCGCGTGGTCGCCCAGGTGATGTAGGCGCTACGTTAAGTGGCGGGCGTCTTCGCGCGAGGCGGACGCCTGGTCAGCAAGCCGCCGGCACACGCTTGCGACTGTAGCGTTTTCGGGCGAAGCGTGTCCTCGGGCTTGACCCGACGATGGCACCATTCGCGGCAAGAAACGCGTCAAAACAAAACCGTGAAGCCTCGCTTCTGATTCCATCAGAAGCGAGAGGGCTCAAGCTCCGGTGTGCACCGTTGTCAGCCGCGGCGCTCATTCCGCAGGCTCTGGCGGTGCGACGGACAGCGGGGTTATGTCCATGAGCGTCTCGCGGGGCAACGGCTCGGTGCCGCCGACGCGCACCAATCCCCGGTTCTGGACGGTGAACACCCGCCGCGCGCGCCGCAGCAGCGCCGGGCGATGCGCGACCACGATGCGGGTGATATTCATCTGGTCGATCAGATCCGCGATCAATTCCTCGTTCTGCTCGTCGAGGTTCGCGGTGCCTTCATCGAGAATCAGGATCTGCGGCTGGCGATACAGCGCCCGCGCCAGCAGCACGCGCTGCCGCTGCCCGCCGGAGAGCGTCGAGCCCATGTCTCCGACGAGGCTGAGATACTGCATGGGGAAACGCATGATGTCGGCATGCACGCGCGCGGCATGGGCGGCGGCGACCACGCGCTCCATGTCGAGGTTCGGATCGAAGCCGGCGATGTTTTCCGAAATAGTGCCGGACATCAGGCGGTCGTCCTGGGCGACGACGCCCACGCTCTGACGCCAGCTTCGCCACCGCTCGGGCGTCGCGCGATGGCCGTCGAGTTCGATGGTGCCGTCGGTCGGATGGATCAGTCCGAGCATCAGCTTGAGCAGCGTGGTCTTGCCGCCGCCCGATCCGCCCTGAATGGCGACGTAATCGCCCTGCTTGATGTCGAGGTTGACGTCTTCGAGGATCAGCGGATCGCTGATGCCGTAGCGGAAGCAGACGTCCTTCAGCCGCATGTGCCCCTGATTGACCAGCGGGCCGGGCAGGCCTTGCGTGACCTCGGAGCGCGTCGTCACGATGTCGGAGAGGCGGTCGAGGTGTAGCCGCAGAAGGCGGAACTGGACCATCTGGTTGACCAGCGCCATCGCGCGGTCGGTGAAGGTCTGCCGGTAGGACAGGAACGAGAAGATCATGCCGACCGAAAAGCCTGCGCCTGACAGGATGGTGACGCCGGCGACATAGATCACGATCACGGTTTGCAGGCCGGTGACGACCGATTGCAGGAAGGTCTGCGAAATCTGGTAGCGGCCGACGGCGATGCCGGCATTGGTGGTCTCGACGTGCAGGTTTCGCCAGGTCGCTTCCCTTATCGATTCCCTCCCCAACAGTTTCAGCGTCGTCGCGGCGCGGATGGTCTCGATGAGGTGGGACTGCTCCTTGGCCTCGGCGACGATGGACTCGGCCATGCGGCGCTTGGTGCCGGGAAACAGCGCCAGCGTGATGCCGAGGTTGATGAGCACGCCGACGATGACGATGAGCGCGAGGGCCGTGGAATAGAAGAACAGGATGAAGCCCGCGATCAGCGCCATGATGCCGTCGATGACGGTGCCGATCACGCCTTGCGTGATCGCGTCCTGCACGGGCTTGACCGACCCGAGGCGCGAGATGATGTCGCCGACGTGTCGCTTCTCGAAATAGTCGTTGGGCAGCCGCAGCAGGTGCCGCACAAGATTGCCGGTGATCTGGAAGCTCAGGAGCTGGCCGAAGATGCGCAGCGCCCAGCCGCGGATCGCCTCAAGCCCGGCCTGAATAATGACGAGCGCGCCGAATCCCAGGGCGATCACCGTCAGCAACTGATGGTCGGATTGCGCGAGCGCCTCGTCGACCACAAGCTGCATCTGTAGCGGCATCACGAAAGCCGCGATCTGCAGCGCGACCGACAGGATCAGCACCTGCGCAACCGCCCAGCCCCAGCCATGCATCTTCGACCACAGCAGCGACAGCTTCATCGGCAGGCGCGCTTCGAGCGGCTCGAAGGTTTCGCTTCGCGCCAGTTCGAGGATCACGCCGGTCAGGTGCTTCGAGGCTTCTTCCATTGTGAACGTGCGAAGCCCGATCGCCGGATCGTGGATGGTGATGCCCTTGGACGTGACCGACTTCAGCACCACGAAGTGATTGAGGTCCCAATGCGCGATGGCGGGAAGCTGGACCTTGGGCAGCGCCGACAGTTCGACGCGGATGGCGCGCGTCGAAAACCCGAGCTGATCGGCGATGCCCATCAGGCTTTTCAGCGACGCGCCGGCCATCGACACCGCAAACCGCTGGCGCAGCGCATTGAGGTCAACGTCGTGGCCGTGATAGCGCGAGATCATGGCGAGACAGGCGAGGCCGCATTCCGCGGCCTCCGACGCCATGATGACGGGAAGGGTTCGACGGCCCAGATTGAGTTCCCGGAGAATGTTCATGCGCGGCGGCCCACGGCATAGATCGGATCGAACAGCCAGCGCAGCAGGCTTCGATGCTCGAAAATGATTTCGGCCGATACCAGCATTCCCGGCTGCATCGGAACGGTCTGGCCATAGGCTTCCATGGAGCTACGGCTAAGCGACACGCGGATCCTGAATACCGGCTCCTTGATGTCGAGACCTGGAAAGCCGACATCGGATGGGCCAAGCACCGTGGTCGAAACGGTTCTCACCGTGCCTTGCACCGTCCCAAAGCGCTGGTAGGGAAACGCCTGAAGACTGAGTTCGACCTGTTGCCCGGGCCGGACGAAACCGATCGCGCGCGACGGCGCGAGCAGCTCAGCCTCGATCTCGCTGCCTGACGGGATCATCACCGCGACGATGCCGCCCGCAGCCACGGTCTGGCCGCCGCTGACGGGAAGGGCGGCGATCCGGCCGGTGGTCGGCGCGACAAAAAACTGCAGGCGCCGCGCTTCCGATTCGGCGCGCCGTTGTTCAAGCGTCGCCCGGGCGACATCGGCGTCGGAGCGGGCGGCCTTGATTTCCAGCGGGATCGAAATCAGCCGCGCCTTGATGTCCGCAAGCTCGCGCTCCACCGTTGCTTTCTGGCGGCGCGCGCCGGCGAGGTCCTGTTCGATCGCCAGCGCGGCGAGCCGGCGCTGATCGACCTCGCGTTTCGGCATGTAGCCCTTGGCGGAGATGGCTTCCCCGCGATCCACCTCGTCCCGCGCAAGTTTCAGCCGTTCCTGCTGCAGCTCGATCTGCTGATCCACCTCGGCAAGTTCATTCTGGCTTTTGCTGATCCGAACGTTTGCCTGATCCCGCTCCAGTTCCAGCAGCGCCAGTTTCGACTCAGCCCTCGACTTCGCCGCGAGCGATTCCGATTCGAACCCCTTGAGAAGCGCATCCCCGGTATTGCCGGTTGCGGTCGCGGTGGAGACGTCGAGGATGGCGAGGCGCGCGCCCTTCTCGACGTTGTCACCTTCCTTGACGAGGACGCTTCGCAAGGTCCCTTGCGCCTGCGATGTGATCCGGATCATGCCCTGGTCAGGCACCAGGAATCCGCTCACGGTCGTCTTCCGTGCGTATGTCGCGGTCGCGGCGAAGGTCGCGGCCGCGAAGACGATTCCCGACAGCAGCAGGCCGAGCGTCTTCAGCGACAACGGTGAGGCCAGGAAGACCTGGCCCTCCAGTCGTTGCGTGGCATGTTCAATGGCCTCGCGGCGGAACAGATCACTCATCGCAGTGCCTCGTTGGCTCCAGATTCATCGGGTCACCGGATTCAGTCGATGCGGAAGCCGCTTCTTCCCAGGCTTCTGCCAGATGCTCAAGCATCTCCACCGTGACTTGCGACACGGAGCAGCAGATGGTGCCGGCGTCCCGCCAGCTCAGCGCCGAATATCGATTACGCTGGCCGCGGATCGCTACCGGCGCGGAGTCCGTCTCTGGAAACATGAAGACGGAAATGAGCCGGGCGTCGCGTTCGTAGACGCATGTGCCGATGGCCCGTTCTCCGACGTAGTCCATCCTCGCGCCGCGCAAATGATAGCCCCGACGCTCCACGTCGCGGACCTTCGCGGCATGTTGCGACTGACGCAGAAGCCAGGCTTCCACCTCCGCCGGATCGGACGAGGCGAATTCGATCGCGGAGCCGCCGATATCGGCGCGGATGTGGGCTGCAACCACCTCCTTGATCTCGGAGAACTCGGTGTGGATCGGGCTGTGGACGCCGGGCCGGCTGACGATGGCGATCGTCAGAGGCGCGGTGGGGCGGATCTGGCAGGCCAGCCTCACATTCGATGGTGCGTCGATCGCGCTGAGGGTCGCCGCCTCGACGGCGTCAGGCGCTGGAAGCGACTCCAGTCCCTTTTCGATGCGGACCCGGCAGGTCGAGCAGCGGCCGCGGCCGCCGCAGAGCGACGCATGCGGGATGCCGGCCGAGCGGCTGATCTCCAGCAGCGTCATCCCGGGCGTCAGATCGACCGCCGGACCATCGAGGTAACTGATCCGGACCGGTCCGCGCTTTGCGCACTCGCGGCGGTAGCGCAGGAACGCAATGCCGATGGCGGTCGCGGCGAGCAGCCCGAATCCCCATCGGACAATGTCGCGCAGCGTCGCCATCGTCGCCGCGTCATGGGCGTTCGGCCAGTTCGTTCGCGCCTTCAGCGCGGCGAACGCGCCCGGGTCCGACATGATGTAGGTCGCGCGCATTCCCGCGACCGCGAATCCGGACAGCGCCAGCACAGGCAACAACAGGGCGATGACCAGCAGGAACGGAGCGAACCGGCTGTAGGAATCGGACAGCCGCAACCAGTAGTGGATGCCGATGCAGCCGTGGACCCAAACCAGCACCAGCAGGGTGCTTTGCAGGATCGCGCTGTCGGGCCAGAGCCGGACCAGCTCGTAGAGATAAATGTCGTTGGCGCCGAACACTGCATGCGCCACGCGGGTGTTGACGATATGCGGAAACAGCAGGAACGGAATCGAAAGTCCGATGCCGATCTGCAGAGCCTCCCAGACCGGCATCCGCCAGGTTTCCCGCCGGCTCAATTTATAAAGGCCGAGAGCGACGTGGGTGGTCAGCGCGAGCAACAGGATGATCGATACCGGCCATGACCGGGTAACCGCGGTCCGCAATTCCTGCACCCGATGCATAGCTTCGAGGCTGACAAGGCCGACCGCATGATTGGCGAAATGCGTGGCCGCGAACGCCATCAGCGCCAGCCCCGACGCCAACCGCAGACGCTGCAAACCGCTGCCCCGGAAGTAGATATGCATTCAGCCCTCGCGCGGCGGCAGATTGAATGCCAACCCCGGAGCCGTCAATCCCGGCGCGTGGTTGTGCAGAGCCGAGCGTGACTTATAGCACACGGCAGGGGGAGAGTTCCTTGTGCATCTCTGTTCGGATCACCGCTCGCGCGTCGTCCGGAACGGAGAAGCGCCTCCAGTTAGAGAAAGCTCTGGGGGTCGACGTCCACTTCGAGCTTGAGGTTGCCCTTGGTCTTTGGTCCCGCGGCGAGCCACTCGCGCAGATAGCCGGAGAGATCCACGCCGCGCGCCGACTTCGCCAGCAGGCGAAAGCGATAGCGGCCTTTGATGACGGCGAGCGGCGCTTCCGCCGGCCCGAGCACCTGGACGCTTTCGTCGATCGGGGCGGTCGCTGCGAGTTGGCGGGCGAAGCTTTCGGCGCTTGGGCGGTCGCCTGCGGATATGATCAGGCTGGCGAGACGGCCGAACGGCGGATAGCCCGCGCGTTCCCGCGCCTCGATTTCGCTGGCGTAAAACGCCTCGCGGTCGCTGGCGACCAGCGCCTTCATCACGGGATGTTCGGGCTGGTGGGTTTGCAGATAACCGATGCCGTGGCCCCGTTCGCGGCCGGTGCGGCCGATCACCTGATTGAGCAGTTGGAAAGTCCGCTCCGCGGCGCGCGGATCGCCGTTGCCGAGACCGAGGTCGGCGTCGACGACGCCGACGAGGTTCAGGCGCGGAAAATGATGTCCCTTCGCCACCAGTTGCGTGCCGATGATGATGTCGACGCGGCCTTCCGCGATGTCGTTGAGTTCGGTGCGCATCGTCTCGATCGAGGTGATCAGATCGCTCGACAGCACCATGGTGCGGGCGTCGGGGAACAGCGCGGCGGCCTCTTCCTGCAACCGTTCGACGCCGGGGCCGACAGCGACAAGCGATTCCTCCGCCGCGCAATGCGGACATTGCCGTGGACGCGGCATCGAGAAGCCGCAGTGATGGCATACGAGACGCTGCCGGAAGCGATGATCCACCAGCCATGCGTCGCAGATCGTGCAGGCGAAGCGGTGACCGCAGGCGCGGCACAAGGTCAGCGGCGCGTAGCCGCGGCGGTTGAGAAACAGCAGCGCCTGCTCGCGCCGTTCGATGGCGTTTTGAATCTCTCCGGCGAGACGCGGAGAAACGAAGCGGCCGCGCGGCGGGGCCTCGCGGCGCAGATCGATCAGTTCGATCTGCGGCATGTGCTGGCCGCCGAACCGCGACGTCAGCGCGATGCGCTGGTAGCGCCCCTTGCGCGCATTGACTTCGCTCTCGACCGACGGCGTCGCCGACGCCAGCACGATCGGGATTTTCGCGATATGCGCGCGCACCACGGCCATGTCGCGGGCGTGATAATGCGTGCCTTCGTCCTGCTTGTAGGCCTGGTCGTGCTCCTCGTCGACGATGATCAGTCCGAGATCGGCATAGGGAAGAAACAGCGCCGAGCGTGCGCCGACCACGACCTGCGCCTCGCCCGCCGCGATCGCGGCCCAGTTGCGCGCGCGCGTGCGCGGCGTCAGTTCGGAATGCCACTCCAGCGGGCGCTCGCCGAAGCGCGCCGCGAAGCGGTCGCGAAACTGCCCGGTCAGCGCGATCTCCGGCATCAGGATCAGCGCCTGCCTGCCGCGGCGGATGGTTTCGGCGACCGCCTCGAAATAGACCTCGGTCTTGCCGGATCCGGTGACGCCGTCGAGCAGCGCGACGTGGAACGTGCCGTTCGCTGCAAGTGCGCGCATGGCGTCCACGGCCGCGCGCTGGATGCGGGAAAAGTCGGGAACGGCGAAATCTGGATCGGGCGGCGGTGGCGGCGGCGGAGGCGGCATCGGCTCGACCGTCAGCGTGCCCTCGTCGATGAGGCCGTCGACGACGCCGGCACTGACGCCTGCTTCCTTCGCCGCATCGGATTTTCCGTGCAGCAGGCGATCGGACAACACCGCGATCAGCCGCCGTCGCGCCGGCGTCATGCGCTGGGGCGGCTCGCCGCTCAGCCGCACGCCGGCGCGTGCCCGCTCCGGTCCGAGGTGCTCGCCCATCCGCAGGCTCATGCGCATCACCATGCCGCGCGACGACAGTGTGTAGTTCGCGACCCAGTCGATCAGCGTGCGCAGTTCAGCCTTGAGCGGCGGCACGCCGAGTTTTTCGCCGATGTCCTTCAACCGGTTGTGCAGGCGCGGATCGGGCGACGGGTTTTCGGCCCAGACCACGGCGATGACCTCGCGCGGTCCGAGCGGCACCGTGACCACGTCGCCGGGCGAGACCTCCATGCCGCGCGGAACGCGGTAGGAATAAGCCTGATCGATCGCAACGGGAACCAGGACATCGACGACGCGAGTCGTCGATGACGATGCCGGGCGGTTGCGCGAAAAATGATCCATCCGAAGAATCAGGCTCGAGTGGGATGCGGGGCTAAAGGTAGTTGGCGTTGCAGCCGGAGGCCAGCCGCCGGTTTAGGGTCCGTACTCAATAAGGATTCCCACGAGCGGGGCTATGTGATTCAAGCTTTCCATGATCTGGGGGCTTGGATGGCGAAGCAGGTTTATTGGCTGAGCGATGTGGAGTGGCGGCGGATTGAGCC